>ERZ773180.27-NODE-27-length-147531-cov-24.040766_pt1 | contig 147531 bp, 128 predicted proteins | sample MGYA00511080_ERZ773180 | MGnify/ENA primary metagenome ERZ773180 (study PRJEB29015, sample SAMEA2738175) | human oral metagenome | biome: human oral; feature: human-associated habitat; material: saliva | place: China | collected 2178 ... | reverse complement strand
GCACCGGGGTGGTGGTGCTCGGGGTCGGAACCGGAGTGGTCGTCGACGGAGTCGGTGCAGGCGTCGTTGTGGAAGGCGTCGGCACCGGAGTAGTCGTGGACGGAGTGGGCACCGGGGTGGTGGTGCTCGGGGTCGGAACCGGAGTGGTCGTCGACGGAGTCGGAGACGGGGTTGGCGTCGTCGTCGAAGGTGTCGGCGAAGGCGTCGGTGTCGTGGTGGACGGAGTCGGCGAAGGCGTCGGCTTCGGCTTGGTCACGTTCGTCACCGTTGCGGTGTAATCCTTTTCAGGATTAATCGTCAGGGTTGCAGTCTTCTTGTCTGCACCCAAGGTCACGCCTTCGGACTGGTCAAAGACACCGGAGGTCGCGTTATCCCACAGAACACTTGCATCGGGAAGGTTCTTTTCCTTGATGCTGACCTTTGTTCCGATAGGCAGCTTGTCCGGGTAGGTGTAGGTCTGTCCCTTCTTAACAGTGACCGTTTCAGTCCTGTCAACACCGGGGCCCTTCAGGGTGACCTCGAAAGTGAAGTCCGGGTTCTCGGTCAGCGCTGCGGCAGAATCATCGACCTTCTTTGCAATGGAGAAGACCTGACGTGCCGCTGCACCTGCATCTGCACCCAGGACGACGTCCTGAGCAGAGACCGTGCGGGTTTCCATGTCATTCGCAGTGATAGTCGCGGTGTTCCAGTAGTGGCCGGAAACAACCTCGGGGGTGTGACCGTACAGAACAATGATCGCGAACTTATTTGCGGGAACCTCGGGAAGCTTGATTTCCAGCTTGTTCGCCGAGCAGCTGATGGTCGCGTTCTGGCGAATGGCTCCGCCGGACACATCTGGCCCGTTGTAGCCGTTAGCGACCGAGTCAACGAGCTTGAGATTTGCTTCGTTGTTCTTCAACAGCGGTTCAAGGTCATCGCAGTTGAAGTCCCACTTCGTGTCTTCGGAGTTGTCAACAACGCTGACATTTTTCAGACCAGTGTCGCCACCGGGAACCGTGATACGCCACGCAAGCGTACGGTTCCTGTTGTACACGTTGAAGAGCCAGCCATCCTTGCGGAAATCCACGCCGACGCCGATACCAGGCTGAATATCGACGTCAACCGACTTCGTCTCGGTCAGCTTGAAAGGCTGCTTCTTACCAACCTCATTCTTGGACAGGGTCAGCTGTGCCGTAGTGATCACCCAACCGTCCCAAGAGGCTGCGCCTTCGGCCGCATCATTGAAGACGACCTTGACGTTACCATCCTGATCCCAGGTGCCACAGCCAATGACTGTGCCCGTCGACGACTTCACGTCGAAGTTGAAGGGCATGATCGGCTTAGCTGACTGAGTCGAAACCTTGTACTGGAAGTACTCGCCGGCGTGAACCTTCGAGCTGGTCGACCACTTCACCTTGAAACCAACGGTCGCTGCGACAGTGAAACTTGTCTTCGGGGTGCCGTTTTGATCAGTCAGCTCAGGGTCACTGATCGTCACTTTGGACGTGATATTGGTTGTGGGCGCGGGGCAGCTTGCTGCAACCGCGGCGGGGGCGTGATCGGAAAGAACCTCAACAGCCCCGATTCCACCAACCGCCAATGTCAGTGCTGCAAGCGCTGACACAGCGCGTTTCGTGCGTAGGTTTGACACAGTCAAAACTCCATAATTCACGAGTGAATAAATACTCTTAAAGAATACAGCACCTGAGCACGAATTTCATAGACTTTTTTCAGACGAACTAGCTGTGACCAGCATCAATACTATCATCCAGCGAGACCAAAAAATCATCCTCATCAACCACGGCTCCGCCTGTAACCGCATGGATAATAGTTGCGGCGGATTCAATATCGCGGATCGATCGCATCCGTTCCAAGCGCTCACTGCGTGTGACGATCACCTCAGGAATCTGAACCTGCCCCTTCGGGAGCCACCGCAATCGATACTCAATCACTGCCCCCTGCGCCCACTGTTCCCATCGCAGTACGTGAGGAGAACGCTCAACCTGGTGCGCCTCGATCATCATCATCGACTGATTGGCAATGGGAGCCAGCAGCGCATATCCGTCAACGACCTGCTCCGAAACCTCCGCACGCTCACGGTCACGAGCCAGCGCCTCGCGCAATTCATCACTGAGCTCGGGAGCCACCGAACGAAGCTCCCTCTCCGCCGCGGCCTCGCGACGCGTCTGAGGAGGCGCATCCTGACCAATGAGCTCACGCGAATCGATGACCTCGGGGAAATTAAAAGACAAGGCCTCGGCAAGCTGAGCAGGACCCAGCCAGCGCGGCGTGTAGACCGCCAAGGACACCGCAGAATCAGGATCGGGCTGAATAATGCGGCCACTGCCCGCGATGCGCAGCGCACCCGCAAGGCGACGAGCCATCCGCTCCAGCACAAGCAAAACCTGGTATTCGATACCGAAAGGCAGTCCCTCAGGGAAGGCTTCAGCCCAGCGATCGCTGCCGCGCAATTCCTCGGGAACGCGCGCGCCTCGCATCGGCTCGCACTCCAAAACCCACGCGCTGGTCAGATCCGCACCCAAGCCAAGTTCGCCTCGAACATTAACGGGAAGAGACCAGGGGCCGGACAACTCCGCTCCCCCGCGAAGGTGCAGACGTCCGGGAGCCACCCAGTGGGCCTCGTCCCAAGCGGAAACGGCAAGAGCCTCAAGCTCATCATCCTCAACGGAAGCGCCCACGCAGAAAAGGTGGTGATCCTGAGCAAGCTCAAGGGGCAGCGGCAAAATCTCACGCTCGCCCGCCGACGCCCCCATAGATACGCGTGCCACGTGATCATCGATGCGAATTTCGCCGGTATCGTTCACGCGCAGCGCAGTATCGAAAGCGCGCAGCCCGCCGACCGAAGTCATCGAAGTCTGCGTCAAAGGATGCGAAGCAGTCTCACTCAGCGAGGGTTCTCCGAGGCCACGCGCAGAATCATGCGCTTCCCCAGCGGGGACCGCGTCCATTCGCTCGCGAAACGACCGGCGACGAGGCGGCAGAGAGGCTTCCTGTCCCACGGTTAGCGCTCGATACGTGTACGAGTGAAGCGCAGGTGCGTGCGCGAGGGTGTGGGGCCGCGCTGTCCCTGGTAGTGCGAGCCGAGGCCCTCACTTCCGTAGGGGTGCTCGGCGGGAGAAGACAGGTCGAAGAAGCACAGCTGGCCGATCTTCATTCCCGGGTAGAGAAGGATCGGCATGGTCGCAGTATTCGACAGCTCCAAGGTCACGTGGCCTGAGAAGCCGGGATCAATGAAGCCAGCGGTCGAGTGAGTGAGAAGGCCCAGGCGTCCAAGCGAAGATTTACCTTCCAAGCGCGCGGCAATGTCATCGCCTAGGGTGACCAATTCGTAGGTCGCGCCCAGCACGAATTCGCCAGGGTGAAGGACGAAGGGATCATCCGGCCCCACATCGACACTGTGGGTGAGGTCGGATTGGTCGGCCGCGGGGTCAATTACCGAGTAGCGATGGTTGTCAAAAAGCCGAAAAAGCCGATCCAAGCGCACGTCAATACTTGCGGGTTGAATCAGAGAGCGATCCAGCGGATCCAGTTGGATTCGTCCGCTATCAAGGCTTGCCGAAATATCGCGATCACTGAGCAGCATGGTGCCATTCTCGCACAGTTTCGGCTCCCTATTGTGCCTCGGCGGACGCGTTTGCTGACCGCTAAGCTACCTCTTGTGCCAACCCCAAATTACGAGATGCTTCGCGCCCCGATCCTCGCGTGGTACGAGCTCCATCGCCGCGAGCTCCCCATGCGTGCGAGTGACGTCTCGCCGTGGGGAACCTTGGTCTTTGAGGTGATGAGCCAGCAAACCCCGATCCCGCGCGTGCAGCCAATTTGGGAGCGGTGGATGAGGCTGTGGCCGACTCCTGCAGATTTCGCTGCCGCTTCCCCTGCCGAGGCCTTGGTCGAGTGGGCACACCTTGGCTATCCCTCGCGGGCACTGCGGCTTCGCGAGTGCGCGCAGGTGATTGTGCGCGAGTGGGGTGGCGAAGTTCCCGATAGCTACGAGGCCCTGCTGGCCTTGCCTGGGATCGGCCCCTATACCGCGAGCGCTCTTGCTTCCTTCCAATTCCACGAGCGCATTCCCGTCCTTGATACGAATATTCGCCGAGTTTTTGCGCGCGTGCGTGACGGGGTGGAGTTTGCTCGGCGCAGTGCGCCTTCTCGCGTTGAGTTTGCGGCCGCAGTTGGCTGGTTGCCCGAAAATGGTGCGGATTGCGCTCGTTGGAACGTGGCGATCATGGAGTTTGGAGCGCTCGTGTGCACGCAGCGCTCCCCCAAGTGCCAGGATTGTCCATTGCGCAAGGACTGCGCATGGGCAAACGCCGGTTTCCCGCCTGCCGAGGTGCGGCCTCGTGGGCAAAGTTGGAAGGGGACGGATCGCCAGGCCCGCGGCCGGGTAATGGCGGCGCTGCGCACTTCTCCCGAGGGAATCTCCATTGACGAGGCCGTGGCTGCGGCACGCTTGGAAGGTGCGGATCCCGAGCAGGCGCCTCGGGTCATTGAGGCACTGATCAGCGATGGCCTGGTTGCCGAAGATTCGACAACCAGGCACATCACACTTCCTCGGGAGTGAGGAAGAAGGGAGGCCTTGGAGGGGAGGCCTATCCCTTCACGGCTCCAGCCAAGGCGAAGCTTCCTCCCGAGACCTTTTGCATGATCGCGTAGAGGATCAACGCCGGGCTGGAGTAGATCACTGCGAATGCGGCCAGTTTTCCGTAGACGACCGCGCCGTGCGTCCCAAAGAATTGGTAGATGGCGACGGCTGCGGGCTGGATGTCCGGGTCGGTCGTGAGGATGAAGGGGACGAAGAAGTTCCCCCAGGTCGCGGTGAAAATGAAGATGAAGACCACCAAGAGGCCCGGCTTCATCAGCGGTAAGACGATGGTGCGCAGTGCTTTGAGCGCGCTGGCGCCGTCGACCCAGGCCGCTTCTTCGAGGGATACGGGGACGGAGTCCATGAAGTTTTTGAGCATCCACACTGCCATGGGCAGGGATGTTGCGGTCATGAAGCAGATAATCCCAGGGATTGAATCGATCAAATCCATGCTGACAAAGAGCGAATACACGGGAACCATGAGCGCCGTGATGGGAAGGCAGGTTCCAAAAAGAATCGTGTACATGAATCCGCGCGCAAAACGACTCTTGTAGCGAGAAAGCGGATAAGCCGCGAGCGCGCCAACGAACACGGTCAAAATGGCCGTGCCGAAGGAGAGAATCGCGGAGTTCCACAGCGGCAGCCACGTGCGATCAAATGTCGCAATATCCGAGTAATTCGAGGTCGTGAAGTGCTCGGGGATACTTAAGGACACCGTCGCTGTCGGATTGAAAGATGCGAAGAGAACCCATGCCAGTGGAACAACAAAGGAGATGCCGATCAGAGCAAGGATTGTGCTCGAAATCAGACGGACGGTCTTTTCTCGTGGGTTCGCGACGGAGGGGATTTCTTTGCGCTGGGTAGCCATTAGTCCACCTCCGGCTTGAGAGCGCGGATGTAGACCAGAGCGAAGAGTGCTCCCAGAACAATGGTCACGGTCGCGATAGCTGTTCCGTAGCCAATCAGGGAGTTCTTAAAGGCTTCTTGGTATGCCATGACCGGTAGGGTCGTGGATTGAGTGCCCGGTCCGCCACCCGTCATGACCCAGAGAAGGGTGAAGACGCCCAGGGTCTGAAGGGTTGTCAACAGGAGGTTGGTTGAGATAGACCCCTTGATCATTGGCAGGGTGACGAAGCAGAATCGCTGCCAGCCTCGGGCGCCGTCGACCTTCGCGGCTTCTTGAATCTCAGGCGGAACTTCGGCCAGCGCAGCGGAGTAGACCATCATCGAGAAGGCTGTTCCGCGCCAGATATTCGCCATGATCACAGAGAACATGGGGAAGGTCAGCAGCCAGGTTGTTCCGCCGAGGCCGATGTAGCTCAGCAGCGTGTTCAGCGTTCCATCGGTGGAGAAGAATGCGTAGAGCGCAAAGGCTGCGACGATCTCCGGCATGACCCATGCGACAACAACGACGCCACCGACCAGGGTGGAGAGAATCTTGGGGGCTTTGCTCATGAGCATGGCAAGGGCGAGCCCCAAGATATTTTGGCCGATCACAGCCGAGGCGACGACGAAGATGATCGTCAGCAGGACCGCTTTCCAGAATGCTCCGCTGGTCAGCAGATCCGCGTAGTTCTCGAGGCCGACAAATTCAGGATTTGCTGCTTTGTAGCCCGAGAGGGCGGCATTGGTCAAAGACCCATACACCGAATATGCAATGGGACCTACGAGGAACACCGCCATGAGGGCAACTGCTGGAAACAGAAGACCCATTCGGCCCGTCTGGCGGGCGGCGTGAGAAAGTAGTGTCTCGCGTCGCCCGCCAGGGGTCGCAGTGCTCTCGGTCCCCACACGAACCGAGGTGGACATGTTACTTCGCCGCTTCGACGTTCTTTTCGCCGACGATCTTCACCAGACCCTCGTCGTAGGCCTTCGCGGCCTGCTCGGGGGTCTGCTCCTTCGTCACCACGGATTCGGTGGCCGTCTGGATATTTGTGGAAATCTGCGGGTAGTCAGGAGTTGCGGGACGGAAGTGCGTGTACTCAACAATTCCTGCGAAGAACTTGAAGGAGGGGTTAGATGCAAGGTACTCAGGGTCAGAGACGATGTCCTTGCGGACTGCAATCGCAGAGGTTGCGATGGAGTACTGCAGGGACCCCTTCTTGTTCAGCGCAGTCTTGACGAAGTCGGCGGCAAGTGCGGGATCCTTGGTTTGAGATCCAACGGAGAGGACCCAGCCACCGGAGAGAGTGGTAAATCCGGGTGCCTGTCCCTTCTGGGTCGGCATCTTTGCGAGGCCGATGGTTTCTTGCCATTCTGCCCACTTCGTCGAGTCCTGCATCCACACGTAAGGCAGCCAGGAGCCATCAATATCAATGGCGAGCTTGCCCTTGGGGAGGAGCTCGGTGGAAACGCGGGTGCCAACAGCCTTGTCCAGCGCAATGTCGTTGGAGGGGGTGAGGCCCTCCGAGTATGCGGTCTGGTAGAAGGTCAGGGCATCCTTGAAGCCCTGAGATCCCGTGACCCACTTGTTGGTGTCCGTGTTGTAGAGGGTGTCCTGGGTGCCGTAGAGCAGCATTTCAAAGCCCTGCATGCTGGTCTGTTCGCCACCTGCGCGGCCCGCGTAGATGTTCATCGGGATAACGTCGGGCACCTTTTCCTTGATGGTGCGCGCAGCAGAAAGCAGGTCGTCCCAGCTCTTGGGCTGCCAATCAGTGGGCAGTCCGGCCTGCTCGAAGATCTTCTTGTTGTAGTAGATACCGCGAGTATCGGTGCCGAAGGGAACGCCGTAGATCTTGCCGTCCAGACCCTTTGCGCCCTGGATCGAGCTTTCGGGGTACTGGCTCCACTCATCCCAATTCTTGACGTAGTCATCGATGGGGGCCAGGTATCCGGCTGCCGCATCGCTCATGACCTGGAAGGTGTCTTCGTAGATGATGTCGGGAGCCTTGGACTTCGACTTATTCATCAGCGCGAGCTTGGTCATGTACTGATCGGCGTCCGCTTCGACGGGCTGAAGATCGATGGTGACGCCCTGGTGGGTGGACTCGAACTCTTCCTTCGCGCGCTTCATGAAGTCTTCAATCTGCGGGAAGGACGAAGTCTTGTAATAGGTGACAACCAGCGACTTTCCTTCTGAGCTTCCAGAAGCGGCTTTGTCCTTGGATCCAGAGCAGGCTGTCAGGCCAACAGCTGCGATACCGACTACGGCAACAGCCGCGAGTGCACGTCGTGCCATTGAACTCTCCTTTGATAGTTCTGCGACTTCCTGTAGGTGGGCGGGTGGCAACACTGCCATTCCCGCTCCCCTCATGCCCCTTTGACACGGAAGTCCTTATGTGAACTGTATTACTACGTAGAAACCCAATTCCAGAGTCCATGGATTGCACTTTGATTACGAAGAGCACAAAAGATGCTGGATGCACCCATCAAGAGCACTGAAATGTATAAACGCAGGTCAACGCGTATATGAATGCGCTAACGGGCTACCGAGTTTTCTTTCACGAAACGATCAGTCAGCAGCTGAATTTCATCCCAAGTCACCGACCCCGGCATCGATAAAGAACCGTGGAAGGTCCCAGCGAACATATGCATTTCTGCGATGCAACCGGCATCAACGAGGCCTGTTGCCAGCGCGATTCCCTCATCTCGAAGAGGATCGACGGGGTTGACAACGATGAGCGCGGGTGGGAATCCTTCTTCCCTGAACTCTGCGCTCGGCTTCGGGAATGCCGCCTCGATCAGACGCAGGGGAATTGTTACTTCTGCATCCAAAGGAACACCGAAGTAGTGACGCCAGGCTCCAGCCGCCGCTCGACGCGTCCACACGGGACCCTCAGTGAAGAACCTGCTTGAGGGGGTCGACAGGGTCGGATCAACACAGGGCTCAAGCAAGATGATGCCCCTGATCAGGGATGCAATTCGTTTGTATCGAGCCGCGATTACCTCGTCTTGCGCCATTTGCAGACCCAACCCACACAGGCGACTCACCATGGAATAGGCCAGCCCTGCTCCCGCTGAATCCCCAAGGATGAAAGTTGGACGCTCGTGTCCGAAGCGCTCAAGGGCCTCGGCAAGCGCGGAAATGCAGTCGTCGACGGGGATCGGGAAGGGAAATTCGGGTGCGAGGCGATACTCCGGAGAGACGATGATCGCACCGAAACGCGTCGCCAGCTCGTCGTTCTTCGCGTCATCGAAAGCGGCGCGGCCCGCGACGTATCCGCCGCCGTGGATCGAGACGATCAGGGGGGCATCCTCAGCCAAATCGGCCGGAATGAAGGTGCGCCCGCGCGCGGTCACTTCGACCCTATTGTTTGCTTCGTGGGGGTTTGCCAGAAGCGCATCTCCCCCAGCGCGCATGGCGGGCAGGTCCCACGTTGTTTGCTCGGGGATTTCGGCGATGATCGGTGTGAGTTCGGGACGCAGGTAGATGGGATAGGTACTCATCGTTCCTCACTTGCTCGGTGCGACTCGGGTAAAGAATGCGTCGACGGCGGCATAGAAGGGGGCGGGGGTCGAGTGGCGCACGCAGTGGCGCGCGCCAGGAATGAGGAGAGTTTCAACAGACGGGTTTCCCATCGCGTTGATCTCGTCAATCCCGCCGGGCCCGATCAGTACGTCGTCGCCATCGCCGGTCATGAGCAGGATTGGCACCGAAATTGGGGCGAGGATTTCTTCGCGACTTCGGCTTCCGCTCACGACTCCTCGGGCAAGGAAGTTGCGGTCAACTTGGGCTTTTCCTTGAGCCCAGCCGCCGGCCTCGGAAGGACTCCACTGGGGGTAGTCCTTGAGGAGGATGTCGATTTCGCGCCCCATCCACTGCGTGACTTCATCGCAGCGGGCGATACGGTCTTCGGCGCTTGCGCGGAAGTGCTCGCGCTGGTCGGGGGTGAGAAGTGCGGGGTCTTCCAGCACCAGGGCGTCAACGGGGGCGAGGCCTCGTGAAACGATGTCGGCCGCGGTCGCTCCGCCCATCGAGTGGCCGAGGAGGGCGACGAAGGGTGCGGGTGAGGATTCTTCGATTGAGCTGATCAACGAGGCCGCGCTGCTGACGAGCGCTTCGAAGGGGTCCTCGAGCTGCGTGGGAGTAAAGCGCGGGGAACAGCCGTGTCCGAGGGCGTCGATCAAGACGACTTCATAGTCGCTGGACCAGCGAGCGGAGATATCACTGAGGGATGCGGCATTGTCGGTCACGCCGTGAAGCGCGTAGATACGTCCTTTTGAGAGCGTACCTGAAATATTCGCGGCAAGGCGCGCCGGGGTCATTGCTTCTCCTCCATGAGCATCCGCTCCGTATGCAGGAAGCATACAGGAAGTTTGCTGCTAATCTATGGGTACGCTCCACGCACTCAATCATTCTGATCATCACGGAGGATGCCATGGATGAGAGCAAGATCGAAAACGTCATGTCTGAGCTGCTTGGCGAGGGCTATCGAATTGTCAAGGATAACGGCGAGTTATCCCCGATGATCGAATGGGTCGACTGGGCGGGCGACCCCGACGACGAAGACGATGAAGAACGCGTCGAAGTGAACTTCGCCGACGGAACGATGGAGACCTACCCCATGGGCGTCGAGCTCCGTCAGATCTGGCACGAAGACGCGGAGTAAGAACAAGCAGCGACGGCGGCGTGCGGTCAAACCGCTGCCACCGCTCAGAGAGGTGACACCTAGCTGAGTGCAAATGTCTCAGTCATCGCCTTTCCTCCTAATTGATTCACCGTTGAAAAACTTCGACGATAGCCGGTTGGCTGCACCAAACCACACACTCAAGATCAGCTACAAGCCCTTGTGGGATACGCTGATCGACGAGGGGAAGCGCAGATAAGACCTCTAGGAGCATGCAAAAATCTCCACCCCCACGACCGCTAAGCTCGACCAGGTTGAGAATGTCACGATTACAATGCTTGTGCGCACCTGTGAAGTCTTGAATTACCAGCTATTGGAAATCCCAAGCTGATTCCACCTACACAATCGTCGTAACAAGAAGACAAAAAGGTTTGGATGACACACTATGGCAAAAGATAAGGGCAGTGAAACGACTCTCGAGCGAACTCTCTGGGAGACCGCCGAGTCGATGCGTGCCAAAGGCAATCAGGAGGCATCCGAGTACAAGCATGTGGTACTCGGGCTCGTGTTTCTTAAATACGTCTCCGACAAGTTCTACGAGCGGCGCGAAGAGCTCACCCAGGAACTGATGGACGAGGGTATCGACGACGATCAGATCCCATCATTCTTGGAAGATCGGGACGAATATTCGGGTAAGAACGTCTTCTGGATTCCTGATGGCGCCCGCTGGGAGCAGCTGCAGGCCAAGGCCAAGTTGCCAGGAATCGGTCAGGCTATTGACGAGGCGATGCGACTCATCGAACGCGAGAACCCCACACTTACAGGTGTGTTGCCACGCAACTACGGCCGCGAGGACCTCAAGGATGAGATGCTTGGTGAGCTCATTGATTTGATCGGCTCGATCGGTTTCGGCGCGGACGCTGATCATGGGACTGACGATGTCCTTGGACGCGTCTACGAATACTTCCTCGGCATGTTCGCCGGCTCGGAGAAAGGTAAGGATGGTGGCGAGTTCTACACGCCGCGCAGCGTGGTGAACCTGCTCGTCGAGATGCTCCAACCCTTCTCTGGTCGTGTCTATGACCCGTGCTGTGGCAGCGGAGGCATGTTCGTACAATCAGCCCGCTTCGTGGAAGCTCACGGGGGTAATCGCAATCAGATCTCGATCTTCGGCCAAGAAAAGGCAGCTTCTACCTGGCGGCTTGCGAAGATGAATCTGGCCCTCCGTGGCCTCGAGGCGAATCTCGGCCCCCGAGATGCAGAGACGTTCACTGAGGATCAACACCCCGATCTGCGTGCGGACTTCATCATCGCTAACCCACCCTTCAACCTCAAAGGCTACTGGTCGGCAGTCTTGGAGGATGACCCACGCTGGGTTTACGGCACACCAAATGATTCCAACGCTAACTACGCGTGGATCCAGCACTTCCTCTACCACCTTGCTCCCTCCGGCACAGCCGGATTCGTCATGGCAAACGGCGCGCTTTCCTCCAATACGAATACGGATGGCACCATCCGCAGCGCCTTGGTGGAGGCGGACGTGGTCGACTGCATCGTGGCACTTCCCGACAAACTATTTTTCAACACACAAATTCCTGCGTGCCTGTGGTTTCTCTCGAAGAACAGGCATGGCAACGGCCACCGTGACCGCCACGGAGAAGTGCTCTTTATCGACGCCCGCAACATGGGTGAGATGATCACCCGCGCTCAACGGCAGCTCACTGAGGCGGATATTGAACGCATCGCCAGCACCTACAACACGTGGCGCTCGCGCGACGCGCACGAGAACTATGAGGACGTGGCCGGATTCTGCAAAGCAGCAACGCTCGAAGAGATCCGCGACAACGACTTCATCCTCACCCCGGGCCGATACGTCGGGATCGACCAGACAGAGGATCCCAACGCAGAGCCCGCCGAGGAGAAAATCGCCCGCCTCACGGCAGAACTCCTTGTCGAGCTTGACCGCAGCCGCGAACTCGAAGCTCGGATTCGAGCAATGTTGGAGGGCAGGTCATGATTAGCACCTTCGGCGAAGTGTTTGAGGTTGATCCCAAGATAAAGATTGCGAAGAATAGTGACGTGCCATTCGTCGAAATGGCAGATATCGAACCATGGGCCCGTACCGTAGGATCGAAAGGGACAAAAAAGTTCGCAGGTGGGTCAAAATTTCTTGATGGCGATGTACTTGTGGCGCGAATAACGCCCTCTCTGGAAAACGGAAAAACCTCAATCTACCGAGCCTCGCGGTCAGAAAAATCCACTCCAGCAGCTGGATCTACAGAGTTCATCGTTGTTCGCGGTGTCGCGGGTAGGAGCCTGTCTGAATTTGCATACTACCTTCTCCGCACAGCAGACCTACGCTCGCATTTGATCGCAAATATGAACGGTAGCTCGGGCAGGCAACGAATTCAGTCTGATGCTCTGCGCAACTATGTCGTGGACCTGCCCTCATTGGAGGAGCAGCAGCGCGTTGTTGAGGTGCTGGGTGCGCTGGACGACAAAATCGAATCCAACCGTGCACAGCAACGCATTGGAGAACAGCTTCTCCGCGCTGTTATTGAGGGTATTCTTCACCAGTTTTCCGAAGCTGACTTCATAAGCTTCGACGCGTATTGCACTCAATCCAAGGAGTCTGTTCGACCTGAAAATGTAGGGAACGGCGATAAGTACATTGCCTTGGAGCACATGCCCCGAGGGTCGATATTCTTGAATTCGTGGGAGATTGCAGAACTTGCCGGTATAGCCAGCAACAAAACCCGGTTTCGCCACGGCGATCTCCTATTTGGAAAACTGCGTCCCTACTTTAAGAAGGTGGGAGTCACTCCAGTTTCAGGTGTATGCTCTACGGATATTCTTGTTATTCGTCCACGCCTTCCTGAGTTTCTCCCATTCATCGCCGTTATCGCTTCTTCTGATGCGTTAATCGATTCAATATCCGCCTCTGCCACAGGAACGCGAATGCCACGCGCATCGTGGAGAGACATCGCCGCATGGACTGTTCCTCATATTCCTGACGAGACTCTCACCGTTCTCCTCGACCCAGCGAACCAGCTCATGACGTTCCTAGAAACCTTGTCACTGCAAAATCTCAAACTCGAACAGCTGCGTGACGCTCTCCTGCCTGAGCTTATGAGTGGGCGGATGCGGGTGGATGAGGCTGGGCACCTGGTCAGTGAAGCCCTAGATGAGGAGGTCGCGGATGTCTGAGAACAAACACGTGGAGGTCTCCGCCTCGCAGTTCCTCGTCTTCACCAGTGAGACGAACGGGACGATCGAGGTGCGCTATGAGGACGGCACCATCTGGCTCAGCCAGAAGCTCATGGCTGAGCTGTTCGATGTCTCTGCGCCGACCATCAATGAGCATCTCGCCAACATCTACGACTCCCAAGAGCTTGTGAGAGAGGCAACTGTTCGGAATTTCCGAATGGTTCGAACCGAGGGGTCGCGGCAGGTCACGCGTGGCATCAACCACTACAACCTCGACGCCATCATCTCGGTCGGCTACCGGGTGAACTCCATACGTGCCACACACTTCCGGCAGTGGGCGACCAAGGTGCTCAGAGACTTCACACTGCGCGGCTACGTCATCGATCGTGCGCGCATGGAACAGGGTGAGATCCTCGGAGTGGACTACTTTGAGCAGCTCCTCGAGGAGATCCGGGAGATCCGTCTCTCCGAGCGGCGCTTCTACCAGAAGGTGACCGATATCTTCACCACCGCTGTCGATTACGAGTCCTCCTCGCCAGTTGCAAAACAGTTCTTCGCCACCGTGCAGAACAAAATACACTACGCGGTCCACGGTCACACCGCCGCCGAACTCATCAAAGAGCGTGCGGATGCGTCCCAACCGTATATGGGTCTCACCTCGTGGAAGAACAGCCCCGACGGCAAAATTCTTCGGAGCGATGTCACCGTCGGTAAGAACTACCTCACTGCCGATGAACTCAAGGATCTGGGCCGCCTGGTGGAGGCATATCTTAATCTGGCAGAATCTCGAGCACGCCGCCAGATCGCCACCACAATGGAAGACTGGGTGGAATTTCTCGACCAAGTTCTCACACTGGATGCACGCGAGATTCTCGACAATGCAGGGACCATCAGCAAGAAGATGGCTGATGACCATGCCCTGCGGGAGTTCACGGTGTTCCGTAAGGTTCAGGATGCCCACTACGTCTCCGACTTCGACCGCTTCACCATTGAAGCAGCCAAAGCCATTGATCCAGGTAATGATGATGATGCGCACTGATCACTTCGACGAGTCGACTGTGGAGCAGGCAGCGAAGGAGTGGCTGGCTGAGATTGGTTTCCACACGGGGTATGCGCCCGTGGATGCCGCGGTGGAGGATGTCAGAGATTCCCTTGGTGACTGCATCCTGTGGAGCCACGTGGCTGACGCACTCACCCGCCTGAACCCGAATGCTGATTCCGAACTTGTTGGTTCTGCCGTGGCGCGAATTCAGCGCGCGGAGTCGCAGGATGTAATGAGTGAGAACCAGCGGCTTCATGAACTGATGGTGCGTGGGGTGCCGGTTGAGACCACTGACGATGACGGCAGACCTTCCACTATGCGCCTACAGCTCGTGGACTTCGATACCCCGGGGAACAACGATTGGCGGGCACTCAACCAGTTCACCATTATCGAGGCCGGCCACAACCGCCGACCCGACGTGCTCATTTTCCTCAACGGTCTGCCCGTTGGCCTGTTGGAGCTGAAGAACCCGACTGATGAGAACGCCACTCTCCGCAATGCCTGGAACCAGATCCAAACCTATCGGCGTGAGATCCCCAGCGTCTTCATTCCCAACGTCGTCACAGTCATCTCTGATGGCACCAGTGCGGCGATGAGTTCCTTCACTGGCGGATTCGAGCATTATGCACCGTGGAAGACCATTGACGGGCGTGACGTCATCACGAACCGGCCTGCCCTCGAGGTGCTGCTCAAGGGAGTGTTTGCGCCTGCGCGTTTCCTCGACATCCTGCGCAATTTCGTCGTCTACTCCGACGAGGCGGTAACCGATCAGACAACTGGACAGCGGCGCCGTGCCATCATCAAGCGCATAGCGAAGTACCACCAGTACTGGGCTGTCAACGCCGCGGTGGAATCAACCGTACGCGCCGCCGGTCCCGCTGGGGACAAGCGTGGTGGCGTGGTGTGGCACACCCAGGGCTCCGGCAAGAGTTTCGAGATGGTCTTCTACGCCGCCAAGCTCATGCGTGACCCGCGCATGGCCAACCCCACCCTCGTGTTCATCACCGACCGCAACGACCTCGATGACCAGCTCTACGGTGAAGTATTCGCGCCCGCACAGATCCTGCCGGAAACCCCGGTCCAGGCAACTGGACGAGACGATCTTCGCCGTCTGTTGACCCGCGCCTCGGGCGGGATCATCTTCACCACCTTGCAAAAGTTCGCACCCGGCCAGGACGGTGACACCAACCCGGTGCTCACCGACCGCCGCAACGTGGTCGTCGTCGCCGATGAGGCCCACCGCTCCCAGTACGGTTTCGAGGAAAGCCTCGACAGCCAGGGCAGGTTGAAAGCCGGACTGGCCAAGCACCTGCGTGACGCACTACCGGGAGCCACCTTCCTCGGCTTCACCGGCACCCCGATAGAGACCAATGACCGCTCCACCCGCGCTGTCTTCGGCGACTACGTCGACGTCTACGACCTCACTCGCGCAGTCGAGGACGGAGCCACCGTCAAGATCTTCTACGAGTCCCGCCTGGCGAAAATCACCCTCGATGACGAACAGCTCAAAGATCTGGACGCACTGGTGGACGAGACCACTGAGGCGAGCGAGACAGAGTCTGAGCAGGCCAAGAGCAAGTGGTCTCGCCTCGAGGCTCTCGTTGGTGCCGAAGCGCGGCTGGATGCGATTGCCGCCGACATCGTCGCCCACTGGGAGAAGCGCCGATCCTCCATGGTTGGCAAGGCAATGATCGTGACGATGAGCCGGCGCATCGCCGTCGCCCTCTACAACAAGATCACAGCCCTGCGCCCCGAGTGGCATTCCGATGACATCGACAAGGGCCGTATCAAGGTCGTGATGACAGGCTCTGCTGCTGACCCCGCCGAGTTCCAGCCACACATCCATTCCAAGGATGAACGGCGTGACCTCAAGCTCCGGGCGAAGAACCCTGATGACGAGTTGGAGATCGTCATCGTTCGCGACATGTGGCTCACCGGATTCGATGCTCCGTCCATGCACACGATGTACGTGGACAAGCCGATGCAGGGCGCGGGCCTCATGCAGGCCATCGCCCGAGTCAACCGGCGCTTCAAGGACAAGCCCGGCGGACTCATCGTCGACTACATCGGCCTGTTCACCTCCCTCCAGCAGGCACTTGGCGTTTATTCGCCCTCAGACCGTGAGCAGGCGGGGGTGCCCATCCAAGAGCTCGTCGATATCATGCTGGAAAAGCATGACGTGGTGCGGGGCATGCTCCACGGCGTCACCTTTGATTCCTCCCCGGACCTGCCAGCCAAGGAGCGTCTGTCGCAGTACGCCGCCGTGCTTGACCACGTCCTGTCTGACCCGGACCTCACCGCCAGGTACAACGACCAAGTGCTCGCCCTGGCGAAGGCGTTCGCGCTTGTGGCCTCACGCCCCGAGGCTGAGGCCATCCGCAACGACGTCCGCCTGTTCACCGATGTGCGCGCCGCAGTATTGAAGATACTCAACCCCGACTCAGGTGAATCACGGCGCGGGGGCAGCAACCTTGATACCGTCCTCGGGCAGATGCTCAATGACGCGGTCACCGCAGACCAGGTCATTGATATCTTCCAGTTCGCCGGCATGGACTCCCCGGAACTGTCCCTGCTCTCGGATGAGTTCCTCGACTCCGTCGCACACTCCACCACTCCCAACCTTCAGCTGGGACTGCTGAGGCGGCTGTTGGGGGACCAGATCCGCACCGTCAGCCGGAAGAACCTAGTCAAGGGCCGCAAGTTCTCCGAGATGCTCAATGATGCCTTGACCCGCTACACCAACCGGTCGCTCACCACGGCAGAGATCATCGCTGAGCTGGTCAACCTGGCCAAGGAGATGCGAGCGGACAAAGAACGCGCCCAGAAGCTGGGACTGAGTGAAGCGGAGATCGCCCTCTACGACGCCATCATCCAAAACGACTCTGCTATCCTCGAAATGGGCGACGAAACCCTGAAGACAATCGCTCGGGAACTGGTGGCCGCAATCCGCTCATCTGCCACCTTGGACTGGACGGTCAGAGAATCCGTGCGAGCTGGTATGCGTTCACGCATTAAACATCTGCTTGCCAAGTACAAGTACCCACCAGACAAACGTGAACAAGCCGTACAGCTCGTCATCGAACAAGCAGAACACTTAGCTACTGGAGAGCAGGATTAAGTTCAATCCACGCCCCTCGAGATCACTGCGATCCACTCATCTGCCATCACTCAGGAAGGTGGCGCCTAACTGAAAGCAAATGCCTCAGTCGTCGCGGTGCCCATAGCGTGCAGGATCAACTGGCTGTTGATACTTCGGCAGCCCGTCAACTACCAGCAGGTACGACTCCATGACAAGCTCGCGGACGAGTTCGTCGTTAATCCCCGGGCCCGGCATGACAGTGATCCAGTGTTTCTTATTCATGTGGTAACCCGGAGTGATTGATTCAAAGTTTTCACAGAGCGCCCGAACGTCCTGCGGATCCGCCTTGAGATTGACCATCCGCTTCCCGCGGACGGTTGAGATCATGAACCATTTTCCGCATACTCGCGCGGCATCACACTCCTCATTAAAGGGATAAAGCTCGCTTGCGGGAAGCTCGAGCACAGCGTCGACGACAGCCTTCCAAAGCTGCTCATCATCTAGGTCGGCCTTCATGAGGACCCCCATTTACTGCGTCTTTCGAGTAACAAAAAGCGGCCCGCAAGGGGCCACCAGCGGAGACCTAGACCTCGGATTGATAACAAGGTAGCCAGTTTCCATGGATTGATGTGATCGCCTCACAGTTTCAGCAGCCGACTCTCAACGCCTGCGCCGTCAGATATTGTAAGCACGGAAACATCTTTATATCCTGACACAGCCCCAATCGGCGGTTCCATATTGTCCTTTAAGCGCCGAGTCAATACCTGCTTTGATTCGGATTTTTTCTGCGCGGCACCCCAGGCCCGCTGAAGCCCCTCGAGTCCGTAGAGATCCTGACCGTCCCTCCCGTAGGGGACAATGAGAAGCTATCGGGGGAAACTCGACGATAAGCAAGCCAACGCAAGGAAGAAAGAACATAGCTGTGAAAACGCAAAATATAAATGAAGACAACACAGCTAGCTCTCACCAGACATCAACCGCACATGCACATCAAGACAAAACGCGCACGATAAGACGCGTCCTCTGGTGGATGGGCCTAGTTTTATTGATTCCATCCCTAGAAGGGTGGACTAGCAGCGAAGATGCATTCTGGATATTTCGTGAGTTCCCAACACCGGTTGCTCAATATTCCAATGCCGTTACTCAACGAATTGTGACAGTTCTGCTCGTTGGATTTGGATGTTGGTGCGTAGTTGGTTTACTTAAAGTCACATCTGTGTACGATTTTGCAAGGGCAAATTTTTCGCAGAAACAGAACCGCAATGGGAAAACGCTAACGAAGATACTCGTTGCCATTGTGACAATATGCATGTCAATCATTGCAGGACTGTCGCTGATTGTGCTTCTGGTGGATGTGAGTGGCACTCCGCTGTGAGTGGATAACCATGGTAAGTACTGGCTATCCACTCACAGCCTTACGCTCAACGCTCCACTGACTTCACATCATCGGCGAGGACTATCTAAGAATGCGGCGTAAGCGCGGGCAAGCGTTTCAGATTCTCTACGATCCGGAAGTCGACTGGCTCCGGTATCGGCCATGAGGGTGTGGGCCTGCTCGGTATCCCCGTAGCGAATGAGGACACGGCCGGCGAACCTGGAGAGGGTGGCATTGCGATTGCCTTCCCCGATAGCGACTGTGGCAGCGTCGAACGCGGCGAACGCATCTGTCTCAGCCTGGCGGGTCATCCACTCATCGACCAGCATGGAACCTTGGAGCGGGCGACGGGAATCGAACCCGCGCTGTCAGCTTGGGAAGCTGAAGTTCTACCATTGAACTACACCCGCGCAGTCATCGCTTGAATGACCATGCACTACTATAACGCATGCAGGTCTCAAGAAACCAATATTTATTAGGAGGACATATGACTGCCCCCCAGATGCCCACGTTCGGCGACCAACCCAAGAACAAGATTGTTGCGGCTGCGCTCGCATTCTTCTTTGGCACCTTTGGTGTTCACAACTTCTACCTGGGCTACACCAAGCGTGGCGCCTACCAGCTGGGCCTGGCCATTGCTGGCATCGTGCTCAGCATTGTTGTCATTGGCGTTTTCTTGCTTTCGGCTGCGGCGATTTGGGGTTTCGTTGAGTTCGTCATGATCCTGATTGCCACTCCGGACCAGATGTACGGCCACGACGCTAACGGCGTTCCGCTAGCTTCCTGAATTTTGCTAGCTTCCTGAAAGCGCTTCTTTAGGGGTACTGCCTTAGAGGTGCAGCCTCCCATTCGCGGCGCCAGTTCTACTACTATCAGTTAAATCCCGCTGTTTTGGGCAACTGACTGACCGGGTAGACTGGCGCTGTGCTGTTATCTGATCGCGACATAGCCTCCCAGATTGACTCTGGCCGCGTGGCTCTTGAGCCCTACGATCCAGAGCTCATCCAGCCTGCCAGTATTGATGTGCGCCTGGACCGTTGGTTTCGCCTGTTCGATAACCACCGCTACGCCGTCATTGACCCCGCCCATGAACAGAAGAATCTGACGCGACTGGTGGAAGTAGCGGCAGATAAGCCTTTCGTGCTGCACCCAGGCGAGTTCGTACTGGGCTCCACCTATGAGCGCGTGACACTACCCGACGACGTGGCCGCACGCCTGGAGGGTAAATCTTCGCTGGGACGTTTGGGGCTACTGACCCACTCCACGGCTGGTTTCATTGACCCCGGTTTTAGTGGTCACGTCACCTTGGAGCTGTCTAACACCGCCACTATGCCGATCCTGCTTTATCCGGGCATGAAGATCGGGCAGCTATGTTTCTTCCAGCTGTCCTCCCCGGCTCGCGCACCTTATGGTCAGGGCGCTAGTGGCTCACGTTATCAAGGTCAGCGTGGCCCCACGGCGTCGCGCTCCTACCAGGGCTTTAGCTGTATCGAGATTCCTGCTGATCCGGTTTTGTCTGCCCAGGTAGAGGCCGAGAAACTATAACTTAGAGGAACTTAAATATGACCGATGCTGCCGACCTTTCTGTCTCTTTGCCCCTGGCTACGCAGCAGCTGGCCACGGTGGATACTTTCCCCAGGGCACTGGCAGATGACTACCACCTACTGCTGCTAGCCGACGACGTAAATGCTGATGAGGTTGAGGCCCTGGCATTATCGTTAGACCCGGCAGCTGCGTGGATTGGGGCCGGACGCTTACAGATTGTGGCCGGCGCGGTTTTGCTAGGGCCCTGGTGGATTGGTGACGAAGAACGCGCTGACCTGGGGCTGCCGGCTTGGGTTAGCCAGGTGATGGTGCTTTCAGTGCCGCGTCAGCGCGCCTATTTGGAGCCGGCTTTGGCGGCTACTGACCCGCTTTTGTCTCTATTTAACGACGGCGGCCCTACCGGTCTTGAGGCTGCGGCGCTGCACGCTTTGCGTCCTATTGCACGCCGTCTAGCTGGCGCTATCCGAGTGGTAGACACTGGCCAGATTTTCACCCCAGACCCGCACGCCTATATTGGCGTCAGCCTGTACTCGCCGATTTGGCTCACCCCTGACGCTGTCCAGGTGGTGCTTGATGATGTCACTTCTGACCAGCGTGACGGCTTTGAGGTGGCCAACCGTCAGCTTTTCGAAAGCCAAGAAATTCCCCGTATCACTGGGGAAATGAACTTTAACATCCGCCAGCTTGAAGAGCTGGAAGCACGCCTGGGCCCACACGCCATTGAGGAGGCACGTCGCCTCGCCGCTGAGGCTGCCGCCTTGCCCCCTTCAGTGCCGCGCGCCGAAGTGGACCATTATTCGCTGTTCCTGCCGGTTTCTCAGGCTCATCCGGGTTGGGGACAGATCCAGGTGTATGTGGCTGGGGCCCGTGACCTGCCGGTAGCTTTACTTGGTGAAGAGTGGGCTAATGACGGCGTTATCCGCTATGACGTGCGCTGGCAGCCGCGCAAGATGGCTGACGCTTTCAGTGAGAACCTGCCCCGCGTGCGTCGTCGTGAACGCACCGCAGCTGCCGCCATGATTGATTCCATTGCCGCCAAACTGGTTGAAGCCGCAGGTGGCACCGTAGTTGATGACTCTGGCTTTATTGTCACCATTGGGCAGCTGCTAGAGGTTGGCGACGCCGGCTCGGCCCCCAGCGCTTAACTAGCGCTTGCCTGGCCCTGGCGCGCAAACTGGCTTATCTGGCGGGCGCGCCTTGGGCTTTGGGCTGGCTGGGGCGTGCCTGGGCTTTGGGCTGGCGCGACTAAAACGCGTGCAAAACCTGTTAGCGCCCAACTCGCGCTTGCAGGGCGTGCGCCACCTGGCTGCTTTCGCACCGAGGTACTTGCTGCCACAGTTGCACGGCCTTTACTAGCTGCTCACCCCAGGGGATGCCGTGGGGGAAAAGCGCGTATTCGCTAGCAATCACGCCCAAATAGCGGTTTAACAGCTGGGCGCAGGCGGCGGCGTCGTCGATAGCGCGATGGTGACTGGCTAGCTCAATCCCACACACCTGACAGCAGCGCACCAGCGAGCGAGAGGGCGTATCAATAAACGAGCGCGCCCAGTTCATGGTGCACACCTGTGGAATTTTGCGCGGCAACGCCGCTGGCCCCAGCGCCGTGCGCAAGGCAGGCAGCAAAAAACTGGCGTCAAAGCGAACATTGTGGGCTACCAGTACCCGCCCGCGCAGCAGCTCAGCCAGGGCTGGGGCTAAAGTGCCCAGCTCAGGGGCATCGGTGAGATCCTCTGGGGTGATGGCGTGAATACGGGTGGGGCCCGGGTGACGGTGCGGGTTGACCAGGGAGTCCCAGCGCAGCTGCTCACGCCCGCGCGGGTCGAGCAGCACCACGCCCACCTCGATGATTGCCTCATCTTGCGGCTCTAGTCCGGTGGTTTCTAAATCGACGACAGCGTAGCCCAAGCCGCGCGGATCGGCTTGGTATTCCAGCCCGCACGGATCGGCTTGGCGCTGGTAGGCCCTAATGCGCTGATACAGTTCCAGGCCCTCTTGCGGGCTGTCTTGCCAGGTAGGACCGTCTTGTGGCTGGCACCCCACTTGCACATCTTGGGCTTCTTGCAGCTCGGGAAAGCCTTGCGGCTGGGCTTGTGAGGTGCCGGTTTGCGCTCTGCTCATAGGGCGGCGATCTGCTGATTTAGTAGCGGCCAAAGCCGTTTGTGAACCTGGCTGAAAGGCTTAGCTCCCAAAAATGCGGCGCTGCGCCCAGTGGTTGGATCAACCCAAATAAAGGAGCCGGCCTGGCCAAAGTGGCCAAAGGTTTGCATCGACTGGGCGCGGCTGAGCCAATGCGGCTGCTTAGCCCCATAAACCTCAAACCCCAAGGCGAAATCGCAGGGGTTTTGTTTGCCATAGCCAGGTAGTACCCCAGATAGGCCCGGGAAGGCTACGCTAGTAAACAGTTTGGCGGTATCTGCGCTAACCAGGGTGGGGGCGGCCAGCTCGCGCGTGAAAGCAGCCAAATCAAGTGCATTACCCATCCCAGAGTGGGCCGGCGAGCCTGGAATCAAAATACTGGCCAGGCCCAGTGGCTCCAGCACGCTTAGCTCCACCCATTGCTCAAGCTGGTAGCCGGTGGCCTGCTCCAGCGCCTGCCCTAGCAGTTCAATGCCGCGATTAGAGTAGATACGTTTAGTGCCCGGCGCGGCTAGAACGCTGTCGTCATTAGGGGCCACGCCGCTGGCGTGGGCTAACAGGTGGCGCACGCTCGCCCCGGGCAGGTGCGGGCCCACTGGGGCATCTAGATCAAGTAGGGCGCGCTCATAGGCCACGGCCGCCGCCCAAGCCACCAGTGGTTTAGTGACTGAGGCAAAAGCAAAATCGCTCTCCACCTGACCGGCCTGGGCCAGTACTTGACCTCCCTGGCTGACCACCAGCGCCGTCGGAAAATCAAAGTCAGCCAAAGCACTTAGCGAGGTGGCGGGGCTGGGCGAGGTGGCGGGGCTGGGCGAGGCGGCAGGACTAGGGGAGACAGCAGCGTTAGGGGAGGTGGCAGCGTTAGAAGCTACAGAAGAAAACGGCATCAGTTAGCGTCCAAATCAAAATCCGCGATTACCGGCACGTGATCAGAAGCGCCCTTACCTTTACGCTCGTCACGATCAATAACCACGCTAGTGGCTAGCTGCGCCAAAGCTGGCGAAGCCAACATAAAGTCAATACGCATCCCTTTATTCTTGGGGAAAGCTAGGCCCTTATAGTCCCAATAGGTGTAGCCCTGGGCTAGGGGGCGCGTGATTTCAACCAGCCCGGCCTGCTCTAGGGAGGCGAAAGCGGCGCGTTCAGGGGCTGAAACGTGGGTTTTGCCCTCCCAGTCGGCAATATCCCACACGTCAGTGTCCAGTGGCGCCACATTCCAGTCGCCCACGAAAACGGTTTTTTGCTCAGGAGCCTGGGTTAAACTTTCGGCCACGTTTTCGCGCAGGGCCGTAAACCAGTCCAGTTTGTAGCGGTAGTGAGGGTGGTCTAGTTCGCGCCCGTTAGGGGCGTAAATGCTCCACACTCGCACTCCGGCGCAGGTGGCCGCCAGGGCCCTAGCTTCGACGACGCCGTCCTGGTCAGCTTTAGCGGCCCAGGTGGGTTGACCAGGGAATTGATGTACGACATCAGACAATCCGATGCGCGAGGCGATGGCCACCCCATTCCACTGATTTAAACCATGTGCCACCACTTCATAGCCGGCCTGCGTAAAAGCTTCGGTGGGGAACTGGTCGGGGCGGCATTTAATTTCTTGCATCGCCAACACATCCGTGTCACTGCGCTCCAAAAAGGCGATAACCCGTTCAATGCGGGCGCGGATAGAGTTGACATTCCAGGTGGCTAAACGCATAGGACAAGCGTAACGGTTTGATTGCAGTTGAGCGTACCTGCGCGCGGGGGAGCGTAAAAATGGCTGCTGAGCTGGATGTGTAGCTGCATATAGGACTCAGGCGTCTGCCTATAGGCCCTGGTAGAGCTTAGTAAAATGCGAAAACTAGCCAAAATGATTGTTATAACCGCAGGTCAAACGGTTTAGTGTGCGGTTGTGTTCGATTTCGTTTGACTTGAGTGGGGGCAGTTATTAATCTAAGTAAACAAGAGCAACGCTGCTACCGCAGCGCGGTTACAGAATATGCGCCGCCCCTAGCGCATACTCAAAGGAGAGAACTAAATGCGAACCCTCAGCATTACTCGCCGCCAGGCCCTGGTTGGTGCTTCCGCTACCGCTATCCTGGCGACCTTAGCTGCATGTAGCGGCAAAGACGATAAGTCATCTGGTGGCAAGGTAGAAATCAACTACTGGCACCGCCTGCCCGACAAGGACGGTATGACCAAGGTGCAGACCGTCGTCGACCAGTGGAACAAGGAAAACCCCAACATCCACGTAAACGTCAAGAAGTTTGACGGCCAGGCCTCCGAGTCTTACGCAAAGATCGCCCAGGCAGTGAAGGCTGGCAACGCCCCCGACCTAGCCCAGGTTGGCTACGGTGAAATCGCCTCCGTATACCTAGAAGGCTCCCTAGAAGACGTAGCCAAGGAAATCAAGGCTGGCGGCTACGAAAAGCACTTCGCAGCAGGCCCCATGGGCCAGTGCAAGCTCGGTGACGTGGTAGTTGGTCTGCCTCAGGACACCGGCCCGCTGGTATACGTCTACGACAAGGCCGCCTTCGACGCCATCGGTATCAAGGCCCCCACCACCTGGGCTGAACTGAAGGAAGCCGCCAAGAAGGCCAAGGAAAAGGGCAAGTACATTGCCACCTGGCAGCAGGACGAGGTTGGCTACCAGATCTCCGGTCAGGCCGCCGCTGCCGGCGCCCACTGGTACAAGCCTGAAGGCGACAAGTGGAAGGTAGAGGTCACCGACGCCGCCTCCAAGAAGGTAGCCACCTTCCTACAGGAACTAAATGACGAAGGCCTGGCCCTCAAGCTCGCCGACGGGCGCTGGGGCAAGGAGTGGATCGCCAAGCTCAAGGACGGCACCATTATCGGTACCGTTGCCGCTGGTTGGGAGCCCGGCTTCATGCTCGGTGACCTAGGTAAGGATGCCACCAGCTGGCAGGTCACCTACCTACCCACCGAGGGTGGCAAGAAGGTTACCGGCGCTGACGGTGGTTCCGCCGTCGCCGTCATCAAGGGCTGCAAGCACAAGGAAGAAGCCCTCAAGTTTGCCGACTGGTTCAACACCCAGGTGCCCGCACTGGTCTCCCAGGGTCTGGTAGTAGCCGCTACCACCGCCAAACCTGAGACCCCTGCGGCCATGAAGAAGCTCTGGGGCGGCCAGGATGTCTACGGCTTCCTCGCTGAAGCTAACAACACCATGGTCACCGACTTCCCCTACATCCCCACTTGGTTCACCGTAACCGAGAAGATGAAGGAGCCCGGCGGTAAGGTCACCAGCGGCTCTGCCAAGGTTGAAGACGTTTTGACCACCGCTCAGACGGTGTCTGTTTCCACCCTGAAGGAAAAGAACATCGGCGTAGCCTGATTCGCAGCCTAAAACGGGGGTGCTTGGCATATTTGCTAGCACCCCCGCCTGCTGCAACCGCATTTTTAACGCTTTAAAACTTTCATAACCAGTTAGCCGGCACGGCGCCGGCAGCACTATTTGCTTGCGCGCTACAAGCGTGCGCCTAATTCGCGCTGCATTACGCACCTAATTAAGGGGAGGAGATGAAAATGTCAGCTGCGAGCTCGTATACAGAAAATAAGGCGACAATCCGTGCCCGCAAATTACGCGATTTGCGTTATGGGTGGGCTTTTAGTGCCCCCTTCACAATTCTTTTCGGCCTGACATTTATTGTCCCAATTATTGTCTCGATCTACCAATCCTTCTTTAAGACCACCACAGCGGGAGGGTTGTATGGTGGCGGCAAGCAAATCACCAAATTCGTTGGCCTAGACAACTACGTTGCGGTAGTTACCAACGAACAGTTCTGGCAAGGCATGGGGCGAGTAATGCTCTTTGGTCTGTTCCAGATTCCTTTCATGATTATCGCCGCCCTGGCCCTGGCTCTAGTGCTGGACTCCTACCTACTCAAACGCCCCACCGTGTTCCGTTTGGGTTACTTTTTGCCCTACGCCATCCCCGGCGTGGTGGCTGCCATGATGTGGATGTACCTGTACAGCCCCCAGCTTTCACCGCTGGCCAGTGTTATCCCCATTAATTTCTTCGACAAAAACATCATTTTGGCCTCCATGGCCAATATGACCACCTGGACTTTCACCGGCTACAACATGCTGGTGTTCCTGGCTGCGTTGAAAGCTATCCCCACTGATCTATATGAGGCTGCCCGCCTTGACGGCTGCTCTGGTTTCCAGGTGGCCATGAAGATCAAGGTGCCAATGCTAACAAATGCCGCCCTGCTGACTGTGTTGCTATCGATTATCGGCACAATCCAGCTGTTCAATGAGCCTACGGTGATGCGCGCCGGGCAGTCGTGGATGGGCAACAGCTACACCCCCATGATGATGGCCTACTCCACCATGATGACCTCACCCGGTAACCCCAATATGGCTTCTGCTATTTCCATGACTATGGCCATTATTGCCGCACTATTGGCGGCGGTATATGCCTTCGTACAGACTCGGGGTAAGCGCTGATGGCTAAGCTACTAAATAAAACAGAATTTGCGCACCTAGAAGATGGCCGCGTTTATCGGGTTTCGCGTAACGCTTGGTCGCGTTCTTTGGAACCAAGCCGTTTCGCCAAAATCGTCACCTGGGTAGTTTTGGTTGCGGTACTGGTTTACTTCCTATTCCCGATTTACTGGTTGATTATTTCTTCCACTAAAACTAACGCGGATCTAGGCGATTCTAACGGCCTATGGTTTGCGCACAACGCCGCCGCTGAGAACTATCAAAAGCTGATGGGCACCACCAACGGTCACTTTTGGCGTTGGGTAGCTAACTCAGTGCTGTACTCCACCGCTGCCGGCGCTATTGGCACCCTGGTTTCGGTGATGGCTGGATATGGCATGGCTAAATTTAAGTTCTTTGGTCGCAATGTGTTGCAGCTGGTGGTTATGGCTGGTTTGCTGCTGCCGATCGCACTGCTAACCATTCCGCTCTACATTGTGATGCACTCTCTGGGGCTAACTGACACTATCTGGTCAATTATTTTGCCTAGCTGCGTTAGCCCATTTGGGGTGTTCTTGGGGCGCATGTATGCCCAAACTTCTGTGCCCGACGAGCTGCTGGAGGCCGCTCGCATCGACGGTGCCGGTGAAAGCCGCATCTTCTTCACCATGGTACTGCGGCTGCTGGCCCCGGCTATGGTCACCATTTTCCTGTTCATCTTTGTGGCCACCTGGAACAACTTCCTGTTGCCGTTGATGATGGTTACCAACAATGAGCAGCTCAAGCCGGTCACCCTCGGTTTGTATGGCATGATGAGCTACTTCAGCCCAACTTATGGGGCGGTTTTGCAAGGTGCGCTCTTTGGGGTACTGCCTTTGATGGCACTGTTTCTATTCTTGCAGCGATACTGGCAATCCGGACTTGCAGCGGGGTCGGTTAAAGGCTGATAATAGAGACCTCAGCAGCTGCGATGTACCCCCATGTTTTCCGCAGCTGGCTGAGCTGCGGTGGCTCGCATTCGCCCCTAACGTGCGGGCCACCGCCTTTTTATACCCACCTTTAGTCGACGACGACGGCGCCGCCCGACTTACCTTTAAATGTTGCGTCCCTGCAGGCTTGGCAGCTGCGTCCAGCTTCGTTTCGTCGCTCGCGTCCTTACCGGCCTCAGCCCAGCATTGGCTGGTAACCTCAACTTATGGGAACAGCACTTATTACCGGTGCCAGCGAGGGGATCGGCCTCGAATTTGCCTGGCAGTTAGCCGAGGCGCAACACAACCTCGTACTGGTGGCCCGGCGTCGGCAAAAACTAGAAGAAATTGCAGCTAAAATCCACAACCTAGCCGGTGTCAAGGTGGAGGTGCTGGCCGCAGACCTATCCACTCAGGCGGGTGTTGACGCGGTAGCTGAGCGCATCCGTTCCACCCAGCTGCCCCCAATCGGGCTGCTAGTTAACAATGCTGGCTTTGGGCTGGGTCAATCCTTTATCGACGGTGATATGGGGCGCGAACTAGACGCCCTAAACGTAATGGTGCGGGCCGTGATGGAACTTAGCCGCGCCGCCACCGACGTAATGATTCCACGCGGTCACGGCGCCATCTTGAACGTAGCCTCAGTAGCCGCCCGCACCGTCATGGGCACCTACAGCGCCCACAAAGCCTGGGTAGCTACCTTCACTGAGTCACTTTCCACCGAGCTGGCGGGCACCGGCGTCACCGCCACCGTGCTACTGCCGGGCCTAACCCGCTCCGGTTTCCACGCCGCCGCCCACATTGACGACACCCAATGGCCCAAATTCGTGTGGCTAGAAAGCCAATACCTGGTAAGCCAAGCCCTAGACGCTGTCCGTAAAGGTCGCGTCTACTGCGTGCCCTCACTACGCTACGCCCTTAGCGAGGCTGTGCTGCGCCGTCTGCCGCGCTGCGGGGTGCGCTATTTCGTGGGCGCCTCAAGGGTGGCCGCCACCCACTACTGAGAGACATAATTTAACTATGGCAACTGTAACCCTAGCAGGCACCCCAGTAACTACCGTTGGCGAACTACCCCAGGTAGGTAGCCAGGCTCCCACCTGTGAGCTGGTGGCCAACGATCTAAGCCCCATCAAACTAGGTGACTACGCCGGCAAGCGCGTAGTGCTAAACATTTTCCCCTCCATCGACACCGGTGTATGCGCCGCCAGTGTGCACCACTTCAACAAGCTGGCCGCTGGCCTAGAAAACACCGTGGTGCTGTGCGTATCCAATGACCTACCCTTCGCCCAGGGACGCTTCTGCGGCGCTGAGGGCATCGAAAACGTCGCCACCGCCTCCGGTTTCCGCTCCAAGTTTGGCCAGCACTACGGCCTAACCATGACCCAGGGGCCACTAAGCGGACTGCTAGCGCGCGCCGTCGTAGTAATCGAGCCTGACGGCACCGTTGGCTACGTGCAGCTAGTGCCCGAAATCAAGCAAGAACCCGACTACGACGCCGTCGTTGAATATTTAGGAAACTGAAAACTCCATGGCTATCACCACCAACGACTCCAACCGCGCCCGCCTAGCTGAGCTAGTCAACGAGCTGGCCGTAGTGCGCGGCAAGGTCACCCTGGCCTCAGGGCTTGAATCCAACTTCTATGTGGACATGCGCCGTGCCACCCTCCACCACGAAGCCGCCCCGCTGATCGGGCATGTAATGCTGGATCTGCTGGAAGAAAATGGCTTCAGCGTAGATGAGGTAGACGCCGTCGGCGGCCTAACCATGGGCGCTGACCCGGTAGCTACCGCCATGCTGCACGCCGCCGCTGCACGCGGCCTAGACCTAGACGCATTCGTAGTGCGCAAGGCCGCCAAAGATCACGGCATGAAACGCCAGATCGAAGGCCCGTCTGTCGAAGGCAAGCGGGTAGTGGTTTTGGAAGACACCTCCACCACTGGCGGCTCGCCCATCCAGGCAGTAGAGGCGCTACGCGCAGCCGGCGCGCAGGTGTTGGCTGTGGCCGTGATCGTAGACCGCAACACTGGCGCTCGCGAACGCATTGAAGCCGCTGATTTGCCCTACCTATATGCCCTTGGTCTAGAAGACCTAGACCTGGAGTAATACTGGCCCCTTGGTGGGCGCTGGGTTTAAACAACCCAGTGCCCACCAAGGCTGCCGCCTAAGCCAGGTCAGGCTAAACTAGAGGTTGGTGCCCAATCCCAAGGAGGAACAATGGACTCTAACCCCACCGGAACCATCGCTTTGTTCATTGGCGGAGGTTTATTACTGCTGCTGTGGGTAGCCATCATTGTGGTGGCCCGCGTGCAGGTACGTTCATTGGGTGAGCGCTTGGACCACAACTGGTCTGACGTTGAAGAGACTCTCTCTAGGCGCCATCGCCGCGCCAAAAAACTAGCGCGTGAAGCAGACAAGCTTGGCGCCCTGGCGCCAGGAGACATGAGCGCCCTGAATGAGGCTATTGCCCTAGCTGAGCAGGAAAACCAGCCGCTGCTGCGCGCCAACTATGAAGACGACATCACCCTGATTTTGCGTCGCATTGTGGAAGGCGTGCGCGCCGCTAACCGCAACAAAGAGCCTGGATACCGTCTGGCCTACAAGCGTCTAAAGAAAGCTGACAAGGCTGTAGCTAAGGCCCGCCGCGACTACAACGCTATGGTGCCCACCTACAACTTCCTGTGCCACGGACCGCTCACGGCAGTAGCTCGCAGCGCCGGGCGCGCCTCCAGCCAGTACTTCCTAGCTGACAAGCTCAAGCGTAAGGGCACTTACAAAAAGCCCAAGGACGCCAAGGTATTGGAGCTAGAGGATAAGGCATGAGCCGCTACGAAAACGAGGACGGCGTCGTCACCGAAGCTAGTGACGGCGTCGTCGCCTATTTAGCCCAAGTAACCCCAGACCAAGAGCGAGAAGTGGGGGTGGGGCCTTGGCAGGGGCCCTGGCCTGAAGGTGACCACTGGGACCATGAGCTGCTAGAACATGGCGATCGACGCAATGTAGTGGACCCCTATCGCTATTGGAAATGGCAGGCCATTAAAGCCGATATGGCATCGCGCGCCCACGGCCTACATATTGCGATCGAAAATGTCAGCCACGATCTAAATATTGGCTCAATTGTGCGCACCGCTAACGCTTTTAATGTGGGTGGCGTGCATGTGGTGGGTAAGCGCCGCTGGAACCGACGTGGCGCCATGGTTACCGACCGCTACCTGCGTGTCTACCATCACCCCACGCCTGAGCATCTGGTGCGCTGGGCCCAGGAAAACAACCTGGAACTACTAGCTATCGACAATGGCCCGGGCAGCGAACTGATAGAAAAAACCTTGCTGCCGGTTGACGCCATGCTGGTGGTGGGCAGTGAAGGCGAAGGCATTAGCCCGGCCCTACTTGAGTACTGCAAACGCCAGTTACGTATTGGCCAATACGGCTCTACCCGGTCCATTAATGTTTCAGCGGCAGCAGCTATCGCTATGCATACCTGGATCATGCAACACGGACAAAGTGCACCCTTTTAACTGGAATTGCACAGGCTGGCGGTATTTGCGCGTACCAATTAGCGTTAAAACGTGCCAGAATAGAAGCACCACTGTTTAGTGAAACACAACCAGGAGGATTTGCAATGGCTATTGCAACCGTGGAAACTTACGCGGACATGATTGACCGCGCCAAGGCCGGCAAGTACGCCGTCCCGGCTATCAACGTTACTTCTTCTCAGACTCTATCTGCTGCGCTGCAGGGCTTCGCCGAGGCCGAGTCTGACGGTATCATCCAGATCTCCAACGGTGGTGCTGCTTACTGGTCCGGCTCCTCTCGTCTAGACCGCGTGCGTGGCTCCATTGCTTTCGCTGCCTACGCTCGCGCCGTCGGTGACCTGTACCCCGGTGTTGTTGGTCTGCACACCGACCACTGCCCCAAGAAGCTGCTGGCTGACTGGATCATCCCGCTGCTGGACATCGAGGCCGAGCAGGTCAAGCGCGGCGAAGAGCCCATGTTCAACTCCCACATGTGGGACGGCTCCGCTGAGACCCTAGAGGACAACATTCAGATTGCCGTGGACATGCTGGCCCGCTCCAAGGCTGCCCACACCATTCTCGAGATCGAGATCGGCGCTGTAGGTGGCGAGGAAGACGGCATCAAGGGTGAAGAGAACGCTAACCTCTACACCACTGCTGACGACGCTTACGCTGCCGTCCAGGCCCTGGGCCTAGGCGAGAACGGCCGCTACACCACCGCTCTGACCTTCGGTAACGTGCACGGCTCCTACAAGCCCGGTCACGTCAAGCTGCGTCCCGAGCTGCTGGGTGAGATCCAGGCTGAGGTCGGCAAGCGTGTTGGCAAGGAGAGCCCCTTCGACCTAGTCATGCACGGTGGCTCCGGCTCCACCGACGAGGAAATTGCTACCGCCGTACGCAACGGTGTTATCAAGATGAACGTTGACACTGACACCCAGTACGCGTTCACCCGCCCGATTGCTGCTCACATGTTCGAGCACTACGACGGTGTCCTCAAGGTTGACGGCGAGGTCGGCAACAAGAAGTTCTACGACCCGCGCGCTTGGGGTAAGGCTGCCGAGACCGGCATGGCTGCCCGCGTGGTTGAGGCCTGTGAGCGTCTAGGCTCCGTCGGCTCTGCTCGCCGCTGAGCTAACTAGCTGCCACTAAGGCAACTAACGTTTAGTTTCTGACTAATAAATGTGTCCTGGGTAATATTATCCAGGACACATTTATTTATATTTGTGTAAAATATTATGATCACACCCACCACAATTGAGAGGCGCAAGACCTAATGTCTAGGAAGATTATCCTTGACTGCGACCCAGGTCACGACGACGCTGTCGCTATGCTGCTAGCACACGCCAACCCCAACATTGAGCTACTGGCTGTTACCACTGTTGGCGGTAACCAGACGCTAGAAAAGGTAACCAACAATGCTCTAAGCCTAGCCACCGTCTACGGGATGCAAGGTGTACCGGTGGCGTCAGGCTGCACCCGCCCGCTACTGCGCCCGGTAGAAACCGCCCCGGACTGCCACGGCGATTCCGGTCTGGACGGCGTCGAGCTACCCGAGCCTGTAGCCCTAGACCCACGCCACGCCGTCGACGTAATCATCGAAACCATCATGTCTCACGCACCCGGCGAGGTCACCCTAGTGCCCACCGGCCCGCTAACCAACATCGCCCTGGCCGTGCGCAAAGAACCGCGCATCGTAGAGCGCGTGCGTGAAGTGGTACTAATGGGTGGTGGCTACCACGTAGGTAACTGGTCTGCTGTAGCCGAATTCAACATCAAGGTTGATCCCGAAGCAGCCCACATTGTTTTCAACGAGCCCTGGCCGGTAACCATGGTGGGCTTGGACCTCACCCACCAGGCCCTAGCCACAGACGACATCTCCGCCAAAATCGCTGACCTGGGCGGGCCGGTAGCCGAATTTGTGCTGGGCCTATTCACCTTCTTCCGCAAGGCCTACCAGGACGCCCAAGGCTTCGAATTCCCGCCAGTACACGACCCGTGCACCGTGGCCTACCTGATCGACCCGCAGATTGTGGAAACTGTTAAGGTCCCCATCGACGTGGAACTCAACGGCACGCTTACCACCGGCATGACCGTAGCTGACTTCCGCGCCCCCGCCGGGCCCGACTGCCACACCCAGGCCGCCACCAAGCTGGACTTTGACCGTTTCTGGGATCTGGTAATTGACTCCATTGACCGTGTGCAGAAGGATCTAGCCGCCAAGGAGAGTGGTAAATGAGCGCCACTAAACGCTCAACTGCGGCGGTTATGACCGCATTGCTGGTGGCCTGCTTTGCCTTCCAGCTCAATGCCTCCATGCTCTCGCCGGCTCTGAAGCTTATGGCTGAGGAGCTAAAAACCACCGACGACGTAATCGGCTTAACCCAGACCGTGTTCTTCACGGCTGCCGCGCTATTTAGCCTGTTCCTGCCCCGCCTAGGTGACATGATCGGGCGGCGCAAACTACTAACCGGCATGATGGCGCTAACCGCCGTGGGTTGTGTGCTTTCTGCGCTGGCCGGCATGACCAGCTCAGTGGCGCTGCTGTTTGTGGGGCGCGTGATTCAAGGTGTGGCCGGGCCGACCGTGCCTGTATGTTTGATTATGCTGCGCGTGGCCGTGCCTGACCCCAAGCGTTACGGCACCCTGCTAGGCGTAATTACCGCCGTAAATGGTGGTATTGCGGGTGTGGACGCCCTGGCTGGTGGCTGGCTAGCCCAAAACTTTGGTTTCGGCTCAGTGTTTTGGACTATGGCTGTAATTGCTGTGCTGGCGGCGGTGGCAGTGGCTTTCCTAACCGACGAATCCTTGGTGCCCGGAGACCACCGCATGGACTGGTCCGGCACTATTGCCTTGGTAGTGGCGGTAGGTGCGCTGCTAACTATCTTCAATGAGCTAGCTAAACTCTCCAAGGCTAACTTTTGGCTGGTGGCGGGCCTGTTCCTGCTGGCTGCTTTGTCTGCTGTGGCTTTCTGGATCCAGGAGGAGCGCACCAGTCAGCCCCTAGTGGCTACTGTCTACCTCAGGTCGCGTTCCACCTGGGCGCTGCTGCTGACCACCACGCTAACCATGACCGGCGTGTTTGCGGTTATGAACGGTTTGGTGCCGGGTCTAGCTCAGGACACTGATTACGGGCCGGGCCTTAGTCCCGACGTCGTCTCCTTCTGGACCCTGACCCCTTACGCCATTGCCGGCCTACTAATGGGCCCGGTATCTGGCACCCTGGCCGGTCGCTTTGGCTACCGTAAGGTGCTGCGCGTGGGCCTGTTGGGCACAGTGCTTGGTTTAGGCGCAATTTTGGGGATTTCTGGTGACGCCACCCCGGTGCTGTTGCTGGCAGTTAACGTGTTTGTGGGTATCACCTATGCCGGTATGAGCAACATTATGCTCAACGGCCTAGGTGTGGTGCTTTCTCCCAGCGACAACCCCGGCTACCTGCCTGGCCTTAACGCTGGTGCTTTCAATCTGGGTGCGGGTATCTCCTTTGCGATCCTGCCGGCAGTCTCGGTGGCGCTAGGCAGCGGCCTAGATGGTTTCCAAGGGGCGGTTATCACCGGTTTGGTGCTGCTGGCCTTGGCTTTTGCTAGCTCGCTGCTGATCCCTGCGCCGGCGGTTGAAAAGGAGGCTGCGGCGTGAGCGTAGCTGATCGTGGCCGCGCCCTGGAGGCATTAGACCGTTTAGGTGCCCCGGTGGTGGCTTTAGGCTCCCTGAACGCGGACCTAACTGTAACCACCCAGCGCCTACCGGGCCCGGGTGAAACTGTGGTTGGCTCAGACCTGCGCATCTTGCCGGGTGGTAAATCCGCTAACCAGGCTGCCACGGCTGCCTTGTTGGGGGTGCCCACCACCATGATTGGTGCGGTTGGGCGCGACGGCAACGGCCAGTTGCTGCTTGAATCCTTGGCTTTAAAGGGGGTAGACACCCGCCACGTCTATGAGCGTGAAGTGGCTACCGGCACCGCCATGATTACTGTGGATGCCGCCGCTGAGAACACCATTGTGATCTCAGCTGGTGCCAACGCCACCCTCACTCCGGCTGATGTGGTTGATAAGGCGCAGGTGATCGCTGAGGCTGGGGCTCTGGGCTTGTGCCTGGAGGTGAGTCTGGAAACTGTCACTGCGGCAGCGCGCTGCGCCCACGAGGCTGGCGTGCCGGTGGTGCTCAATGTTTCCCCGGCCCGCCAGCTGCAGTCTGAACTGCTGGAGTTAACTGATGTGCTGATCGTCAACCAGCACGAGTTGGCGCTGGTTAGTGGCCAAAGTGTAGACACTGCAAACCTAGAACAGGTAGCTAAGGCTTTCGCGGCCACTGGCGTTAAGCGCGGGGTGCTCACCCTGGGTGGAGCCGGCTCCCTGATCTATGAAGATGGTCGCCTCGAATGGGTGACGGCTTTCAAGGTCACCCCGGTAGACACCACCGGCGCCGGCGACTCTTTCATGGGCACGCTGCTGTCGGCTTTGGCTGCGGGTATCTCACTTGCCGACGGCGCCACCCTGGCTGCGGCGGTAGCGGCTTGCTCCACCACCAAGGTGGGCGCGCAGGCCTCCTATGCCAGTGCTGATGAGGTGCGCGAGTTCCTAAAGTGAGCGGGCATAGCTCAAACACGCATAAGAAGTGCGCATGAAACGGGGCTTTAAGCCAAAAAGTGTGGCGACGGCGTCGGGAACCTTCCTGGCGCCGTCGCCATATGTCAGGTGATGACACTAGAGTCAACCAAACCAAACAAAAAAGTATTCCCGCAGGTCACAATATGTGCAGTGAGGTTGGGGGTAGGGTGGACACCACAGTAGGTGCTTGCCAAAACAAAATAAAACGGTATAGTAACGGCAAAATGTAGAAATCTGCCTATAGGGCCGCTAGACTGATGCAGTCGTGTGGTCAACGCGGCGTTTGCCGTTTATAGGAGTTTTCAATGCCAGGTGTCGTAGTCGTCGGAACCCAGTGGGGCGACGAAGGAAAAGGCAAGGCAACCGATCAGCTAGGTCAGAATGTTGACTACGTAGTCAAGTTCAACGGCGGTAACAACGCTGGTCATACCGTAGTTATTGACGGGGAAAAGTTTGCTTTCCATCTACTGCCGGCCGGTGTGCTAACTGAGGGAGTAACTCCAGTTATCGGCAACGGGGTAGTGGTTGATCTAGAGGTGCTTTTTAGCGAAATCGAGGAAATCACCTCGCGCGGCAAGGACGCCTCCAAGCTACTGATCAGCGCCAACGCCCACGTGATCCCCTCCTACAACCGGGTTCTTGACCAGGCCACCGAGCGTTTCCTGGGTGCCCGCCAGCTGGGTACCACCGGCCGTGGCATTGGCCCCACCTACGCCGACAAGATGAACCGTATCGGCATCCGTATCCAGGACCTGTTTGACGAGTCCATTTTGCGCCAAAAGGTCCACTCCGCACTGGACCAGAAAAACGGTCTGCTAACCAAGATTTTCAAGCGCGACGCAATCAACCCTGACGCGGTTGCTGACGAGCTGCTCAGCTACGCCGAGCGTGTGCGCCCCATGGTGGTGGACTGCTCCACGCTGCTAAACAAGGCCCTAGATGAGGGTAAGACGGTGCTGTTTGAGGCCGGCCAGGCCACCATGCTAGACATTGACCACGGCACCTATCCCTTCGTGACCAGCTCTAACCCCACCGCCGGCGGTGCCTGCACTGGCACCGGCGTGGGCCCCACCCGCATTAATCGCGTCATCGGTGTGGTTAAGGCCTACACCACTCGCGTAGGTGAAGGTCCCTTCCCCACAGAGCTAAACGACGAAATGGGTGAGCGTCTGCGCGCCGAAGGTGGAGAGTATGGCGTGACCACCGGCCGGGCCCGTCGCTGTGGCTGGCACGACGCCGTCGTCACCCGCTATGCAGCGCGCGTTAACGGCCTAACTGACCTAGTGATGACCAAGCTGGACGTGCTCACCGGGCACGACACCATCCCGGTATGTGTGGCTTACGACGTCGACGGTGTGCGCTGGGACGAAATGCCCCTAACCCAGTCTGACTTCCACCACGCCAAGCCCATCTACGAGCAGCTGCCTGGCTGGAGTGAAGACATCACTGGTGTGCGTAAATTCGAGGATTTGCCGCTTAATGCCCAGCGTTATGTTGAGCGGATCGAGCAGCTGGCTGGGGTGCGAATCTCTGCCATTGGTGTGGGTCCGGGGCGCGAAGCCACAATTTCTCGTCACTCGTTAGTTGACTGAAGCTGCTAGGCTGGAACCCGTGAACACCCTTAACTACAAGTCTGTAACTAGCCGCGTACTTGCGGCTTTAGTGGCGGGGCTGCTGGTTTTCATGGCGCCGCTAAGCGTCTCTGAGGTTCAAGCTGAAACCTCGCAGCCCAATGAGATTTGGTTTAACGTTAATGTAAAGGGCGAAAACTACGCGGTGCTTGACTTCGCGTTTGCGCCCGGTTCGCATACTGGTTTGAAACCAGCTGCCATCTGCAAAGCTATTCAAACAGGTGCAGATAAAAACAAAGGAACTACTACCAACAACGCCAAGGTGATTACCTGGGTAGGTAAACGCAATGGCCGTGAGGTTTGTGAATCCAAGGTGGAGGGCGCTTTCCAAAACGGCGCTGGTCCGGCTGCGCTTACGCAGTTCGGTGGCTTCAACATGAGCACCGATAAAAACCACCGAGTTAAGGTGTCTATCCCTCGCTACATCGCTATTTCTAACCAGCTGATCGTCTCTCACGTGACGGTTAAGTACGACGGCAAGATTATTTCCTACAAGAACGCCGACGTTAACGGCTCTACCGCCATCCCAAAGAAGGGCGCCACCTCCTTTGAGGTAGTTGGTACGGTGCCCTCGCTTGCCCTGCAGCATGTGGTGCGGTGGGTACTGGGTATCGCCTCCTGCCTGATCCTGGCTGGTATTTTGTGGCTGGGCGGCGTTCGCATTTACAAGCGCGTCAAGGAAAACCTGGCCACCAAGGCAGCTATCGCGGCCGGTCAGATTCCCGACCCGCAGGGCCAGACGGTTTCTTTGTCTGAAATTGCCCCAATCAGCGAATCTGAGATTCCTGCGGCTGGCATCCCCGGGGTACCGCTAATCCACACGGCTAATGCTGATAACGACGCCGCTATGGCTGCCACTTATGCGGCTGCAGCTGAGCAGGGCGTTTATGAAAGTGGAGGCTACGAATCCTACGTAGAGGGCGGGGTCTATGACTCTGGTGCTGGCGACGAGGATTATGCCGATGCTGGCTACGAGGACTATGCAGAGCCCGTTGAGGAAGTCCCCAGTGTTGCTGAGGAAACCATTGCGGATGGTTACTACCCCAACGGCCTGTACTACCAGGACGGGGTTGCCTACTACCCGGGCGAAGACGGCTACTACTACAAGCTTGAAGGCTCAGGCTTTGAGGATATGTACCGCTAACTAAACGGTGTTTACAGACAATGGCGCAGCTTAGGCTGCGCCATTGTTGTAATTACTGTGCATCCCGGGCGCGGGCTGCGCGGCAGGCGTGGGGGGCGCTGCAGGCGTGGGAAGGGCTGCAGTGTAAGACCTTGTGCGGGGTCTGTAGTGGCAGCCAGTATCTGCTGATGAGGCTAGGGAATGATCCCCTTAAAAATGAGGTGGATGAAGAGGTTATAGCACTAGGATTGGATTCATGAACGCTGTTACTTCCAACCCGCGCATGGTTTTGGCGCGTGTAGGCGCTGCTTTAGCCGCTTTTGTGCTGGCTTTTTCTTTACTGACTATGGTTTCTCCAGCTCACGCTGACGGGGCAAAGACCTGGATAGAGCTTAAATTCAGCGGAGAAGATGTGTCTTTGTCAGTTAAAATACACTTTCCCGAGCAGTATGGGGCATCTACCAAGAGTATCTGTAAACAAGCCAAGGAAAACACCAGCTCAACGAAACTTGGCAAAAAAGTCGACAAGGTTGAGGTAGAACAGTACGAGGGCGTAGAAGTTTGCACCATTGAAAGCAGTGGGAAACTCAGCGAGGTAGTAGACAAATCAGGTTCATCACTTGGTTTCTCTGTTACCCGTGATGGTGACAATATCAAGGTTAAAGGCAGTGGCGGCTCTGTCGCCGCCTCGGGTGCCAGCATGCAGATGCGTATCACCTTTGATGGTGGGGTGGTTTCTTCTAGTGGCGGCGAGGTTGATGGAAACACCTTCATTGCCAATGGCGGTAGCTTTGAGGTAACCGGTAAGCCTGGTAGTGGCTCCAACATGCTGATGTTTGTGCTGATCGGACTGGTAGTTGTGATCGGTGCTGGGGTGGCCGTCTTCTTCGTGATGCGTTCTAAGAAGCAGCCCCAGCCCCAGTATGGTGGTTACGGCCCGCAGGGTTATGGTCAGCCTTACGGCCAGCAGGGCTACGGCCAAAACAACCAGGGTTACGGTCAAGGCTATGGCCAGCAGAGCTATGGGCAGCCCGGTTACGGACAGCAGGCTCAGCCTTACGGTCAGCAGCCCCAGGGCTACGGTCAACAGGGCTATGGCCAGCCACAGGGTTACGGCCAGCAGCCCCAGGGCTACGGTCAGCAGGGCTACGGCCAAAACAACCAGGGCTACGGCCAAGGCTATGGCCAGCCCGGTTACGGCGGCTACAACGGCTAGCTAACGCTTTTTCTTCTCAAGACCAGGGCCGAGTTACCCCCGGCCCTGGTCTTGTTTTGAAAGAAAACAACCAGATTGTGCCTGAACAGATAAAAACTAATAAGGTTGAGGCATGAACGCTATTAACGTTAACCCCCGCGCGATGATTGCACGCGTAGGTGCCGCACTAGCTGCTTTTGTGCTGGCTTTTTCGCTGCTAGGAGTGACTTCTCCGGCTCACGCTGACAGCTTCAAGGTATGGCTTGGCATGAAATTCAGTGGTGAAAATGTGGCTATCTCACTGAAGATGCACGCTCCCAGTGAGTATGGCTCCACCAAGACAATTTGCGATGCGATGAAAAAATCGGCTACCAGGAGCTCTGACGGTAAAGTCACCAAGTCTGGGATAGAACAGTACAAGGGTGTAGAAGTTTGTGTCATCGAGGCCGAGGGCAAGCTGAATGAGGATAACTCTTCCTCCGCTTTCGGTTTCTCTATCAAACGCGATGGCGACAAGCTAACCATCAAGAGCACCTCCAGCAACCGCTTCGCCTCTGTCGGCGATATCGAGTACCGCTTCACCTTCGATGACGGCGTCGTTTCTTCCAGCGGCGGTAAGGTTGAAGGCAACACCTTCGTTACCACCGATACTAAGTTCGAGGTTGTAGGTAAGCCCGGTGGCGGCTCCAGCATTCTGATGTATGCACTGATCGGTGCGGTAATTGGTGGTGGCATCGGCCTGGTGGTTTTCTTCGTCATGCGTTCCAAGAAGAAGTCCCAGCCTCAGCAGTTCGCTTCTCCTTACGCCGCTCAGCCGGGTCAGTACCCGCAGGGTCAGGCAGCTCCTGGTGCCCCCCAGCCTGGCGTGCAGCAGCCGCAGCCTAACCCTCAGCAGCCTTACAACCCTAACGCTCAGGGTGGTCAGGGCGCCTGAGACGCCAGCAAATAATCCTTCTATCCAACCAGGGTCGGGTAACCGGCCCTGGTTGCCTATATATGGGTGGGTAATGTGGCCTGGTTGTTTTTAGTGGGCACGCGCAGTCCGTAACGTAAAGGCAGTAGCTGCGACGACGTCGTCGGCTGTTTTACGTAAAACGTACTGTAGGTGGGAATTTAGTGGCTATCAAAGGGGGAGAGTGACTAAGGTTTAAGCCATGAACACGGTTGTTTCTAATGTCCGCACGCGCACGGCGAAAGTGCGGGTAAAGGCGCTCGCGGCGGGGCTATCAGCAGATGTTGGGGCGCGGAATAGTGAGCTGGCAGTGCGTGGGTTTATAGCTCGCGTAGGGGCGGTTTTGGCGGTTTTTATGCTGGCGTTTTCCCTGCTAGTGCCGACTCCCCCCGCCCACGCCTATGACAGCATACGTATATGGGTGCACGTGAAAATAGACGGGGACAAAATATACATCTCGTCAAAAACCCATGCTCTTAACCAACACGGTCAATCGACCAGAAGCATGTGCTTCAAAGATTCCACTCACGCAAAGCAGGTCAATTACCTGGGTGCAGAAGTAACCAAGGCAGAAGTTGAGCAGTACCAAGGCATAGAAGTCTGCGCCGTCGAAGGGGTTGGCTCGCTCAAGAATGCCCTGCAAGGAGACGGCCCCTACGGTTTTGTTCTCAAAGCCGACGGCGACAATGTGCGCGTAACTGGGTCAGTCAGAGCTGCCGTCACTTACGATGGAAATATCATACATAGCTTCACTTTCGCGGGCGGAATTATATCCCATGAAGGCGGCAAAGTAGATGGCAACACCATAACCATCAACACTGGCGACTACAAGTTAGTGGGGAACCCAGGTAGCGGAAAATCTAACCAAACTCCCTCTGCTGCACCCAGTCAAAATAAGGCTGCAGGCGCTGATAACGCGAAAAACCAAGCTTCTGACGATACCAAGTCAGGTTTATCGGGAAACACTCTGATTTACGTACTGATCGGCGTGATAGTTGCAGCCGTAGTTGGCCTAGTAGTTTTCCTGGCGATCCCCTCAAAAAAGCGCTCGCAGCCTGCACAACTAGCTGTCCAACCAACTAATGTAGGCACCTATAGTCCAAGCGGCCAAGAACAAAACAAAGGTGTAAAACCTGGCAAATATGATCGCTATGGGATCTAGCAAAGCCATCTAAGCGTGCGTTTGTCCTCCTCTGCGCAGGGGATATGACCGCCTAGTCGAAACTGGTTAGGGTTGGGTCATGAACATAGATGCTTTTAGGCTGCGGGCACTCGCGGAGGGGCTTGGCGCGCATAGGCAGGCGCTCGCGGCGGGACTTAACAGGTCTACGCGTGCGCTTGCGACGCAGATACGCAACTTCACGGCGGGAGCACCTGTGCTTGTGGCCGGGGAGCGTGTGTTTACAGCTGGCGCTGGGGCTACTTTGCCGCTTTTTATGCTGGCGTTCTCTTTGCTGCTCCTGGCTGCGCCTGCCCACGCTGAGAGCACGCAGAGCTGGGTGGACGTGAAATTTAGTGGCGATAAGGTTTCTTATGTCATGAAAACTCATGTTTCCAGCGAATATACGACTACTAAAAGCCTGTGTGCTAGCTATAAGAGCGCCACCAGTTCCAGCACTGGGGCAAATGGTGAAATCACTAGGATTGAACTAGAGCAATACAATGGCATGGAAGTTTGCGTTATCGAGGGCAGCTTAACGGTTAACTCGATGATCGAGACTTCAACCGATGAAACCTACGGTTTTTCTGTTGCTCGTGACGGTAAAAACTTAAAACTTGAAAGTGACAGGTCTGAGTACTCTGAGAACTCAACTATCGAATACCGCATCACCTTCGATGGCGGGATTGTCTCTTCTACCGGCGGCAAGGTGGAGGGAAACACCTTTGTGGTAAGTGCCGACACCTTCGAGGTGGTTGGTGACCCTAACGGTTCAGCAAATATTATTTCCGGCGATAATAAGGCTGATGATCTAACTGCTGGCTTTAGCACAAACTCTTCAGGTAACAACGCCCTGCTCTATGCGTTTATTGCTGCAGCAGTGGTGCTAATTATTGCCTTGGCGCTGTTGTTGGCGCTGCGTTCTCGTAAGAAAAAGCACCCCGGGCCACCTGTTGGCCCCCAGTTTGGTTACGGCCCTAATTTTTAGCTGAATCTGGATGCTAGCTCTAACTATTGGGAGTTTTGGGGGTAGTCAGCCGCTTAAAACTAGTTAAGGTTAGGCCATGAACGCTGAGGTTTTAAATGCCCGTGCACTTACGATGCGAGTAGGTGCGGTTTTAGCTGCTTTTGTACTGGCATTTTCGCTACTGTTGCTAGCCCCGCCAGCACATGCTTCTATGCTCGGCTGGCACAATACAAGATTCAGCGGCGATGAGGTAATTTCTACCTCAAGAACTCGTATGTCCGAAAGTGAAGGTGGCGACGGTGCCACTGCAGATATATGTACCGAGGCCCAAAAAAATGTAGGCACTACCGTACGGGGGTGGACAACCACCAGAGCCTATTTAGATCACTATCTGGGTATGCAAGTTTGCGCTGTTGAATCCAAGGCAACGCTTGAGGCAATGCTAAACGGCACCGCGCGTAGTGAACTTTTCAGTGTTATGCGCGAAGGTGAAAAAATCAAGGTAAAAGGTATCGCGCCACACGACACAATTCAGTATTCAAATACCTATAGTTTCACTTTTGATGGCGGAATCACCACAGCAACGAGTGCTAACATTGTCGGCAATACTGCAAATGTATTTGGCAATATTGGCCTCTATGATGCCACATTTGAAATAGTAGGCAGCACTAAAGCTTCTGCTAGCACCAAGCCTTCTAGTTCAGGCGCTGCTAGTCCTTTGAATTCCTCTAAGTCAGGCATTCCTGCGGCGACTAGCTCTCCTAGCGTTACGGCTAGTGACGCGATTAAACCGCAAGAGACTACTTCTAATGCAGCTGCAGCTGCAACTGGAGTTAGCGCAACCAGTTCAGCTGTCACTACCAGCGCCGTCGGCTCTGATAGCAGTAACGACACCATTATTTATGGGGCTGTTGTGGCGGTAGGGGCGCTGGCGCTGGGTGGACTAGGGGTTGCTGTCTGGCAATCTAGGAAGAAAATCTGAAAGCAAAGATAGGCAGGGCTATGGACAGTGCGGTTTTAAAAATGCGCGCTCTTGTAGTGCGAGTAGGTGCAGCTTTGGCTGCTTTTATGCTGGTATTTTCCTTGCTGATGTTAACCTCGCCGGCACGAGCTGATAGTAAGAGCTGGATGGAGGTGAGGTTTAAGGGAGATTCCATAATTTTCACTAACAAACAGCATTTTTATAATATGCCTCAAGATGATTACACTAAAGGCTCTTGTGATAGTTCGAAAGAGTATGTTGGTCAGACCAGAAGAGGGGGGACGACGACCCGGGTTCAGCTGGAGCAGTATAAAGGTGTAGAGGTTTGCGTAGTGGAGGGTGTGCATCCACTCGAAACTATGATAACCAGTCCTTTCCCTGGTTATATTTTTACTGTTAGTCGCGATGGTGATAATCTTAAAGTTCAAGGCAGCTATATTCCAGATACTATAAATCAAACTTTTTATAGCTTTACTTTTGATGGCGGAATTGTTTCAGCTTCTGGTGGCGCCGTTACTGGAAACACTGTGACTGTAACTGACACTAGTTTTGAAATAGTCGGCAACCCTGATCCTTCCGCGCGAACTAGCTCTTCTCCCTCTGCTTCGAGTGATGCTACTTCTTTAGGCGGTGCTACTAGCTCTGGTATTCCTGCTGCGACTAGCTCTCCTAGCGTTGCGGCTAGTGACGCGATTAAACCGCAGGAGACTACTTCTAATGCAGCTGCAGCTGGGGCTGGCGCAACCAGCTCGGCCGGCACTAGCAGCGCCGTCGGCTCTACCGATGGCAGCAACGACACCATTATTTATGGAGCTGTTGTAGCGGTAGGGGCGCTGGCGCTGGGTGGACTAGGGATTGCTGTCTGGCAATCTAGGAAGAAGGCCTAGCTATTGACGATAAGCTTGTCTGGGCTTGGCAAATAGCTAGATTGGTGGGGCATGAGGCTGTTGCGACTATGGTCAGGTAACCCTAGGGACTTGTCCCCAATGCTTATCCGGTTAAAAATTGGCTAGGCTAAGACCATGAACGTTGTTGCTTTTAAATCACGCGAGTTTGCGGCGCGTATAGGGGCCGTTGTGGTCGCTTTTGTGCTGGCCTTTTCGCTGGTAAGTCTTACCGCTCCAGCGCGCGCTGACGACGAGCTTGACATGAAAATGTGGCTGGAATATAGCTTTAGCGGAGATAATGTAACTTTCTCCTATAGGTATCACAACACAATGCAAGGCTCTGACCATAAAACCATGTGCAACAAATATGGAGATTCCAGTGCTTATGGTGATGGCCTCAAGTATGGAATTACCCAGTATGATGGTGTTGAAGTTTGCGAAATGCAGGCAACCATAAAGATTGACCAATTCATTAGCTCTAATGGCACTGCTGTTGGTTTCGGAGCAGACGATAAACTTTATCGTGAAGGTTCCAACATTGTCTACGAAGGCGATTTATCTGTATTCTCTGATGCTACTAGTGCTAAGTTTATTGATTACAAGATCACTTTTGCTGGTGGCGTCGTTTCTGCAGAGGGCGCTGAAGTCAGTGGCAACACTGCAAATCTCAAGCTTGGTGGCAAGTTCAAGGTAGTTGGTAACCCGGGCAGTGGCAGCTCAAATGGCGGCTCTGCTAACGGCGGGTCGTCTAACGGCGGTTCCAACAATGGGGGTTCCTCAGGAAATAACCAGGGTGGCGCTACTCCCTCTGCCACTCCCTCTGCTAGCCCTTCTATTACTTCCGGTTCTGGCAGCAATGAAAATGCTGTTGCTAACGGTGCTCCGGCTACTGCTACACCCACTCCGCTGGCTGTAAAAAGCTCCAAGTCCTCAAGTGACAACACCCTGCTTTACGTAATCATTGGCGTTGCAGCGGTAGCACTTGTGGGTCTGGGTGCCTTCCTGGCGCTGCGTTCAGGTAAGAAGAAGCCGCCTAGCGGGATGGGTGGGCGGTTTGCTTACGCGCCGCAGTCTTACGGGCCTGGCTCCTACCCCCAGCAACAGTACCCGCCGCAGGGCAACTACCCCCAGCAAGGTCAATATGGCGGCTACAACGGCTAGCTAGAATTCATCTCAACCAGGGCCGTGGTTTTATACCCGGCCCTGGTTTTGTTTAATCGCTGTTAGTTGGTGCCTAACAGCTAGGCTTAAGCAGTTATCCCTAGTTGATTTATTTACTGAGTTTATGAAGCTAAAGGGTGGATAGTATGGCTAACGCGCGATCAATGTCGACTTGTGTGTGTGCTGTTTTGGGGTTAGTACTTGTGCTGACTTGTTCGCTGTTTGCTGTGTCTGCACCGGCGCATGGCGAAGATAGCATGCGTACCTGGGTGCAAATAAATTTTGATAATAGTATGGCATATGTTGAGATAAAAACACATATAAATTCTAATGAATCAACTAAAAGCATATGCTCAAAAAGCTCTGATTATGTTAAGCGCTTAGAGGCTGATCTAGGTCGGGAAGTCTATAAGCTTGAGATGGGGCATTATGATGGTGTAGAAGTTTGCTCAGCTTATATTGTCGCGACCTCTAAAGAGGAGTTATCGCACGCATTCATATGTGGTGCTGAGATTATTGTTGAAGGTAATATCGTTAAAATAATAGGTGTAACAGATCCTGCTCACACTGGCGAGATTGAATATACTATTAGATTTGAAAATGTAGAGACTATTTCTTATTTTGGAGGTGAGATGGAAAGGAATGCCTCCATTTTCGTTGCCAAAAATGAAGACTTTGAAGTAGTAGCTTCTTTGAATTCCCGTGACTCTAACGAGATACCGGCCAGAGGGGATCTAACTTCCTCGACTCCAAGATTTTATCGCCTGTTACAGTCATTTTATCGCTTGTTATGGTCGATTGATCTTATGCAGGTGCTTACTACGGTGCTTACGTTGATACTGATTGTTGGTACGGTAGGGATTTTTGTGTGCGTTAAGGCCTGTTTTGCTAAGTCGGTAACTTCTAGTGAAGACCTAGGGCCTGCCGCTATGCCAGCAGACGCCAGTTCCGGTTTGCCGCAGAAGGCGCCTTCGTCATCGGAAAATGCAGGTAATGCGCCGCCAGAATGCAGATAGCGCGCCGTCAGCCGACCGAAGGGTTGCGCAGTAGGGGAGTTATCCCCAGCTAAAATCCAGGTAAATCCCGGTTAAATGTTCCTAGGATAGGGCCGTGAGCAGGATGAATGCTATGAAAGTAGGGTTAGAGCGAGTAGGGGCCGTGTTGGGCACCCTACTGCTGGCTTTTGCGCTGCTGCTGGTAAATTCGCCGGCCCGCGCTGCCAGTTACGTGGCTACTGACGCTAGCTCCACCACCAGTTCTGTTATCACTAGTGCCAGCGACTCTGGCGCGGAGATGTCGGTTGGTAGCGCCGTGCTTTACGTGATTGTGGGGGCGACGGCGCTCACGGTAGTCATTGGGGTAGTGCTGCTTATTGTGGGGCCCTGTGGTCATAAACACCGGCCCGCTAGGTCACGCAAAATCAGGAAATAGTTGGGCGCCGGGGTTTAATCCCCAAGGCTTTAAGATGCTTGGCCTACTAAAAAGGGCTAGGGTAAGAAGCATGAACGCTGTTGCTTTGAAGTCACACTCGTTTGTGGCGCGCCTAGGGGCCATCTTGGCTGCCTTTGTGCTGGCATTTTCGCTGGTAAGTCTTACCGTCCCAGCGCGTGCTGATGACGCTCAAACTATGAAAATGTGGGCCGAATATAAATTCGCTGGGGACACTGTAACAGTCTCTATGAAGGTCCACAGCACTGTCCAGGCTGCGAGCCACAAGACTATGTGCAGTAAGTACAGCACTGGCGGCACTAGCCAGCTTGGTTATGGCACCGTTAATAAATCTGAAATTACCCAGTATGAGGGTGTAGAAGTTTGTGCCATCGAAATTACTGCGCCGCTTGAGACAGTAATCAGCTCTACCACATCCGACTCTGGCGTGAGCGGCTTTAGCTTCAATGTTGAGCGCGATGGTAGCAATGTACGTGTTGAAGGCGATCTAACCAGTCTTGCTAGTGTCAGTAGCTATGGCGATAGCTCGCTCAACTATCGCGTAACTTTTGCTGGCGGCATTGTTTCCGCTGAAGGCGCTGAAGTTAGCGGCAACACCGCCAAGGTCAAGCTGGGTGAAAAGTTCAAGGTAGTAGGTAACCCTGGTAGTGGCTCCTCTGACAACGGGGGTTCTTCTGATAACAAGGGTGGTTCCTCTAACAATGGGGACGCTAGCGCCAAGGGTTCAGGTAGTTCCTCCAGCTCCTCAAGCTCTTCCAGCTCAGATGACAACACTGTGCTCTACGTAATCATTGGTGTAGTAGTAGTGCTGCTGGTTGGTGTGGGCGTGTTCTTCGCGGTGCGCTCTGGCAAGAAGAAGCCGCCTAGTGGGATGGGTGGCCAGTTCGGTTATGCCCCGCAGCAGGGCTACCCCCAGCAAGGTGGCTACCCCCAGGGTGGTTACCAGCAGGGTGGCCAGTATCCTCAGCAGGGCTACCCCCAACAGGGTCAGTACCCCCAGCAGGGCGGCTACCCTCAACAGGGCCAGTACCCCCAGCAAGGTCAATACCCCCAGCAGGGCTACCGACAGGGCGGCTACCCGCAGCAGTAAGCCGCATTTGCTAGCTGTTTAAAACTAAGACGACGATATAGCCGGGCTATATCGTCGTTTTGGTTTATATGTTACCCACTTAGGTAACAAGTCGGACACGTCCCAGCAAGTATCAAGTTTGAGCCCATACAATTGCCGAGGATTCTGCTTATCCCCAAACCAGGCAGAAAGAAAGGTAGATAATGTCTATTTTTAAGCGTATTCGTACCAAGGCGCTTTCCCTAGGAGCAGCTGCAGCTCTAGCTGTTGGCGGCGCGCTAGTAGCTTCTCCGGCCCAGGCTGCTATGGCCTTCACCCTCCACGCAAGCGTCAACATCGAGTCCATGACCAACACGGTGTACCAGGTTGACATCGCTGTTGACGGCGATAACGGCACTATGATCACCCAGCTGTGCCCCAACATTAAGGCTGCCATTCCTGCACCTCAGGGAGCCACTACCGATGCCACTGTTGTTGATGGTACTGACGGCGCTAAGGTCTGCCGCCTGGTGGTGAAGGGCGACACCGCCACCATCCTGAATGGTAAGGAAGAAAAGGGCGAGTTCACCTTTGATGCTTCCACGCTAACTGCCTCCTTATCCAGCCTGCAGGCTGTTGGTACCTACAAGATGGACATGAAGGTAACCTACCCCGGCGACGTAACCTCCGCTAACGGTGGCACCATCTCCGGTAACACCGTAACCTTCGCTGATGGCACCACTGCTAGCACTATTACCGGTAAGGTCAGCGCCGAGAAGAAGGCTGAGCCTACCGCTAAGGCCACCGCCACTGCTAAGGCCGCCGCTTCCGAAAAGTCCTCCGACTCCGGCCTGTCTACCGGTCTGATCATCGGTGGCGTGGCTGCGGTTTTGGTGATCGCGATTGTGGTTGTGGCCGTAGTGGTCAGCTCCAAGCGCAAGCAGAAGATCGCCCAGGCTCGCTGAGCCCCGCGAACGCTTAAATAAATTGCCCCGGCTACCGTAAGGTTGTCGGGGCGATTTATTGGTTTTTTGGTGCCGTGGTGCTGTTTTAGCTGCCTGGGGCCGACGGCGCTGCTGGGGCTGACGACGTCGCCCTAGCTGCGGGCACGGCGTCGTCGCCAAAAACCAAATGCCGTCAACGCAAAGACCGAGCCGACAATCAACCAAGCCCACGGGCGTGAGGCCGAATACCAGGGCATGCCGCCATTACCAATCGCATAACCTGAGGCGCTTACCCCGGTAGCCAGGATCTGCGGGCCGCTCCAAGTGACTTTGTGGCCCTGCACCTTGCCGCCGCCAGCATCAATGACTGCGCCGGGGAAAGTTACCGTCAGTTTGGTGTCGATCAGCGACTTGTATTTTTCAACCACATCATCGCTGCCGCCGGATTTGCTAGAGCCGCCGGATGCACCAGAGTTACCAGAGCCAGAGCCGCCAGAGCCGTTCGAACCAGCTGAGTTTCCTGAGCCGCCAGAGCCGCCAGAGCCAGCTGAGGTGCCCGCGCTAGGGGAGGCGCCGGCGGCATCAGAGTCTCCGCCAGTGTTTACCCCGGGAATACGCACAAAAACCTTGTTGCCCTGGCGCCACACTAGTGCGTTAGTGGCGCCGGTGGGGCTCGCCGAGGCGTTCGCGTTAGCTGAGGCATTGGCGCTTGCGGTGCTAGTGGCGCTGGCATTGGGGGCCGGCTTAGTGGCGGCGGTGGCTACCGGAATGGATTTAAAGGTGAATTCGCAGCCAATACCCTCGTCACCCTTGATGGACTTGACCTTAATTTCACTGCCCTTATTAGTGGCAATCGAGCTGCGCAGGGAACTAGCCAGCTGCTTGCACTGTGAAGTGCTGGTGATCTGCGAGGACGTGTTATCCACCATGCGGATGACGGCGTCGTAAGTGCCCTCTTGGTGCACGGTTAGATCCATGTGGGCCTGACAGGCGCCAAGGGTAGGGACTAGGGCTAGGCAGGTTAGTGCCGCAAAACGCCTTCGGTTGGCTGATGCTCGCATAAAGCTATTTTCGCATGTTTAAACGTTGGCAGTTGTAGCGCCGGGCTTAAGGGTGAGTCAGGTTACGCTGATTGAGCGTCTCAACTTGGCTGAAATTGCTTGAGCGCAGGCCAGATAAAGGTTAGGCTGACCTTTCGGAAGTGAGTCTAGCCTAATAAAAGTAAGAGCATGTCCCTATTCTTTGCGAACTTTATTATCGCCCTACGCGAGGGTCTAGAAGCCGCCCTGGTGGTAGGCGTGATTGCCGCCTACCTGGCCAAAATTGGTCGTCGAGACCTGTTTGGCAAGCTGACTTTAGGGGTGCTGGCCGCTGCGCTGGTGCCGCTAGCCATTGGCGCCATCTTGACCTGGGGTCCACAAACCCTAACCTTCCAGGCCCAAGAAATCATTGGTGGTTCACTATCGCTGGTGGCCGTGGCCATGGTTACCTGGATGATTTTCTGGATGGGCAAAAACTCACGCCAAATGAGCCAAGGTCTGCGCGACAGCCTATCGGCCTCACTAGAAAAAGACGGGCGTGGCTGGGGCATTATCTGGATCGCTATCTTCGCGGTAGGTCGTGAAGGTATCGAAACCGCCCTATTTATTTGGGCGACCGTGCGCTCGGCTGTAGAAAAATCCACGCCAGCTATCGCCGCCGGAGTGGTTGGTGGCCTGGTGGTAGCCATGGTGCTGGGCTACCTGATCTATCGCGGGGGAGTGCGCATCAATCTTTCCGTGTTCTTCACGGTTACCGGCTACTTCCTGATTGTGGTGGCCGCCGGCATTATCTCCTACGGCTTTGGTGACCTTCAGGAAGCCTCGCTGTTGCCGGGCTGGGCTCACCACGCCTGGGACGTATCCGACTGGGTGCCCCAATCCTCAGTCAACCCGTTGCGTTGGCTTTACGAGGTCAGTGTGGCTTTGTTCCAGGTCAACCCCACCCCCACCTGGCTGCAGGTAATCGGCTGGAACATCTACTTCTGGCCCACCTTGTACTTCTTCGCCCGGGTGGCACACACCAAGTTGGGTAAAGCCCCCAAGGTGGAGAACAAGGCTGGCTGAGGTAGCCGCAGTCTAAAAGACTTGTGGTCGACGGCGTCGGGAAGGAAGCTTGGCGACCACAGCAACTACCCCTTCCTTCCCAACCCAAAACCCATCCGACAAGGAAAAATAGATGATTACACGTCGAGTACGTGCCGCGCTGGTGGCGCTGCCGGTAGTCGCCCTGTCTGTCCTGGGCGGCTGCACTGCAAACAACCAGGGTGGCAGCGCCGGCACTAACGCAGCCGGCTCCAACACCATCAACGTAAAAATCACCGACAAGGGCTGCGAGGTTTCCTCCAAGTCCTTCCCCGCAGGCCAGGTGACCTTCAAGATCTCCAACGAGGGTACTGTCCCCAACGAGTTTGAGATTTTGACCGAAAACAAGCTACAGATCGTCTCCGAAAAGGAGAACATCGGCCCGGGCACCTCCACCGAGCTAACCACCGCCCTCAAGGAAGGCACCTACTACAGCGCCTGCAAGCCCAACATGGTGGGCGCCCTGGTGGGAGCCACCCAGCTCAAGGTCACCAAGGGTAAGGAAGTGGCCGTCGGCAGCGACGTCAAGAAGCTTGAAGAGCAGGCAGTAGCCAACTACACCTCCTACGTTAAGGACCAGGTCGGTCAGCTACTAACCGCCACCAAGGCCTTCACCGCCGCCTACACCTCTGGTGACACCGCCAAGGCTAAGGAACTGTTCCCGCTAGCGCGCCAGCACTACGAGCGCATCGAGCCGACCGCTGAGAAGTTTGGTATCAAGGAAGCCGGTGACCTCGACGGCGCACTCGACGTGCGTATCCAGAACCTGTCTGCCGACGCCGGCAAGTCTGTCACCGACCCCGAGGTGCTCAAGAGCTGGACCGGTTGGCACCGCATCGAGGCCGACCTGTGGGGGGGTAGCCAGTTCAAGTTCGCCAGCGACGCTGACCGCAAGGCAGCCGCTACCAACCTGGAAGAAAACACCCAGAAACTCTACGACCTGGTTTACGGCAAGATCACCGGTGTGGACGGCAAGAAGTTTTCACTGACCATCAACGACGTAGTAACCGGCTCCGTTGACCTAGTCAACGAGGTGGCCGACACCAAGATTGTTGGTGAAGAAGACACCTTCTCCCACACTGACCTCTACGACTTCAAGGCCAACATTGAAGGCGCCGAGGTAGCCTACGGCAACGTCTCTGAAATCGTGGCTAAGTCCAACCCTGAGCTGGACAAGAAGATCAAGGCCAAGTTCAAGGCTGTACACAAGCTGATCGACTCTCACGCTGACGGTAAGACCACAGACGGCGCCACCAAGTACGTCGGCTACGACACCATCGCCTCGGTCCAGAAGGACGCCGGTGAGGCTCCCGCCAAGAACTCCTACACCAAGGCTCAGCAGCAGTTCTCCAGCGAGGTTGCCGCCCTGGCCAAGCAGCTAAGCGAGATCAGCGGCATCGTGCTGCACTGATAAACGCCGCTAACCACCGCGCCCACCCTGTTTAGCTAACACTTTGCTTAGGCTGAGCAGATTAAGGTAAGGCAAATGTGACTTAAATAGCCCGCAGATTTAGGCCCTAGGGGCTGATCTGCGGGCTATTTACACCCATAATAATGACTGGGAAATTTGTATTTAGCCAAGGAGAACCTAATGAGCAACAAGGCTACAGACGCTACCGAAAGCGCCAACACTCCCGCTGAAGAGGCCTCGGACGTAACCCAAAACGCGGCTGAAACGGCTAACGAAACCACCGGCGACGCCGTCGTCGCCACTGACAGCGGAGCAGACGAGGACAAAGCCGCCCACCACGTCTCACGCCGCGCCGCCTTCGGCTTTGCTGGGGCCGGCCTAGCCGCCGGGGCCCTAGCTGGCGCTGCCGGTGGCTATGCAGCCGGAGGAGAAGATGCCCCCGCAGACAAAATCCTGGATACTTACCCCTTCCGTGGCAAGCACCAGGCCGGCATCCTCACCCCCGCCCAAGACAACATGTTCTGCGCCGCCTTCGACGTGACCACCACAGACCCCGAAGAGCTCAAACAGCTGCTAAGCGACTGGACCGTAGCTGCACAGCAAATGACTGCCGGCGAACTAGTAGGCGGCGAACCCAGCGAAAACAAGCAGGCTGTGCCCCGTGACAGTGGTGAAGCCTGGGGCTACAAGCCCAACGGACTAACCATCACTTTCGGGTTCGGGCGCTCGCTGTTTGTGGATAGTGACGGCAAAGACCGCTTCGGTATTGCTAAGAAGATGCCCAAGATCCTGTCTGAGGGCATGCCCAAATTCGCTAACGAAAACATCCGCTCCGCCGATTCAGACGGTGACCTGCTAGTGCAGGCCTGCTCAAACGACGCCCAGGTGTGTGTGCACGCTATTCGCAACCTAAACCGTATTGCCATGGGCACGGCCAAAATGCGCTGGAGCCAGACCGGTTATGGACGTACCTCCTCCACCTCGGTAGCTCAGGAAACCCCGCGTAACTTGTTTGGGTTCAAGGACGGCACCAACAACATTAAGTCTGAAGACGGAGACGCCAAGCTAAACGAGCATCTGTGGGTGCAAAAGGGAGATGACAGCGGCGCAGACTGGATGACGGGTGGCACCTACTTTGTGGTGCGCAAAATCCACATGTTCGCTGAAATGTGGGACAACCTGCGTCTAATCGAGCAGGAACAAACCTTCGGGCGTGACAAGCGTTACGGTGCCCCGCTTAACGTTACTGCCCCCACCAGCGGCAAAGACGAGTTCAAGCCGATCGACTTCAAGGCTAAGAACAAGGAAGGAGAGCTGGAGGTCCCCGCAGACTCTCACATCGCCATCGTTAACCCCGAGCAGAATAAGGGGCGCTGGATGCTGCGTCGCGGCTACAACTACACCGAAGGCTCAGACGCACTAGGGCGTTTAAGTGCAGGCCTGTTCTTCATTGCCTTTGTGCGTGACCCGCGCACAAACTTCTACCCGATTTTGGACAAAATGACCCAAAAGGACGCCCTGAGTGAATATTTGCAGCACCAGGCACGCGCCCTGTTCGCGATTCCTGCCGGTATCGGTCAGTCAGACACTATGGTGGGGCAAGCCTTATTTAGCTAAACCCACACAGCTAGGGCGTGTTTCCTAGCAGCTTAGAAGCTTTTTGTTGGCTTTTGAGTAGTTCAGGCGCAGGTAAATCTCGCGGTTTATCTGCGCCTTTACTATGCATGTGACGTGAACCATAGGACCTTTGGGAAGAAGTCACCCGGGGTATTGAGAGAGAATAAGCGCGTTAACAGGCGCAAGCCAAAGATAAATAAGCACCCCCAAGGAAGGGAATCATATGACTGTCACCGCGCAGGACGTTCGCGCCGCAGCTCCGGCCAACGCTCCCGAAGACGTCATTGCTTTCGCTACCCGCATTGCTGAACTGGGTAAGCCCGAGAAGGTTTACTTCTGCGATGGTAGCCAGGAAGAGTGGGACCGTCTGACCAGCGAAATGGTTGAGTCCGGCATGTTCACTCGCCTAAACCCCGAGAAGCGCCCCAACTCCTTCCTGGCCCGTTCGCTGCCCAGCGACGTCGCCCGCGTAGAGTCGCGCACCTTCATCTGCTCTGAGAAGGAAGAAGACGCCGGTCCGACCAACCACTGGTACGACCCGGTTGAGATGAAGAAGATCCTCCACGAGAAGTTTGACGGCACCTACGCTGGCCGCACCATGTACGTGATCCCCTTCTCCATGGGTCCCCTCGGCGGCCCCATCTCCCAGCTGGGTATTGAGATTACTGACTCCCCCTACGTGGTAGTCAACATGCGCATCATGGCCCGCATTGGCACCAAGGCAATGGACCTGATCAACGAAGGTCGCCCCTGGGTTCCCGCCGTGCACTCTGTAGGTGCCCCGCTGGCTCCCGGTCAGGAAGACACCACCTGGCCTTGCAACGAGGAAAAGTACATCACCCACTTCCCCGAGACCAACGAGATCTGGTCCTACGGTTCCGGTTACGGCGGCAACGCCCTGCTGGGCAAGAAGTGCTACGCCCTGCGTATCGCCTCCACCATGGCCCGCCGCGACGGCTGGATGGCCGAGCACATGCTGATCCTGCGTCTGACCGATGAGGCCAGCGGCAAGCAGTACCACGTAACTGCCGCTTTCCCCAGCGCCTGCGGTAAGACCAACCTGGCCATGCTCCAGCCCACCATCCCGGGCTACAAGGTTGAGACCATTGGTGACGACATCGCCTGGATGCGTCCTGGTGAGGACGGCAGCCTGCGCGCCATCAACCCCGAGGCTGGCTTCTTCGGCGTCGCCCCCGGCACCAGCTACAAGACCAACCCGATGGCCATGGACACCATGAAGGCCAACACCATCTTCACCAACGTTGCTTTGACCGACGACGGCGACGTTTGGTGGGAGGGCATCGACGCTCCGCTACCCGAGCACCTGATCGACTGGCACGGCAACGACTACACCCCGGCTGACGCTGCCGAGGGCAAGAAGGCCGCTCACCCCAACTCCCGCTTCACCACCCCGGCCGCTCAGTGCCCGATCATCTGTGGTGACTGGGAAGCCCCCGAGGGTGTAGCCATCGACGCCATCCTGTTCGGTGGCCGCCGCGCCACCAACGTGCCGCTGGTAGCCGAGCAGTACGAACCCGCTCACGGCGTGTTCATCGGTGCTTCCGTGGCCTCTGAGGTCACCGCTGCCGCCACCGACGTTAAGGCCGGCTCCCTGCGCCACGACCCCTTCGCTATGCTGCCCTTCTGCGGTTACAACATGGCCGACTACTGGGGCCACTGGCTGGAGATGCAGGACAAGGTTGGCGACAAGTTCCCCAAGGTTTACCAGGTCAACTGGTTCCGCAAGGACGAGGACGGCAACTTCCTGTGGCCTGGATACGGCGAGAACAGCCGCGTTCTGGACTGGATCGTGCGTCGCGCCGCTGGCCAGGTAGAGGCCATCGACGGCGTCACCGGCCGCTACCCCAAGTTCGAGGACTTCAACCTTGAGGGCCTGGAGGATGTAGACGAAGCTGCTTGGAACAAGCTCTTCGCTATCGACCCCGAGGCTTGGGCTGCTGAGATGGACTCCACCGAGGAGTACCTGGCTCAGTTCGGTGACAAGGTTCCCGCCGAGATCACCGCTCAGCTGGCCAAGTTCCGTGAGCGCATCGCCGCTGCCAAGTGAGCGCTGCCAGTAACAACTAGCAAGTAACCAGCTAGCGGGTAACCAGCTAGCTAAGCGCTAACACAGTAGCTGCTTACCAGTTAGCTGGCCGCTAACCATAGATAGTTTCCCCCGCCCACTGGGCGGGGGAAACTTTTGTTTAAGTATCGCTAGTTAACTACTAGCGGACATTTGGGACCGTTAGCGGTTTAATTAGGGCCAGTGAGCGGCTAAAGTGAGTACGTGAAAATCCTGCTTCTGGGCTCTGGCGCACGTGAACATGCGCTGGCCCGTGCCTTATCCCGTGACCCACAGACCACCGAACTTGTTGTAGCACCGGGTAACCCCGGCACTGCGCAGATCGCCACTAACTTGTTCATTGACCCCAATAGCCCTGATGAAGTAGTCACCTTGGCTCGCGAGATGGGGGCTGACCTGGTGGTGGTGGGCCCGGAGGCGCCACTGGTAGCAGGCGTGGCTGATGCTTTGCGTCAGGCAGACATTGCAGTGTTTGGTCCCAGTAAGGCGGCTGCCCGCCTGGAGGGTTCTAAGGCTTTCGCTAAGGAAGTTATGGCCTCCGCTCATGTGCCTACCGCCAGTGCCCGCATTGTCACTAGCCCTGACCAGCTAGAGCAGGCTTTGGATGAGTTCGGTGCCCCCTATGTAGTCAAGGAAGACGGGCTAGCTGCCGGTAAGGGGGTTGTGGTTACTTCTGACCGTGAGGCGGCGCTTAAGCACGGCCTGGCTTGCCTAGCGCGCGATGGTGGCGCCGTGGTGGTTGAGGATTACCTAGACGGCCCAGAAGCTTCAGTTTTCTGTGTTTGTGACGGGCACACTGTGCGCGCACTGAGCCCCGCCCAGGACTTTAAGCGTATTGGTGACGGCGACGCCGGCCCGAACACGGGTGGTATGGGTTCTTACACGCCGCTGCCTTGGGCCCCGGATGACCTGGGGCAGCAGGTGATAGAGCAGGTGGCGCAGCCGGTGGTTGACGAGATGGCTCGCCGAGGCACGCCTTTCATTGGTCTGCTTTACTGCGGCCTGGCGCTAACCAGCAAGGGTATGCGCGTGGTGGAGTTTAACGTGCGTTTTGGTGACCCTGAGACTCAGGCTGTACTGGCGCGTCTAGACTCTTCGCTGCCCCAGCTGTTGCACGCGGCTGCGGTGGGTCACCTAGATCAGGTGGCTGAGCCTCAGTGGAGCGATAAGGCTGCGGTTGACGTGGTTATTTCCGCTGCCGGTTACCCCTCCACCCCCACCACTGGGGATGTGATCAGCGGTATTGAGCAGGCTGAAGCTGACCCTGACGTGCATGTGCTACATGCGGGAACTGCCCGTAATGACGACAACGAGCTAGTTACCGCCGGTGGCCGGGTGCTGTCGGTGGTGGCGCTGGGTGAAGATGTGGCCGCAGCGCGCGCTAAGGCTTACGCGGCGGTAAGCAAGATTAAGTTCGACGGCGCCTATCACCGTAGTGATATCGCCGCCCCCGCCTATGTGGAGCGTTAAAAATGGGAATTGAACTACCTGCCGCACCGGTTCTAGACGGCTGGAAGCACCTGGTTTCCGGCAAGGTCCGTGACGTTTACGTGCCCGCCCCCCAGGGGCCGTGGGACGGCGAGGATGTGCTGCTGGTGGTGGCCAGCGACCGCATCAGCGCCTATGACTATGTGCTCAGCTCGCAGATTCCCGACAAGGGCAAGGTACTGACCGCCCTAAGCGTGTGGTGGTTTGAGCAGCTGGAGCAGGTAGTGCCTAACCACCTGCTGTCGCTGGATGTGCCCGCACAGGTGGCTGGGCGCGCCATGATTTGCCGTCGCCTGGACATGTACCCGGTAGAGTGCGTAGCTCGCGGCTACCTAACCGGCTCTGGCCTGGTTGAATACCGCGCCGGCCAGCAGGTATGTGGGGTGGCTTTACCGCCTGGTTTGGTGGAGGCTTCGCCGCTACCGGAGCCGATTTTCACCCCTGCCGCTAAGGCTGAGCTGGGTGACCACGATGAGAATGTTTCCTTTGAGCGGGTGGCGCAAATGGTTGGCCTAGAGCCGGCCCAGGCACTACGCGAGGCCACCTTGGAGCTGTACACGCGCGCAGCTGATATCGCTAAGCAGCGTGGCATTATCCTGGCTGACACCAAGTTTGAATTTGGGCGCGGCAGCCAGGGTGAACTGGTTTTGGGTGACGAGGTGTTGACCCCTGATTCTTCCCGTTTCTGGCCGGCTGACCAGTGGGTTGAGGGCCAGGTGACGCCTTCTTACGATAAGCAGTTTGTGCGTGACTGGCTGGCTAAGGAAAGCGGCTGGGATCGCAACAGTGGCCAGCAGCCCCCGGCCCTGCCTGAGCAGGTAGTTGAGCGCACCCGCGAGCGCTACCTGGAGGCCTATGAGCGCCTAACTGGCAAGCCCCTGGCCCTGTAGTTGCCGCCCCGCAACTCCCGGTTTTGCCTGCCGCCCCGCAGCTCACGGCGTTGCCTGACGCGCAGCAGCTCCGGTTGCTGCTTGCCGCGCAGCTAAGTGCTTGCTTGGCTGCGCTGGCTCCCCTGGCTGATGCGCCGTGGCTGTAGCGGCTAGATACAGATTTGGGTGGGATGCTTTAAGCGTCCCACCCAAAAGTGTTTTTAGGGCCGGGCAAGGTTTTTGGTTACCGTTCCCTTGCCCGGCGCCTTTGGTTTAGCTTTGGCGACGACGCCGGGCCAGCAGCAAGCCGCCGCTAGCTAGGGCCGCTAGGGCCACTAAACCAACTGCAAGGTTGGCCCCGGTGTGGGCCAATGAGACCTTGGAGTAGCGGGCCTGGCCAGGGGTCGGATTTAGCGTGATCCGCTGTCCAGGCAGCAAGGACGGCTTAGCTGAAGGCAGCGCGCCCGGCCTGCCGGAGGCGCTGGGTAGGGCGCTAGGCCGGCCCGTGGGAGCCGCAGTGGGCTTAGCCGTGGGTGCTACGGTAGCGCTCGGAGCCGGGGTAGCCGTTGGCGCTGGGCTAGCCGTGGGGGCAGCGCTGGCGGTGGGGCTAGGCGCGGCGGTAGCGGTTGGAGCCGCAGTGGGTGCCGGGTTAGCCGTGGGTTGGCTGGTCGGTGCCGGGCTGGGCGTGGGAGTGGCCGTGGGCACCACAGTAGGTGCCGGACTGGTGGGCGCTACCGTGGGGGCAGGGGAAGCAGTAGGTGCTGGGGAAGCAGTAGGCGCAACCGTCGGGGCAGGGGTGGGCGCCGGCGTCGAGCCTGGCTGAGGATCGCCCGCACGCCAAGCCCGGTAAGAAAACTCCAAAATGTTGGGCAAAACCTCGCCCTTAATGGAAGTTAGCCGAATCGCCTTGACCGGGCCCTCAACCGCAAACACCTGATAGTGCTTGGCGGCGTCGGCACTACCCAAAGCTACCCAAGTACCATCACTGCGCTGATACTCAACCGTGGCCCCAACCTGGCCGGCCACAACCACACTCACCTTGCCGCCAGCCGCCTGAGGCAGCTCACGCACCAAATTAGCGCCCTCAGGCACCTGGGTGGCCACCAAAGCCGTAGCCCCCTTAGCGTCAACCGCATTATCTAGCGGGTGATCCTTAGCGGTAACCAAAGTGGTAGACAAACCCTTAGTGGGGCTAGAAACCTGGAACTCGCGGATCTGCACCCAAGCCCCATTACCGTTAGCCGCAGTGGCCTTCAGACGCACATAACGCGCCATAGTGCCGGCGGGCGCCTTAGCCGTAATCTCAGCCTGGTTAGTGAACTGGCCCAGCGAAGTCCAGTTAGAACCATCAGCAGAAACCTCAACCTCAGCGTTATAGATCATGTCGCCAGTTTGTGAAGCACTACGGCCTTGGCTGACATGCACCAAACCAATCTCCTGCTCGCTACCAAGATCAAGCTGGAAATAAGAACCCGGCTGCGGGGCAGAGTTAGACCAGTAGAAAGTATCCTCCCGGCCATCAACCGCGTTAGCGGGCACATAGCTCTCCCAAGTGCCCATAGTGGTAGAAGCCTTGGCTACCTTCAAGGCGGCCCCGCCCTTAGCGGGAGTCAAAGCAGCCCACTTATCCCAAGCCTTAGCGGCATCGTCCACGAAAGTGTTAAAGACGCCGTCGCCCACAGAAGCCGTAATAGAAGCGGGCTTAACCGTAAAGTCCGAATCCATATCATCCACGCGGGGCTTAAGCGCACTTTGCTGGGCGGCTTGCATAGCCATCAGGGCGCTAGTGGCCTGCTCACCATTATTGGTATTAATAGCCAAATAAACATCTAAAGCCGACTGGCTGGCCTTAGCCCAATCGCGGGCCGCCTCCAACCAAGGCTTAATGTCATTGTAAAAACCCTTAGATTCCATCTTGGCAAGCAGCTGCGGGGCCTGCTGGATCAGCTGCAAACGCGCGCGCAAAGTAGCGGCAGTGGACTTAATAGTGGCTGCATTGCCGCTAGCTAAAGCATCATTAAAAGCCTTAACGTCGCTAGACAGCTGCGGGGCGCTTTGTGAAGAAGCCCGGTAAGGCTTCCACGACTGGTTAAGATCCACAAACGCATCCAGCGCCTTAATGACCTGGCCGTCACTGGTGCCAGCCAGCTGCGCCAAAGCCGCCTTAAACGAGGCCTTAGCGTCATACTTAGGTCCATTCCAGGTGTAATCACCATAGTTAGCTAGCGACGGTAGCGAAGCATAAGGCTGAATCATTGGGTTAGAGGTGAAACCGTCAATGTACTTGTACAAGTTGGGGTCGCGGCCCTCTAAGGGGTTAAGGAACAGCCGCCCACGCTGGCCATCATTAACCGGGAAGTTATCCCAAATAAACAGGTGCTTATTGTTGTAGGTGGTGGCAGCCTTAGTTACCTGATCAACAGTGATCTGGTCAGAGAAAACCCCCATCCCAGTCCACTGCATACGAATATCCTGGTTTAAACGCTCACCCTGAGCCGTCTTAAACGGGTCAGTGGCGTTACCCGAATAGTTAGTGGGCACCATCATCAAATCATTGAGCTGGTTAGCCTTAACATACTCAGTTTGCACCTTGTTCAGGTAGTAAGACTGGGCGTCAGCCAGCTGCGTCCAAGGCCCCCGAGAGGGGAACTGGGTGGCGTCAGAATCGCAGTTCAAACGCGGGTTAATGTCGTCCAAAGCGATATAGAACGAGCGCACCCCAATCTTACGCAGCTGCTCAAACTTAGCCACCGTGGCGTCATACTCGCTTTGCTGGCCGTAGCAAATGTCGTTACCGGGGGAGAGGGCAAAAACAAAATCCACGTGGTTAGCGTTAGCGGCATCCACCAGCTCCTTAAGCTTAGCCAGCTCCGCCTGCGGATACAGCTCACGCCACTTAGCGCGCAGATAAGCATCATCCTTAGGGGTGTAAATATAGGTATTCATCTTGTGCTGGCCAGAGAAAGCCAAAATATCCTGGCGGGCCTGGTGAGACCAAGGAATACCGTAAAAACCCTCAATCGTGCCACGCACACTCATCAGCGGCCAGTCACGCACCGTAGCGTGATACAGCTTGCCGTCCTTAATCAGCTGACGCAATGTCTGTACACCATAGTAGGCGCCGCGCGTGTCAGAACCAGTAATAGTGACGCTGTTGCCCTCAGCTTTAAGCAGGTAACCCTCAGCGTGCTTAGGGACCTGGCCAGCGCCGTCGCCCTGCTCACCAGCTGAAGCCACCTTAACCGTGACCTTCAGCGTGGCCGCAGCCGCACTAGTGACCTGCAAGTTATTGGCTTTAGCTAAAGCATTCAGCGTAGCTTTAGTGGGCTCATCCTGGTTTTGCACATCAAAATGCACCGTAGTGGACTTAAAGTTGGCAGCGCCGCTACCCCAACTCAGTGACTGGGGAGCAGGTAAAACTTGGGGATGGGAATCGGCTTGAGTGGGGCTAGCCGGCACAGCTACCGGACCAGTTGCGACGGCTACCGGGGCTAGACCTGTCAAAGTCATAGCCACAACAGCCAATCCGGCCGCCCAACGACGCCGAGGCAAAGTCAGACGCATTATTTCCTCTTCATCGAGATTAATGGATGCGTGGTCAGCGGCCGTTTCCACAGTGAAACAATGGGCGGAGGCAGGCCACGCGCGGTCAACACCAGTTTAAAGTATTAGTTACTTACTTTCCCGCTAGCTCCAAACACCTAACTAAACCAATAAATTGAGATATACAACGCCTGGCAAGTATGTAGTTTGTCCGTTGGTGCTAGTAACCTGGTAGTGACTTACGCCCGCCCATACAGGAGAAACCATGGGACGCATTGTTGTTGAAGTTATGCCTAAGCCGGAAATCCTAGACCCCCAAGGTAAAGCCGTAGTGGGTTCCCTACCGCGCCTAGGCTTCGAACAGTTCACTGCGGTGCGTCAAGGGCGCCGCTTCGAACTAACCGTAGAAGGTGAAGTAACCGAAGCAGACCTAGCCGCCGCCCGCGAAGCCGCAGACAAGCTGCTGAGCAACCCCATCATTGAAGACGTGGTTTCTGTTCGCGCTGAGGAGGCCTAAACCTTGGCACGTATCGGTGTAATCACCTTCCCCGGCACCCTCGACGACGTCGACGCCCTACGCGCCGTACGCCTAGCCGGAGCCGAACCCGTCAGCCTCTGGCACAAAGACGCCGATCTACACGGGGTTGACGCCGTAGTAGTACCCGGCGGCTTCTCATACGGCGACTACCTACGCTGCGGCGCCATCGCCCGCTTCGCCCCGGTAATGCAAGAAGTAATCGACGCCGCCAACAAAGGCATGCCCGTACTAGGCATCTGCAACGGCTTCCAAATCCTCACCGAAGCCCACCTACTACCCGGCGCCCTAATCCGCAACGACCACCAAAAATTCATCTGCCGCGAGCAGAAACTACGGATCGAAAACGTCAACACCGCCTGGACCAACGCCTTTAGCGCCGGCCAGGAAATCGTGGTGCCCATGAAGAACGGTGAAGGTAACTTCATCGCCTCAGATGAGGACCTAGACCGCCTCGAAGGCGAAGGGCGCGTAGTCTTCCGCTACCTAGGCGGCAACCCCAACGGCTCCGCCCGCGACATCGCCGGTGTAACCAACGAACGCGGCAACGTAGTGGGCCTCATGCCCCACCCAGAGCACGCCGTAGAACCCGGTTTCGGCCCCGCCGGCGCCGGCGGCCTACGCACCGGCGTTGATGGTCTAGGCGTATTCGCCTCCGTCCTAAACGCAGTGCTAGCCACCGCCTGATCAGCCAGGTAGCCGGCCATTCAGAGCTAGCTAGGCGCCAAAACTGGGCTGGTCCAGGCACCCCGGCACCCGCAGCTAGCTGGCGCTCGCGGCCAACAGCCAGGCACAACAACTAAAAGTGGAGGCAGTCCCATCAGGGGCTGCCTCCACCAGTTTTAGCGTTCGTCCACCATGGTGGCGATAAGCTCCAGCCAGTCACGCAAGTGGCGGTCCGGCAGGTAATTAGCGCGCACAGATTCATGGGCCGCCAGGCCCATTTCCGCCGACTGCTGTGGGAAACGCAGTACCTCAGCTACGGCTTGGCCCCAGCTATAGACAGACAGGCCCGGCACCAACACCCCGTTGACGCCGTCGTCGATCTGCTCAATTAAGCCACCCACCTGGGCTGCCACCACCACAGCCTTCTTCCACATGGCCTCAGTGACCGGCAAACCAAAGCCCTCGCGGTGGCTCATCAGTGTAATCACCGTGCTAGTGCGCTGCAAAGCGTTAACAATCAGCGCATTCACCTCGCGGTCAAGCATCGGGATAGCGGCCACATGCACCCGCTCAGCCAGCGACGGCGGCAGTACCGCATGGGCGTCAAGCACCTGCGCCAACACGCGTGCCGCCTCAGAAGGATGCCCGTTGTGGGGAGCTAGCTGCGGCTCGCCACTAGCGCTGTTAACCACCCGGGTAGTTTGCCGACTCTTACTATCCAAAGCCGGCCCCACCAGCAGCAAGTGCACGTCGTCGGCAAGCAACTCACGATCAGCGGCAAAAGCCTCAATCAGCTGCACATTGCCTTTAAGCGCAGACCAGCGTGAAACTTGCGTAACCACGCGGGCCCCTTGGGGAACCGGGCCGCCGGCCAGCATCACGCCATCAAGTTTCTCAATCACCCCCGGGCGCCCATCCTCACGTATGAAAGGCACCGCATCAAAGGGAGCTACGCCCTCGAAAATTCCTGCTAAACGCACAATCGACAAGGACTCATCCAAGTCCAAAACGCGGTTTTTCGGTGAGTCGGGAACAATAGAAGGGGCAATCACGTCGCAGCTGTCCGGCGGGGCAAATGGCGGGCGGTACACATCACGGGTGAACACCATGCGGTTGGCCCAGTCCAGATAGGGCTCCAGGAAACTCCAGGCCAACTGGCTATGCTCGTTTAGATCCTCAGTGCCGCCGTGGCAGCGCCACACCACCCAGGCCCCCGCCTCAGAGAAAGCCTGGGCCAGGCCAGCGGTGGCAGCCTCATGCAGCACCACAATGTCGCCACTGGAAATCTCATCCACCAAGTTTTCCGCATTCGAGGACAATACGTGCTCATAAAGATCACGTTCCTTGTCACGCAAGGCCCCGCCGGCGTCGTCGTAGCCATGCAGCCAGTTGTCCAGGCGCTCGCTTAAAACCCTAAACGGGGCGGGCATGTCCAGTTGATACCAGCGGGTGTCGATGCCCGCATCCAGTGCCAGCGCGGTAATAGTTTCTACTGCCTCGGCCACACCTGAGTCAGCAGCGGCACTGGGGGTGATGTTGAAAATAGTGCGTCCCTGACCTAGGCGGCGTCCGGCGTCGACGACGGCGTCCAGGCGCTTTGTGGCCGCGTCGCTGAGGTGGCTCGCTAACTCCGCTAAGGGGCGAGGGGTAACGTCGATGTTCCTCATGACACCAGTCCAACACCATTTGCTTGTGGTGCACAGCACTTTTGGGATTTTCGCCGAAAACAACAATGTGAAAAATGCTGGAGTGCACATATTGGCCGATTGTCGCCTTCCTCTGTTAACTTCCCAGCTAAGACGAGTAGAGTTAGAGGGTAAATGCGCTAGGCGCACTCAACGCCGGTTAAGCGCAATTAAACGTCACGTTCAGGAGCGCCAATGACCTCCCTGCCCAATTCCGTTACCCCCGTGGAGCACCCCGATACCGTTCAGGACGCTGCGGCTAGCCCAGATAAGGAAATGCCCTACGCGGAGCTGGGCCTCAAACCGGAAGAGTACGCAGACATTAAGCGACTGCTTGGACGCCGTCCCACCAACGCTGAGCTGGCCATGTACTCCGTAATGTGGTCTGAGCACTGCTCCTACAAGTCCTCCAAGATCCACCTCAAGCAGTTTGGTCAGAAGGTCACCCCCCAGATGCGTGAGCACCTGCTGGTGGGTATGGGTGAAAACGCTGGTGTGGTAGACATCGGTGACGGCTGGGCCGTCACCTACAAGGTAGAAAGCCACAACCACCCCTCCTTCGTGGAGCCCTACCAGGGCGCAGCTACCGGTGTGGGCGGTATTGTGCGCGACATTATCTCTATGGGTGCCCGCCCGGTGGCGGTTATGGACCAGCTGCGTTTTGGTGCGGTTGACCATGAAGACACTGCCCGCGTGGTGCACGGCGTGGTAGCCGGTGTGGGTGGTTACGGTAACTGCCTGGGCCTGCCCAACATTGGTGGTGAAACCGAGTTCGACTCCTCCTACCAGGAAAACCCGCTAGTAAACGCCCTGTGCGTGGGCGTTATGCGCCACGAGGATATTCACCTAGCTAACGCCTCAGGCGCCGGCAACCAGGTGGTGCTATTCGGGGCCCGCACCGGCGGTGACGGTATTGGTGGCGCCTCCATTTTGGCCAGTGAATCCTTTGAGGATGGTATGCCGGCCAAGCGCCCCAGCGTTCAGGTGGGCGACCCTTTCATGGAGAAGGTACTGATTGAATGCTGTCTAGACCTGTTCAAGCAGGATCTAGTGCTAGGTATCCAGGATCTAGGCGCCGCTGGTATTTCCTGCGCCACCAGCGAGCTGGCCTCCAACGGTGACGGCGGTATGCACGTCAACCTAGAAAACGTGCTGCTACGCGACCCGTCCCTAACCGCCGGCGAGATCCTCATGAGTGAATCTCAAGAGCGCATGATGGCTGTGGTGGCCCCCGAAAAGCTGGAGGCCTTCATGGAGGTCATCCGCAAGTGGGATGTGGAAGCCTCCGTAATCGGTGAGGTTAACGGCTCTGGGCGCCTAACCATTGACCACTTCGGTGAGCGCATTGTGGACGTGGACCCCAAGACCGTGGCCCACGAAGGCCCCACCTATGATCGCCCCTACGCCCGCCCTGCCTGGCAGGATGAGCTAAACGCTGACACTAGCGCCAAGCTGCAGCGCCCCGCCTCCTCCAAGGAGCTAGCGGCCCACGCCATGGCTATTGCGCTTAACCCCAACTATGCCTCTGCCAGCTGGGTTACCAACCAGTACGACCGTTTCGTGCGTGGTCAGACCGCCCTGTCTCAGCCCGACGACGCCGGTGTGGTACGTGTGGATGAAAAGACCGGCTTGGGTGTGGCTATCTCCACTGACGCTAACGGGCGTTTCACCAAGCTTGACCCGGCTACCGGCGCCGCCCAGGCCCTGGCCGAGTCCTACCGTAACGTGTGCACGGTTGGTGCCCGCCCGCTGGCGGTAACCGACTGCCTGAACTTTGGCTCCCCCGAAGACCCTGACGCCATGTGGCAGCTGGTGGAGGCCATCACTGGTTTGGCTGACGCCTGCAAGGTGATGGGTATTCCGGTTACCGGCGGTAACGTGTCCCTCTACAACTCCCACGGCAAGGTTAAGGGTCTGCTCGACTCCTCCATTAACCCCACTCCCGTGGTGGGCGTGCTGGGCGTGATCGACGACGTCACCCGCGCTAACCCCTCAGGTTGGCAGGAAGAAGGCCTAGCCCTAGTGCTGCTGGGCGAAACCTACGATGAGCTGGACGGCTCCGCCTGGGCTCGGGTAGTACACCGTCACCTAGGTGGTCTGCCGCCCAAGGTGGATCTGGACGCCGAAATGGCCCTGGGTAATGTGCTGTTGGCCCTAAGCGAGGCCCGCACCCCGGCTGGTGAGCGCCTGATCAGCGCCGCCCACGACTGCTCTGCCGGTGGTCTGGTGCAGACCCTGCTGGAGGGCTCCCTGCGCTGCGGCGTGGGCGTGAGCGTGGATATCGCCAATGTGGCCACTGCTGCCGCCGACGGCGCCGGGCTGGATGACTTCACCTTCCTGTTCTCTGAGTCTGGGGCGCGCTGTGTGATTGCTGTACCCGAAGGGGCACTGCCGGCGGTTTACGCCGCCGCTGAAGCTGAAGGTGTTAAGGCTGCCCGCATTGGTACCACCGGTGGCGACCTGTTTGCTATCACTGGCCACGATCTTCTCTCTCAGGATCTAGGTGCGCCTATGGTCCTAGAACTAGCGGAGGTAGGCCTCGCAGTTGAGCGTGTACTGCCTGACCTGTTCAACTAAAACACCAGGTTAATAGGTTTACCCTAGTGGCCGTTGGGGCCGACTGGCAGCAGCCAGTCGGCCCCAAGCTTTTTGTGACAAAACGTTTTTATATTGGCTTAAGGGCCCGTAGCCTTACCTAATTAGGTGGGTGAAGGCCTTGTATTTAGCTAAAACCTGCACAATTAGTGCAACATCTAAGGTCCTATTAGCCTAAGTAAGGCAAGGCTTAAGATAGCGCCATGTTGCTCAGTCAGTGCCCTAAAAGAGTTCGCGCCAAGGTGGCCGAACTGGATATTAGCGAAGAGAACCTACTACGCCTGCATGAACTGGGCCTGCGCCCGGGCGTTAACCTCCACGTGGTTAACCGCGCAGCTTTTGGCGGGGTAGTGGTAAATATTGACGGCGCCCGTGTGGCTGTAGATCGCCGCAGCGCCCGCCACATCAACGTGGAGGTAATCAAGTGAGCTGCTCCTGTCACGCCACAATCACCCTGGACACCACTGTCCACGACACCACTATTGCTCTGGTGGGTAACCCCAATGTTGGTAAATCCACCCTGTTCAATGCTCTAACCGGCGCCCGCCAGCGGGTTATCAACGCCCCCGGCACCACCGTCGAAATGATGCGCGGTAACTGGAAAGCCGTTGAAGCTAACCTGCTAGACCTGCCCGGCACCTACTCGCTGCTCGCCGCCTCGCCAGATGAGCAGGTAGTGGTAGACACCCTGGCGGCTGTCCCCGGCTCCTTCACCGACCCCGAAAACGGGGGCGGTCTGGACCTAACCGTGGTGGTGCTAGACGCCAGTGCCCTAACCCGCTCGCTTTACCTGCTCGGCCAGGTAGCCCAGGCTGGGCACAACGTCCTGGCGGTACTGACCATGGCGGATGTGGCCGATGAAGCCCCTGACGCTGAGGCCCTAAGCAAGGCCCTGGGGATCGACGTCATCGTTATTGACCCGCGCCACCTGGACAACGCAGACGAATTTGCGGCCCTGGTGAAAGAAAACATTGCCCACCCCAAGTGGGTCAAGGGCATTGAGCCCTCCCACACCGCCCCTGGCGCGCGCAAGCACGAATGCAAGTGTGGTCACTGCAAGACAGAAGTCCAGGCCAGCGGCCTGGAGCAAGCCGACGCCATCTTTGAGTGGGTAGAAAAGCTTGAAGCCCAGGCTTTTGGCAAGCTAGAGCAGCCCCTGGAGCCCTCCTTCTCAGACAAGGTGGACCGGGTTTTGCTGCACCCGCTTATGGGCCTGCCGGTGTTCTTCTTCCTGATGTGGTTGCTGTTCAAGATCGCTGGTGAATGGGTTAGCCCCATCCAGGACTTCTTTGAGCAGGCTTTTTCTGACGAGTCTAAGAGCTACTCGCTAGCCCACTTAATTGGTCTGGCTCTGAAGGCTGTTGGCTGGCAAGACAACTGGGTGCATGGCCTGCTGATTGGTGGTTTGTGTACCGGTCTAGGGGTGGTGGCTTCCTTCATCCCGTTGATGTTCATCATCTTCCTGATGATCTCAATCCTGGAAGACTCCGGTTATATGGCTCGCGCCGCCTTCCTGGGCGACCGTCTCATGCGCGCCATTGGCTTGGATGGGCGCGTAATCATGCCGCTGATCATGGGTTTTGGTTGCAACCTGCCCTCCCTGGCGGCTACCCGCACGCTACCTAACGCGGCCCAGCGCCTGGTCACCACCCTGGTGATTCCCTACACCTCCTGCGCCGCACGACTGACCATTTACCTGCTTATTACCCGCATTTTCTTCCCCACCCACACCGGCACCGTGGTGTTTAGCCTCTACGTGCTCAGCTTGATAATGGTGGTGCTGGGATCGCTGGTTTTGAAGCCGTTTATTACTAAGGGCCAGTCTCACGCCCCGCTGTTCCTGGTGCTACCGGCCTACCAGGTGCCGCGCGTAGTAGTGACGCTGAAGAACACCTGGCTGCGTTCATGGGCCTTCGTGGTGGGCGCCGGCAAGATCATTTTGCTGATGACCCTGGTGGTGTGGCTGATGGGGGCAATCCCCATGGCTGGCGGTCACAAGTTCGCTGACTCCAACCTGCCCATGGAGGACTCGCTTTATGGCCGCACCGCCCAGGTGTTAGAGCCTGTCTTTAAGCCCGCCGGATTTGGTGAATGGCACATGACCGGTGCACTTATGACCGGTTTTGTGGCTAAAGAGACCGTAATCTCCTCGGTGGTCACCTCCTACAACATGGATCCTGAAGCTGATGGTGGTGACGCTGAAGATGGCGGCGATAACTTGGGTCAGCTGCCTAAGTTGGTGCGTGTCTCTTTCGCTAAGTCTGCTGGTGCCGACGCCATGGTGGGGGCCTACGCCTTCTTGGTGTTTGTGCTGACCTACACGCCCTGCCTGGCTACGGTGGCTGAGCAGGCCCGCCAAATTGGGGCCCGTAGGGCGGCTAGCGCTGTGGGCGTGCAGCTGGTGACGGCCTGGATCTTGGCGGTGGTGGTGTTCCAGATCGGGAGACTGATTTGGTGAAGTCCGCGCGGGTGGCGCTGGGATGGCCGCGCCTACGCCGTGCAAATGGGGTCGACGACGTCGCTGCGGGCGTTGTCGGCCCCGCCGGCCCTGGGGCTGGCCCCCAAAACGCAAGTGACGGCGTCGCAGCGGTTGCCGATAGTGCAACCAGCCTTGGTGACGGCTCAGGCCCTGGCACTAGCAGCGCAACCGGCGCCGTCGCCCCCAAGACGGGCATGGCCGGCGTCGGCCCTAAGGCAAGCACTAGCGCCCCTAATGCGGGAGCAACCGGCCCGCGCCAACGCCTAACCCAAGCCCTAGCACGCGGCGCTACCCTCACTCGCGCCGCCCAAGAAGCCGGGGTGAGCCCGCAACTGGCGGCGGTGATGGTAGAGCAGCTACGACGCAGCGGCTCCCTGCTGGGCGCCACCAGTCTATGTGCCTCTGGCCTGGGGGCTTGCCATAGCCTGGAGGTGGACGAAAACACGGCGATACGCTGCGCTGGCTGTCCACTGAGCCTCAAACGGATCAGTTAGGTGAGATGAATCATTATGTCAAGGAGTGAGATTTCCTGCGTCTGTAACCCAGAGTAAACAATTATTTGCAAGGCTAAGGCACGTACCGAGATTGCATACAGATGCCCTTCCGGGGGCTCTTAGGAAAGGGTCGCTATGACCGCCGCTATCGATAAGGTTTATGCCGACGTCATCCGCCGTAACCCTGGTGAAATTGAATTCCACCAGGCAGTACATGAGGTACTTACCTCTCTGGAACCGGTGCTAGCAAAGGACCCTCATTACGCCGACAACGCTCTGCTAGAGCGCTTGGTTGAGCCTGAGCGTCAGATTATCTTCCGTGTGCCGTGGGTTGACGACGCTGGTAACGTACAGGTCAACCGTGGTTTCCGGGTTGAGTTCAACTCTGCGCTGGGCCCCTACAAGGGTGGTTTGCGCTTCCACCCCTCAGTTAACGCAGGCATCATCAAGTTCCTGGGTTTTGAACAGATCTTCAAGAACGCCCTGACCAACCAGGGTATCGGCGGCGGTAAGGGGGGTAGCGACTTTGACCCTCACGGCCGCAGCGACGGCGAAATCATGCGTTTTTGCCAGTCCTTCATGACTGAGCTATCACGCCACATTGGCCCCAATGTTGACGTTCCCGCCGGTGACATCGGCGTGGGTGGGCGCGAGATCGGCTACCTGTTCGGCCAGTACAAGCGTCTACGTAACTCCTACGATGCCGGTGTGCTAACCGGTAAGGGCCTAGCCTGGGGTGGTTCGCTGGTGCGTACCGAGGCCACTGGTTACGGCACTGTGCTGTTTGCCCAGTCCATGCTGGCTACCCGTGGCCAGGCGATGGAAGGCCAGCGTGTGGTGGTTTCCGGCGCTGGTAACGTGGCTATCTACGCCATTGAAAAGGCCCAGGCCCTGGGCGCCAAGGTGATTACCTTCTCTGACTCCTCCGGTTACGTGGTGGATGAGGCTGGCGTCGACCTGGAGCTGCTCAAGCAGGTTAAGGAAGTTGAGCGTGGGCGCGTAGCCGACTACGTCAAGCGTCGCCCCTCCGCCCAGCTGGTTACCGGTGGCAGCATTTGGGATGTGACCTGCTCTGTAGCGCTGCCCTGTGCCACCCAGAATGAGCTAAACGGCGACGCCGCAGTGCGCCTGCTGCGTAACGGCTGCGGCGTGGTGGCTGAGGGCGCCAACATGCCCTCCACCCCCGAAGCTGTGGAGCACTTCCAGGCCGCCGGGATTCTTTACGCCCCCGGTAAGGCCGCTAACGCTGGTGGTGTGGCTACCTCCGCACTGGAGATGGAGCAGAACGCTTCTCGTAGCCGCTGGGATTTTGCCACCGCTGAGGCCAAGCTGACCGGCATCATGGCTGACATTCACCACTCCTGCCTGGAGGCTGCCGACACCTACGGGCGTCCGGGCGACTACGTGCTGGGCGCTAACGCCGCTGGTTTCGTGCGCGTAGCCGATGTTATGAACGCTTTTGGCATCATCTGATCCAATCTAGTTCAACAACTTGACCCGCTGGGCTAAATGCCTGGCGGGTCAATGCGGTTAAGGGGCCAAGAGGGTAATCTGGCCAGCTATGAGCACCCGTCGTCGTATCGACATCACCGAAGGTATCGCCGCCCTACACCACTGGCGCAACCTGTACCAGCAAGGCCAAGACGCTGACCGCAACACCACCGCCACCGCCGTGCGCTACACGCTGGAGGAGCTGGCCGCCGTCGCCCCCGGACGCAGCGTGGAAGTGCGCGTACCACCCTATGGCGCTACCCAAGCAGTAGCCGGCTCCACCCACCGGCGCGGCACCCCGCCGTCGGTAGTAGAAACTGACGCCCAAACCTGGCTGGAACTAGCCATTGGGGCGCTGGAATGGAATGCGGCCCTAGATGAGGGCAAACTCAGCGTCTCCGGGCTACGCACAGATCTAAGCGATTTCCTGCCGCTGCTTTAAAACCCGCCGGCCCCAAAACTGCTAGGGGGACGCCGTCGTCATACCGGTGCGCTGATGTGCTCAAAGTGAGGTGGCTGGGTCCAAACGCGGGGGCGGGTTAAGCGAGACTAGCGCGCGCATGTGACAAATGGCCACATGCGTCGCTAAAGGGGATGTGACAAACTTAGAAGGTGACACTCGGTGAAATCCCGCGCAAAAGTCAACCCGTCGATTATCTAGAGCCAAAGCCTGAAGATGAATGTGGCGTCTTTGGGTTGTGGGCGCCAGGTGAAGATGTAGCCAAACTGACCTACTTCGGTCTGTACGCGCTACAGCACCGTGGCCAGGAGGCGGCCGGGATCGCTGCCTCAGATGGCGAAAAAATCATGGTTTATAAGGATCTGGGGCTGGTCTCCCAGGTTTTTGACGAAACCAGCCTGTCAGCCTTACGCGGGCATATCGCGGTGGGGCACGTACGCTACTCCACCACAGGCTCCACCACCTGGGAAAATGCTCAGCCCATGCTGGGGCCGGTAGCTGAGCACACGGTGGCCCTAGCCCACAACGGTAACCTCACCAACACGCGCGAGCTAATGGAATACGTGCGTGAAGCCTCCGGCCAGGATATTTCCGGTGAACTGGGGCGCGGCTCCACCACCGACACCGCCGTGATGGCCGCCCTGCTTTCCCTTACCGCCAAGCAGCACCCTGAGCTAGACCTCGAAGAGGTAGCCATGCTGATGCTGCCGCAGCTCAAGGGCGCTTTCTCAGTCACCTTCATGACTGAAGACACCCTCTATGCGGCCCGCGACCCCCACGGCGTGCGCCCGCTGGTGCTGGGACGCCTGGAGCGCGGCTGGGTGGTGGCCTCCGAGACTGCCGCCCTGGATATTGTGGGTGCCTCCTATGTGCGTGAGGTTGAGCCGGGCGAATTTTTGACTATTAATGCCGACGGCGTAGCTACGCGCCGTTTCGCCCCCGCCACCCCCACTGGTTGCGTATTTGAGTATGTTTACCTGGCTCGCCCCGACACGCGTATTTCGGGGCGTTCCATTATTGCGGCCCGTAACGCCATGGGTGCGGCGCTGGCACGCGAACACCCGGTTGAGGCTGACCTGGTGATTGCCACCCCCGACTCGGGCACGCCCGCCGCTATTGGTTACTCGCAAGAATCAGGTATTCCTTTTGCCCAGGGCATTGTGAAAAACGCCTATGTGGGCCGCACCTTCATTCAACCCACCCAAACTCTGCGCCAACTGGGTATTAGGCTCAAGCTCAACCCGGTGCGTGAGGTTATTGAAGGCAAACGCCTGGTGGTGGTTGATGACTCGATCGTGCGTGGAAACACCCAGCGGGCCCTGGTGCGGATGCTGCGTGAGGCTGGCGCCAAGGAAATCCATATTCGTATTTCCTCCCCGCCGGTTAAATGGCCTTGCTTTTATGGCATCGACTTTGCCACCCGTGCTGAGCTGATCGCCAATGGCATGAACACCCAGGAGATTTGCAACCACATTGGGGCCGATTCTTTGGGTTACCTCTCTGTGGAAGGCATGGTGGAAGCCAGTGGCCAGGAGGCTTCGCGCCTGTGTATGGCTTGCTTTGACGGTAACTACCCGATTGAGCCCCCACATGCGGCCCCGGTGATTTCCACCCTGCCGATCTCGCGCGTGCCCTCGGTGTACCGCCGTCGCCGCGACGAAAACAAAACTGACGCGCCTCTGCCGCGTCGCAACTCAGTGGTACCACGCATTGAAGGAGTCAAGTAATGAGTGAAGTTACCTATGCCGCTGCGGGCGTGGACACCGAGGCAGGTGACCGTGCCGTTGAACTAATGAAGGCCTCCGTGGCCGCCACCATGACCCCCGCCGTGGTTGGGGGAGTGGGCGGATTTGCCGGGCTGGTGGATGTTAGCGAGCTGCGCGACTACCGTCGTCCGCTGTTGGCCACCTCCACTGACGGCGTGGGCACCAAGGTGGCTATCGCCCAGGCTCTAGACATCCACGACACCATCGGCCAGGACCTGGTGGGTATGGTGGTTGACGACATCGTGGTGGTGGGTGCACGCCCGCTGCTGATGACTGACTACATTGCTTGCGGCCATGTGGTGCCTGAGCGTATTGCTGACATTGTGCGCGGCGTGGCCCAGGCCTGTGCGGCTGTGGGCACCCCATTGCTGGGTGGCGAGACCGCTGAACACCCCGGTTTGATGGGCCCTGATGACTACGACGTCGCCGGTGCGGCTACGGGTGTGGTTGAGGCTAGCCGCGTGCTGGGTGCTGAGCGGGTAAGGGCTGGTGACGTACTGATTGGTATGGCTGCCTCGGGCCTGCACTCTAACGGATATTCACTGGTACGGCGGGTAGTTGAGGTGGCCGGCTGGGGCCTAGAGCGTCACGTTGACGAGTTTGGTCGCACCCTGGGTGAGGAGCTGCTAGAGCCCACCCGCCTATACACTCGCGCCTGCCTGGCCATGATTGAGGGCGTGGGTAGCGGCCCGGATCCGGCCACTATGCATGTGCACGCCCTTAGCCACGTCACCGGTGGGGGCCTGGCTGCTAACTTGGCGCGTGTGCTGCCCTCTGGCTTAATTGCCGACGTCGACCGTAGCGCCTGGCAGATCCCGCCCGTCTTTGATGTGGTACGCCGCCTGGGTAATGTGCCCTGGGATGACCTGGAGGGTACTTTGAACCTGGGTATCGGCATGGTGGCGGTGGTGGATGAGTCCATTGCTGAAGCTGCCATTGAGGTAAGCCGCGCTGTCGGGATTGAGGCCTGCGTGCTGGGTAGCGTACATAAGGCTGATGAGTATGAAGTCACTGGCCGAGTAGTTAGCGGTACTAAGGGTGTGCAGGGTGGCGCAGTGGATATCCACGGCGTCTACCGCATCTGAGCTGCAACAACACTAGAGCGTGGTGGGGACTGGCCGGATGGCCAGTCCCCACTGGCGTTTAGGCGGTGTCTAGGAGCACATGTGGAGGCCCGGCGGGGCAAATTGAATGGGGTGAGGGGAGCTGATAGGTTTATAAAGTCCTTCTAGCACTAGTGATAGCTAGTGATACTAGTCACAGTTATCGTATTCCCCTGTCTAGGGGATGACCCTGTGTAGTGCATCAGATGGGCGTTTTCCCCGCGAAAGCGGGGATTTTTTTGCTTCCCTAGAGTGTCTAGACCTCTGGGGGTGCCACATATTTAATTTTTTAGAAAGGTGTAATGCATAAGTGAAGGTGCTAAGATTTTAGACATCAACCCCGCCGGTCGATGTCGATCCGTTGGATCGTCTAGCAGCCCTCTCTGTAAGTCTCATGCTAATACTCGGCATATTTTCAGGAGGGCAGTTTCAAACAAGGAATTAAAAATGATTCGCAAACCTGCTCCCGCATTCCCGCTGCCGCAGCCGCAGCTGGAGGCCTGTGAGCTGTCTGAGCTGGCCCGTAGCTTTTGGGCTAAAAGCGGCAGTGCTGAAACCTGGCTCTCAGCGGTGCAGCACCTGCTGGACAGTGCAGACATAGCGGGTTATCTATTCGATGAGTATCTAAGCGAGCACCACCGCCAGCTCATGGCCTCAGTGTGGGGTGGCGACCAAGCCAAAGCTCGCGCCAGTTTCATGTTCTTAATGTCAGTACATGATGTTGGCAAAGTGAGCCCCCAGTTCTCGTGCCAGCGCACAGACCTGGCCCAACTGATCCGTAACCAGGGCCTGACGGTAATGCGCAAGTGGGACTACCCTGAGCGCTCATACCTACCTCACGGCCTGGTCAGCCAGTTTGCCCTATGGGATGAAATCAGTGAAGCTGGAGGTAACCGGCTAGCTGCCCGCCAGTGGGCAATTCTGGTAGGGGTACACCACGGACGCTACCCGAGCACTGACGCCGTCGCCCTAGCCCAGCAACAATACAGGTACCAGGAAGGCTCCAGTCAGGACGATCCGCGCTGGGGGCAAGCTCGCTCAGAAATTCTGCGCTTCATGGCTCGCCGTAGCGGTTTCCCCCTAATCGCCCCCGACACTGCCCTACCTGAGCTACCTATTGCAGTAGCCTCCGCCTATGCCTCAGCCCTGGTGATTGCAGACTGGTTGGCCTCCAATGAGGACTACTTCCCACTGCGACTGCGCCCGGTAGATGACAGCGGCAAACTCTCAATTAGCGGCTATCCGGAATTAAACGCCCGCCAGCAACGCGAACGCGTCAGGCGAGCCTGGAACCGTGCCCAGTTCCCCACACCCATGCGCGTTCCCAGCTACCACAGTGAAAACGCCACAGAATTCTATCGCCACCGTTTTAGCTGGCCCGCCTCCTACCAGCCCACCAAAGCCCAGCGCGAAGTCATTGAGATTGCCGCCGCTGAAAACCCGGACCTGATGATCGTTGAGGCCCCTCCTGGCTCAGGTAAAACCGAACTAGCTTTTGCTGCCGCCGAGGTACTTATGCGTGAGCGGGGACTACAGGGAATTTTCGTAGCCCTACCCACCCAGGCCACTACAAACGCCATGTTTGAGCGCGTCACCAGCTGGCTCACCAGTATTTTGGGTGACGAGCCACAAAAACTTGGGGTGCACCTAGCCCACGGCAAAAACAGCCTAAACAAGTCGTTTATGGAACTTCTAGAAAATGGTCACAACCCCCTAGAGGTTTATGACGACGACGCCGACAGCAAAGACAACGGCCTGCACGCCAGCCGCTGGATGGGACAAAGGTGGCGCTCCACCCTATCTCCCGTAGTCGTGGGAACAATCGACCAAGTACTACTGGCCGCCCTCAAATCCCGCCACGTACTAGTACGCCACCTAGGTTTGATGGGCAAAGTGGTGGTTATTGACGAGGTACACGCCGCTGACGCCTACATGCAGACCTACCTCAAAGCCGCCCTGACCTGGCTGGGTATGTACCAAATCCCCGTAGTCCTACTATCGGCCACCCTGCCACCCGAGCGCCGTCGAGAATTACTAGACGCCTACCGACGCGGCCAAGGCAGCGCCACCACAGCCAACACCGCGCTGGATAAGGCAATCGGCTACCCAGTGATCTCCACCGTGGCCGCAGGCGAAGTACACATCCACGAAATTGAGGGTGAAGCAGAAGTAACTAAACAGATCATCCCCACTCAAGTAGCCAGCGCCGAAGAAATCGCAAAACTACTAGAGCAAGAACTAGCTGATGGCGGCTGCGCAGTGGTCATCCGCAACACGGTACGCGAAGCCCAAGAAACCTACGCCGCCGTCAAAAAAATCTTCGGACGCCAGCAAACCACACTGCTGCACTCGCGGTTCCTGGCAGTTGAACGCTCCGCCCGAGACCGCGCAATGCTGGAACTATTTGGCAAAAACAGCACCAAACGCCCCCAAAGGCACGTGGTGGTAGCCACCCAGGTGATCGAACAGAGCCTCGACGTCGACTTCGACCTGATGCTCACCGACCCCGCCCCCATGGACCTAGTGCTGCAGCGCATCGGCCGCCTACACCGCCACGCTGGACGCAACCGCCCCAAAGGCCTACAAACCGCCCGCTGCCTAGTACTAGTCAATGATCTAACCTCTGCCCCCTGGAGCTACTCCAGCGGCACCGACTACGTCTACGCACGCTACACAAACCTACGCACCCTAGGCATCCTCGCTGATCGCGGACAAATCGCCGTCAGCAAGCCCAACGACTACGCCCAGCTCACCGCCTTGGCCTACAACACAGCTGAACCAGTAGGCCCAGCGCAATGGGCTGCCTCCCTAGATGCCGCCTTGGAAAAGTACCTACACGACAACCAGCGCTCACAGGCCAAAGCCGATGACTGGTGCCTAGACGGCATGAACTTACCCAAGTGGAAAGCCCCCGCATTAGAAAGCAAATTCATGGGTAACGCTGCCACCGGGGAAGAATCAAACGGGCCTGCCGTAGCCGCCAGCCGAGCAGCCGTACGCGACGGCGAGGACCAAATCCCCGTGCTTGTCGTCGCCCTAGACCCAGAGCTAAACAACGTGCCACTAGCGCCCCCAATCAGCGGCACACAACCAGATGGCACCCCGCTTGCAGTTAGCGAATACAACGCTCGCGGCCGCATAGCCGACATCTGCAGCTGGAGCATCTCCCTACCGCCGTGGCCATTTCGTGCTAGCGAGCAGGACCTAGATGAAGCAGTGGACGCTGTGGCCCAAGAAATTTGGGACGACCCCATCACCCAAGACTGGGCTTGCCTCCAGCACCCGCTACTAGCTGGAGAACTAATCCTGGCCATGTACCTGAGCCCTGACGGCACGCGCCTGACCCGAGACCTATACGGACACAAACTTACCTATTCGATTGAAAATGGAATGGAGGTACAGGGTAATGAAACCCCCTGAATACAACCTGCTTGATGAACCATGGGTTCCCGTCAGGTTACTCGACGGGACCATCACCGAGGTGGGACTGCTGGAGCTGCTGCAGCGTAGCACCGACATCGCTGACCTAGCCTGCGAGCTACCCACACAAAACATCTCAATCCAGCGCCTAGTTTTAGCTGTTGCTTATCGAGTGGCCACGCCACTAGATGCCGAGGAATGGCTAGAACAGCTGGAAGAGGGCGCTCCCATCGAGCAAATGATCGAATACTTGGAAAAGTGGCGTGAGCGCTTTTACCTATTCGGTGGGCAGTACCCCTTCATGCAGGTGGCAGACCTACGCACCCCTAAAGACACAGTCTCAGGGCTAGAAAAACTGATTGCTGACGTACCCAACGGCGAGCAATTTTTCACCACCCGCAACGGCAAAGCGCTGGAGCGCATTAGTGCCGCAGAAGCCGCCCGGTGGGTGGTGCACACCCAAGCCTACGACCCCTCCGGAATCCGTTCAGGCGCTGTAGGGGACCCCGAGGTGAAGGGTGGTAAAGGCTACCCGATTGGGCCGGCCTGGTGTGGTCACCTAGGTCTGGTATGGCTTAAGGGCAAAAACTTCAACGAAACCCTGCTGCTAAACCTGGTGCCTGCAGATGCCGGTGACCTTAAGGGAGTGCCTGTCACAACCGAGTGGGACTGGTGCACCTGGGAGGTAAGTACACCTGAAACGTCTGCGCGCGGAAACTACTCCCGCCTAGACCCAAAGGGAACCCCGCGAGACCTGAGCATCCCCAAGCTGCTGACCTGGCATTCGCGCAGAATCAAGCTGATCGGTGACTCAAACGGAGTCACAAGCGTGGTGCTGGCTCAAGGCGACAAGCTGGCTCCCCAGCAGATGCAGCGCTACGAGCCGCAGAGTCTGTGGCGCTACTCGCTGCCTCAGTCCAGAAATCACAAGCAAGACGTCTACATGCCCAGCAAATTCAAGGCGGGGCGTGCGCTGTGGCGAGACCTGCCGGGCACACTGCCAGTTTGCGAAATGATCACGGGGGCAGACAAACAGCCCAAGAGGGAGTTCTTGCAGTCCGCAGTCTTGAGTTTCCACGCTGAGCTTAAGAGCTCAATGCTCGCTGAAGACTATCCCACACAGATGCAGATCCAGGCTGTAGGGGTCACCTATGGGCCGCAAGAAGCGACGGTTGACGACATCTACGCTGATGAGCTGACGCTCTCTGTAGCCATGATGCGCGCGGAACGCGAGGATCTGGCAGCTGAAGTTGACCGACAGGTACGTCTGACAGAGCAGGTGGCTGTAAAGGTGGGCATGCTGGGCGCAAATCTAGCCCGCGCGGCTGGTGAAAGCGGTGACGGGGCCGGTGACGGCGCCCGTGACCGTGCCAAAGAGCAGTTCTTCTCCCGCATCGATGACCCCTTCAGGGCCTGGCTTGCACAGGTTAATGGACGCCTTAGCGCCCGCGAAGTGGGCCAGATCTGGGCAAGCGAGCTGCGCCGTTACGCAACTGAGCTAGGGGAACAACTAGTAGCCTCCGCATCTTCTTCAGCGATTATCGGCCGGGATACCAGCTGGGGCTTCATGAATGTCTCCATCGCCGAAAACTTCTTTAGGTCGGCTCTGCAAAAGCTAGTGCCGAATCCAGATAACAAACAGGAAGGAATGAAATGACCAGCAATGTTGCTGCTGCTCAGACGCCTCCGGCTCCTAGCAGCCAAGGGGTCAGCTCACGCGCAGCAGTACACGGACGAGTGAATGGGTTAATCGTTCACCGCTTGTCTACGTCCAGCCCCTCAGCGCGCGCACTGCGTGCACAGCTACGTGGCGCGCTTAGCAAGGAGGTAGGCACTGTCCCAGCAATCTGGGATCTGACCCTAGATGACCGCTCAGGATACCTAGGTGACGCCCCCACCCGTGGAGAAAAGGCCACCCACGCGGCACTGACCCTATGGGCGCTACACCAGGGTTCCAATGCACGGCCTATGCATGACACTTCAGAGCAGCCGCGCCGCTTCGCCTCTGCGATCCGGTTAATTGCTGAGAGCCAGCGTGGTGACAAGCGCGCTGAAGAAACCCCAATCTACCGGCGCTTTGCTGCCGCAGTGCAGGCACCCACCTTTGAAGGACTGCTAGTGCACCTGCGCTCGCTGGTATCTCAGCTTGAGTCTGCTGAAATCCCCTGCGATTACGGCCAGCTTGCTGCTGACCTATTCACCTGGCAAGACCCGCGCTACCGCACCTCCGTTATGCGTGACTGGGGGCGTCAATTCGCCCGAGTTAAGCAAACCACCGACACCGACAACAAGTGACGTCAAGGAATAGAAAGGAAAAACCAATGTCACTCTTCATCGATATCCACGTCCTGCAGACCCTGCCCCCCTCGAACCCGAACCGTGATGACACCGGCGCCCCTAAGAGCGCAACCTTCGGTGGCGTCAGCCGTATGCGCATCTCCTCGCAGGCCATCAAGCGCGCTACCCGCCAAGACTTCGAGAAGAAGATCTCTAACGGCAACTACGGTGTTCGCACTAAGTTGATCGTTGACCTGGTTGCCCGTGCCATCGTAGCCAAGCGCCCGGACCTAGAGGCGCAGGCTGCAGACCTGGCGGAAATGGGGCTGAAGGCCATCGGTTTCAAGCTCACCGAGCCGCGTGGCAACAAGAGCGAAAAGCAGCTGGCGGAAGCGGGGTTCCTGGTATTCCTATCCGCTAAGCAGATTGACCACGTGGCAGAGGCACTGGTTTCGGTGGCTGGCGAGGATGACCCGGAGAAAGCCTTTAAGGCATTGAAACCGCGTACTCTTGTAGACACTGACCACTCCATTGACATCGCGCTGTTTGGTCGCATGGTTGCTGAGCCTAACTCGCTAAACGTCGACGCAGCCTGCCAGGTGGCCCACGCTATCGGTGTGGGCGCGGTTGAGCGCGAGTACGACTACTACACCGCCGTCGACGACGAGAAGCGTCAGGATGACGAGGCTGACGCAGGTGCAGGCATGATCGGCACCATCGAGTTCGCTTCGGCCACGGTCTACCGCTACGCCACGATTAACGTAGAGCTGCTGCGGGAAAACCTGGGTGATGAGGCTGTGGCAGAAGAAGCCATTAAGCTCTTTGTAGACAGCTTCGTGCGCTCCATGCCCACCGGTAAGATCACTACCTTCGCTAACCGCACCCTGCCGGACGCGGTATTGGTGCAGGTACGTGATGACCAGCCCATCAACCTGGCTGGCGCCTTCGAAGATCCTATCGTGGCTAAGGGGCACGGATTCGCCGACCCCGCTATCAAGCGGTTTGTGGAATTTGAGTCGCAGCTGCGCGAGCTCACCGGCATGGACCCGGTGTCCTCTATCGTCTCCTGGACCACGCCGCGCGGTGCGGACTTTGATGCCCTGGGCGACCAGGTGTCTCTAGCCGAGCTGGGCGGGGCTACTGCAGACGTGGTGCGAGCAATCGATGAGTAAGGTACTCGTCCTGAGGCTGGCTGGCCCCATGCAGTCATGGGGCTCCTCCAGCCGGTTCACACGCCGCTCAACCGAGGCTTTTCCCACGAAAAGCGCTCTGGTTGGCCTCCTAGCAGCAGCCCAGGGGCGCCGTCGGGTAGATCCCATTGAGGACTTAGCCCAGCTGCGCGTGGCGGTGCGGGTAGACCAGCCCGGCCAGCTACTTCGCGATTTCCACACGGCCCACCGTGGCGAGGTCTCGATGCCCCTGTCTGACCGCTTTTACTGGGCTGACGCGGCTTTCGGTGCCTTCATTGAGGGGCCCGATGAGCTAATTGAAGCCCTGGCGCAGGCAATTGTGCGGCCCGTATTCCCGCTCTACCTGGGTAGACGTGCCTGCCCACCCACTATGCCCCTGCGTTTAGCGGTTCACGACGGCGCCGCCTGGGATGCCCTGCAGACAACTCCTTGGCTGGCTGCAAAGTTCTACCAGCGCAAGCAGCGTCACAACCCTAGCGTGAGCCTGCGCGTAGTGGCAGATCAGGGGATCATCCCACTCAAGGCTGGAGCTGTCTGCGGGCGCACCTTGCAGGATGCGCCTGTCAGCTTCGATTCTCAGCGCCGCCGCTACAGCCTGCGCACTGTTGAAGAGACGCGGATTGAGGTAGAAAACCCTGAATTTGTGCCAGAGCCCATGCCCGCTTTGACTCATGATCCGATGGAGGTGCTCTGATGTTTCTAACGCGTATCTACCTAAACCCGTACCGACGGGGAGCACGGAATTTAATGCGTAGTCGGCAGACGATGCACGCGGCGGTTCTAAACTGCTTCCCTCCCGGCTCTCTTGACGACGCCGCAGCGCCGCGCGTGCTGTGGCGGCTGGACCGGGTCGCTACTCGATCGGGTCAGCCGTTGCAGGGCAGCCCCGCCTATGCGCTGTTCATTTCCAGCCCGGTGCCGCCTGACCCCTCGCACATTGTTGAGACGGCGGGTTACGACACCGACGGTGGTGTAGTGGTGCGCGAACTTGACGGGTTCCTGGACCGGCTTGAAGCCGGGCAGCGTTGGGGTTTCCGCCTCTGCGTAAACCCTACGTTCAGGGATAAGGGTCAGCTTGATCGGGCTGGGCGGAAGAAAGTTCTGGCCCATGTCACCCAGGAGCAGCAGACTAAATGGGTTTTAGACCGGGCTGAACGCTGCGGTTTTAAGATCCTGGAATCTGCTGATCTAGGTGGTGAGCTGCCGGTGCTGGAAGACAGTCAGGGCCAGCGCGTTGATGGGAAAAACCTCCTGATCAACGGAGTTGAGCGGAGCCTGGTTGAATTCAGGCGCAGCAATGGCCTAGTCAGGCTATCTATAGCCACCTTTGAGGGTGTCCTTGAGGTGAGCGACCCGCAGGCGCTACGCTACGCCGTCGTCAACGGGATTGGCCGAGGCAAAGCCTACGGCTGTGGCCTACTGACCCTAGCCCGGGCATGAAACCAATACCGGGAGCCAAGCCTCCTGACCCGAAGGACCTGGTACGAGCTCGTGACCGTTTAACGTTCCTGTACGTGGAACGCTGCACAATTAACCGCGACTCTAACGCGATTACTGTGGCGGATGGGCACGGCATCGCCCACGTCCCGGCGGCGGCACTATCGGTGCTAATGCTGGGGCCAGGAGTGCGTATCACTCACTCGGCGATCTCTGTACTGTCAGAAAGTGGCTCCACGGTTGTGTGGGTGGGGGAGAACGGGGTGCGGTACTACGCGCACGGCACCCCGCCTTCCCGCTCCTCACGCCTGCTGGAGGCACAGGCCCGCGCGGTCAGCGACCCGGCTTTGAGGCTCGCTGTTGCCCGCAACATGTATTTGATGCGTTTTGTGGGTGAGGATGTCTCTAAGCTGAGTCTGCAGCAGCTGCGGGGACGTGAGGGAGCGCGGGTGCGTAGGCTGTATCAGCAGAATTCGCAGCGCACCGGCGTGCCCTGGGATAAGCGCGAGTATGATCCGGACAATTTCGAGGACGGATCAGTGGTTAACCAGGCGCTGTCGGCAGCTAACTCGGCTATTTACGGTGTTATTCACGCGGTGATAGTTGCGTTGGGCTGTAGTCCGGGGCTGGGTTTTGTCCATAGCGGCACCTACCGCTCTTTTGTCTACGACATTGCGGATCTGTATAAGGCGGATCTGACCATTCCGATTGCATTTGACCTGGCGGCTAGTCCTACTGAGGAATCGGTAGGTAGCGCGGCCCGCAAGGCTGTGCGTGACGCCGTGAGGGAGTTTCGGCTGCTGGAGCGGTGTGTCACGGATATTAAGCGACTGCTTTCAGTGGTTGGGGATTTGCCCGACGACGAACTGGCTGTTGCCGACTTGCGGCTATGGGATGATGTGGATGGGACGGTAGCTGCGGGTGTTTCCTATGATGAGGATGTGCCCTGGTGATTGTGCTGGTGTTATCTGCTGTCCCTGAGGGTTTGCGTGGTCATGTGACGCGTTGGCTTATGGAGATTTCGCCTGGTGTTTTCGTGGGTACTTTAAGCGCCCGTGTACGTGAGCGGCTATGGGAAATAGTCGTTGCGAACCTAAAAACTGGGCGAGCAGTAATGGTGTATCGGGCCCGTAATGAGCAGGGTTTGGCCTTTCTGACATGGGGTGATCCTTGGCAGCCGGTCGACTTTGAGGGCCTCACTTTGATGATGCGCCCTTACTACTCTGAGGGGCGCGGCCAGTATTCTGAGCCTGATCCCGCGAGTCGGTTGCGTAAGCGGCCGGCAGTGAGTAAATTTCAACGTAGGCGCAGCTCTCAAGGCTTTCCAAAATCTGACCGATTTGGGGCGTAAAGCCCCAGTTCGAGAAGTGTTTTCCCCGCTCACGCGGGGATGAGCCGGCACGCTACAGATATGCGCATACCCACCACAGGTTTTCCCCGCTCACGCGGGGATGAGCCGTACCCACCCCACTAGGGTGGGTACCTGCACATGTTTTCCCCGCTCACGCGGGGATGAGCCGCGGTTGATTCGATTAGCTTACGCTCTGACCTGGTTTTCCCCGCTCACGCGGGGATGAGCCTTAACGTGATATCAAAGCGCACGCGGCCGGTAGGTTTTCCCCGCTCACGCGGGGATGAGCCTTTTTCGTTTCCAAAACGTTTAAAGTCACCGCGGTTTTCCCCGCTCACGCGGGGATGAGCCTAGTAGTGCGCAGCTCGTTTAGTGAGGTGCGCAGTTTTCCCCGCTCACGCGGGGATGAGCCCGCTAGGGTAGCTTCGCCGTATGGGTCTTTTTCGTTTTCCCCGCTCACGCGGGGATGAGCCCCAGTCAACAAATTGCCCAATGAGCTGCTGTATGTTTTCCCCGCTCACGCGGGGATGAGCCGTCATCAAACATTCTTGCGCAGGCGTCGCTTATGTTTTCCCCGCTCACGCGGGGATGAGCCGTTGTTTGGCGGCTGTCTGGATTACAGAGACGCGTTTTCCCCGCTCACGCGGGGATGAGCCGGTTGAGCTGCAAAGCGCTAGCACCCCAGTAGGGTTTTCCCCGCTCACGCGGGGATGAGCCGTTTGGCTAGCCGCTCGATTACGGCTTGACTAGGTTTTCCCCGCTCACGCGGGGATGAGCCGGGACCTTGGCACCCACGGGGCGCCGATTTTGGGTTTTCCCCGCTCACGCGGGGATGAGCCTGGGCTACCTGCGCGAAATTGAGGATGCACTGAGTTTTCCCCGCTCACGCGGGGATGAGCCTTTCTCTAGCGCGGCGGCGATTTGCCGACCGGCGTTTTCCCCGCTCACGCGGGGATGAGCCGTAAGCTACCTCACCAATGGTGAGCTGCTTTACGTTTTCCCCGCTCACGCGGGGATGAGCCTATAGGGAAGTTTACGAAATTCCCCGGGGTGTGGTTTTCCCCGCTCACGCGGGGATGAGCCTTAAGGGAACGCTGCTCAAGCCAGTTTCCGGAGGTTTTCCCCGCTCACGCGGGGATGAGCCTGGCATTAAAAACGCCGTAACTAGTGGCATTAAGTTTTCCCCGCTCACGCGGGGATGAGCCATCGCAACTGACACATCCTGGCAGCCAGGCGAGGTTTTCCCCGCTCACGCGGGGATGAGCCGTGCTGCCTTTTTCGTCCCCAGCTTCACCGCTGGTTTTCCCCGCTCACGCGGGGATGAGCCCGATTATCGGAAGTCAGCTAAAGAACGCTGGCAGTTTTCCCCGCTCACGCGGGGATGAGCCGATATCACCGGCGTTCGCATGGTAACGCTAGAAGTTTTCCCCGCTCACGCGGGGATGAGCCGAAGTGCTTTTTCAGATGGCAGGCCCGGTAGAGGTTTTCCCCGCTCACGCGGGGATGAGCCGAACTTTTCTACCAGCTCGCCCTCAACCCAGCGGTTTTCCCCGCTCACGCGGGGATGAGCCTATGCTAAATCATGGGCAGGCGTGCTGACATGTGTTTTCCCCGCTCACGCGGGGATGAGCCGTCAAGCCTTTGGGGCAGCTAGAGAAGCTGGTGGTTTTCCCCGCTCACGCGGGGATGAGCCGTCAGACTAGCGCCGGTGATGACGCCTATCAGCGTTTTCCCCGCTCACGCGGGGATGAGCCCCGTTGATAAGGTTAGCGCCTGCACTATAGAGAGTTTTCCCCGCTCACGCGGGGATGAGCCGAACGTGATCTGCACAACCATGAAAAACGCCTTGTTTTCCCCGCTCACGCGGGGATGAGCCCCCCAAACCTGACCTGGTTTACCAAAGCCTACGTTTTCCCCGCTCACGCGGGGATGAGCCGAAGTTTCCCATACACCCCTTGGGGGAAGGTACGTTTTCCCCGCTCACGCGGGGATGAGCCTTACAGCGTCTACCGCTATGCAGCATATGCTAAGTTTTCCCCGCTCACGCGGGGATGAGCCTTTGCAATCAGTAGGTTAGACGCTGCAGTAGACGTTTTCCCCGCTCACGAGGGGATGAGCCGGTCGATTTAACGATTTTAACGAAACTGGGAGCGTTTTCCCCGCTCACGCGGGGATGAGCCGTTATGCGCCTGCGCAACGCACTAGACGAACTGGTTTTCCCCGCTCACGCGGGGATGAGCCCCTCACATACTCCCTAGCATCCCCTATCGCGCGGTTTTCCCCGCTCACGCGGGGATGAGCCCGTTTCATGCTCACTTTTCCGCGTAATTCCAACGTTTTCCCCGCTCACGCGGGGATGAGCCGCGTCGGACACCTCGATGGTGCGGCCACCGAAGGTTTTCCCCGCTCACGCGGGGATGAGCCTACACAAGACCGGAACAGTCAAGGCCAGGTGGGGTTTTCCCCGCTCACGCGGGGATGAGCCGCGACGTCGCACCCCTAACCTGAGCCACCACACGTTTTCCCCGCTCACGCGGGGATGAGCCCCCTAACCCCCAGGTCGTTGATTTTCTGGTCAGGTTTTCCCCGCTCACGCGGGGATGAGCCTTAGTGCGCAAATTATCTGCACTAATTGTCCCAGTTTTCCCCGCTCACGCGGGGATGAGCCCTAGTTTTGTCGGGTCGGGTAAGGGTCAGGCCGGTTTTCCCCGCTCACGCGGGGATGAGCCTGGGGCGCTGGCCCCGTCAGCAGCGAGGGCATAGTTTTCCCCGCTCACGCGGGGATGAGCCTCAGGATGCAAGGCGGCCTTGTATGTGTGCAAGGTTTTCCCCGCTCACGCGGGGATGAGCCCCTTTTTGCCGGGCCAAATCGCGCGCGCTGAGGGTTTTCCCCGCTCACGCGGGGATGAGCCTTTTGCTGGCCAGCTCCGAGACAAACTAGGCTCGTTTTCCCCGCTCACGCGGGGATGAGCCGGTTTAATGTGATCCACGCTTGGCGCGTCCCAAGTTTTCCCCGCTCACGCGGGGATGAGCCGCAGGTCAGCTGCCCCTCAAAAGCTGCGGGACCGTTTTCCCCGCTCACGCGGGGATGAGCCCGGGCCGTATAGGCGCCGGGAGCGGGCCGCCGCGTTTTCCCCGCTCACGCGGGGATGAGCCGATGTTGACGTCAACATCTTGCTTGCCGGTAGAGTTTTCCCCGCTCACGCGGGGATGAGCCTAGCTAGCTACAACGTAGGCCACCGATTCGGCTGTTTTCCCCGCTCACGCGGGGATGAGCCGGCGGTCGCTTATATCGCGGATGCCTATAAAACGTTTTCCCCGCTCACGCGGGGATGAGCCTTCACGCGCTTTCTCTCGCATCCGTGCAGGTCGGTTTTCCCCGCTCACGCGGGGATGAGCCGCCTGCTAAACACTAAATCAGCTGGCTAAGACTGTTTTCCCCGCTCACGCGGGGATGAGCCGGCTTTAGTGTGTAAAAGCTTTAAGCTTTTACAGTTTTCCCCGCTCACGCGGGGATGAGCCGGGGGGCGGTAGCCGTGGCTATCCTACCTCAAAGTTTTCCCCGCTCACGCGGGGATGAGCCGTCAGGCAAAGCAAAGTGCCAAAGGAAAGCTAAGTTTTCCCCGCTCACGCGGGGATGAGCCCCCCATCAACACAAACTTTCACAAACCAGCCACGTTTTCCCCGCTCACGCGGGGATGAGCCCACCCGCGTGGGAACCGTGGGGGGCAATTGGTGGTTTTCCCCGCTCACGCGGGGATGAGCCTCCCCGCCGAACGATTCGCCAAAACCGTATCAGGTTTTCCCCGCTCACGCGGGGATGAGCCTGTTTGCCATTTCAGTTACTTTCTACTACTACGGTTTTCCCCGCTCACGCGGGGATGAGCCCGGTCACGCACTTTGCAGGGCCGGCCGTTATTCGTTTTCCCCGCTCACGCGGGGATGAGCCCATTCTGCCGATTGCCAGCACATCAAACGCGCGGTTTTCCCCGCTCACGCGGGGATGAGCCCCCGCCAATAGTAGACCAGAAAGAAGAATTAACGTTTTCCCCGCTCACGCGGGGATGAGCCTCGGTGTAGGCTAGGCCCCAACCGCGCACTCACGTTTTCCCCGCGCAAGCGGGGATGAACCCAGTGGACGCCCCTGTAGATCTACGGCCTCCATGTTTTCCCCGCTCACGCGGGGATGAGCCGACCCGCATGGATACACATGCAACGGCTATCGCGTTTTCCCCGCTCACGCGGGGATGAGCCAGAGTCATCTTCATCGTCAAAGTCATCATTGTAGTTTTCCCCGCTCACGCAGGGATGAGCCTCGGTGTTTGTGCAGATAGAGGGTGTTCCAGTGGTTTTCCCCGCTCGCGCGGGGATGAGCCGGTCTGGGGTAGCGTCGGCAAAACTGTAGATTAGTTTTCCCCGCTCACGCGGGGATGAGCCTTGATACAATTTATGTTAAATCGATCACGCTCTGTTTTCCCCGCTCACGCGGGGATGAGCCCTAGAACATAAGGGTGGGGGCCAGCTCGATAGAGTTTTCCCCGCTCGCGCGGGGATGAGCCTGCCGGGGATGTGGCCGGTCTGCCGCAGCTCGCGTTTTCCCCGCTCGCGTGGGGTTGTAGGAGGTGCTGCGTCAGGTAGCGGCGCAGCACCTGTTTAGGCTGCGGTGCCTGTTTAGAGTGCGCCGCGTTCGCTTGGTTGATGCGGTTTACTTGGTGGGCGCGGCATCTAGCTACAAAAAGGGTGGGGGCCAGCTCTATCGAGCTGGCCCCCACTATGTTCTAGTTACTCAAGATCATCTTCATCGTCAAAGTTATCGTTGTACTTGGCGGCTAGATCCGAGTAGTCATCGTCGTCGTAGCTGCCGCTTCCTGAACGGGCCGACGTGGCAGCGAGCTCACGCTCTAGCGCCGCGTAGTCAGTCTCAGGACTGTAGTACTTGAGCTTGCGGGCAACCTTGGTTGCCTTGGCCTTTTGACGGCCGCGCCCCATAGGCTCGACCCCCTCCAACGTCTGATCGCGCACGTAAAACGTGCTGTTTCGAAATGGTCTGAATTTATCGTGAGACAACCGTACAACGATAAGCGCCACAATCTCCATTCCACACGCCGGTCAGGGCCTGTTTGGACTGGAGTGACGGTCCACATGTGAACAATAGCACTGATTTCGTTTGCTCGTTCACACTACCGCCTGTGCTGTGCTGTCAGTGTCTAGCGCAGGCGGGTACTGTTACGGCTGTCAGCAGCTACTAGTGCTTGAAGATCTTCTTCACCACTGCGCCGCCAACCAGCAGGGCACCAGCACCCACCGTGGCCACCACGACGCGGGCAGAAGAATCGCCTTCGCCAGCACGATCCCAGTAGTACTTAGCCTGGGTGCGTACGCCTTCGCTCATTTCCTTGGCGATAAAACCAAACTGGTGCAGCGACTCAGAGATGCTAGAGCCGGCCTCAGCGGCCTTGGCGCGCACCTGCTCAGCCTTCTCCTTGGCCTGAGCCTTGGGGTTAACCCGCTCAGCCAGGTCATCTACGCTCTGGGCCAGGGCCTCACGCTGGGCCTTAAGCTGCTCTTCGAGCTCCTGTGCACTGGGCATTATTTATCCTTTCCTCACTTAAACAGCGGACGTAGCGCCAACCGCAGGCTGATCAGCACCGTCGTGGCGGCAACCAGGCCTGCTCCGGCAAGTACGACGACGGCGGCCGGGTCTTTGCCCTTAGCCTCCTCTACCAGCGTGGTAAAGCGCTCCTTTACCGGGGTGGAGTCGCTGACGAGCGCCTTGGCTCGCGCCACGCTGTCCTCACCGATCTGGGCGGCCTGGGCTTTGAGGGTGGCCGGGGCGATCTGGCGAGCCAACTCGTTAACGGCCTGGGCGGCGGCTGCACGCTGGGCCTCTAGCTGAGCTTCTAGGGCTGAGATAGACATGAAACTTCCTTTCGCTCAGTTGTGTCAGTGTTGTGTCAGTTCTGTCCGAAAGCCGGGCCGGCGGGAGCAGTGTCAGTCGGGCCGCTGGCGGCGGCGTCGGTAGCTAGACCCTCACGCAGCGAGTTAGTCACGGCCTGCACGTCCTGGCGCAAACCAACTTGCGGGTTAGGCACCACTACGCGGCCCTTATCGATCTCCTTCTTACCTACCAGAGCCAGCACCCCGGCCACAATCAGCACCAGCACGGCCACAATCAGTGAGCCCGCCCATTGTGGTAGCCAAAGTGCGATTACCTGCGACAGGGTGGTCAGTAGGTAGCCCAGCCCAAATAGGGCGAACACACCGGCTGCACCCAGCAGGCCGGCCCCTAAACCAAAACGTTTACCTGTCTCGGCCGCCTTGGCCTTATTTAGTGCGATTTCAGTGCGGATCAGGGTGGAAATATTTTCGCTCACGCGCGACATTAGGGCGCCTAGCGAAGGCTGTGTGCGGTTGGAGCCTTGAGGGGTTTCGGTCACGGCAGTGATCCTTCCAGCAAATTGTGGCGGCGGATAGCTACAGGTGGGCGGGCCGACGCCGAGGGATGCGGCTGCTCTAAGGTTGCCACGAAAGAGCGCTTAAGCCCATTCCCTTTAAAACGATTGTGCGCAAACAGCTAATTTCAATTGGAATTCTGCGCAAAACTTCCTTTGTGACTAGCGTCATGCTTTTTCGAGTTGTGTTCGGGTAGTGATCCTGTATAGAGTTCTTCTCGGTTCGAGGCGCAAGACGCCAAAGCCAAAAGGCTCCCATCGTCTAGCGGCCTAGGACTCCGCCCTTTCACGGCGGCAACACGGGTTCGAATCCCGTTGGGAGTACGGATTCGTACGATAACTTCATATGAATCTTGACGAAAGTCAAAAGTTAAGGCCTCGTGGCGCAGTTGGTTAGCGCGTCGCCCTGTCACGGCGAAGGTCGCGGGTTCAAGTCCCGTCGAGGTCGCGAAAAAGTTGGCCTGATCAGTAATGGTCAGGCCAAAGTTTTCAGATTGGCTCTGTAGCTCAGTTGGTAGAGCGTTCGACTGAAAATCGAAAGGTCACCGGATCGACGCCGGTCGGAGCCACCACTAAAATCCTCGCATTGCGTAAGCTTTGCGGGGTTTTTTGGTTTTCTGGGTGCTTTGTTGACGGCGCCACGCTGGGTGCTTTGTTGACGGCGCCGCGCTGAGGGTGGGGGCTTTGTGCCGACGGCGTCACGCTGGATGCTTTGTCGACGGCGCTGCGTTGGGGGCTTGGAGCGTGGCGCTGGGACTTGCAGCCGCCAGCGAGAGGGGGCACCGTCGTCGCCACTGAGGACTGGGACTTAAGGTACCCACTTTTGGGGGCTCTGGGGCGCATGTGACCGGTGGGTTTTATGTTGCAGTAGCTGGGTTTGTGGACTGCCTTACCTATACGGACGCGCGGGTAAAACCACAGCTTGCGCACAGCCTGCGCTACTAGTGTGGCTGCCATGTTAAATCAGGGGCACATACTCGCGGTGGCTGCGCCTACGCCCACGCCATCGCCCACAGAATCTGCTGCAGCAGTCACCCTAGATACTTTCAGTTTGCTGTGGCGCACTGCTCTGGGTCTATCAATCGGCCTGGTGCTGGCTTTAGCTGTAGTTATTGCGGTGCATGTGGCCGGACGCCGCTCCCTGCTGTGGCACCACATCGGAGAGAAGGGGCGTAACTCTTTCTACGCTCTGTTTGCCGTTGTTGGCGCGCTAATCGGCGCTCAGCTGGCCATGGAGGGCACTTCTTCCCCGGCCTGGTATCGCTACGCTATTTTGTTGCTGGTAATCCTGTTTAAAGCGGCCCTGACCTGGGTGTGCGTAAGCTGGGTTAAAGCCATTTCGGCTACCGTGGTGGCCCATGCCGAATCGCGCAATGATCCCACCAATGTGCGCCGGGCCAATAAGATCACCACCCAGGCCCAGATTCTGCGGCGAGTAGCTGAAGTTATCGTCATCATTATTGGTGCAATCACCATCGTCATGACTTTCCCACAAGCACGCCTGGCTATGGGGTCGCTGCTTGCTAGTGCCGGTCTGGTTTCGGTGGTAGCCGGTTTGGCTGCACAATCAGTGCTGGGAAACCTGTTTGCAGGTGTGCAGCTGGCCATCACTGACGCTATCCGTGTGGATGACCAGGTGGTTATTAATGCCACTGACTCTGGCCGAATCGAAGAAATCACGTTCACCTATGTGGTGGTTTTGGCCGCTGACGGGCGCCGTATCTTGCTGCCCAGCAAATACTTCACAGAGAACCCCTTTACTAACTGGTCGCGTCGTGATGAACGGCAGACTGCACAAATCAATTTTGACCTGGATTGGCGTGCACCTATCGCCGCTATGCGGGCGCAGCTAGCTAAGTTTGTGGCCTCCTCATCCACCTGGGATGGGCGTGACGCAGCGCTATCAGTAATTGATGCCCAAAACTCTTTGATCCGGGTGCGCCTAACTGTTTCGGCAGCAAACAGTGTTGATGCCTTCAAACTGCAATGCCATGTGCGTGAAGAAATGGTGACTTGGCTGCAAAAAGAGGCCCCTTACGCCCTGCCGCGTCAGCGTGTGGAGGTGGAAAACGTTACCGTCATGCAAGATCCCACCCCTGAAAAGGTGGCTAAGCTAGCCCAGGAATTGGCGCAGCTATCAAGCGATACCAAGTCCCAGCCGGCAGTAACTAAAGCTGAGCAGGGCGATCCCATTGAGGAAGCCCGGGTGCAGGCGGCCGCAGTGCGCGCTAAGAAGATGCGGCGGCGTCGGATTTTGCGCCGTGGACTGTTGCCGGGCGTGCAAACCGGGTCGGAAGCAACTAACGCCCCTGAGCCGGCCACCATGGTGCTCTCTGACCCCACGCAGGTAGCCCAGATTTCTGCGGTTGGTGAGGCAAAGCGGCAGCTGCGCCCGGAGCAGGCACGCGGTGTGCTCAGCGCGGCTAGCCGTAGCGCTAAGGCCAAGGTAGAGGCCCTTCGCTCTGGTGCGGCTGAGGTAGGACGCTCTGGTGCGGCCCCCGACGCCGTCGCTGCCAAGGCCCCCGACGCCGTAACTACTGGCTCAGCTGGGGCTGCCGGTACCGCTAAGGCCGCCCAGGTCCCTGGCGCCATCTCCACCCAGGCCCCTGGCGCCATCTCCACCCAGGCCCCTGACGCCGAGGCGGGAATAAATGAAGTGGATAAAACCGCTGTACTACCTGCCGTGTCGGATAAAACCAAGGATGAGTCATGAGTGGAAACCAGGAATTTGCGCAGCTGACTGACGCCCAGTGGCGTGAGCGCCTAAACCCGGCTGAATATGAGGTGCTGCGCCAGGCCGGCACTGAGATGCCTTTCACCGGTGAGCTGCTGAGCGAAAACCGTGAAGGTATCTACTCTTGCCGCGCCTGCGGGGCGCAGCTGTTTAAATCCACCACCAAGTTCGAGTCAGGCTGTGGTTGGCCCTCCTTCTACGACCCCAAGCAAACCGATGCGGTGACGCTGCACTCAGATTACAAGCTGGGTTATGAACGTACCGAGGTGCGTTGCGCTAACTGCGGCTCCCACCTGGGCCACGTTTTCGACGACGCCCCCGCCACCCCCACCGGTCAGCGTTACTGTATGAACTCGGTGGCGCTAAGTTTCGCCGCTGACGAGCCTAAAGAGTGATCACGAAGCTGCGCCTGGCCAGCGCAAACCTCCAGTACGGGCGGGCCAACGACACTGCCACGCTGCCCGAGACTGCCTCGGGCCAGCCCTACAGCACGGAAGTTGCCCACCAGCTTTACAGTCAGGTGGCCGGTCAGCTGCGTGAGCTGAACGCCGACGTGGTTTTGCTGCAAGAAGTGGATCTACACCAAAACCGCTCAGGGCGAGTAGATTTGGCAGGTTTGCTGGCTGAGCAGGCCGATTACCCGCATTGGCGCTTTGCCGCCACCTACGCTGGGGGAGTTGACCGCCTGCGTCACCGCCCGCGTCGCAGCCAGGTTCGTGCCTTTGGTGACGACCCGCTGCGGGTGTTAGAGCCACTGGCCCCTCTGCGCGGTTTTGGTAACGCCATTTTGTCGCGCCTACCGGTGCAAACTTGGCGTGTGGAGCGGCTGGGGCGGGGCGTGCCCACGATTGTGCGCCGCGAGGGTGGCAAGCTGCCCTATGCGCTGTTTACCGCTTCAACGCGCCTGATGCTGGCGGCTACTTTGGCCGACGGCGTCGGGCAAGAGCCGCTTAATGTGGCTAGCGTGCACCTGGCCACCCACCCCACCACCGCGCGACGCCAGTTGGCCCACGCCTGGTGGAAGCTGGCTGGTTTGCCTGGGGTCCATATTTTGGGTGGGGATATGAATATGGACGACGCCGCCTTGGCCCGTATTGGGGTAGGCCGTCAGCTTGGGCAGGGGGTTACTTTCCCTTCGGCTGCCCCAAGCCGGCGCATTGACCATTTCCTCACCGACGCCCTGCCGCCTCTGGGTGCGGCCGGCCAACCAGCTGCCGCAGTTCAAGGCCAGCCAGTCGCCGTAGCGCCAGGCACACCAGCTGCCGCAGTGGCAGGTGCATCAGCTCAAGGCGTGTCAGCTGCGCCAAGCCAAGGCACACCAGCGTCGGGCGCACCAGCCGGCGGGCCGAGCGCGCAAGTGGTCGATTCGGGTACGTTTAAACTAGCTATCTCTGATCATCTAGTTACCTGGGTGGATCTGGAATTCTAAGGAGCCCCAATGCCTAAAGCCCCCCGCCTAACCGCTAAGCAAGCTTCGCTACTGCGCGCTGACCTGGCCCAATCAGGTTGGGGAGTGGAAAGCGTGGAGGCTTTACTAGGGCCTGTAGCTGCCGCTGCTTTGCAACGTGAGCTGCGGGCCCCAGCTTTGCGGGTGGTGCGCCGCGCTCTGGCTGGCGGGGCTGGGGCTACCAGGGCCAGTGCCGCTAGCACCAGCTCAGACAGGCCCAGCCCGGCCACTGGCGCCGCTAACACCAGCTCAGCTGCCAACGTGCCCCAAGACGGCGACGTCGCGGGCTACAAGGTGGCAGTACTAACCGCCCTGTTCATGCTGGGCGAGCCAGTCAGCGCCGCCGCCCTAGAAACCGCCCTGCCGCGCACTGGCGTGGCCGGAGCCCTCGCTATTGGCCTGGTGGTGCCCACGCAAAGCGCCAGCGGAGAGCAGCGCTACGCCCCCGCCGTCGACCTGCGCCCCCACGAAGCTGAAGACGCCCACGGATCCGTGCGCTGGTGGGTAGCCAGTGACCTGGGTGAACTAGTCACCGGCCAAGCCCTTGCCCCCGATCATGTGCTGGGAATTGGCCGCGCCGGGCTGACCCTGGCCGCCCTAACCCCACGCAAACCGGTAGAAACCGCCCTAGACCTGGGGGTAGGCTGCGGCATCCAAACCCTCTACCTGCTGCGCCACGTGCGCCAGGTAGTGGCCACCGACATTTCCACGCGCGCCCTGGAGTTTACCGCCTTCAACGTGGCCCTGGCCGGGGTGGATAGTGCCCGCGTGCAGCTACGCCGAGGCAACCTGCTAGAACCTGTGGCCGGCCAACGCTTTGACCTGATCGTCTCCAACCCGCCCTTTGTGATCACCCCACCCAGCGTGCGTCAGGCCGGATTGCCGCTAATGGAGTACCGCGACGCCGGTGGGCCCATCCTGCCCGCCCTGGTGCGTGGCCTGGAGGATCACCTAAACCCCGACGGCGTGGCCGTCATGCTCGGCAACTGGGAACATCGCGAAGGCACCAGCTGGCGCACCAGCGTAAACCAGTGGATCGGCAAGAGCTTAGATGCCTGGATTATTCAGCGCGAAGTGCAAGACCCGGTGGAGTATGCCGCCATGTGGCTGCGCGACGGCGGGCTCACCCCTGAACGCAGCGCCGTCGCCTTTGAAAACGCCCTGGCTGCCTGGCAAGAAGACTTCGACTCACGCCAGGTAAGCGGCGTGGGTATGGGCTACCTGGTGTTCCACGCCCCCAGCGTCGCAGCTACCAGCGGCCCCGGCGGCACCGCTCTAGAAGGGCAAACCGCCCCAGAAGAACCTGCCAGCGACGCCGCAGCCCCCAGCGCCGCCGTCGAGCCCTGGCGGGTCCTGGAAGAAGTCCCCACCAGCGGCCAAGGAGCGCTAGGCGAACACGTAGCCCAAGTGATTGCCGCCCACGAAACCCTACGCGGCCTAGATGACGCGCAAGTAGCCGCACTTAAGCTACGCACGGCGTCGGGCCTAAGCAAAGAAGAAGCCCTCACCCCCACACCCGTGCCCACCGCGCCAGTGATCCGCCAAGCCGAAGGGTTCGGACGCGTAATTGCGGTAGGGATGCCCGAGGTGGCCCTACTGAGCGCCTCAGATGAGGGACTGCTCACTGTCGCCCAAATCGCGGCCGCCGTAGCCTCACTAACCAGTGAAGACCCAGCTGCAGTCCTGGCCGACATGGTGGCTGCCACCAGGACTTTTGCTCACGCAGGGATGGTTACTATCGTCTAAAAGCAGCGCAGCGCAAAAATTACCCCCGCCAGGCGCGGCTTAAGCCTGTGCGCAAATTTGCGGCAAACAGACTTAGCTAATAGCGTCTTTAGGGTCACAATTAGTTGTTTATCGTTTCGTTACCTGTAAGGTCTGAGGTTATGTCAAAACTTGCTCGCCGCATAGCCTGCGTCTACGCCCTACTCTTCACCATACTGGTGTGGGGGTCGTGGGCGTTGCTGGTAAACACGCGTGAAGGGCAGTTTATCGACGACGCCGCCTTCAAAGGCTCCTACTGGGGTGCGGCCAGGATTGATGACCAGGCCCGCGCACTACTAAACGCCGTATCTGTGCCGCTAATCGTGGTGGCCATAATCGCCACCCTAGCCATTGCCCTGCTCAGGCGCCGCCCCCGCGCCGCTCTGTGGGCCACCGCCGTCGTAGTAGGCACCAACGTAACCATCCAGGCACTTAAACACTTCGTCTTCACCCGCCCAGACTGGGGCTACAGTCAACGCGTCGACGCCGCCAACACCCTACCCTCAGGACACACCGGCGTGGCCGCCTCCATTGCCGTGGCCCTGCTGCTAGTAGTGCCGCCCGCTTGGCGTGTGATTGCCGCCTGGGTGGGGGCCGGTTTCACCTTCTTCATGGGCTGGTCCACCCTGGTGTGCCAATGGCACCGCCCCTCAGACATCATTGCCGCCGCCGCAGTGGCCTTCACCTGGGGTTTTGTGGCGCTCGCGGCTGGGGCTTGGGGGACGGATGAGTATCGCGGCTTGCCGGGCTCAAAACTGGCGCGCTACCTGCTTTCGCTGGGTGGCTACCTGAGTTTGGCGCTGGTGGTGATGTTGGCCTCTGCTGCTTACCGTAATTTCTATCTGTTTGGCTCCCTGCAGTTCACGGCCTACCTGGTAGGAGTGGGCGGTTTTGGGGCAGTCAGTGCCCTGGGCATGTCGCGCCTGGTTAAACTGGGCTTAAAGTAAATTACATAAAATCTAGGCTACGCTGATATATAGGTGTGTCGGCGCGAGCCTGCGCGCCCTTGCCTCGCTAACCTAGTTCAACGGCGGCAAGAGAACCGGGATGTAGGAGGAAAGTCGTGTCACGCAAGCTCGTGATTGTCGAGTCCCCGAACAAAATTAAGTCAATTTCAAACTATTTAGGCGCGGACTACGACGTCCAGGCCTCCATTGGGCATATCCGTGACTTGCCTCAGCCTTCCGAGCTGCCGGCCAATATGAAAAAGGGCCCCTTCGGGAAGTTTGCCGTGGACGTGGAGGGTAACTTCACCCCCTACTACGTGGTTAACCCAGATAAGAAAAAGGTGGTGGCTGAACTTAAACGCCACCTGAAAGAAGCTGATGAGCTTTACCTGGCCACTGATGATGACCGCGAGGGTGAAGCTATCGCTTGGCACCTAAAAGAGGTGCTTAAGCCTAAGGTTCCTGTACGCCGCATGACTTTCACGGAAATTACCCGTGAAGCTATCACCCGCGCCCTGGATAACACCCGCGAAATCGATATTCACCGGGTAGATGCCCAAGAGACCCGCCGTATCCTGGACCGCCTGGTGGGTTACGAAATTTCCCCGGTGTTGTGGCGTAAGATCCGTCAGGGGCTTTCGGCTGGCCGCGTGCAGTCTGTGGCCACGCGCCTGGTGGTGGAGCGTGAACGTGAGCGTATGGCTTTCATTCCCGCCAGTTACTGGGGTGTGGAGGCTACTTTTGCTGCCGACGACAGTGAGTTTGCTACCCGCCTGGTCTCCCTGGATGGGCGCCGGGTGGCTACTGGCCGCGATTTTGCCGACGACGCCGCACTAACTTCCCAGGCTCAGGCCGCCAAGGTGGTGCACCTGCATGAGGCTGACGCGCAGGCCGTGGCGCAGGCTATTGAGCAGTCCCAAGCCCAGGTGGGCAAGGTGGAAACCCGCCCTTACACGCGCCGTCCAGCTCCGCCGTTTACTACCTCCACCTTGCAGCAGGAGGCCTCACGTAAACTGCGCCTGAACTCGCGTGACACTATGCGTGTAGCCCAGGGCCTATACGAGTCCGGGTACATCACCTATATGCGTACCGACTCCACCGCGCTTTCCAGCCAGGCTGTAGCCGCCGCCCGCACCCAGATCGGCGAGCTTTACGGTAGCCAGTATGTGGCCGAAAAGCCGCGTGTTTACGCCACCAAAAACAAGGGCGCCCAGGAAGCACACGAAGCTATCCGCCCTGCCGGTGACCACTTCCGCACCCCCAGTGAGGTTAAAGACTCGCTGCAGCCGGTGCAGTTCAAGCTGTATGAGCTGATTTGGAAGCGCACGGTAGCCTCGCAGATGGCTAACGCCACTGGCTCTACCGCTGTGATCCATGTGCAGGCCCCTCTAAACGGGGGCGCGAGCTTTAAGCAGGCTGAACTGACGGCGTCGGGAACAGTAATTACCTTTAAGGGATTCCTAGCCGCCTATGAGGAAGGCCGCGACGCTGACCGCTATGAGGGTGACGCTAAAGATGTGCGTCTGCCGGAAGTAAGCACTGGTCAGGAGCTGGAAACCCGCCAGGTGCAGGCTTCTGGGCACGAAACCACCCCGCCGCCGCGCTACACCGAAGCTTCACTGGTTAAGGCCCTGGAAGAGCGCGAAATTGGCCGCCCCTCCACCTACGCCTCGATCATGAGCGTAATTAGCGATCGTGGCTATGTGGATCACCGGGGCCAGGCGTTGGTACCCACGTGGTTGGCTTTCGCCGTCACCCGTCTGCTAGAAGAAAACTTCGCGCAGATGGTGGATTATGACTTCACCGCCTCCATGGAGGCTGACCTAGACCGTATTGCGTTGGGTGAAGAAGAGCGCGTGGCTTGGCTACGTCGCTTCTACAACGGCGATATAGCCGCTGACCCGCAAGCCAATATTCACGGCGCGGGCCTAAAAACTTTGGTGGATAACCTGGGTGAAATTGATGCCCGCGCGGTTAACTCCATGGAAATTGGCGACGGTATCACCCTGCGTGTGGGCCGCTACGGCCCCTACCTGGAGGATGCTGAAGGTAAGCGGGCTAATGTGCCCGCAGACCTGGCCCCTGACGAGCTCAGCGTGGCTAAGGCCCACGAGCTGTTTGCGGTAGCCGCTGAAGATGGCCGTGAGCTGGGTGTTGACCCAGAAACTGGGCACATGATTGTGGCCAAGAGTGGGCGTTTTGGGCCTTACGTTTCCGAGGTTTTGCCAGAGCCGGAACCGGAGCCAGAAACTGAGGGTAAAAAGCGTACCCGTAAGGCAGCTAAGGCTAAGCCCCGCACTGCCAGTCTGTTTAAAGACATGAGCCTGTCCAGTGTCACTCTCGACGACGCCCTTAAGCTACTGAGCTTGCCGCGCGTGGTGGGCACGGATGCTGAAGGCGTAGAAATCACCGCCCAAAACGGTCGCTACGGCCCCTACCTAACCAAGGGCAAGGAGTCTCGTTCGCTAGAAACCGAGGCGGAGCTGTTCACGGTGACCCTAGAGCAGGCGCTGGAGCTGTTTAGCCAGCCCAAGCGTAGGCGTGGCGCGGCTGCCCCCAAGGGCCCGCTGCGTGAACTGGGCACTGACCCCAATTCTGGGCTACCGGTGGTTATTAAGGATGGGCGTTTTGGCCCCTACTTCACCGACGGTAAAACCAATGTGACCCTGCGCCGCGACGACGACCCAGCCACCGTAACCCCTGAGCTGGCCTATGAGCGTTTGGCTGAAAAGCGCGCTAAAGGCCCGGCTAAGAAGACTGCCGCCAAGAAGACCACCACCAAAAAGACGGCAACTAAGACCACAGCTAAAAAGGCCACTACCAAGAAGGCAACTACCAAGACCGCCACCAAGGCCAGCGCCGCCAAGACCACCAAGGCCGCCGAGAAGAAGACTGCCACAAAGTCGACTGCCACTAAGAAGGCTGCGGGCACCAAGGCCAGCGCCGCCAAGGCTAGCGCCGCCAAGGCCGCTGGCAGCAAAACCTCGACGGCTAAGGCCTCCGAGGCTAGCGAGGCCTAAATGGGGCGCGGAGTTTTCATCAGCTTTGAAGGCGGCGATGGGGTTGGTAAAACCACCCAGGTAGAGCTGCTTACCAACTGGCTTGAAGACCAGGGGGTAAGCGTACGTCGCACCCGTGAGCCGGGCGCCACCGCCCTGGGCGCCCAGCTGCGCTCCCTGCTGCTGGGGACGGCGTCGGAAAATGCACAGCGGACGCAAATAACCGCCAAAGCTGAGGCACTACTGTTCGCAGCCGACCGCGCCCAGCACGTAAATGAGCTGATAAACCCGGCTTTAGCGGCTGGTCAGGTGGTGGTAACGGACCGTTACATTGACTCATCCGTGGCCTACCAGGGTGCCGCCAGGTGCTTGGGAGCCAAGGAAGTGCGTGACCTGTCCATGTGGGCCACCGACAACCTGCTGCCAGACCTGACTATGCTGCTAGACGCGGATCCGCAGCTTGCCGCCAAGCGCGTACACACCCGCAGTGGCCAGGCCGATGCGATTGAAGCTGAAGGCCTGCAATTTCAGTATCGCCTGCGCGAGCAGTTCCATCGCCTGGCCGAGCAAGAACCAGAACGCATAAAAATCATTGACGCCAGCGTCGAAATTGAGCAGATAGCTGCCCAGGTGCGCGCGTTGGTTAGCGAACTGCTGAAAGAACGCGGAATTATTGACGCATGAGCGTATGGGACGAGCTGGTCGGGCAAGCGCAGGTGGTGGCCACATTCCAGGCCGCCGCCACGGGGGCACGCCCGCAAGTGCCCACAGCCGCCATGTCTCACGCCTGGCTAGTTACCGGCCCGCCCGGATCAGGTAGATCCACCGCCGCACTAGCCTTTGCTGCAGCCCTTGAATGTACTGGCGCTGAGCCTGGCTGCGGCCAGTGTGAGGGCTGCCGCCAAACCCTGGCCGGCACTCACCCCGATGTGGTGCGTCTAGCCACCGACCGCATGATTATCACCATCGATGAGGTTAAAAGCCTGATTGAGCAGGCCGGGCGAATGCCCTGGCAGGGGCGCTGGCGGGTGATCTTGGTTGAAGACGCCGACCGCATGGATGAGCGCACCACAAACGTGCTGCTTAAAAGCATTGAGGAGCCGCCGCCCTATACGGTGTGGCTGCTGTGCACACCCTCCAGCGAGGACGTTTTACCCACCATTCGCTCGCGCTGCCGCCTGGTGCGGCTATGTGTGCCCAGCGCGCAGGCGGTGGCTGATCTTTTAGTTAAGCGCGACGGCGCCGAGCCTCAGCTGGCTTTGCGGGCCGCCAGGGCCAGCCAGTCCCATATCGGTTTGGCCCGGCACCTGGCCAAAGATGAGGGGGCCTGGGAGCGGCGGCGCGCGATTATGTCCTCCCCGATCTCGCTGCGCAGTGTGGGTGACGCTGTTTTTGCGGCCTCTGACCTGCTAGAACAGGCTGAAAAAGAAGCTGAAGCTGCCTCCACAGCCCGCGACGCCCAAGAAAAAGCGGCCCTGATCCGCACGCTTGGTTTAGAGGGGGAGAGCCGTATTCCCCCAGCCATGCGCGGCCAGATCAAAGCCCTGGAAGACAACCAGAAACGTCGCGCTAAGCGCGCGGTAACTGACGTGTTAGACCGGGCCATGGTGGATCTGCTGTCTTTCTATCGCGACGTGCTTTCACGTCAACTGGGCAGTCAGTTAGACAGCGTCAACCTTGATCTTGAACAAGAGATTGCCCAGGTGGCAGCTAACTCCACGGCTGAGCAGACACTGGCTAGGGTGGCTGCTGTAGAGCAGTGCCGCGCCCGCCTAAAAACCTATGTTTCGCCGCTGCTAGCCCTGGAATCATTGATGGTGCAGCTGCGCCCGCAGGCCTGAGTGGGCGGCGTCGTCGCTACCGGAGTCGCTCGGCGCAAGAGCAACTTAACGGATGTGCAGGCGGCGGCGTCGGAACTAAATAAGTAGAACAAATGTGACCTAAATTAACCTTGCTGCGCTATAGTGGAGAAACTTCCGCTGCAGGCGTCGTAGCTTGTGGCAACTCGTAAGCAAGGAGGTTTACGTATGGGCGCACTGACGCGATTTTTTGAGCTGCGCACCGGAACTACCAAACTAACTTTGGAGCAGCAAAAGAAAGCTTGGCTAGGGGAATTTTTAAAGACTTATGCCGTGCTCATTGTGGTTTACGGCGGTTTCTACCTGCTGCGCACTAACTTCAAGGCCGCCCAGCCGCTGCTGAAAGAACAAGCCGGGCTGAGCACTGCTGAGCTGGGCACGATCGGTTTCGCATTCTCGCTCACCTACGGCTTTGGTGGCCTGATCCTGGGCTTCTTGTGCGATGGGCGAAACACTAAACGCATCCTGGGTTTCCTGCTAGTCAGTGCCGGCGTGGTGAGCGTGCTGGTAGGCGGGGTGCTGCTGAGCGTGAACCACCCGATGGGCATCATGGTGCTGCTGTGGAGCCTAAACGGTTTAGCGCAGGCGCCGGGTGGGCCCTGCTGTAACTCCACCATGAACCGGTGGACTCCACGTAAATACCGTGGGCGCTTTATCGGCTGGTGGAATGCCTCGCACAACATTGGCGCCATGATTGCTGGTGCGCTGGCGCTGTGGGGTGCCAACACCTTCTTTGGTGGCGGCGTGGCCGGCATGTTTATTGTGCCCGCACTAATCTGTATCCCCATTGGTTTGTGGGGCATGTGGTTTGGTAAAGATGAGCCCGGTGAGCTGGGTTGGGACAAGCCTGAAGCTATTTTTGGTGAGCCTGAATCCAAGGTAGACACTGTCACCACCTCCATGTCTAAGGGCGCGATTGTGTGGAACTATGTGGTTAAAAACCCGGCCATCTGGTTCCTGTGCATTGCGAACGTGGCGGCTTACTCGGTGCGTATCGGTATTGATAACTGGAACGTGCTTTACACCTCTGAGGCGCTGCACTTTAGCAAGCAGTGGGCGGTTAACTCTACGGTTGGCCTGGAGCTGGGCGGTTTGGCTGGCTCGCTACTGTGGGGTTACTTCTCTGACCGTTTGGGTGGTAGGCGCGCGCTTACCGCCGCAATTGGTTTGGGCCTGGTGATTATCCCGATTCTCACCTACTCCCAGGCCACTACGCCGACGGCGGTCTACGTGTCTTTGTTCTTTATCGGTTTCTTGATCTTTGGGCCGGTAACTCTGATTGGTATTTGCGTGATTGGCTTTGCACCTAAGACTGCCACGGTGGTGGTTAACGCGGTGCCGCGTGCTTTTGGTTACATCTTTGGTGACTCTATGGCCAAGGTGATGCTGGGCTATATCGCTGACCCTGAGAAGGATGGACTTAACATTTTGGGCTACAACCTGCACGGTTGGGGTTCTACCTTTACGGTGCTGATTATTTCAGCGGCGGTTGGTTTGGCCTGCTTGCTGCTGGTGGCGCTGTTTGAGGAGCGCATGATCCGTGCCGACCGGGCTTTTTCCGGCGCTGACGGCAAAAGCCGGTAATAAAGACACCCAAGGCGAGAAAGAAGGCTAGAAATGGCGGCTGATAAGGAGACTGAAGCCAAAGTGGATGAGTCAGGCGAGGCTAAAGCTGCGCTGAGCAAGGCTGGCGAGGCTAAGGACCTGGCTTTAGAGGATTTGCTGGAGCTAGTCTGCGACTTGCTGGCTGGGGTGCGCCAGACTGTCCTAGATCCCGGTTTTGAGCTGGATGTTGAAACCAAATCTAACCGCAATGACCTGGTTACGGCGGTGGATAAGCGCATTGAGGCATACATCAGTGAGGAGCTGGTGGCGGCCACGGGCTACCCGCTACTGGGGGAGGAAGGCCACTCTGTCAGCTCATTTGCGGGGCGGGTGTGGGTGCTTGACCCCATTGATGGCACCATGAACTACGTAACCACTCACCGCGACTACGCCATTTCTTTGGCCCTGTGTGAGGATGGGCGCCCGGTGCTGGGGGTAGTGGTCGACGTCGTCGCTGGGCTCACCTATACGGCTATCGCTGGGCAGGGGGCTTACTGCGACGGGCAGCCACTGGCGCGGGTCAATGAGACGCGTGGGCGGCGTGAGGTTGTGATCATCACCGACATTAAGGAAATCGTGGCTTTGCCTCGATTGACGCGCTGCCTGGTGGAATCACGCGGACACCGCCGCTACGGCTCGGCGGCGCTTGAATGTGTGGAGGTGGCCGCTAGCAGGGCTGGCGCCTTTGTACACATGTGGGTATCCCCCTGGGACATCGCAGCGGCGTACCTGATCTGTGTAGAAAGCGGCGTGACATTTACTCGCTTGGACGGCACGCCTTTGGATGTGCGCTACCCCGGTAGCGTGCTGGTGGGCTGGCCACAGGCCCACACTGAGCTACTCTCGGCGCTAATGCGCCAGGTGGAATGAGCTCTACGCGATAGACTAGCCGCCAGGGCACCCAAGGCAGGGTGCCCTGGCGGCAGTTGCAATCAAACGTAATCAAATCACTTGCGAGTGTCTTGAGTGGACGGAGTGGTAGCTGATGGAACAGGAAATACCTGATAAGCAGCCTGGGGAGGCCTTAAGGGAAATGCTGGCTAGGTCGCAGCGGATAAGCGGGCAAGTGCCTCCAGTTATGCAGCAACCAGTGCCCTTTGTGCCGCCGCCAAAAAAGGTGCTTTCTGCTAAGGGTAAGCGTAAGCGGCTGATTTTCTATATGTTGGCGCTTTGTTTTGCTATTCCGGCAGTATCTCTGGTCTTCAGTCCATTTATTTTTGGTTACATTATTGCGGGTGTGCCGGGAGATCATGGTATTAATGGTGATGGCTGGGATTTGAGGGCTTTCGGGGCGTTCATAACTATTACGCCGATAGGGGTTGTTGTATCTTATATTTCGGTAGCTATGATGGGTCTGGGTGTCATGGTCAAAGAGTAATTTAGTTTCGAGTATGCACTGGCATTAAAGAGGTCTAATAAATGTGTGAGAGTCAGTCAGAAAAAGCGTTTAATGAAAAGCTGGCTAGGTCGCAGCGGATAAGTGGGCAAGTGCCTCCGGTTATGCAGCAACCAGTGCCCTTTGTGCCGCCGCCGAAAAAGGTGCTTTCTGCTAAGGGTAAGCGTAAGCGGCTGATTTTCATTATGTTGGCGCTTTGTTTTGCTATTCCGGCAGTAGCTCTGATCTTCAGTCCATTTATTTCAGCCTATATTATTGCGGGCGTACCGGGAGATCATGGTGATGGTGGAGATGCCTTAGCTTGGATGCCTATTGGGGCATTCATGAGTTTTGTGCCAATAGGGGTTGTTGTATCTGGTATTTCGGTAGCTATGATGTATCTGGCTGCCAGAGTTAAAGAGTAATTTAGCTTCAAGTATGTACTAGTATTGAAGAGATCTAATAAATGTGTGAGAGTCAGTCAGAAAAGGCATTTAATGAAAAGCTGGCTAGGTCGCAGCATGTAAGCGGACAAGTGCCTCCGGTTAAACTACGACCAGCGCCTCCAGTTATGTTATCACAGGAAATGGGGATATCTTCTGAAGGTGAGCGTAAGCGAAAGAATTACTTTACGGCAGCGCTCTGCCTTGGTATTCCAGGTGTGATCATGCTCTTAAGCCCATTTATTTATGCTGCTCTTCTGTCAGGGTATCATGGTAATAATGAAGATGGCTTAGCGTGGGAGATTTTTTTATGTTTATGACTTTTTTTCCAATAGGGCTTGTGCTATCTGCTGTTGCACTAATTATGTTTGATTTTGGGGAGAATCTGTGTAAGTAGATTGGGTTCGATATTAGTGTTTGGCAAGGATTTTATTCGCGTATGGGTTGTATCTACAATGGGCGATAGTTCATTTTGTTTGCGGGAAAGCAAGTTAGAAAATGAATAATGATAAAACTAATGGTGAATTCTATACGCTGTCTCTGATTGATGATGCATCAAGTCCTGATGGCCAGTCAGAAAAGGCGTTTAATGAAAAACTGACTAGGTCCGAAAAGGTTGCTCAGATAGGTAAGAGCTCGCGGGAATTAGGGCGTCAGAAATGCGAAATCTTAACAGTGTTTTCAACTGTATTTGTCAGAATTGGACTGTTTCTAATAGTTAGTCCACTTATAGTGTTCATTGTTACTCTCCTTGTTTCTGAAGAATATAGCAGTGGTGTAGGTTGGGCACTCTTGATGTTTTTAATATCTTTTTTTATGTTGGTACCTTTTGGATTTTTATTTCTTATAGTTGCTGATTTGGTGGCTCTTCGCGCTCGAAGGTGTGGGGTGGTGTGTGGGGGTCTGCGCATCGTGGCTAGGTAAGGACTTAGATCTTTCGATGATGAGGATTCATATGTAGTTCATCTGAAAAATCTCGATACATTTAGTACTATCTTTGAACGCCCCGGCCTAAGTGTTCCTCGAAACTGTAAGATTAAAGCTCCAATTACATCTCTAATTATGAAGGGGTGCTTTGTTTAAAGTAATAAAAGCTGTGCTGAAATATCGATATGGCGTAGGAGGGCTTAATGTTGTAGTAACTATAAAAGATAAGAATTTCGAAAGTGGTTAATCGGTAATCAGATGGTAGCTAATTTTGATAAAACTTTATTATGTTTAAGCGGTCAGTTACCCAGCTTCCTGTGGGTAAACACGAACGAAAGCGACAGATCCTGTGTATAGTTGCAGTACGTAGCGCACTGGTCGGGTTTGTTTTAATAATGAGTCCATTTGTTGTGGCCTGCTTTGTTAGTACTGTTCCGGGAGATCATGGCGATGGTGGCGATAGCTTGTCCTGGATGGTTGCAGGTTGCTACCTATAAAGAGTAAGTACCACCAAACAGTGGGTAGCCCTAGCGACTGCTAGATTTGCGCCGTCGCAACATGCTGATTTTGGTAGCAACATTTGTTCGAACCACACGCAACCTTGAGCTAGGCTTAGCTTGCCCCTCTTTGAAGCGGCCAACACTACCGGCTCACCTCTTTTAGCGGCTTATGGCTGGCAAGTGATTGGGGTTAGAAGGGAGGTGGGCTTATGTCCGGCAAGTCCAGGACTAGTCAAGGCAAGCAAAAGGCCCGGAAGGAGAACATTGACACCGCGAATGTCACTGCTCTCATCCAGGCCCTAGCGGCTTTGATTGGAGCCCTCGCGTCACTGCTCATCGCTCTTAAGTAGCAGTGGCTGAGGCAGTCAGTCCTCTTTAAATAGGGGATTGGCTGCCTCCATTATGCCTCACGCTTATTTACGGGCTCTAGCCTTTTTTCTAGGCTGTGAGCTTAAAACGCTGCTCTAACTTTGAACTGCCACTGGTCAAGGCAAGTGAAAGGCCCGGAAGAAGAGCGTTGACACCGCGAATGTCGCTGCTCTCATCCAGGCCCTAGCGGCTTTGATTGTAGCCCTCACGCCACTGCTCAAGAACTAAAACAACAGTAGTTGGAGGCGGTCAGTCCTCTTTAAATAGGGGATTGGCTGCCTCCATTATGCCTCATGAGTCTCTAAAATCTCTAGTTTTTCATAGGCTGCTAGCGAATAGTGGCCAGTTAGCTAGCTACCAGCTAGCGACGACGCGAGGGGCGCTTTTCGCAAGCAATGCCGTCCTCATCGCGGTCTAAATCAATTCGGTAACCGGGCTCGCCACGGTAAATAGGGGCAGCTCCGGCATTCCAAGCTTCAGTGCAGTTGCTGTAGTAGACAGAACTGGGCTTTTCGGCTGGTGCTTCGGCTTCCTCACTGTTTTCTTCCGACTGAGATTCTGGTGCTGGCGCGGGAGCGGGTGCAGCTTCAGATTCGGGTGTGGGAGTCGGGGTAGGTGTTGGGGTGGGAGTCGGGGTAGGGGTGGGAGTGGGAGTTGCGGTAGGAGTGGGGGTGGGGGTTGGTTTAGTTTCTGAAACCGTTAATTTAATTTTTGTGCTGCTGGGGTGTCCCTTAGTGCCAGCTGGATCTTGGGCTGAAACCAAATAACCGTCGTTGTATTTTGACTTGGCAATCGTGGCACCATGCGTGTCTACAACCGTTATCTTTTTGAACCTTGCTTTTTCTAGAATCTGAATAGCTGCAGGTAGCGGCTGTCCTACTGTGGAAGGGACGGTTGGAGGTTTACAGGCCCCTACTGCGAGTAAGAGAGCAATAACGCCTATGATCAGCCTTCTGAACTTCATTAGTCCGCCTATCGTGACAAGTTCCCTACATTGGTGAAACCTTGTCAATATTAGCGAATTCAATAAAAGTATAGCAAGTTAAACTAAATTTTAATGTGCTATGTCTAGTATGTATTTTCAAACTGTTGCTTTGTATTTTATGACATAAATCAGCTTTGATATATTCTATTTATAATTGCTGAGTTTGTGGAAATAACGAGTTCTGTAGAAATAAAGCAAAACCCTCACCAAACCTTGGTGAGGGTGCACTGTTTGAAAAGTACACCTGGGCAGCATCAATCCGAACAACTGGCTACCCTTGCTCGCCTTCCGCAAGTGTCTCATCGCGGATGAGGTGGCTCCGGAATCGAGTGCACCTAGCGTAGCGCCTACGTCGGAAGCAAGCGAGACTACTGCAGCCCGCGGTATCCCCAACACGGCCTGCCGCCCGATCAGCGCGGCGAAGAAGCAGCAGATCCTGAGCCTTGAGCCTACCGGCATGTCTGCCCGCGAGATCGCTGCCCAGGTCGGTGTCACCGAGCCCACCGTCCGCGCTACGTGCCGCCAAGCCACGCAACCACCCCGCCGCAAGCGCCGCTTCACCGATGACGATCTCCGTCGTGCTCAGCAGCTCCACGCTCAGGGGCGTACCTATATCGAGATCGGGCTGGAGCTCGGCTTCGGCCGGGATACGGTGAGCAAGCATCTGGCGGCCGCGCAGAAATAACTGGTGGCTGGGGGAGCGGTGTGTGCCCTCTGCTCTTCTCGTAGATGGCGATGTAGATCGTCAAGCGCCGCCTTCCGCCTCACCGTCCCGAACTCGGCATATGCCTGACGACTAGCTCCTGGAAGAAAGGTATAACTGAATCGATTGATATTACAGCGTATTCTCTATGTGATCGAAATACTGAGATACAGTAGCGAAACGCCACGTAGAGCAGATAAACGTCAGTAAGGTCGCGGTGGAGGCAGTAGTACAAAATGAGTGAAGCAACGACTGCGGTCAAGATTTAAATGACGTCAACAAAATAACGCGCCTATGAGTACCTGCAATACTGTCGACAGCAACCAAAAAGAAAGTGATGACTATGTAAATTACTTTCTGTATAAAACCACCACCATAGTTCCACAGTGCGGCAAGCCAAATCAATCCAAAGAGAATTAAAACTCCCCCCATTGTCTTCCTTATGCGAAGTTTGGCGTTAATTGAAATGATATATGCTCCCAGGTGTGTTGAACTTTTGGTCACACAACTCTGTGCCTGAACTAAACTTGAGTGCTATGACAAGATGATCATCGCTCGGGATACAATAGAAGGGCCGACGCGCCAGTGGTCCAGAAATTAACCTTAGGGTCGACCCCGGTTGTTGCCTGCGACGAAATAAACAGGTCGCCTGTGCGTGACTAACACTGCATTATATGGGAGAGCAAGATGGCTACCCCAACTCTCGAAGAAGCCTTCGGAGCCGACCGATGCCAAGTGCTATGCGAGTCCATGACTGAAATGTCTGACAAAGCTGTTGCTTTATGCTCAACTACCTTGAGAAGCCAAGTATGCAGATGAAGAACTGGATTAACGGACAAGAGCCTTCGCAACAGCCAACGCTTAATCGTCTCTACGCTCTTGGCTCGTATGCTTCAAACCACTATCTTACGAACGTCGAGGAATAGTTCACCTACTGAGTTACCCTTCAGATACGGCTCATCTGTGGAGCTACATGTCGCTGGCAAGGGTGGTGGCTGAAAGCGCGTGTCATTTTGCTGAACTGGAAGACTAAAAAGCTGATTCAGAACTTCGCCTACTGCGCGGCATTGTGAGTCACATTAACAATATAGTGGACTCTAAACGTACAGTTTCCGATATTAGTAGCACCACCGAAAATTACAACTTAACGAACACCATTGATGCGTACATGGGTAGCATTGAACAACTGCTTAAGGAAGTTGACATTTCAGTTCGGCGCGACAATCGCGGAAGAATTAATGCTCTTGTTAAAGGTGAAATAAAATGCCCTTTGAAAGTCAATATGACGGATATACAAAATAAGCGCTTAACGCATGCCCCAGCAGCCTATCGAATTGGATCTGCGGTGACTCATGGGCAACACTACACGTTGTCGACGAAGTATGTCGGCGGAGAAATTCACGCCAAGTACGATATTGAGTTGCTGGTGCATGCCGTCCTGATTTGCCTTGATGGACTGATGGCCATGGTTGTGGCTTGCTGTGATGCCCCAACTTCTTACATGAAGCGCTCATCGGAGTTGATGAAGCGAATTATTTCCGTAAAAGCGAAGTAGAGAATGTGCATAGGTGGCGTTGATTGGTTTGCGAATCACATCTCACGTTGCTTTAACTTATCTACGCTGGTGAGCCGCACCTATTAATGTGCAGGAATATTGTCGCATTATGTTAGTAGTAAACTATCATCCACAACCAAGGAGAATTCAATGGGAGACATCGCGTCACTCATGAGCGCCGTCCTTGCAGCGATCTGCGCTGTCGGTTCGTTGGTCGGCTGGTTTTTAGCACGCAAGGAGGCCAATAAAGCCGCAGAACGTGCTTCGAAAGCATTGGAAGCGTCTGAACGAAAAGCGCAAGCTTTGGAGAGCCTCGTTGTGCAAGGGCGAGATGCTGCAGAGCGGGCTGAACTAGCAGTGGGCACTGCTAAAGAGCATGCGGAGTCCGCCATGCGGTCGGCTGAAGCAGTTGAGGCTATCGCGGCTGCTTTCAAGCCGGCTAAACTCACCATGGAGTGGATGAATCGTAATTTATTTGCTCTGCGCAATACCTCAGGAGTCCCCATCACCATTACAGCCTTTTCACACCCAAATGCATTCGTCCAACTACCTTTTAAGGTACCGGTAACAATTTCGCCCGATGAATCCATTCAAGGTCGAGCAACTTCTGCTCACGGACGTGACTTTCCTAGTGAACTTGCGCTGATCATTGATAGCGCTTCTAGCCCTGTGGTCGTCCCAACGACAGGCCGACCCTGACTCATGACGTTTAGGGTGCCGGAGGTGGGTTGCTGCGTGCGGTGAAGATTTCTTTAGTTTTGGGCCCTTATGTGGTGTGTCAAGCGGCTGCGGGTAGCTGTGTTGATGGTTGTGGGTTGTAGAGGGTGTTGTTGCGGATCGTGGCGTGCAGGGTCAGGATGCGGCGGTGGGCCAGGGCGAGGACGGCCTGGCCCAAGGCGGTTTGCCTTGGTCGGGTTTGCGCTGGTAGTAGGCCCGGGAGATGGGGCAAGACACCCGTGCCCACAGCAGCCGGCCTAAACCAGGACCACCCGGGACCGCCAACAAGGCAACGGGCGAGCCCATCGCCGGTAGGTCCTATGAACCCACCACCCAGGGCAAGAACGACGGCCAGACCCTGTTCCGCTACCTGGACAAGCAATAGTCAGCTAGCTGTATGAGTGGACTGCTGGGTGTTTTTCGGACAGTGCTTGTTTTGTGTTTCAGGCTGCCTTCGTTAAGTTCAGGAGCTCGCGTTCGACCTCGTTCGGGGTGTGGTATCCCAGGGCTGAGTGAAGGCGGACATGATTGCATCTCAGCTCGATCCATGAGGCAATATCCTTGACCGCCTTGTCTTTCGTGGGGTACACCATTCGGTGGACTCTTTCATTCTTCAGTGTGGCATTGAATGACTCCGCCCACGCATTGTCCCAGCACACCCTCGTGCGCCCCACCGAGGGACGAATCCCATAACCCTTGAGGTGATCCAGGAATCTTTGAGACGTGTACTGACTTCCCCTGTCCGAGTGAAAGACCGTCACACCCTCCTCGACCGGGTATTTCCTGACCACCATGTCAATGGCCTGGCACACCAGGGAGGTGTGCATGTGGTCGGCCATCGCATAACCCACGACCTTCTTGGTGCAGCAGTCCAGAACGGTCGCCAGATAGACGAATCCGGTCCACGTCCTGACGTAGGTGATGTCCCTGCACAACTTCTTGCCAGGCTCATCTGCGGTGAAGTCCCGCCTGAGCAGGTCTGGGCGCTCGTCCAGGTCCTGGGCCGGCACCGTGGTTCGGACTTTCGCCCGTGGCCCGGCGGCCTGCAGGCCCAGGTCACGCATGATGGCGCGGATCGTGGCCCCGTCGGCCCGCACACCGCGCCGCTCCAGGACCACCTGGATGCGCCGGTACCCGTAGGTGCCATCGGAGTCCTCAAAAACGTCCTTAATCAGGATGGCCAGCTCCTCCCTCCGGACGGCTGCCTGTGACTGGGGTCGGTCGCGCCAGGAGTAGTACCCTGATTTTGATACCCTGGACCACCGGCACATTGAGGAGATGGGGTAGGAGCCTTCTTCGCGGTTGATCAACTCATAGCGCTCGGTCACGGTCGTTCCTTGGCGAAGAAGGCGGCTGCTTTTTTCAGGAAATCGTTCTCCTGACGCAGCTCCCTGTTCTCCGCTCTCAGTTTCGCTATCTCGGCTGACTCGGAGGCCCTCTTGCGGTCCTGGTCGGTGGCGTGCTCTTTCCTGTACCTGGCGACCCAGTTACCTACCGTCTGGGGGACAAGGTCATACGACGAGGCGACCGAGGAGATGGTGCGTTCCTTCTCGATGACTTCACGCACGACCTGCTCCTAGCAGCTCCTCGGAGTATCTCGCTGCTGGCATGGGATCTATCCTATCGACTCACGGGAAGAAAAACTCCCCCAGTCCGAAAAACACCACGCACCCCAGAGGTCATGACGTTGGTGACGTGTGCTGGGACGCGGGTGGCGGGTGGCTGGTTGCCGCAGGTGGTGTGGGGTCGATGGTAGTTGTCGTGGTGGTTCCACACCGCGACGGCGTCACGGCGCTGCTGCTGTGAGGAGTAGGAACGCGCGTAGAGGCACTCCTCGGCCAGGATGCGGTTGTAGCGCTCGACCTTGCCGTTGTGCCGTGGGGTGTAGGGGCGGGTCCTCTGGTGGCGTGAGGCCAGGGAGGTGATTGTCGCGGTGAAGGTCCGGGCGCGGTAGTTGGCCCCGTTGTCGGTGACGACTCGCACGAGCCTGGTGATGCCGTAGGTGGCGAAGAAGGCCCGGGCGCGGCAGAAGAAGCCGATCGTGGTGGAGGCCTTCTCGTCGTCGAGGGCCTCGGTGTAGGCCAGACGTGAGAAGCCGTCGATGGCGGTGTGCAGGTAGGTGTAGCCGATCCTGGCTCCTTTGCCTCGTTTGAAGGTTTTGGCTTTGGGGGTTCCTCGCCCGTGGGCCCGCCAGCCTCCCCCAGGTGGGACGCGTCCGACCTTCTTGACGTCTAGGTGATCATGTGGCCCGGGAAGCGGGCCAGGATCGGTTTGCTGACTCGGTTGGTCTGTCCGGTGGGGCCTGGTGTCGCCTCGCCGGTTCAGGCCGGCTCTGTCCAGCCATCGGGTCACGGTACGCACCGACACCACTGTCCCGCGCACAGCCAGCTCGTGGCTGATGCGGCGGGCGGACCATTTGTGAGTACGGCGCCAGTGCTCGATGAGGTCCACCGTCTCGGCACTGGTGCGGGTGGGCCGGACAATCGGGGCGCTGGAACGGTCCTCAAGCTCCGAGATTCCTCCTTGGCGGTAACGAGCGACCCACTTCGACACCCGTGGCACGAGCGATACCGGCTTTAGCCGCTACATGAGCGATGGGGTGACCGGTCTGGACGCGCATCACGAGCCGGTAGCGGCCCTGAGGCGTCAAAGGAGCGTTACGGTGGGTCATGGCAGCGGGGCTTTCTCCTGTCGGAAGGATGATTCAGCACCACCCATCCTGACAGCCCAGGCCCCGCTGCCCCCAACGCCCCATGACTACAACCTCATGACCCAGAACAACTAGGTCCTATGGGGTAGTGAGAGTAAACCCTGTTTCTGGGCTTAATTTCAACAGCCCTACTTCGCAAGGAACATCGAAGTCGGAAACTGATTCTCCGTCGTTTAAGAAAATGATGCGCTTCCCGCACTTATATGCATACCCGACTTCGAGGGCAGTTTTGGTGCCAACATAGTTTTCGAAGTTGCATACAATCACCGCGTCTGAGTTGTCTATAGCTTTAAGATGCAGTGATTCCACCGACCAGGTACAATTATTAATTATTTTATCATCTTCGAACAATAAAAAACCATTAATTGACCCCGACACGTTCGTATTACCGGGACTCAGTACATTTATACCTAAAGATGATAAACTCGACGAAATGTTTTCGATCTTATCTAAATGCCGGTTAAAACTCCCGCATAAAACCACATCTTTAGCCTCTCGCAAAACAACACCGTCGACTAGGTTGGAATCAGACGGAACTACCACGTTAACAGAATAATGTTGACAGATTGCTTGTGCGAGCGCCGAGCATGCGCGTGCACCATTCATCCATGACGGGTTGTCAGGCATCAAAGCCTTTAAATCTTTTAAGGAAACATCTTGAAATATACTCCTATTATTTTCCACGTACTTGGAGAGTGTGATCATACTAGGATGAGCGTTGTCGGCAAACAACTTATTATCTTCGAGTGCATATTCCGCCAACTTCATATAGTTTAACTCGCCACCAGTGTATATCGCAAAGTAGCACCGATTAGACGTATGCGGCAAAGAACTACGAATGTCAGTCGTAATCTTCTCTAAGGAGCAACGACTTAACTCGTCATTTATCCCGTCATACTGACTAATTACAGTACCAACGCCAATCTGCAGTAATTCTCTCGCAACAATTTTCCGATTCTGGTAGAAAACGAGTTCTGTAGTCTTCCCTCCGATGTTAATTACCATGAAAGGAAGGTCGCTATCGCACCTGTCCGTCCAGGCTGTTTCTAAATAGTATTCTTCTAAGTCGTGCGAAACAATATTAAAATATAGCTTTGTGCGACTATAAAAATCTTCGATAAAATCTTGTCGATTAGAGAGTTCCCTAAAAATTCCAGTCGCGAAGATTTTCGTATTTGTTTTATCCAACAATTCGTAATCTGATGCGGCAGAGTTGAAGAAGTTGATTAGATTTGAGTAGTTTTGGCTAGACAACTCGTGTGAAGGATAGAATTGATCCTTAAATGAAAATGTCTGGGTTCTAATCAGCCGTAATTTCTCGGACTCATATTCATACATTTTGATGGTGGATGAGCCAACGTCGAATAGATACTTCATTTTCGCACTCCTTATGTCAGTATTAAACTTTGTCAATAGTCATGATAGCATGAAAACTAAATTAAACCTTCCACCGACCCCCAGTGTTCATAAGGAATGAAATCAAGACTTGTGTCTTCAGGAGGATCTGACCAGAATGCAATTGTTTTCATTAGCGCGTACGCATAATAGATCTCCCTTTTGGTTGAGTTTCCAATGTATCCATCTTCTGCATTGCTGATGAAAAGAACATCACATTCGTCGATTGCTTTTAGATGCTCGTATTCGCTGTCCGAAGTAATAGGGGACGCCAGTTCATCCCCGATTACTCTTGGGCTAAGAACATTAGCACCAATCTTGTTGATCAGACGGTGAGCCTCTAGCATATGTTTCTCACGTCCATTATGGGTGCTGCCACTGATGACCACGTTAAAGATGTATGCATTAATAGGGCTCCCGTGTATGGTGAGGTCATCTCTGGGGATAACACGTTTGTTTCCCAGTATATCTAAGAGTGTTTCTATTAGTATATGCCCATACCGAAAACCATACAGACGCTTTATCGCTGGTTCGCTGGCTTTCGGATAATGTTGACGTAGACTCGATTCGTAATCAACATAGAAAAGAAACTTTCTATTATCTTCTCGATATTTTTGATGCGTGAGTGATAGATGCCCGTGCACGTCCTTCAATGCATAACCGGTGTCTCGCATGAAGGTTAGCTCACCCTTCAGAATGATCGCCTTATCGGCATGCAGCCCATTGAGTCTATTGCCGATGCGTTCCCTAATATAATTCTTTATGGCAAGAACGTCTTGTTTGGACCATGCCCGGACTAAGTTCCTTCCTTTCACATAGTTTTCAATGTCGTTTAATGACAAATCTAAAATATAATTATTGAACTCACCATTTTCATAAAGCAGAATTTCGACACCAAGTGAACCGATTGTGACTATTGCTGTCCCGCTTTCTATACTCCCGCTAAATAGTCTTCTTAGGTTATCCTCAGTTTGAGCTTTCGATAAAAGATTGAAATATAGCTTAGTTTTTTGGTAAAATCTTCTTATAAAGTCTCGTTTAACACTACTGTCGCCAAACTTTCTAAAAATCTCCTCGAAGCGCGAGTTAACAAATACCTTCTGAAGTTTTTGTGAAACTCCTGACTCCATTTCGGGGAGTATTTTCATCTTTACGGTATCGATGATTCCATTGAGATAGTTGTCGTCAGTAGTGTCGGTAATGTCGTAGGTTGAAATTTTTAGTTCTCGCAACGTTCGATCACTTAGAACTGAAAATAGTCGACATGAGGTCGTGCCGATATAGACTAGGTAACCTTGAACTGAAGGCGTATGCATGGAATCTTCAATAATTACTTCCTTGCTTTGGCTAGCTTTAGTTAGTTTAGAAAATGCATCCCCTTGGAACATATACTCAATTAAGGATGCAGCTGACTCGGCTGCGATCTCTTGATCTGCCACTTTGTTCGGGTTGTTCTTGTTTTCTCCCCAATCGCAAATTGCTTTAACTACAATCCATTCGATTCCACGCTCTCGGCAAACAGCGTAAGCTCCCCGTCCTTCCATCTCTCCTCCGATGGCGCGGGGGTATCGGGCAAACAGATCCTTCTTAAACTCTGCGCTGTCGATTACTTTGTCTCCTGACAGGATGATTCCAAAACGGCATTTAGCTTTGGAATTGCCGACATTATGCTGCCATGATTTCGAGTGCTCGTAGAACGCTGCATATAGTTTAGGACCAGCGTCAGCTATGGAACCGTCAGATTGAAACTCCTTAGGAGTTACTTTCCCACTCTCGTAGTCTGCAATTTTTTCAGAAATAAGTACGTCGCCAATTTTTTGACTGCCTTGCGAGTTTCCATCCTTGCCGAATGCGATACCGACTAGTATCACGGCATCGGGGCTGCAGAAGTTGATTGCTTTATATATGGAAAGGATTGCTGAACCTGATTGCGCTGATCCTTGTTGCTGTAGTTCTACGTGGACGACTTGGTAGCATCCGAACTTTCCGATGTTGTAGTATTGCGTATCGTGAGGGTCTTTGGACTGAGTGCGTTCGTGTTTAAAACTTTCACAATTGAGAATAGCTTTGGTTTCGTTCTCATTAGCAGTGATGAGAAGAAATTGTGTCTTCATTTCCGGTGTGTTCATTTCCGGATTTCCTCCTTTGTGTCGACTGTGGTTTTTCTGGATGTCAAATGTCACTCTGCGGCGATTGATATGTCAATATAATCTGAGGGGGTATGCTGGATGAATCGGTAGGCGTGGCGCATATCTATTCCCTGTCGGTTCGACTGTCGTAATTTTAGCACTGTGCTTCCTCATCCCTAGCTACCTCCACCATCACGATGGTGCGGTAGGTGGTCATGCGGGTGTGGAGGCCGGGGGTGCGGCTGCGGGCTCGCACGGAGCACCCCGCCAAGCTCAATGCGGTGCGGCGGCCCTGGCGGGCGGGGTTGGAGCTTGGCGCGGTGGAGATTGTGGTGATGGCGGGTTGGCCTATTGGTGAGCTGCCCTTGCCGCTGCTGGGTAGTGGGCACCCGCGCCAGATTGCCCCGCCGCCGGAGGCGGCGTCTGGGTCGTCCCAGCGCGTCGTTGGGACGGGTGCGGTGCCAGGAGAGACCGGGCTCGTACGCCTGCCAATTGCTGACGCCGTCTACCACACGCATTTGCTGGGGCCGACGGGGGTGGGTAAGTCGACGGTGCTGCTGTCGTTGGCGCTGGCTGATGCGGCTGAGGGCCGGGGCCTGCTCCTGCTTGACCCCAAGGGCGATCTGGCGACGGACTTCGTAGCGCGCCTGCCCGAGGAGCGGGTGGGTGATGTGGTGGTGCTGGATCCGACCAATCCCTGCCCGGTGGGGTTCAACCCGCTCGCCGGGCCGCCGGAGCTGGCGGTGGTGACGGCGGAGGCGGTACTGGGGGTGCTGGCCGGGCTGTTTCGCGACAGCTGGGGCATCCGCACCGCCGATGTGCTCTCCGCCGCGCTATTGACGTTGGCGCGCATCCCGCAGGCGACGCTGGTGTGGCTGGTGCCGCTGCTGACCAATCCGGCCTTCCGACGCCGGGTGCTGGCACTGGCCCCACCCGATCCTTTGGGCACGGATGTCTTCTGGCAGGGGTACGAGGCCAAGCCGGTGCGGACCCAGGCGGTGGAGGTCGCGCCGGTGCTCAACAAGCTGCGCCAGCTGATGCTGCGCCCAGGCCTGCGGGCGATGCTGGGTTAGGCCCAGCCCCGCTCGCTCGGGGCGGCCTTTCACCTGGCGCATCAGTACCGCGGGCAGCTGAGCACCGAGATGATGCAGGCGGTGGAGAGCAACACGCGCTCCAAGGCGTACTTCGCGTTGTCGGCGACCGATGCGGCTGCAGCGGCTCGATTGGCCCCGGAGCTGGAGGCGGCCGACTTCCAGCTGCTGGCTCAGTACCAGGCCTACGCCACTGTCATGCACCACGGACACCGCTCGGGCTGGTTCTCCCTGGCCACCCGGCCTGCCCCGCCAGCCGTGCGCGACCCAGCCCTGCTCTACGCCGCCAGCCACGGCCGCTACGGCATACCTGCCGAGCAGACCGAAGCCGAGCTCAGCGCAGCAGACAGAACGCAGATCGAGCACTACCTCCACGACGAGCTGGCTCAGATCGAAGGGGACAAGGTCAAGGCAGTGCGCTCCCTGACGACGCGGCGTACCAACATCGAGGACAGACGACGCCGTCTCCTCCATGCCCACTACGAAGGCGCGGTGCCGCTTGACCTGCTCAAGGAGGAACAGGCTGAGATGTCCGCCGAGCTCAGCCAGATCGAGCGCCAGCTGGCTGCCTACCAGGCCGACGCCGCCGAAGTCCGCCAGCACCTCACCCAAGCCCTTGACCTCCTCGAGGACTGCCACCGCCTCTACACCGCTGCGCCCGCTCACCTGAAGAAGCTGCTCAACCAAGTCTTCTTCGAGCGGGTCTTGGTCAACCCACTGGTCGATGAGGAGGGGCGGGTCATCTTGCCTGACCAAGGCGATGGCGCGACCGACAGCGGCAAGCAGCCAGGCAAGGAGACGGGCGCACACGATGGGCAGGACAGCGCCGGAGAAGAAGGGACTGACGATGCCAGCGGGGGAGGAGTCACTCCGCATCCCGTCAACCTCGCCGACACCGGCTCCGGCACTCGCCTCAGCGCTCTGCTCGTCCCACCCTTCGACCAGCTGGCCAGCCCCAGCTTGCACGCCGCCGCCCATACGCACTACCTGCAGCACCTGGCTCAGCCTGACCCCTCAGCTACACTGCCTGCCGCTGACGCCGCGCTCATGAGCTCCACAACACGAACAACGCCCACCCTGGTGGGTGAGCGTTGTTCATCATCTGGAACCACATCTCAGCCTGTTTCGACTGGGGTGGGTTTGGGTAAAAGTTTGTTGGTACCCCCTGAGGGACTCGAACCCTCGACCTGCGGATTAAAAGTCCGTAGCTCTAACCAACTGAGCTAAGGGGGCAGGCCTGCTCACTGCTGCACGGCTAGCATCTTGCGGATGCGAGCAACGCTTAACGGACTTTTGGAACGGCCCGCAGCGAACTGACAGCCCCCATCATAGCGGACTTGTTAGCCTACGTCTAAAAGGAGGCATGTATGACCCGCCAATTCCACCGCCCCGTCCTCATGGAACCCGCCGAAGCTGAGCGTTACACCGGCGCTGAAGACACCGCCGCCACCTCCACTCTGGCTCACCAAAGCGCCCAGCTGCTCATTGGTGGCTACCTTGGGGCGGACACTGACACCACGCTAAGTGCCGCTGGGCTGCGCAAAGTTGTGGCCTCCCATGGCGTAGATGTGATTGGCGAGCTGTGGGCCACCAGCCCTGCGGGCACCTTACCTGGCGCGCTTTGGCGCCTACTACTGCTACGCGAATGGATTGAGCGCGACCCGGCCCTGGTAGAGTCGCGTTACGCCACAGCAGTAACTATTAGCGACGACGACGCTGCTGCTCAGGCCCGCTTTGAGGCCGCTTTATCCCAGGGGCAGCGGGTAGACAGTGTGGCCCAGGTGCAAGCCCAACTAAACGAGCTGCTGCTAGGCGGTGCATTCGCTGGCAGCCAACGGACGTCGTCGCGCCGATCCCAGCTGTACCCCACGCTACTAGCCAGCGCCGCCCTGCTAGAACGCCTTAGCCGCGCCAGTGAACAAGACAGCTGGATCACTGACGAAAACGACCCGCTTTACGACGTGGTCACCTCCCGTGCTCGCGCCCTGGCCACCACCGCCGCAGAGCTACATGAAGCAGCCAGCAAAGCCGCCGTCGGGAAACTGGATTAATCCCCAGGGGCATTAACACCCAAATATCAGTACAATATTCCTGCAAAGATTAACCTCTATCACTGACAGAATACGAGTATGCAAGATCACGCTGCACAGGATGTCGACGTCGAAGAAGCCAAGCGCACCGACGCAGCCATAGCCGCCGTTATTGAAACCGCAGACCCCCGAGATTTCGAGGATGATGCCGGACCCGCCTATGCGGACGAGGACTTCGAAGAGGAGGCAAGCTCCGACACTGACGCTAGCGGCGTCGAAGCTGCTATCGAAGTGCTTGAAGCTGGCGAGACTGGCGCCGAAGAAAGCGTTAAGGGCGGTGTTGAGGCTGACGTGCCGCCGGCTAAAAACGCTAAGAAGAACTCAAAGCGCGGCAAGACCACCAAGCCCTCCAACAGCGCAAAGGCTGCTGATGAAGCTGGTTCGGCTGAAGCTGGTAGCGCTGGGGATAAAGCCGACGGCGCTGGCGCGGGAGCTAAAGTCGACGCCGCCGCTGGCGCCAGTGCTACTGGAACCAAGGGTGATACTGGCGCTAAAGGCGCCAAGGTAGACAGTGTAAAGACGAGCGGTAAAACCGCCGCCAATGACGCTAAAGCTGACACAGTCAAGCGCGCCGGTGAGACAAAAGATGCCAAGCCGGGCGCCGTCGTCGGCATCGCAAAAACCGCAGGCAGCACGCAACTAGACGGTGTCAAGCCAGTAGAAGCTGTAGAGGTAGTAGACCCCTCAAGTAAGGAGTACTGGGCGGATATTGACCGCCTGCAAGAAAAACTGCCCGCGCTAGACAAATTCCCCGAGCGCTTCGTTGACCGGGAACTAACCTGGATGGACTTCAACAAGCGCGTGCTGGAACAAGCCCAAGACCGCAACCTGCCAGTACTAACTCGCGCCTGGTTCCTATCTATCTTCTCCTCCAACCTAGACGAGTTCTACATGGTGCGCGTGGCCGGGCTAAAGCGACGCATCGCCGCCGGGATCACCCCCGTACGCGCCTCCGGGCTAGACGCCAAGCAGGTGCTAGAGCTAATCACCTCGCGCGCCAAGAGACTCACTGCCGCCCAAGCTGAGCTATTCCAAAATGATGTACGCCCAGCCATGGCCCAGGCAGGCATCGAAATTACCGACTGGAAATCGCTGAGCCAGGAAGAACGCGACAAGCTCACCCGCTACTTCCGCTACCGGGTCTATCCGGTGCTGACCCCGCTAGCGGTGGACCCCTCGCACCCCTTCCCCTACATTTCCGGCCTGTCACTGAACCTGGCGGTTATGCTGCGCAACCCACGCAGCGGCAAAAACCACTTCGCCCGCATCAAACTGCCCGACTCCCTGCCACGATTCGTGCAGGTGCCCGGGCGCGAGCTAACCAACGCTAAACCGCGCAACCTGGCGCTCATCCCACTTGAGGAAGTAGTGGCCTACCACCTGGACCATCTCTTCCCGGGCATGGAAATCGTGGAGCACCACGTCTTCCGCGTCACCCGCAACGAAAACCTCGAAGTTGAAGAGGACGACGCCGAAAACCTGCTCACCGCCATGGAAAAAGAGCTGGGACGCCGTCGTTTTGGGCGGGTAGTGCGTCTGGAGGTAGAAGACTCCATCAGCGAGTTTGTGCGCACCTACCTGGTACGCAAGCTAAACATCACGCAAGAAGACGTGTTTGTCTCGCCCGCGCCACTGAACTTGTCTGACCTGTCCGAAATTCACGACCTGGACATCCCCGAGTTCAAATACAAGCGCTACGTGCCAGTTACCCCGGCCGGGATCAACCCGCGCGAATCGGCGCGGCCCCGCAGCATTTTCGCGGCCATCCGTGAGCACAACATTTTGCTGCACCACCCCTACGACGCCTTCTCAACCAGCGTCCAGGAGTTCATCTCCCAGGCCGCCCACGACCCCAAGGTACTGGCCATCAAGCAGACCCTGTACCGCACCAGTGGCGACTCACCCATTGTTGATGCCCTGATTGAGGCTGCTGAACTGGGCAAACAGGTTGTGGCCATTGTGGAAATTAAGGCCCGCTTTGATGAAGAAGCCAATATCGTGTGGGCACGCAAGCTTGAGCGGGCCGGTGTACACGTGGTTTACGGCATGATCGGGCTTAAAACCCACTGCAAGCTGTCACTAGTGGTGCGCCAGGAAACTGACGGCCTGCGCCGCTACTGCCACGTGGGTACGGGCAACTACCACCCCAAGACCGCCCGTGGCTATGAGGACCTGGGCCTGCTGACCTGCGACCGCGACGTCGCCCAAGACCTGACCACGCTGTTCAACCAGCTTTCAGGTTATGCCCCACGCGCCCGCTTCCGTCGCCTGCTGGTAGCCCCGCGCGGTCTGCGTAACGGGCTGCTGGAACGTATCAAGCGGGAAATTGACAACCACTTGGCTGGGCGTGAAGCCTGGATCAAGATCAAGGTCAACTCCATTGTTGATGAGCGCATTATTGACGCCCTCTACCGGGCCTCGCGTGCGGGTGTACGCGTTGACCTGGTGGTTCGCGGTATTTGCGGGATCCGCAGCGGAGTTGAAGGCTTAAGCGAAAACATTCACGTCACCTCAATCCTGGGCCGCTACTTGGAGCACTCGCGCATCTACGCCTTTGCTAACGACGGCAACCCCGAGATTTTCATTGGTAGCGCTGACCTGATGCACCGTAACTTGGACCGCCGCGTGGAGGCTCTGGTTAAGATCACTCAGCCGGATCTGGTGGAGCGCCTGCATTGGCTGATTGACCTGGAAACCTCTGGCCGCATCAGCGCCTGGCATCTACTTCCCGATGGCACCTGGCAGCGGCGTACTCATGACGACGACGGACAGGAGCTTGAGGACGTGCAAAACGTGCTGATGTCTCAGGCCCGGGCCCGGGTTAAATGAGTCTTGCAGCTAAGGCTGGTGCGCGCAGCAAGCTAAGTAAGCCGCGTGAGCAAAGCAAACGCGGCAAGCCGGCAGAAGCAGACAAGCGGCAAGCCGGGCAGCAAGACAAGCGCCAGGCTAAGCGCCAGGCCAAGCGCCGCAAGAAAAGCTTGCGGATCAAGGCCTCACGCCGCCCGCCGGTGCTAGCCGCCGGCGCGCTGGTGTGGCGCCTTAAAAACGATAAGCTGCAAGTGCTGGTAGTGCACCGACCGCGCTATGACGACTGGTCTTTCCCCAAGGGTAAAGCCGAACCCGGTGAGTCCATGGTGCTCACCGCCATCCGAGAAGTAGCTGAGGAAACCGGCCGCCAGATTGTGCTGGGGCGCTACCTGGGCAAGGCTCGCCGTCGTCTAGTAAGCGGACGCAAAAAACGCACCCTGTACTGGGCGGCCCAGGTTTTACCTGAGGCTGGCCCAGGGGAGGGGCTGCGAGCTGCGGTAAAACCCGCGTCCAAGCGCGAAATCGACAAGGTGCGCTGGTGGAAGGTGGAAAAGGCCGCCCGCAAGCTCACCCATGCTGACGACAAGCGCCTGCTGGCGCGCCTGGTGGACTGGTATGAAAGCGGGCAGCTGCAGGTGCGTAGCTTGGTACTGGTGCGCCACGCCAAGGCGGTTAGCCGCGCCACCTGGGGTTATGGGATTAATAGCGAGATTACCCGGCCTTTGGTGATGGGGCGGGGGCAAGCCCAAGCCCGGGACGTGGCGGCTCTGCTTAGCGCCTATGGGGTGGGGCAGCTGGTTTCTTCGCCCTGGAGGCGCTGCGTTGACACCCTGGCGCCCTACGCGCATGGCTGTGGCCTGGATTTGCGCAGTGACGAGGTATTCACCGAGATCAGTGCGTTGACGGCGCCTGAGCTGATGCAGGCTAGTTTCCGGGATCTGCTGGAGCGCGGGTCTGCGCTTGATGGCCCGCCGGAACCTGAGGCTGTGGGGCCGCAGGGCCGCGAGCCTGGGCTTGCACTTGCGGAGCAGCCGGAACCTAGCTATCCGCTGGCGCTGTGTGTGCATAGGCCCTGTTTGCCGCTGCTTTTTGAGACTCTACGTGAATATATGGGCCCTGAATTAACCACCAAACTCCCTGACAGTGATCCTTGGTTGCGTCCAGGCCAGGCGGTAGTGGTGCATTTGCGTCGCCGGCCTGCTTCGGTGCAGTTAGGGGCGACGCCGGAAGGTGACGTTGAAGCTGGGGGTGGCGGCGACGTCGTTAAGGGCACCCAGATAGTGGCGCTGGAACTGCACTAAGACGCGGATCGCTGGTAGCTGCGCTAGGTGATGGTGGCCTGCGTGGCTGCCAAGCAGAGCTGGCAAGACTAGCGTCTGCTGGGGCGCGGCCACTAGGTCACGGTCACCACCACGGTTGCCAGGATGAGGTTGCCAGGATGCGACTGTCGGGGTGTGGTGGCCAGGTGCAGTTACTAGGGTGCGGTTACTTATAAAACCGTCCGTTACTGGGAAGTCGTCCGTTCCCTATAAAACCCCATGGAAAAATTATAGGGAAGGGATGATTTTGCCTGTATTTGTGTGCCTGTATTTGTAGGCAGCAAAAGGGGGCGTACCAGTTAAAACTGATACGCCCCTTAAAATTTGCCCGCCTTAGCCGGCCTGGGCATTAAATGTGGTCGTGAACGCTAACCGGGCAGCGCTTGCCGTCCTCGTCCGGCATGCTGTCGTCCAGACCGGGGTTACCGGTCACGGTCAGCTGCCAGTACATGTTACGTACGCTGGAACGGTGCAAGTAAACCAGCTTGCCGTTGGGCATACGGTAAGTGATCACGAAGACCGGCATGAAGATCAGACGGGTCAGGGTCTCAGACAGACCGGTCTGGTTCAGGGTCAGGGCCATGGCGAAGGGGCTGTCAGCAGTCAGCTTCCGACCGTCAGCGGACTTGGTCCAGGTACCGTGGTACTCACCAACCCAAGCGTTCCACTTGGTGTTTAGGGTGTTCTCAACGGTGCCGTTCAAGGTAGTCAGGTCAGTGAAGTTACCAGCGTCAACCTTCTTGAGCACCGAAGCGGTGTCGGGGCTGTTACGCAAGGAGGTCATGGCCTTCTGGGTCAGCGGAGTCCAGGAACCGTTGGTGGCCCAAGAGTCCCAGGGGTAGCCACCCTCGTTGCTGGAGGAGATGTTGGTGAAGGTCGGGGTGTCACCGTAAGCAGCCTTCGGCAGCAGGAAGATAACCTTTGTGCTAACGATGCGGCTGGGGTCTAGCTGAGCGCCACCGGGGGCAACGGTGATGTCTAGACCGTTCTCGCCGGCGTCAGACTTGGCGCCGAAGTAGAACTTGACACCCTGCCTCTTCAGGTAGGCGGTACCAACGCGGGAAATGCTGGGGTCGTTAGTAGCCCAGCCACCACCCAGGGTGTTGTTCCAGTCGATGGCGCCGTTAACGACGTAGGGCCAACCACCGATTTCTTCACAGGTTAGGCCCTTACGGCCGGCAGCAACACCCGCAGCGTTGATGTTGGCGGGGGTGCCGCGCATCTTCATGTACATCTGGGCCACGGGGATGATGTCACTGGGGGAGGTAGCGGCCTGAGCGGCAGCCTCAGCCACTAGAACAGCCGGAGCGGCCCAGGCGGAGCCCTTAACAAGGGTACGACGCTTGATTTCAGTCATTATTAGAGAAATCCTTCAAATGGGTAGGGGAAGATATGTAGAGATTACATCCAGGGGACCGGAACAAAACTTTACCTGTTCAACTACTTGAATGCTATGTGATCTAAGTCTTTTGTGATTGTGAGACCGTCTAGATTGGCCCCTGAAAGGTCTCAGATTTGCAACAAAATGCATTAAGCACCTTTATAAACTCCACTTTTTGCCCAGCTCGTCACATGTCTAAGTAAGTCGGGACTAATTGCCCGGCATGTAGATTTGGGATAAATTCCCGTAGCAATGGTGCTCACCTGCTTAGACTCCAGTCTAAACTAGTGGTACCCCCTCCCAGCCGTACCACGGAAGTCATATCTCCCCCACCCCTAAAACCGGTGTGACTCCGTTGTCGGTCTCCCTTAAGCAGAACTATATCTATGTCAAAAATAGGAGACAGACATGCCTAGCGGTGTAGAACGTCGGCAGGTGCTGCGTGGAGCAGTATGGGCTGCCCCAGCAATTGCGGTGTGCGCTAGCGCCGCAGCCGTCAATACCTCTCAGCTAAACCCGGTCTATTCCGGTTATAGCTGGAACCAGGGTGCTCCAGCCAACATCCCTAATGGCTACGATCCGCGCCAGGAACGTGATGCGCGCATCAATGCTGATCAGACCTATTACTTCGGGTTTTACAACAATGGCTCCGATGGTAATGAAGAGTTTGGTCCGGTTGGTTGGCCTAACGTTGACGGCTCCACTTACCCCAGCAAGGACACCGGTCTGGCTAGCCCCAATGCTGGTACGCCGGCCAACCTAACTGGCCTGTACCAGGTATTCTGGATTAACACGGCGGAGTACTCCAACATCGATTGGCAGCCGGTTACTGGCAACACCGATGGCATCAACTGGCCTACCACCTCACTGAACTTTGCTTCCTGGTCTAAACCGGAGGCTAAGACCCTGGCCGAGATGCTGGCTGATTCGCGTTTTAGTGATCACGCTAAGGCAGTCCAGGCCAAATTGGGTGCGGATATCGGCAACTGGACGCCTTACGTATCCACTTTCTCGGGCACCTGGCGCTATGAGAAGAATGACCTGCGCGCCAAGACTAACGCCCACTTCGGTGCAGTGCTGCATGTACACTCCAACAACACCCCGCTAACTTCCTTCCCGATCGTTATGGGTGCGGTGGTTACCATGCGTGAGGTTGGTAGCCAGAACGCCATCACTAACGCCAACAACTCGCCTGTCCTCAACCACATCCCGCTCTCTGGCGTGGTCAGGGGTGGAGGCCACTAAGGCCTTAGCTCTCGTCATATATGACGGTTCTCCAGGGTCGCGCTCATTGAGTGCGGCCCTGGGTGTTTTTACGCTTGCCTTGGGTAGCCTGGCTCAAAGTGCAACAATTGAACTATGAGTGGATTTGAGGTGCCTGACTATACGCAGGCAATCAGTCAGTTTGTTGTTGATTCTCCCACCAGCTACCACGCCGCTCAGGCTGTAGCTGCCCGCCTAGAAAAGCGGGGTTTCAAGGCTGTAGATGAGACTGTGGCTTGGGATAGTTCCATTCCGTCGCGCGGATATGTAATTCGCGACGGCGCCATTGCGGCCTGGTGCCTGCCTAGCGCCCCTAGTGAGCGCACTGGCTTCAGGATTGTTGGCGCCCACACTGACTCTCCGGCGCTCAAGCTCAAGCCCCAGGGTGCGATTGTGCGCGAAGGCTGGGAAATGATCAACGCCGAAATTTATGGTGGCGCCCTAGAAAACTCCTGGCTAGACCGTGAAGTTGGTTTGGCGGGACGTCTGACCACCTACGACGGCGCCGTCCACCTGGTGCGTACTGGCCCCATTGCCCGCACCGCGCAGGTGGCTCCCCACCTGGACCGTAGTGCGCATGAAAACCTGCACCTAGACCGTCAGGCCCACATGCTGCCGCTAACCGCCCTGGCTGGCGAGGCGGTAAGTTGCCACGACATTGAAAACTACCTGTGTGAGCAGGCTGGTATTAGTCCTGATCAGCTAGCTTTCCATGATGTGTTCACCTATTTGGTGCAGCCTCCCAGTGTCTTTGGTTTGCGCCAGGAGTTCCTGGCCAGCTCGCGCCTAGACAACCTCTCTAGTGTTCACGCCGGCCTGGTTGCTTTGGAAAACCTGGCTGGTACAGAAACTGACGCTGCAGTGTTTGTGGCCTTTGATCACGAAGAGGTAGGTAGTGGCACCCGCTCAGGTGCGGGCGGCCCCTTCCTGCAGGATGTTTTGCATGGTCTGGTTGCGGTTATGGGCTTTGTGGGCGACGGCGAGCGGGCTCTGCTGGCTCGCTCTAGCTGTATTAGCGCCGACGCCGGACACAGCGTTCACCCCAACTATGGCCAGCTGCATGACCCGCAGGTGCGTCCGCTCATCAACCACGGGCCGCTGCTGAAGATTAACGCTCGCCAGCGCTACGCTACCGACGCGGTAGGTGGGGCTATTTGGAAGCGTGCTTGCAAGGCGGCGGGTGTGCCCACGCAGGATTTCGTTTCCAACAACTCCGTACCTTGCGGCACCACCATTGGCCCGATCACTGCCTCGCGTCTAGGCATCACCACTGTTGACGTAGGTATTGCGCTATTGTCTATGCACTCTGCCCGTGAGATGTGCGGGGTTGAGGACGGACCCTACCTGGCTCGTGCCCTGCACGCCTACTGGGCCGAGAACTAGATCAAATCACTTAGCCAAAGCTGCGCCAGCCAAAACTGGCAGAGTGGCGCATTAAGCTGCGCCAAGTTTGCTGGGGCTACGCCAGGTGAGACTGGTTAGCCAAAGCTTGCGCAATAAACAGAACCAAATAAAACGTGGGGCCGCGTATACCGTTCGGTATACGCGGCCCCAACGCTAGTCATGTTCGTTGGTCATATGAACTAGGTGGACTCACTAGTCACACTAGCTAGGCAGACTCACTAGTCATAGTTTTGACTATATGACTGTATTAATGTTGTCCGTAGACATTCTGGTAGCGATCATTAAGCTGCTTGATCATGTCATCAGGTATCCGCTTAATTTCACCTAGCGTACGTGCTAGATAAGCGGTGCGGGCTACCTCTTCGCACATTACTGCAGCTTTTACGGCGCTACGTCCATCCTTACCTACGGTGAAGGGGCCGTGGTTGGCCATCAACACCGCCGGTGAATGGCAGTTGCGTAAGGTTTCAACAATTCCGCGCCCGATCGAATCATCGCCGATAATCGCTAACGGGCCCAGTGGAATGTCACCACCAAACTCATCAGCCATCATGGTCAGGCAGCAGGGGATAGGTTCGCCAATTGCCGCCCAAGCTGTGGCGTAGGAGGAATGGGTGTGCACCACCCCGCCAACTTCAGGCATGTGCCGGTAGACGTAGGCATGAGCTGCCGTATCCGAGGAAGGAGCAAGCCCACTAGCGTCGTCGTCAAGCATCTGTCCTTGCAGGTCACACACCACCATGTGGGCAGACTCCATACCCTCATAGGGCACACCGGAAGCCTTAATCACAAACAGGTCTGTGCCCGGCACACGTTCAGATACGTTACCGGCAGTCCAAACTACCAGCCCCCAGGCAGGTAGTAGTGCGTGTAGCTGCGCTACTACCTGCCTGGTGCGCTCTACTTGAGTGCGCTGGGACTGGCTTAAATCTGCAAGTTTCATTCCTGCGGCTTCTTGGCGGCAGCGCGCTTGCGCTCAACCGCACGGCGACGGATGTCCTTAAGGCGGTGCATAACCTCGTTTTCGCCGCGACCGAAGTAGTCGTGCAGCTGACGGTACTCGTTGAAGAGCTCGTCATAGCGGGCGGTGCGATCGTAGTTGGGTACGTATGCAGCCGAAATCTTGCCACCCATGGCCAGGGAGGCCTCCTTAATGGTGGGGTAGAAACCGGCAGCTACCGCGCCGTGGGCAGCAGCCCCTAGCGCCCCACCCTGCTTGGTGGTGGCCACGCTCAGCGGCACACAGGTGATGTCAGCCAGGGTCTGCATGAAGAACGGGTCCTTGATCAGACCGCCGCTAGCTACAATCTCATCAATCTTGACGCCGGCGTTGGTGAAAGACTCGATAATAGTGCGGGCCCCGAAGCAGGTGGCCTCCACCAGAGCCCGGTAAATGTCCTCAGGCTTGGTGGTCATGGTGATACCCAAAATGGCGCCAGAAAGCTCAGAGTCAACCAGGATCGAGCGGTTACCACTGAACCAGTCCAGAGCTACCAGACCGTGCTCACCAATCTCCTGGGCACGGGCTTTTTCGGCGAGCAACTCAAAGATGCTGATGCCGGCCTTTTCGGCGGCAACCACGTAGGAGTGGGGCAGGGCGTTGTCCAGGTACCAGGCGAACACGTCACCCATGCTGGACTGGCCGGCCTCAAAGCCCCACAGCCCATCCACCACGCCGCCGTCGACACACCCGAACATACCCGGAACCTCACGGAACTGCGGCCCAGAGACGATGTAGCAAGCAGAAGTACCCAAAATAGCGGTTAGCTGCCCCGGCTCCACAGCCTGCACAGCCGCAGCGGTTACGTGGGCGTCAATGTTACCGGTGGCCACGCTAATGCCAGGCTCCAAGCCCATCCAGGCGGCGGCGTGGGCGGTAAGCTTACCGGCCTCAGCACCTAGCGCCAGCACCTGCCCGGGCATCTTTTCGCTAAATACCTTGCCAAAACCAGGCGAGAGCAGCTCCAAGAACTCCTCGCTGGGGTAGGCGCCGTCCTGGAAGTTACGCTTGTAACCGGAGTCGCCAGCGGAGTAAACCAGGTTGCCGGTCATACGCCACACGATCCAGTCCAAAGCGTCCATAAACACGTCAGTGTCTGCGTAAACCTCGGGGGCCTTCTCGTAGGTTTCCAGCACCTTGGGCAGCAGCATCTCTGCAGACAGGATGCCACCGTAGCGGGCCAACCAAGACTCGCCGCGCTCCTTAGCCAGGGCCACAATGCGGTCAGCCTGGTCCTGGGCGCCGTGGTGCTTCCACAGCTTGACGTAGGCGTGCGGGTTGTTGTTGAACTTAGCCAAGTCACACAGCGGGGTGCCGTCCTCCTTAGCGGCAATTACCGTGGCCGAGGTGAAGTCAATACCAATACCCTTGATCTGGGTCGGGTCCACCATGGACTTGGCGATAGCCTCAGGTACGGCGTGCTTTAGCACATCAATGTAGTCGCGCGGGTTTTGCAGGGCAAAGTCCGCCGGCAGCTTCTGGCCGTCCGCCACGCTCAGTACATCATCCATGACGGCGTTGGGGTACTCGTAGACAGCGGCGGCCTTTTCTAAACCGTCAGCCACGCGCACAATCGCCGCACGCCCAGATAGCGTGCCAAAGTCAATACCTAGAACGTAAGTCTCTTCCATGTTACTTCCTTGTGTTAGGGGCTTGCGTTTTCAGTTTTCAGCACCGCTGACGCGGTCGGTGGGTACAGGTGCGCTGGCCCAGTACCCGCCAGGGGCAAAGAGTTCTTCTACGCACTCATCCAAAATGCCCAGCTCCCACAGCACATCCAAAATGGTGTAGCGGGTGCGGATCATCTGGGCGCGGGTGTAGGTTTCGCGCATCTTTTCCAGGCTGATACCAATCTGGGCCGGGTGGTAGATGCCGCCTACAGTCTTGAGCACGTCGGCGATTTCTTCAGCGCTAAGCAGCTGCTTGGCTGAGGTTTCCTTGATTTGCGGCCATAGCTTTTGCAGGGTGTGGATGCGCTCACGCAGCTGCTGGGGGGTCAGGTACTTGGCGTCGGTCTGCACCACGGCGGCTTCAAGCAGGCCGCTGGGGGCACTTTGGTTCCACTGACGTACGTGGGCTTCCATACCTTCACGGGTGGGCCAGGCGGCAATACGGGCTTCGACGTCGAGGTCACTGATGTCTTTACGCAGGGCGACGTCGTACAGGGCGCAGATGGCTACCGTGCCCAGGCCCACCTTGAAACCGTGGGTGAGCGGGGGCTCCCAGTCCAGGCCGTGGCCTTCCATTTCCCACAGGTGTGAGAACTGGTGTCCGGCGCCCGAGGCGGGGCGGGAGGACTGGGCGGCCTGCATGGCTAGGCCACTCATTAGCAGTCCGGCGGCCAGCCCGGCGGTGGCGTCGGCGTCGCCGGCACGCAGCTGGGCGGGCTGGCTGATAGCTTCACGCAGTGGCCCCTGCACTAGCGGCCACACCTGGTGGTTGATGGCTTCTACGCCGAGCATGTCGGCAATGATCCAGTCCTCACCGGCGGGGATCTTCTCGATCAGGTCGCCCACACCGGTGGCCACTAGGCGCTTGGGGGCGGCAGCCATAATGTCCAGGTCAGCTACGACGGCGGCCGGGGCGGGGCAGTTGCGGGTGATCTTGAAGCCATCCTTAGAGATGGAGGCACCAAAGGAGGCGTAGCCGTCCATGGAGGCGGCGGTGCATACCACCATGTAGGGGCGCCCCAGCTCGCCACTGGCCAGCTTAGTTAGGTCGTTAAGAACACCCGAGCCCACTACAACGGCAATAGCGTCTAGGCCGCGTAGCTTTTCGCGGATAATTTCCACATTGTCGTAGCCGCCGTAGAGGGTGGGGGTGCCGGGGAAAATAATGTTTTCTTCCAGCTCCACGCTTGCTTGCTTTAGGGAGTCGACGACGGCGGGGCCGGCTGCTACCGGCTCGCCGGCGGTGGTGGTGGCACCTACTGCGTTGAAGGTGTTGTCATCGCCCACCACCACGGCGCGTTTGCCGGGGAAAGTGGAGGCGAATACTTCACCGGTGCGGTGCACAGCGCCGCGCCCGAAAGCTACGGCCTTGGTGTCGGTGGCGTCTTTGAGTGCCTCATCCAAGAGGGCCGCTAAATCAGTCATTGATTTTCTCCTTCGAAAGTTAACTAGTTGAATGCGGTAGACCCCCGCGCTCTTTAGTGGCGACCGCCAAAGAACTTGTCCCAGGGGATCTCTAGCGGGGCGTCGTCGACAATGATGGCGTGTAGCGCACGCAGCAGCGGGAAGTCATCTTCACTGATAACCCCACGCTCGGTCAGTGGCGCCAGAGCCCCACCGATTACACGAATGGCGGCCACACCTTCCATGGTTACCCCCTTCATGTGAGTGTCGCGCACCTCAGAGAAGGGGATGCCCTGCCCCACGAACTTGCCGGCGCGCACATTGCGTCCACCCATAGAGGTGACGAACATGTCGCCGACGCCGCCTAGGCCCTTAGCGGTGGTTACGTCGCCGCCCAGCAACTCAATGAACTGGGTGAGTTCAGTTTGCCCCTGGGCGAAGATGGCGGCCCCGTAGTTGTACATGCGGTAGCGGTCGTTTTCCTTGCCAGCCTTGGCTAGCAGGCCGTCAGCGAAACCGGCGGCGAAAGCATAAATATTCTTGGTGGCAGCGCCTACCTCGTGACCAATGAAGTCCGTGGAAGTCCAGATGTGGTAGTAGTCGGTGGCCCACATTTGCTGCAGTTCATCCAGGCTGGCCTGGTCTTCACCGCAGAACACCACGCAGGTGTCGTGGCCTACCGCCAGCTCACCGGCAATCGAGGGACCCACGATTGCCGACCAGGTCACCTGGCTGGCTAGGGGCTCACCCACGGCTGCGCGCAATACATCAGGGAACATGGTTAGATTGCCGTCAGTATCGGCCTGCATACCCTTGGTGATGGATAGGACCTTCATGCCTGGCTTTAGTAGCGTGGCCAGATGCGCCCCGGCCCAGTCAACCCCGAAAGAGTTAACGCCGCTCATGGCCACATCTGCGTCGACAAAAGCGGCCTCAGCTTCTTCTAGCTGGAAGGCGGTTACATTCTCAGGCATTTTCAGCCCCAGCTCCGGGTGGATGCCGGTGCGCTGAATTGAGTCAATAATGTCTCTGTCTAGGTGGGTGCCTACCAGATTCACCTGGTGCCCATTGTCAGTCACCGGGAAGGTCAGCGCCGACGCCATAATGCCTGCCCCGAGAATTGCAACCGTGCTCATGCAAACTCCAAACCCCATTGTGCAGTTAGTGATCTGTGGATCACAGTTCAGAATTTTGCTCGCTGGGCTGTAAAGACGGGGAAAAGACGGCAATGTGGGCACTTTGTAAATGCAACAGCGCACGAGCGTGCAACTGGCTGCGCCGGCATAGACAACCAGTTTTTACTTGATAACGCTCAAAAAACTACTGCTCAGGGGCGGTTAGCGAAGTGCTCTAGTAGGTTAGCGTCGCCACCTACCACCAAAATATCCTCAGCGCCCACCATGGTTTGTGGGGTGGCGTACTCAAAATGCTCACCTGGGCTCATCAAACCAATGATGGTTACCCCATAGCGCGAGCGCACCTTGGACTGGCCGATAGTGAAGCCGTGTAGTTCGTGCGGAGGGCGCATTTTGATAATGGAAAAGCCGTTCTTTTCCATTTCGATGTAGTCCAGCATGCGTCCGGACACTAGGTGGGCGGCGCGTTGGCCGGCGTCGTATTCGGGGTAAACCACGTGGTTGGCGCCAATGCGGTGCAAGATGCGGCCGTGGGTAGCGCTGATGGCTTTGGCCCAGATTTGGCCGATGCCTAGCTCTACCAGGTTGGAGGTGATTAGTACGGAGGCTTCCAGGGAGGAGGCTACCCCCACTACGGCGGTGCCAAATTCGGTGGCGCCTAGCTGTTCTAGGGCTTCCATGTCGGTGGCATCAGCTTCAATTAGGGGGATGCGTCCGGACCATTGGCGTACGGTGTTGGGGTTGTGCTCAACTGCCAACACTTCGCGCCCTAGACGGTCAAGGGTGGCGGCGACGGCGGTGCCGAAGCGGCCAAGGCCGATTACGAGTGTGGAGTCTTGATGGTTCACCTGGGACATGGTTCTAGTTTAAGGGTCGCTGTGGTTTTGTCTTGTTTGGGGCGCTAGCCGATCATGGGGCGCTCTTCAGGGAAGCGGATGACGCGGCGTCGATCCCGCATGGCCAGGGCACTGGCGGCGGTCATGGTGCCGGTGCGGCCCACAAACATAAGCACTACCATTACATACTTGGCTTCAATGGGCAGTAGCGGGGTGATGCCGGTAGAGAGACCCACGGTAGCGAAAGCGCTGATAACTTCAAATAAGACAGTGTCAAGGGAAAGGTTAGTTAGCCACAGCAGCATCAAGGTAGCTACCACCACGATGGAGGCGCCCACAAAGGCTACGGCCACCGAGACGCGCACAGTGGAGGTGGGTAGGCGCCTACCAAACACTTCAATGTCGCTGTCACCACGCGCTTCGGCCACGATCGCCAGTACCAACACAGCCAGAGTGGTGACTTTAATGCCGCCGGCGGTGGAGGCTGAGCCACCCCCAATAAACATTAGGAAGTCTTGCAGCAACCAGGTGGTTTCGCGCATCAGCGAGGTGGGAATGGTGGCTAGGCCGCTAGAGCGGGCGTTTACGGAGTTGACGATGGCGGAAAGAACTTTGCCGCTGGTGTCTAACTGGCCGTAGGTGAAGGGGTTGGTCCACTCAAAAGCGGTGATAGAGATGGCGCTAATTGCCGAAATAATCACGTAGGTGGAAATGGTTATTTTGGAGTGCAAAGACAGCTTGCGCGGCATACGCCAGTTACGATGCACATCCAAAATCACTGGGAAACCAATTGCCCCCACAAAAGTACCTACGGCGATAGGTAAACACATCCACCAGTCGCTAGCGTGGGGTGCTAGGCCATCGGGCATAATCACGAAGCCCGCATTATTGAAGATGGATAAGGCCATAAAGAAGGCATACCAAGCGCTTTTAAGTAGCGGGTAGCCTAGCGTTAAAAAGCGCGGGAACAGCACTAGAGCTAGGGTGGCCTCAACCGCCAGGGAGGCGATAATTACCGCGCGCAGCAGTGAGCCGACGTCGCCCAAACGGGACTGGTGCTCATCGGCGGTAAGCATTCGCTGGAACAGGCCCACATGGCGCGAAACTGCCAGGGACAGCAGCGAGGCAATGGTCATAACCCCCAGCCCGCCCACGGCGGTGGCCAAAATAATGCAGGCCTGGCCGAAAGTAGACCAGTAGGTGGCGGTATCAACGGTGGTTAGGCCGGTTACACAAACCGCGCTGGTGGCAGTGAATAGGGCGTCAACGAAGGGGGCACGCTCGCCGCTGGCGGTGGCAATAGGCAGCTCAAGTAGGCCTGTGATAATGACGATAATTGCGGCGAATAGGCACGTGGCTAGGCGGGCGCTGGAGTGGCGTCCAACTCGCTCCAGCCAGGTGCGTATATCGGTAAACGCCCGCACAGCACGCGAAAACAAAAGGTCACCTTACGTTTTGCAGGGAGCATGGGGGCTAGCGGCAGGGCGCTTGGTAGCTTGCCAGGTCTGCCGGTAGGTACCCACACGTATCTTTCTCTACTTACCTTAACCCAGTTGGCATCTGGGTAGTTGGCCCTAATTTATGCGGAGGTTTCCAATTTGGCTGATAGGCGCCGTCACTGTAGTTAAAACGAGATTCAAAACGGCTGTATTTGCCAGCTTAAACCGGTATAGTTACATCGATCCCGCCAATGCGGGCCCGACCCAAGGACAGGAATCAGCGCGATGGCACAGCCTCAGACTCCCGCCTTCATGACTGTGGCGGAAGTAGCCTCCATGATGCGGGTGTCCAAGATGACCGTGTATCGCCTGGTGCACTCGGGTGAGCTCCCCGCAATGCGTGTGGGACGTTCTTACCGGGTGCCCGTGGCGGCTGTCCAGGAGTTCATGGCCAGTGGCTTAGGTGATTGGAGCCACGGCGACGCGGCTGCATTTGGCTCCTGAGACGCGTTAAACTCATTTGGTCACGTATGTGGCCGGTGTGCCCGGCCGCAACCGATCATGGTGCCGTTGGGCACGCTTAGCAAGACTGTGAGGTTCTCATATGGGATCTGTTATTAAGAAGCGCCGTAAGCGCATGTCCAAGAAGAAGCACCGCAAGCTGCTTCGTAAGACTCGCCACCAGCGTCGTAACAAGAAGTGACGCCTGGCGCGTGAGCGCTTGGATGGCTGCTATCCCTAGGGTGGCAGCCATTTCGTTTATTTAAATAACTACCTTCACACCACGATTTACTTTATTATTGAACTACTTTGTTTTGCTGGCTGCTTGGGCCGCACAATCTAATAAGAAATGAGAGCTTTAAACATGGCCTCCAGCTGCGGCAGTGGTGCAATTTCAGATGCAATGGGTATGGGCGACGACGTCGCCGCTAGCTCTAGCGTTGCAGGCGGCTGCGGGCAGGGAGCTGCACCTAAAACGGCTGCAGCGGGCGCCGTCGTCGGCTGTGGGCAAGAAGCCACCAAGGTAGTAAGCGAGCCAGCTAGCGGCTGTGGACAAGAAGCCAGCAATGCCAGCAGCTGCGGCCAGGGTGACAAGCGCCTACTAACCGAGTCGCAAATGCGTGCCTGGAGAGCCTTTTTAGGGGCCAGCACACTGGTGTCGGTGCGCCTAAACCACGAGCTAGACGAGGCCGCCGCCATCTCCATGTATGAGTATGAGATCCTGGTACGCCTATTTGAAAGCGAAGCCGGGCGCGTACGCATGAGCCAACTGGCTGACCAAGTCTCCTACTCGCGCTCACGCCTAACCCACACGGTAGGGCGGCTAGAACGCGCCGGCTACGTATTGCGTTCCTCATGCCCCAAGGATCGACGCGGCGTCTATGCCCACTTAACCCAGGCTGGCTACGAGTTTTTGGCTCAAACTGCGTCTATCCACCTCGACGGGGTGCGTCGCCACCTAATCGACCGTTTCACTCCCAGTGAGCTGGCCACACTAACTGAGCTGCTGGAAAAGATCACTACCGACGCAGACTTGGCACACTAAAACGTGCTCAGGCCCTGACCCTGGCATAGAATTGGCGCTATGGTGCGCACAACAATTCACGTCATGCGTCATGGCGAGGTAGATAACCCCCAGGGTGTCCTCTATGGGCGTATGCCTGGCTACCACCTGACCCCTCGCGGCCATGCCATGGCCCAGATGGTGGCAGATTACCTAGTGGAAACCAGCAAAGATATCACCGTGGTAACCACCTCGCCCCTAGAGCGGGCCGTGGAATCGGGGGCCCCCACCGCTGCCGCTTTTGGCATTAAAGCTGGCACTGATGCGCGCCTACTTGAGGCCGAAAACCACTTTGAGGGCGTGGCTGTAAACCGTAACCGTTGGGTCCTAGCCCACCCTGAACACTGGGCTTACTACATCAACCCGCTACGCCCCTCCTGGGGTGAGCCCTACACCCAGCTGGTGGCGCGTATGAGCGCCGCCGTGCGTAGCGCCCTGGTGCAGGCGCGCGGCCATGAGGCCCTACTGGTTTCACACCAGCTACCGATCTGGTCGCTGAGCCTATTCCTACATGGGCGCCCCCTGGCCCACGATCCGCGCCGACGCCAATGCTCTTTAGCATCCCTGACTTCTTTAACTTTTGAAGACAACACCCTGGTGGGCTTGGCCTACACTGAGCCGGCTAATGCGCTGCTGCGTGAAGCTGAAGATATGGTGCCTGGCACCGGCGTGGCCGGGCTGAAAATTGGCGACGGCGAGGGGCGTGCGTGAGCCAGTCGGCGCCGCAGCAGCCGCAAGATCAGGGGGCTACGACGCCGTCGCAGCCAGCTGGGGCGAGCGAGCCTAGTGGCTCAGCCACGCACGGTGAGGCAACTACGCGCGGCAGCTCAGCCACGCACGGCGGCTCGACCGAGCCAAGATACGGCGGGGCAGCTCCCGGCGAGTTAGTGCCAGCTGCTAGCCGCACCCTACAGCCGCGCCCCCAACCCCAACGTCCCTGGACCGGCCAAGACTATGTTTGGTGGAATACCGCGCAGGTGCTCACCGCTGTGCGGGCAGGTTTTAAACCCAACCCGGTTTCCCCAGTGGTTGACCCGATTCGCCCCACTCACAGCGGCGAAGTGATTCTGGGTTCTTGCGACGGGGAAATCCTGGCTTTTAAACGCGGTGACAACAGTAACTATCAGCCTATGCGCGGCTTCTTTTTAGCTGGCGGGGCTGCCGGGTTGGCGCTGATGGCAGCCTTCTTTGGGGGCCAGGCGGTAGTTAATTCGCGCCGCAAACGCCGCGCCGAGCGTGACGCGGTTGAAAAATGGCGCCACCTGGCCAACGCCCGCCTGAGCGTATCCACCCACGGCATCTACCTGGGCACGCCTGACGGCGTGATGTTCATCGGTTACCAGCAGATCCGCGAGTGCCAGGTAACCGGTGTGGGTGAAGTGATGCTGGCGGCCACCAATGAGCAGGGCAACGTGCGTTTGAAGGTGCGTGGGCAGTGGGCTGAGCTAGTTATGGTTATTTGGGCTGCTTTGTTTTTGCCTGAGCACCCACAGTTGGTGGGCCGTAGCTGGCTGCCGGGGGATTGGTTGCTGCATGCGCGTGCCTATAACCGTGAGGTGGACACCAGTAACTGGCCTTAGTTTTCGGGCTGTTCGTCCTCAGTTTTTCCGCGACTGCCTTGGGTGGGGCTACCAGATTTGGGGTTGCTGGCGGGTTTGGTGCTGCTGGCTGGATCATTGGGTTTGCCAGGCTGGGGGCCGCTAGTGGGCTCTGCAGGCTTGGACTGGCCCGCCTGGCTGCGGCTAGTCTGGTCAGAGTTGGCCTGGTCAGGGCTGGCCTGGGGGCGCTGGGAGCGGTTTTGCTGTAGCTGGTCGCGTTGGCGACGGCGCTTTTGGGCCTGCACCTGCTCATCTAATTTACGCAGGAAGTCAGGGTCGTCGTCGGGAGCTGCCGGGGCGGAAGCGTGGCGCGACAGATGCAGATCTACGCCTTTTTCCGCAGACCAAAGCCCGCCACTGAGCTGCCCGCCGCGTTTCTCAGCGGCGCTTACCCGGGAGGTAATGATCCAGGCCAGGGGGCCAAGCATGATGGTGGAGAACATTAAAATTAGCGTAATCCACAGGTGTTTAGGCATACGCGCAGGCATGTCCTCCTCGGGTGTGCGTACACAGTCAATGAGGGCATACAGCGCCAAGGCGATCACGAATACCATTAGGAAAAGCCGCATAAGTGCAGCTTAACCATATTTTTGTGACTTGGTAGTCATACCATTGAAAGCGTGAGCCTTTTTCGCATCCAGCGCACCCAGAGTGCAGCGCAAATTGAGGAGTTCGCCCAGCTGTTAGCTAGGCGCATGTCTGCGGACGCTTCCGACGTCGTCGGCCGGGGCGGGCATTTACGTAAGCCGCAAACCTCCGCTCCAGGGCTGGTCAGCCGCAGTAGTTTGAGGTCCGCCGACGTGGCCCACGCCCAGGCCCGTTCGCTGGCGAAACAGTATTTGCTCCCTAGCCGCGAAATTATTGTGCCTATCGCACCCCATGAGGACACGCGGGAGGTGGCCGCGAATTTGGCGCGGCGGATCCCGGCCCGGGCTAGTGGCCGCAGTGTGGGGGTGGATATGGTGCTGCGTACGTCTGGCTCAACTACCGGCACTGGCAAACTGGTGGGGGTGTCGATGGATGCGTTGGTAGCGTCGGCACGGGCCACCCATAAACGCCTGGGTGGGCCGGGAATTTGGGTGCTGGCTTTGCCCGCCTATCATGCCGCTGGGGTGCAGGTTTTGGTGCGGGCGGCGGTGGCCGGCACGCACGTGTTTAACGCCTATAAGGAGGGTGGTTTTGACCCCCAGCATTTGGCGCAGGTTATCGACGCCGCCTGTGTAGCTGCTGCTGATTGCGACGCCGGTTCTTCCTTTAACGACGACGCCGTTAGTTCCTGCGCTGGTGGCGCTGGCGGGGAGGCTGAGGGGGCGCTCGCTGCTGACGACTCCGGCAGGGCTTGCCCGGTTTATACCTCGCTGGTGCCCACACAGCTGCGCCGGGCTTTGGATGATGCGCAGCTGCGCGGCGCCTTAGCGCGGCTAGATGCGGTGCTGATTGGGGGAGCGGCAGCTGACGCGCAGCTATTAGAGCAGGCCAAAACCGCCGGGATTAAGGTGATTACCACCTATGGCATGAGTGAAACCTGTGGCGGGTGTGTCTATGACGGTCAACCACTGCCCGGGGTGAGTATGGAGGTAGATCAGGCCACCGGGGCAATTTGGTTGTCTGGTCCGATGCTAGCCACCGGCTACCTAGGTGATGAGGAGCTAACTAGGCGCTGCTTTGTTAGCCGCCCCCAAACCCAGGTAGACCAGGAGATAGCTGGCATGAGTGAAACTGCCAGCGCGGCCGAAAGCGCTGAGGCTGGGGCAGCCGGGGCAGGCACTGAGGCTGGTGCGACCAGCCCGGGCGCTGAGGCCAGGGCGGGCACTGGCTCTGGCGTGGGCGCTGGGGAGCCGGCCAGGCGCTGGTTTATTACTTCTGATAGGGGCCAGATTGTAGATGGGCGTCTACAGGTGCTTGGGCGTCTAGATGACGTCATTATTAGCGGCGGCATTAAGGTGGAACCCGGCCCGATTGAGGCCTTACTGGCCTTAAACCCGCTGGTGAGTGAATGCGCGGTGGTGGGTTTACCTGATCCAACCTGGGGGCAGGCGGTGACCGCAGTGGTGGTGCCCGCTTCGATGCCGGGCCTGGGCCGGGTAGATGAAGGTGCTATTGTGTCCCAAATCCGTGTCTATCTGGAGCAAAAGCTTAGTGGCGCCCAATGCCCCAAGCAGGTGCTGCTAGCTGATGCGCTGCCCTATAAGGGCATCGGTAAAGTTGACCGGCGCGCCCTAGCCCAAAGCTTGGCGCGCGCATAACCAGCTAGAAGCATAACTAACCTGCTGGATTCTAGTGGTGGTTGCAACACGGTCTGATTGATTGGAGTGTGTTGTGGCTAATCTAGGACGTGTTTATGACGGGGTGGAATACCCCTTGCGTCACGAAGCTTGTAAAGCTAGGCATCGTGCTTATGTACAAGCTCTTGCTGCGGGTTTGAACTTTACCCAAGCAGCCCACGCGGTAGGTGTTTCAAAACGTACGGGCAAGGTATGGCGTAACGGTAGAACGCGTTCAAGTGGTAGGTGTGAGCGTGCCAGTATCGCTGCGCAAGCTGACTGGTACCGTCTGTACATGAACTGTCGTCCTCACCAGGTAAACAAACGATTTTTGTCTTTAAAAGAACGGATGCTTATCGCTGACTGGCACAGGCAGGGTATCTCGATGCGGCAGATAGCTCAACGTTTGGGGCGTTCTGTTTCGACAGTGAGCAGGGAACTAGCCCGCAATAGCATCACGCGTGGCTCTTATAGCCCGTATATCGCTCATATGCGTGCAGAGCGAAGGCTTAAACGCCCGAAAGACCGTAAGTGTGATGACCCGTGTTTGTGGGCTGTTATCTGGGATAAGCTCACTGCTAGGTGGAGTCCGCAGCAGATTTGTGTCTATTTACGTCGGTGTTTCCCTGATAATCAGAGTATGAACCCGTGTGTGGAGACGATTTATCAGTCCATCTTCATCCAGGCTAAAGGAGAGTTCTGCCGTTGGGACGCTTGTGGAGCGTTCTACGCGCTATACGTTGTTGCTTTATTTGCCTAATGGTCATAGCGCTGCTGAAGTTCAAGACGCGGTTATTGCCAAGCTTGCGGGTTTGCCTGATTCTTTGCGGTTGTCGTTGACTTGGGATCAGGGTAGTGAGTTGGCTCAGCATCGTAAGATTGCTTCACGGTTGGGGCTTGAGGTGTATTTTTGTGATCCGCATTCGCCTTGGCAGCGTGGTACTAATGAGAACACGAATGGGTTGTTGCGTCAGTATTTGCCTAAGGGTACTGATTTGTCGGTTTGGTCTGAGGGGGAGCTTGATGTGATTGCTGGTGAGCTTAATGATCGGCCGCGTAAGACGTTAGGCTGGGATACGCCTTGGGAGCGTTTTGGTGTGTTGTTAGCATCGTGAAGGGTGTTGCAACCACCCCTAGAATCTGGCTTTTGGTGAAAATGTGGGGGGGCCACAGTCTGAGCGGCGGGCCGGGTTCTAGGGGCGGGAGTTGGCGACGGCGTCGAGCCAGTCAAGGGCGTCGTCGCGCCTGCTACGGGAGGGCATTGTCAACCTGCTAGGGGAACGGCGTCGTCGGAATAAGCTGCGCACAGGCGTAGGGAGCACCCTGACACATTGTTATCCCGTAGTGGTCTGGCCTACTCATATTTATACGCGATCAAGTTGCTGAGGCGATTGATGAATGGGAGGAACTGCTGCCAGACTGTCAGCGGGTGTTAGGGCTAGAACATCCACTAACCAAGCAAGTGGAGAAAAATCTTGAAGTAGCTAGACGTGAGATGAATCAGTCTACGGCGTCGTCGGAATAAAAATACTTAACCTGGCCCGCAGTCATAACCCGGCTGGCCGCACGCAGCTGCGCTGAAACTGAACCAAACAAGCGTTGCCCGGGGCGATTTTCATCGCCCCGTGCAACCGTTGTCTTACCCTCATGTATAAGTTATTAACAACTTGCCATACGGTTTTCCCCGGAATACTGCACTTACTTTTCTTTGGCCTCAATTCCGAGCAAAAACGCTGGTGGAGCACCCGCTCCAGACATGTTTGCGCTTGTAACATGCAGATATGGCTGATCAGGTGTCCTCGAAGGTAGCAGAGCTTAGTTGGGCTATTGGCAAGTTTGTGCTGAAAGCAAGTGGATCTGGTCTGCTAGCAGATGCTGGTGAAACTGCAGGGAAAGCATACAAGCTAGTGCGATCACTAATCGAAAATAGCGGTAGTGACGTCAATAATGACGTTGCTGAGCAAATTAATAAAGTTCTGACTAGCAAAATACGTAGCATGTATGGGCGTCCGGCAGTTAATAAAGAACTTCTAGGAGTGGCTGCTACTGAGGTAAAATTCCTCCTCGATCAAATTACTGACGATGATAAACTATTAGTGGTTGCTGTGAAGAATCCTGATAGTTTTTCTGATTTACTTCGAAAGCTTGCTTATGCGCGCCAGCTAGATATTGAACAAGAGGCTGAACCATATTTCCGTGAACTTGTTGATGTAGTGAAAGAACAGTATGTCAAGGTTGCATTCCGGTCTTCTGAATTTGATAAGGCTGCACTGAAGGATTTATTTGCGTCAAACGAACAGGCGTTAACTAAAATCGATCAGATCTGTGAACTCTTAGAAGATACTAATAAGGAAGTTAAAAATAGTAACGCTAAACTAGATGACATTAAGAAAGATGTGAATGATGTTCCAGGAAGAGTTGTTGAAGAGATGGAGAGTAAGTTCCTTATCTCTGCGAAAGGATCGGTTATTTTCGGAAGACGTCCGGATGTTGTTGGCCCTTATTATATTGAACGTGAAGAACAGGTACGACTGCGTAACCTAGTAAAGGAAGGCCCTCGGCTGCGAGTAGTTTTGGTTGGGATGCGGGGTTGTGGTAAATCGCAGTTGGCTTCTGACCTTGCACAATGGTGTGAGAAGCAGGGATGGAGCCTTGTTGCCTGGATTAATGCAGCCTCTAGAGAATCTGTACAAAGTGATTTGGTCGAGCTCGCTCAGCGGCTTCCAATTGATCGAAGTGATGAACCTACTCAGGATCAGTTAATCAATCGTTGTCTTGATTATTTCAAGTCTGCCAACGCCACTGACAGACTTATTGTCTTTGATAATGTTGAAGATATTAACGATCTCACTGGCTTAGTTCCACGCGGTGACGGCTTGCGGGTGGTGGTTACTACCACAAATGATTGCGGTTGGAAGAATCAATCTTGGGAGTCAATCAAGGTTGGTGTATTTTCTCGCGAGGACTCAATTAAGTGTCTTTTGCGAATTACAGACTCTGAGGATAGTGAGGCTGCTGACGCTGTAGCGCAAAAGCTTGGGGATTTGCCATTGGCTATTGCGCAGGCTGGAGCTACTGCATGTGCAGAAGATTTTACGCTTAATGAATATTTGACATGTCTCGATGACTATAGTAGCCGTGATGGTTACGGTAATAATGAAATCATTAGACCTATTGATGGCGATTCCTATACTGATGGTGCATTTGATGCATTGTTTATGGCTGTGAATGTGGCGCTAAATAAACTTGGGGATAGATGGTGTGAAGTGGGGCGTCGTCAGCTTGGTGGGCTTGCATTGCTTGCTCAGTCTGGTGTGCCCACGCGCTGGATCGCTCCCTTGCCAGATGATAATCGTCGCGCGTTGACTAGGCTTGTGAACATGAGTGTGGTTCAGCAATCTGTAGATAAGAACGTGACTATGTTGCACCGGTTGCAAGCTCAGGTGTTGCGTAAAAACTGGGGTAAAGGAAAGACTGCTACTCGCGAGGAAGCATTTGATGCTGCGGTAGAAATACTTGGCCGCACAAAATATGAACAGTTACCGTCTAATGCTACTGATGCTAGACGTCGTGAGGTTAGTGATCTTATTACGCAACTTAGCGCTATCGCTGTTCAGGATTACTCGCGTTCTTTGTTTGAGAGTGAACAGATCAGGCTTTATCTTTATCGTGCTTTTAAATATGGACACGATCTTGGAATTGAATATAAGACGGTTGAGCTTAGTGCGGCTGTAGGGGTTGTTGAAGATGTTTTGGGTCCTGACCACCCTGTTACGTTAGCTGTCCGCAATAATCTGGCTGGCGCTTATAACTCTGTTGGTCGTTTTGGTGAGGCCATTGAGTTGTATGAGCGGGTGTTGGCTAAGCGTGAGCGGGTGTTGGGGCCTGATCACCCTGATACGTTGACCACCCGCAATAATCTGGCTGGCGCTTATAACTCTGTTGGTCGTTTTGGTGAGGCCATTGAGTTGTATGAGCGGGTGTTGGCTAAGCGTGAGCGGGTGTTGGGGCCTGATCACCCTGATACGTTGACCACCCGCAATAATCTGGCTGGCGCTTATAACTCTGTTGGTCGTTTTGGTGAGGCCATT
>ERZ773180.25-NODE-25-length-153318-cov-7.423370_pt1 | contig 153318 bp, 127 predicted proteins | sample MGYA00511080_ERZ773180 | MGnify/ENA primary metagenome ERZ773180 (study PRJEB29015, sample SAMEA2738175) | human oral metagenome | biome: human oral; feature: human-associated habitat; material: saliva | place: China | collected 2178 ... | reverse complement strand
TCAATTTTGTGATACTGATATTGAGGGAAGACTATCACCTCGTTATCCCGGCAATCCCCGGCTTCGACCCGGACGCGCCGGAGGCGAACTTCACGAGCGTGGAACAGGTCGCCGACGAGGTGGCCGCATGGCTCTCACGCTGCACCCGGAGGAGTTCTGCGAGAGGCTGACCGCGTGGATGCGCCTGCCGGCATAGGATAAAAGCCGGATCACGAACCCCATAACGCAATTCAGGTATCGCGAACGTGCTTCATCGTAGGGGCTATATCGAGACGTGCTCCCAATTATGCCCTACTGACCTTTATGCCAGCGTACGACAGAACCCGACGCAAGCACAAGCGCAGATAGGGCAAGCAGTCCAACAGACGAGGACGTGCCATCACCGGTCTGCGGGAGGGCCTGCGTCCCGACGGTCTTTCGGACCTTCGTTGCCTTGGGCCGGTCGGGGGACGTCGGGTTGTTCGGGGTAGGCGTCGGGATGTCGGGCGTGGGATAGACGTTGGTGAACACCGCCCCGATGGCATCGCCCTGGGCACCCAGGTCGACGACCGTGGTCGTGCCGTCGACGGTCTTCGTCATGGACCGCTTCGCCCGAAGCTTGCCTTGGCCGTCGTCCGCCACTTCGTACGTCAGCGCATACGAGGATCCGTCGTAGGTGCAGGCGGCGCCCCCCTTCGTTTCGGTGATCGTGTACGTATAGGTTCCCGGCAGGGTGAACGCGATGTCGCCGAATTCGGGGCTGCCCGCGCCCTCGACCGTAATCGTCTTCGTATCGCCGTCGCTGCCCGCGGGCATGGGGAACGACGCATCGGTGCGCTTCAGCACGAACGAGAAGGTGTCGGGATTCGAGGGCTTCGGCCCTTCTATCTTCTTCTCCACCGCAGGATCATGCGTGGTCGGCCGAGGAGCGTAGGTGTTGGTGATGGTCCCCTCCACCGTGGTGCCGCTGCCCTGGATGGACGCGGAATCCGTCGTGTAATGCGCGATGTCGCCCTCGGTCAGCGTGTAGGCGACGATATTGCCCGCATTCCCCTTGTACTTGGGAAGACCCCGGTACGACACCGTATACGTGCCGTCGCCCTTGTCCTTGACCTGCGGCGCGAAGGCGCTCAGGTCGATGCCCTTGTCAGACGTAAGCGTGAGCGCGGCCGCGAAGGCATCAGGGGTCGGGCGCAGTTTGCCCGCATCGTTGCCGTCGTTCCAAACCTTGGTCAGGAGCACATCGGTTCCTGCGAAGGTCGCCGCATTGGTGGCAAGCGTCAATGTGGAGTGATTGCCTTCGATATCGTAGTCAAGGACGGTATTGAACACGTCGCGCTTGTCATTGCAGGCGGAACCTACCGTGTCGTTCACCGCGTAGGACACGGCGACGTAGCCGCCCTCGTTGGCCTCAAGGGGCCTGGTGGATTCCAGAAGCAGCATATCGGCCTCGGACGGGTCGTCGACCTCGGTGTAATCGCCGGGCTGCGGAGCGTGGTTCACGTCATACGTTTTGCCGGCGTTCAGCTTGAGATACTTCACCGCATAGTTGGACGAGGCCGAAACCGACGCAAGCTTGAGCGGCAATTCGGTCGAGCCCTCGGGCGTGAACGAATCCCCCAGGTTTGCGGCCTTGGACAGCAGCGGCACGAACAGCGATGTGGAAGAGGCCTCGACGCCGGCGTTGTTCCTCACGGCAATGCGGACCGTAGCGGTATCGCCCTTCTGAAGAACGGCGGTGGTGGCCGGCTTGTTCGCCGGGTCGTACGCGAAATCGGTCACGTCGCCGGTCTGCCCGTCCTTCACGGAGAACGTCGAGGCGGCAGCGATTTCGGACGCTTGGTCGACGGTGATGCCACGGCCTTCGGACAGAGACACCATCGTCTCGCCGGAGTTCACCTTGTCGCCGAACAGCGCCGTGTACTTATCGGTGTTCCAGTTGCTGCGATCCCACTTCTCGCTCTTGATGACCGCACCGATGTCCTTGAAGTCCTTCGTGGTGAATCCCACGAAGTCGTTGATGTGGTACACGCCCTTCGCAGCGAGCTTGTTGGTGCTGACCGTCATGCTCAGCTTCATGCTCTTGATGGAAAAATCGGGCTGGTACTGGCCGCGCGTTCCATCGCCGATGTCGATGGGGTATTTCCAGACCTTGACTTCGGTGCCGTTCTTGTCGAACGACCCTACGAATTCGGGATCGCCAAGCGTGCCTTCCGTGACGTTCAGATCGCTGTAGGAAAATCCCTCGGGCATGATGACGTAGAGGACAGGCTCCTGCAGAGGATTCCAATCCCAGTTGGCATCGTTGATAACGCCTTGAATCGTGAACGAGTCGCCGCCGTTGATCTGGGTCTTGCTGATGGAGCCCTGTCCGTTGAGCACCTCGGGTGCGCTCGATTTGCCGATGATGGCCTCTCCGTCGCCCGGTTCGTCCCCAACCGTGTAGAGCTTGACCGTGGTCTTCACGTCGGCATTGGTCCCCTGCTTCCAGGATCCGTACACGCCGTTGGAGATGTAGCTCCAGCCATAGTACTCATCGGTCACATGCTTGTTGGAGGGATCCCAGGTGTCGAGGATGTCCTGCATGGGCCTGATGCCGTCGTAGCCGCCGGGAATGGGTCCCAGATCGACCTTGATGGACGTGATGGATGTATTGATGTCGAGCCCCAGCGCCGTATTGGTGATGAGCGCCGAAACGTCGGACTTCTTCAGAATGCTCGGATCGGCGGTGCCGCTCGTGCCGTCGGATGCGGTCCATGAGATGGCGCCGTAGGCCATGCCCTCCTTATAGGGGATGGTGACGCCGCGGACGATGGCCGTGTTGCCCTCATCGATGGTCATCTCGAGGGTCTTCGGCAAGGTGGGAGACGCAAGCTCATTCTTGATGAGATAGGCGCCCAGGCGCGTATTGTACGTGTCGTACTTCTTAAGCGCCCAGTTGGGCGCATAGTCGACGAGCGCATGGGTCGTGATCTTCTCGGGAACCGCGCCGTCGATGACCGTGACCTTCATGGTCGCGCTCTGCGTGCCGGACGTCCTGTCGGCGTTCGGCACGTCGTTCCAGATGGTCTTCTTGAAGTTCTTCAGCGTGACGTCGAAAGACGAGCCGTTGGGACGCGCGCTGTCGGAAGCGACTTTCAGATGGGGCTTGAAGGTCAGGCCGCCTGAATACGAGCCGGGCTCGTCCCACTCGATGGTGGCGACCTTGTTGTCGCCGTCTTCCACGGTGCTCACGACCGTGCCGTTCGTCTTGTAGAGGGCCGTCTCCTCGAGACCCACGAGTTCGACGTCCTTCGGATAGATGAGCTGGACCGTGGTCTTGCTGCCGGCCTCGGTGAGAGACGCGCCGCTGCCCGAGTTGGACGCCTCGATGGTGCCGGTCGTGCCGCCCTTGGAGATGACCTCGGTCGCTTGGTCCACCCAGAAGCCGTACTTCAGCTCGTCGGCGGGATTGATCGCATAGGAATGCGCGTCGACCTCGGACGTTTCGTCCGTGCTCAAGCTCACCTTGATGGCATCGGAAATGACCTGGGACGCATCCTGGTTTTCGTACGCATCGTCGATGCGGAAGCGGATTTCGGACTTGGTGTCCACGCGAACGAGGCCGTTCTTGGTCATGTATTTGAGATTGCCGTTCCGACTCTTTTCAGAACCTGCCTCGGGATACCCGTACGGAGAGGTTCCCGTGCCCGTCGGCGTCTTCAGGAGCTTGCTGAAGCTCGTGTTCGAAATATCGCCTTCGGTGAACGTCGCGCCGGGAAGGCCCGTGACATAGATGCCGTCGCCCAGGCGGACGTTGAGATACGTCGGGGAGAACTGCAGGCCGGACGGAACCTTGTAGCTCACATCGAGGGCGTAGGTGACGCCGGCCTTAAGTGCGGGGACTTCGCCTGCCATCAGGTCGGCGACCTGCGTGTGCGATTCGGCTTCCTCTATCGTGACGGAGTCGAATGCCAAACCGGTGGTGTCGTCGGCGTAGGCGACGTGCATGCCGGGGAGCATGACGGCGACGAACGCGGCCGCTGCCAGAAGTCCAGCAACGAAGCTCTTTGCTACCCTCATGCATGTCTCCTCAAGACGGCGGGCCCACGAAAGGTCCGCAAAAAAACCTGCCAGGGTATCCGAAACGGTCCCCCGACAACCCCCATCTTCAAGCAATTTTAAGATTGTATGCATATAAGGCAATGCTTCGTTGCGTTTTTTTTGGCCAGGAACCGCGGGGGCCTACGCAAACCCGAGACGATGCCTATTCGTCCACAGAGACCCGCCCGTCGGCGCCGACGTGCACGCGACCCTCGGACAAGAGCTGGATCACGTCCGGATAGAGTTCGTGCTCGAGGGTGTGGATGTGCTCCTCGAGCTCGTCCACGGACCAGTCCTCCCCCACCGACAAGGCCCTCTGGGCGATGATGGGACCGCAATCGTAGCGATCGTCCGCAAAGTGGACCGTGACGCCCGTCACCTTGACGCCGCGGTCGAAGGCGTCCTGGATGGCATGCGCCCCCTTGAAGCTGGGCAGTAGCGCCGGATGCAAGTTGACCACATGATTCTCGAATGCTCGCAGGATGGGCGCGTGGACCATGCGCATGTAACCGGCCATGATGACATAGTCCACGCTACGAGCCCGTAGCGCCGTTGCGATGACCTCGTCGGCCTGGATGGGGTCGGCGTAGATCTCCTTGGAGAGGGTCATGGTCTGTATGCCGGCGTCCTCCGCACGTTTCAGGCCATACGCGCTGGGTCGGGAGGAGATCACCATCTCAATCGTGGCATCGAGCGCACCTGCAGCGATGCGGTCGATGATGGCCTGCAGGTTGGTGCCGGATCCCGAGATGAGGACACCCAGCTTGATGGGGCGACGAGCGCCAGCCCCTTGCGCGCTCATCGGTAGATCACCTTGCCCGCACCGGGGACGCAGGACCCCATCACGAAGGAATCGAGCCCCTCGAGCGCCAGCATGTCCCGAATGCGATCGACGTCAGCGGGGGCGACGATGAGGCTCATCCCCACGCCCATGTTGAAGGTCCTGTAAGCCTCGTCCGGCGTAAGTCCGGCCGCGCGCACGCAGTAGTCGATGATGGGCGGCACGTCCCAGGCGGGGCCATCCTCACCGCCGCGATCGACTGCCGCATCAACCCCAGTGGGCAGTGCCCTGTTGAGGTTCTCGGTGATGCCTCCGCCGGTAATGTGCGCCATCGCATGGATGGGCGCACCGTCTCGAAGAACTCTCATCAGCTTCCCAGCATAGATGGTGGTGGGACGCAGCACGGCGTCTGCCAGGGACTCGCCTCCCAGCTCGTCGAGGGGGGCGTTGAGCTCGTCGAGGGTCCTGCCCTCGATGGCAACCTTACGTACCAGCGAGTAGCCATTGGAGTGGATGCCCGAGCTTGGAAGGCCCAGGATGGCGTCGCCCACGCGGACCTTGTCGGGCCCTATCATCTTAGGACGGTCAACCACACCCACGACGAAGCCCGCCAGGTCATAGTCGTCCGGGTCCATGACACCAGGATGCTCGGCCATCTCACCACCCACGAGCGCGCAGCCAGAGAGCCTGCAGCCCTCGGCGATGCCGCGAACGATCTCCTCCACCCGCTCGGCCCTGAGTTTGCCGATGGCGATGTAGTCCAGGAAGAACAGTGGCTCCGCACCGATGGGCACCACGTCATCCACGCACATGGCGACCAGGTCCTGGCCCACGGTGTCATGGCGGCCCAGCAGTTGGGCGACGGCGAGCTTGGTGCCCACGCCGTCCGTGCCAGACACCAGGACGGGATCCTCCATGCCCTTGAACGACTTCATGGAGAAGCACGAGCCAAAGCCGCCCAAGCCACCAATGACCTCAGGGCGGCTCGTCGCCCTGACGGCGTCCCTGATGGCGTCGACCGCGCGGGCGCCCTCGTCCACATCGACGCCTGCATCGGCGTATGTCACATGCTTGGCCTGCGAGCTCTCCATCTGGAATCTCCTTTGTCATGGACACGGACCGTGCGAGGTGCGACGCGCGCGAGGCGAGGACCCCCCGCCTTAGGCTCCCCCGCATCCCGGGGCCACCACGCCCCCAAAGACGGGAGCGAAGCCGGGCAGGAACTTCCCCGCCGAGAAGGACGCGGGTATGGGCACCGGATAATGGCCGTCGTAGCAGGCGGTACATCGGCCGCCGTGCGGGACGCAGCAATGCAGGCCGGCCAGCGAGAGGAAGGCGAGTGAGTCCGCCTCGATGAACTCGCGGACCTCCTCGACGCCCCTCGTGGCCGAGATCAGCTGTTCCTGGACGTCGGTGTCGATTCCGTAGAAGCACGGCCACTTGACCTCGGGACAGTTGATGCGGACATGGACCTCGGTAGCACCCGCGTCCTTGAGCATGCGGACGATCTGCTTTGACGTGGTGCCGCGGACGATGGAGTCATCCACCATCACGATGCGCTTTCCTGCGACGTTATCGCGCAGCGCGTTGAGCTTGAGACGGACGCCCAGGCGACGGAGTTCCTGCGTGGGCTGGATGAAGGTACGCGCCACATAGCGGTTCTTGATGAGTCCCTCCCCAAACGGCACGCCCAGCTCGTGCGCGAAGCCCTCCGCAGGCGGGAGACCGCTGTCAGGCACGCCGATGATCAGGTCGGCCTCAACCGGGGCCTCGCGAGCCAGCTGCCGACCCATGGCATAACGCATGGAGTAGACCGAATGGCCGCCCACGATGGAATCGGGACGCGAGAAGTAGACCTCCTCGAAGATGCAGCTGGCGCAGGCTCGCGGGACGGTCCCCTCCTCGGACATCAAGCCGTCATCGCTGATGCGGATAAGCTCTCCGGGACGGACGTCGCGCACGTAGCGGGCACCGACGATGTCCAGGGCGCAGGTCTCGGACGCGACGACCCAGCCTTCGCCAAGCGGGACGTCCCCAAGGCCACCATCATCGCAGACGGCATCTGAAGCCTGGTGGGCGGGGATGTGCCCCAGCACAAGCGGTCGGATGCCGTTGGGGTCACGGAAGGCATAGAGGGCATTCTCGCGCACGAGGGCCATGGCATAGCCCCCCTCGATGAGGGACATGGTGTGGCGGATGCCGTCACGCAGGTGGCTGGTCTGCTCGGTGTAGTAGCCAATCAGCTTGGCCGCAACCTCGGAGTCCGTATTGGACCGAAACGGCACTCCCAAGCACACCAGCTCGCCACGAAGCATGTCCGAGTTGACCAGCGTCCCGTTGTGTGCCAGAGCGATGATCACGTCGTTGATCGTGGAGAAGTGAGGCTGGGCGGCCTCCCAGCTGCGGGCGCCCGAGGTCCCATAGCGCACGTGACCTACGGCGACCTTCCCGGGCATGGCCGCCAGGTCGTTGTCCGAGAAGACCGTGCTCACTAGGCCCAGGTCCTTGCGGACCAGCACGGTGTGCCCGTTGCCCACGGCGATGCCCGCAGACTCCTGGCCGCGGTGCTGCAGCGCGCGCAGGGCGAAGTAGGTCAGGCGGGCGACGTCGCGACCCGGAGCCCAGACACCGAAGACGCCGCACTCCTCGTGCAGCGCGTCTCCGTCCTCGTCAGCAAAGACGGAACGCGGGAGATCAGACGGGTCTCTCACAGGGCCTCTCCTAGCTGGACGCGGAGGCATTGGCCTCGCTCTTGGGAACGCAGACCAAGATCGTGCGGCCGTAGCCGTCATAGTAGTTGCAAGTGGACATCGTCAGGACGTGCTCCGCGCCCTGGATGACCTGCTCGGCATCACCGCGCCTGGTGACGGCCTTGGACAGCAGAGCACCCAGGTAGCTATGGAAGGCATCCGTGCTCTCGAAGGTGAACTGTCGCACGTTCTGGTCATCAGGGTCGGTGTAGTAGAGCATCAGCGGCTCGAGCTCGAAGGATCCCGTCTCGGTGACGTACCAGACGGTCGTGATCTCGTCGAAGCGTGACTGGTCGTCCATGGCGGCTACCTGCTCGAACATCGTGCCGTTCTTGAGGTGATGACCGTAGATGATGCTCTGGTTGTCTACCATGCCGGGGGTGCTGTTCTCGTAGTCCATGAAGAGCTGGCCAGCGATGATCCAGTCGCCCTCGGCCGAGTGACGGAGGTAGTACTCGTTGTCGTCGCCTTGGTAGACGGGATAGTTGATGGTGGTTCCCGGCACGTAGAGCCAACCGACCACGTCGCCGTTGATGGCCTTGAGACCGGCCCAGTCGACCACGGGGGCCTCCGAGGACTGTTCCTCCGTAGGTAGCTGGACGTAAGCCGCAAGCTTTTGGTTTTGCACGTCCTGCTCGTGATAGCGCCACTGGGCGAATCCCCAGAGACCCGCTGCGACCAGCAGCAGGATGATGCCGAGGGTGATCAGGACGTTGGAGACGACGCGGGAGGCCGGGCGCCTGCGGGGGGCAGGGGGCCGGCGTGCAGCCGAGGGCACTGCCGAGAGCGGCGGGGTGACGTTGCCGGCGTGGTGTGGGGCGCTGTGCTTTGCCATCGCTTCTCCTACGCCTCCGCCATCTGCCGCTTGAATTCCGCAACCTTGGTGGCGTATGCAGGGAGCGCAGTGCCCAGGATCTGCGTGGCGTAGATCGCCGCGTTCCTGGAGCCCCCGATGGCAACGCAGGCGACGGGAACGCCGGCAGGCATCTGCACCATGGATAGCAGCGAGTCCATGCCTCCCAGATCGGAGGTCTTCATGGGAACCCCGACGATGGGCAGCGGGGTGTACGCGGCAACGACGCCGCCCAGATGGGCGGCCTTGCCAGCCGCGGCGATGATGACCCTGATGCCACGCTCGGCTGCGGTGGACGACCACTCACGCACCTTGGTGGGGGCGCGGTGTGCCGAGGCGACGACGAGCTCGTAGGGAACGCCAAACTCCTCGAGCTGCTTGATGCAGGCCTCCATGGCCGGAAGGTCCGATTTGGAGCCCATGATGATCCCCACGAGTGGTGCGTCTGCCATTGCATCCCCCCAACTAGACTGCCGAACGTCACCGGACGCACACGCGGCATCCGGGCTGCACAACACATCCAGTATACGTGCAAGCCCCGACAAGGTACGCTGCCGTTAGCACCTTTGCCACAATCCTCCCGAAGACAGGGGGCGCATGGCCCGGCCCTCGATGCCGACGGGGCGCCGCGTGCGATGTTCCACCGCTTTGGGCTATGCTGTGGGGTCAAGCATCGGTCCATCAGTCCATGTTTGAAAGGAATACCTCATGACCAACGCTAGGGAGCTGTTCCTGTACCGGCGCGAGGGCGCGTACATCCCCCGCATAGCCGCCGTTCACGACCTATGCGGCTACGGCAAGTGCTCGCTGGGCGTCGCCATTCCCGTGCTGTCCGCAGCGGGCTGCGACGTATGCCCCGTGCCGACATCCCTCTTCTCGGCGCACACTAAGTTCCCCACCTTCTACATGCATGACACCACCTCCATGTTGGACGGCTACCTTGACGCGTGGTCCGAGGTGGGCATCGGGCTCGACGCGGTGTACTCCGGTTTCCTGGGATCGGCCGGGCAAGTAGGTGCCATCCAGCGCATCTACGCCGACCATCCCCAGGCCTTGCGCATCGTCGACCCGGTGATGGGCGACGGCGGGGCCAAGTACCCCACCTACACGGACGAGATGTGCGCCGCCATGGCCGCGCTCGTGGATGGCGCGGACCTGCTGACCCCCAACCTGACCGAGGCATCCATCCTGACGGGCGTCGACTACCAGGGGCAGGACGTCACGGACGAGTTCGTGCGCGAGAACATGCGGCGGCTCCTGGACATGGGCGCCAAGAACGTCGTGATCAAGGGCATAAGTCGCGGCGACGGGAAGATCCGCAACTACCTTGCGGGAAGCGACGTGGCGTTCGAGGAGGTCGCGGCCGAGCAGCTACCCTACATGCTCCACGGCACGGGCGACCTCTACGCGTCGGCCCTTCTCGCCGCCGTCATGGCCGGCAAGTCGCTCTACGAGAGCGTCACCTTCGCCGGTAGGTTGGTGCGCGACGCCATGGTCATCACGCGCGACCAACCCGACTTCGAGCTACGCGGTGTGAGCTTCGAGAGCGTCCTGGGCGAGGTCACCGGCCTCGTGTAGCCCCGCTCGAAGAAGCTGTCTGCAGGCAGGCGGTCGCAATGCCGTGACCGCCTGCCTAGCTGCCACTTGTGCTCGTGGTCGAGGCAGACGCGTCGCCCGAAGACGCGTCGACGGCCGAGGGCGATGCGCTCGCCTCGGCCGACGTTGTGGCGGCGCCGTCAGGCGAGACGGCATTCGAGGTCGATGCTCCCGTCGCAGAGGGCCCTCCCGCACTCGAACCTGTGACACCGGGAGAGGGCTCGCCGGAATCGACCGTCGTCGTGGCCGCATCGTCCGAGTCGCCCAAGAGGGAGCTGATGATCGAGGACGGGGTGAAGGACGACGTGATCGCCTTGCGCAGCTGCTCCTGCGTGGCCGAGTCGACGCCCGTAATGGCACAGTTGAAGCGGACGCCCTCCTCGGTCGTGGTCTTGGTCCAGACGAAGGTCATGAGGGTCTTCATGTTTCCCTCGGGCTGGACCAGGCCAAAGAACTTCGCGTTCTGGAACTCGCCCTCGTCGTTCACGTAGACGTTGACGTGGTAGGTGATCGTGTCGATGTTGGGGTTGAGCAGCGCGTTGACTGAAAGGGCGGCCGCCTGGATCTGAGAGCCGGCAAATGCCTCGAGCACGTCCTTCGAGGAGGTGTCCACGACGGTGACCTCGATGCGGTGCGTGTTCTCGTCTGCCTCTTGGACCGAGAAGCGGTCGGGGAACTGGGTGAATCCATTGCCCCATTCCACACCCTTGTCCAAGGCCGTAGCGACGGTCGTGACCGTGACGTCGTCGGAGAGGTCTGCGGTACCGGCGCGGCGTGCGAGCCCCGTAGCGACCTGCGAGATGACGATTATCAGCAGGAACACGACAACAAAGCCCACGGCCGTCGCCGTGATGACCTTCTCGACGTTGGAGCCCGAGGGATCGGCTTCGGACAACGGGTCGACATCGACGCCCTGGCCCACTTCCCTGCGACGGCGCCGCTGCCTCTTGGCCGTCTCCTCGTTGGTGTGACCGGTCTCGTCAACCGTAGTAAAGAGCTCCTCGGCCTGCTCCGCCGAGAGGGCGCCCTTCTGGATGCGCGCCGCTTCTCTCTTCTTAGCCATGTAGCCTCTCTCTGGCGTATGCCCATGCCGACGAGGTGCGCCGACACGAATCCTTGGGTCTGCGTCCAGTATACGCATAGCCCCGCATGCGTTGGGCGGCCGGAAGGCGGCACGCCCCCGCGAGTGGCCCTACTCCTCTGACGTGGGGGCCAGGCGGCGGGCCACGGCATCGCAGACGAGCGCGCCCACGACGGTCTTGGCGTCCTCGATGCGCCCGTCCAGCACGGCGTCCACGAGCTCGGACAGCGGGACGAGGTCCACGTTGATGAACTCGTCGTCATCTGGCGAGGACCGGGTCACTCTGAGCCCGGTTGCCATGTAGATGTGGATGAGCTCGTCGGCGAAACCGGCTGACGTGGCGATCGTGGTGAGGAAGGCCATGCGCTCGGCACGCACGCCCGTCTCCTCGGCAAGCTCGCGCACGGCGCAGTCGAGCGGGTCTTCGCCGGGATCGAGCTTGCCGGCGGGCAGCTCGACCGTCACGCGCCCCAATGCCGTGCGGTACTGACGGACCAGACAGATGCGACCGTCGTCCGTAAGCGCCACGACGGCGACGGCGCCTGGGTGGCGCACTACGTCACGCAACGCCTCGCGGCCGTCTGGCATCCTCACCCGCAGTCGATCCACGTTGAAGATGCGACCGGTCCACGCCACGTCCTCGGACACGACATGCTCCGCCAGGCCACTGTCCCGCGGGTCCTCCTCGCCCAGGACCAGGCGGCGCGACTCGGGAGCGCCGGACTCGTGGTCGGCAGCCGGAAGGTCGCCGTCAAACGTGAAGGCCCGCGCGCTGCCGGCCATCGCGTCGATGGCCTCGCCGAGTGGGTCTCCGTCTCCCTTGCCTGACATCACTGCCCCCTAGAGGTTCGCGCGGCCCTTGATGGCCTTGATGCCTATGTCATGGCGGTACGTCTTGCCCTCGAAGGAAATCCTGTCGCAGGCCTGATAGGCCTTGTTGCGAGCTTCCTCGAAGCTGGGTGCGATGGCCGTGACGTCGAGTACGCGGCCACCGTTGGTGAGGACGTTGCCTTCGTCGTCGAGCGTGGTGCCGGCGTGATAGACGAAAACGCCCTCCATGGCGTTGGCGTCGGCAATGCCCGAGATGGGCTTGCCCTTCTCGTAGTGGCCAGGATACCCCTTCGAGGCCAGCACCACCGACACCGCCCAGTCATCCTCCCAGCGGACCATGGCCTCATCGAGCGAGCCGTCGTCGCAGGCGAGAAAACACTCCACGAGGTCGGCTTTCATGCGCGGAAGGACCACCTGGGTCTCGGGATCACCAAAGCGCGCGTTGAACTCGAGGACCTTGGGACCGTCCTTGGTCAACATGAAGCCACCGTAGAGGCAGCCCTGGTAGATGATGCCATCGGCGCGGAGTTGACCGACCACCTGCCGCTCGATTTGGACCATCTGCTCGAGTTCGTCGGGAAGCAGGATGGGTACGGGCGAGTAGACGCCCATGCCACCCGTGTTGGGGCCGCGGTCCCCGTCGAGGGCGCGCTTGTGGTCCTGCGAGGTGGCGAGCGGTACGACCGTGGTGCCGTCGGTCAGGGCAAGAAGGGAGCACTCGGGACCGTCGAGCATCTCTTCCACCATGACGGTGCTGCCCGCAGCGCCAAAGTCCGTGAAGCACTCGTGGACGCCGACGAGGGCCTCCTCGGTGGTCTGGGCGACGATGACGCCCTTGCCGGCGGCAAGGCCGTCCGCTTTCACGACGCAGGGACCGCCCAGGCCACGTACGTAGTCGGCACAGGCATGCTCATCCGTGAAGCTCTGGTATGCGGCGGTGGGAACGCCTGCACGGGACATGACCTCCTTGGCGAACTTCTTGGAACCCTCCATCTGCGCCGCCGCCGCCGAGGGCCCGAAGACCGGGATCCCCTCGGCACGCACGGCATCGGCCACGCCGGCGACGAGCGGGGCTTCGGGACCGATCACCACAAGGCCGATGCCCTCGCGTCGCGCGAAGCCCGCTACGTCCCGAGGGGACTCCTGGTTGACGTCTGCCGCCTGGGCCAGATCGCGCATGCCGCCATTGCCTGGCGCGACCCAGAGCCTCCCCGCGCGCGGGGAGGCGGCGAGCTTGACGAGGAGCGCATGCTCGCGGCCACCAGAACCCAGGAGCAGGATATCGATCTTTTCGGCGGCGGCCATAGTGTCCTCCAATGTTCAGTCGACAGGGCGCATGAGGGAAGTGGCCTCATCGGGCTTGATGAGCGAGGATGGGGCATAGGACAGCCCGACGGCGCCAATGCCCAGCCGGGCCGTCGTCGACGGGTTGGTGCTGAGGATCGCGGAGCGGGTCGCCTCGAACTCGTTGGTGACCAGGGGCTTCTCGACCACCGCAAGCTGGCGGGGAACGCCGGCGGTGACCTCGACGTAGGTGAGGGGGCCCACCTTGCGGGCGTAGGCGCTCATGGCGCGGGCCATGTTGCCGGCAAGGCGCGACAGGTCGTTGGAGCTGAAGAGCTCGGTGGGCGTGCCGTCCTGGTTGACGCTAAAGACCCGACGCAGCCCCAGGGCGCGCGTCCGCAGGCGATCCGCCCTCCCCAAGATGCCGCTTTGACGGGTGGTGCCGTGTGGGAGGGGCGAGGATTCGGACGCCGGGACGAACAGCGCCCGGGTAGCAGAGGCGAGCTCCTGGGCCCTGATGACGGCAGCGTCCGCCGAAAGGCCCGCGTCGCGGTCGGCGACCATGCGCGCGAGGACGATTGCCAGCTGACCTGAGTAGCAGCGACTGTCCAGTACGCGGATGACGGCCCCCTCGACGGAGGACGCCGCGTCGAGCGCAAGGTCGTACGCGTCGCTCAGCGCGCTCGAGGTATGCAGGGACACGATGTCCACGACGCCCTGCCCGACGAGCTCGTGATAGCAGCGCTCAAACTCCCCACGTGAGGGGGCAGAGACACCAACCTGGCCCCTCGTCGAGGAGTAGCGGACGAAGAAGTCCGTGGGATCAAGCTCAACGCAGTCACGATACCGGGTGCCGCCCATACGCACGACAAGGGGAACGAGCGAGACCTTCGCCCTCTCGAGACTGGAGAGGGAAAGGTCGCACCCACTGTCACACACGATCGCAAATTTGCTGCGCGCTACGGACGACAGGGCTGACAAGGCTACTTCCAATACCTATCGATTGTCTGGTCGCGGTCGGGGCCGACCGTGATGATGGAGACACGGACGCCCGCGAGCTGCTCGAGGAAGTCGATGTAGTCCTTGGCCTCGCGCGGGAGCCGGTAGAAGTCGCGTACGCCAGAGATGTCGCAGCCCCAGCCAGGCAGGGTCTCGTAGACCGGCTTGGCATGGTAGAAGACGCTCTGGTGCTCTGGGACGGTGCGGTAGGTCTTGCCATCGCACTCATAGGCGACGCAGACCTTGATCTCGTCCAGGCAGCCCAGCACGTCAAGTTTGGTGATGGCGAGGTCCGTGAGTCCGTTGACGCGAGCCGCATAGTTGACGACAACGGAGTCGTACCAGCCGCAGCGGCGCTTGCGCCCGGTGGTCACGCCATATTCGTGACCCACCTCGCCCAGCCTGTCGCCGATCTCGCCCTCGAGCTCCGTCGGGAAGGGTCCGGAACCCACACGCGTCAGATAGGCCTTCGCGATGCCCAGGACGCGACCTATGTTGGTGGGACCCACGCCCGAGCCGGTCACCGCTCCGCCAGCCGTGCAGTTGGACGAGGTGACGAACGGATAGGTGCCGTGGTCGATGTCGAGCATGGTCGCCTGGGCCCCCTCGAAGAGGATGCTCCTCCCCGCCTCGAGCTGCTCGTTGAGGAACAGCGAGCTCTCGACGATGTAAGGGCGGATGCGCTCGGCATACGGGAGGTAGGTCTCGCAGACCTGATTGACCGTATAGGTCGGCATCTCGTAGACCTTCTCGAGGATGGGATTGGTGTAGGCGAGGGCCGCCTCGAGCTTCTCGCGGAAGATCTTCTCGTCCAACATGTCCTGGACGCGTAGGCCCGTGCGGTTCATCTTGTCCATGTAAGTGGGACCGACGCCGCGCTTTGTGGTACCGATGAGGTTCTTACCGAGCCTCTTCTCATGCGCGCCGTCGAGGTCCTTATGGTAGGGCATGACGATGTGGGCGTTGCCTGAGATCCTTAGCTCGTCGCAGGAGATGCCCTGGGCCTCGAGCATGTCGATCTCGCCGAGGAGCACCTCGGGGTCGACGATGCATCCGTTGCCGATGACGGGGTAGGTCCCGTCGTACATGACTCCGGAAGGCACCTGATGCAGTGCGAGCTTGTGGCCGTTCGCGATGACCGTGTGGCCGGCGTTGGCGCCACCGGCATAGCGGCACACCACGTCGAAGTCGCCGGAGATGAGATCGGTGACCTTGCCCTTGCCCTCGTCCCCCCATTGCGTTCCAACAAGCACTGATGCCGGCATGTGAGTCTCCCTTGCTGGATGGTCCGTCCGGCCCGCAGGGTAGCAGCGGGCAGTCTCAAGTATACGGCAGCGTTACTCCGAATGCGTCCGGTCGACCTCGACGAACTTGGTCGAGCCGGGGAGGAACATGAGCGGGACGATGTCCAAGGGGCCCGAACGGTTCTTGGCGATGATGAATTCGGTCACGTTCATGTCGGGGCGGTCGGGCCTCTCGGACTCCTCCTCGGTCATGGAGCGGTCGAGCAGGATGACGATGTCGGCGTCCTGCTCGATGGAGCCGGACTCGCGCAGGTCAGAGAGCTGCGGGCGCTGGCCCTTGCGGTCCGTCACCTGACGGTTGAGCTGAGACAGTGCGACGACGGGCACCTCGAGGTCCTTGGCCATGATCTTGATGCCACGCGACATCTCGGAGACCTCGGTGGCGCGAGAGTCCATGCGCTGGCGTCCCGAGGGCGGAGAGAGCAGCTGCAGGTAGTCTACGAGCACGATGCCGCGCTCCTTCCCGTTGAGCATGCGCCGCGCCTTGGCGCGGATCTCTGTGACGGTAGTGCCTGGAGTGTCGTCGATCATGATGTCGAGTCGCGAGAGGTCGCGCGTGGCATCCAGGATGGTGGGCCACTGGTTGTCCTGTATGCGAGCCCCACGGATGGCGGACAGGGGGATGTGTGCATAGGCGGAGAGCAGGCGCTGGGCGATCTCGACCTTTGACATCTCGAGCGAGAAGAACGCCACGGACGCACCGTGGGCGGCCGCGTTGGTGGCAAGGTTCAGCGCGAAGGAGGTCTTGCCGACGCCCGGCCGTGCGCCGACGACGATCATCTGGCCAGGCCTGAGGCCCTGCAGGCGGGAGTCGATGCCCGGGTACCCCGTCTGGACGCCCATGAACTCTGCGGGGTCCATGCAGGCCTCGCCCAACTCGGTATAGAGGTCGCCCATGACCTCGGAGAGGTCCGAGTAGCTATCGCCGATCTCGCGGTTCGTCACGCCCAGAAGGAGGTTCTCGGCGGAGTCCACGACCTCCTTGGTGTCCTCCGGGGCATCGAAGGCGAGGGCGGTGATCTTCGCGGACGCCTCGATGATGGCCCGAAGCGTCGCGTCCCTGTGAAGGATCTCGACGTGATGCTCCCACGAGGCCAGGGAGAACGAGTTGTTGTTGAGCTCGAGCAGGAAGGCCATGCCGCCGATGCGCTCCAGGCTACCGGCACTCCTGAGATGGTCGGAAAGGGAGATGGGGTCGACCGGGCGGCCCCGGTCGAACATCTCCTTCATCGCGTTGAAGACCGTGCGATGCGAGTGGAGGTAGAAGTCCGTCTCCTCAAGGTGAACCAAGCACTCCTGCAACACGTCCTGGGAGAGCAGCATGGCTGAAAGGATGGACTTCTCGGCCGCAAGGTCCTGCGGCATGGATCCGCCACCCGGAAGGGCACCGTCCGAAATTCCCCCATGGCTGCCATAGTCGTCTGACATGTCTGGTCCGATCGCTCGTGTGAGATGGATGCGCCGGAATGGTACCTCATGGTGGAGACACTTTCTCTGACCATAACTGCTATCAACAGGGCATTGTTGATAGCTACTCGGAGCTAGCGGCGCGTTTTTACCTTTTCGACGTTTTCAACAAGTTTGGAAAGTTTTTCCAGCTCGGTTTTCGACACCGGCGAGCCTTTGGAATGATTTAAGCAATTGGGCCTTCTAGGTGCTGTTTAACATATTTCTCCACATGTCAAGTCACGTTTCCGCAGGTAAATTGCCTAGCGCCAAATTACATAAAAAGAGAAGTCCCCACCGCAACTTGAGGGTTGCGGTGGGGACGGCCATGGGCGCCTTGGCTGCCGGGCCTTCGACGCCCAGTACCTGACCTGCTGGTCTTGTTGATATCCCCAGCTCGCGAAGAGGGCGATGGAGGGCACCAAAACCTACTCGGTGACGTCCTCGGGCCCCTCTTCGGCCTTAGGCTCGGAAGTCTCGGTGGTGCCTGCCTCGGGAGCCTTCTCGTCGATGCCGACAAGGACGGTGATGATGGCATTGATGTCACGATAGAGGTTGATCTCGACCTCGTGGCGACCGGCGGTCTTGATGGTGGCGCCGCGAGCGACGCGCTTGCGGTCCACCTCAACGCCAAGCTCGGCCTTGATGGCATCGACGATCTGGTTGGTGGTGACGGAACCAAAGAGCTGGTCGTTCTCGCCAACCTTGGCATCGACGGTGACGGATTTGCCGTTGAGCAGCTCCTTGGTCGCGTTGGCATCAGAGATGCGCTTCTCCTCGCGCTTCTCGATGTTGTGGCGGCGCTCCTCGAGCTGCTTGACGTTACCCGGGGTGGCGGGCTGGGCGATCTTGTTGGGGAACAGATAGTTCTCCGCATAGCCCTGGGCGACCTCTACGATGTCGCCTTCGCCGCCCTTGCCCCTGAGCTCACCCAAGAGGATGACTTTCATGGGAACTCCTTCGCTGTGATCGGCCTAGGCCGACTTCTTGCTTTCATGTTCAGCCCCGCCGCCCCCAAGGCCGCGGAAGTCCGCGACGAGGTCGACCAGGCCAAGTGCGCTCGAGACGAAGAAGGCCGTCTCGAGCCAGACCGCTACGATGACCCACAGGAAACTCGTGAGACGCGAGTTGCCCGCGCGTCCGATGGCCCACATCTGCACCGCGATTCCCTGAACCGCAAGCGCAGCACGAGCCGCCGTGAAAACGTTCCTCCCCACCAGCTGGATGAGATCCGGTTGATAGGGCGACTGCACCCCAAGCACGATCGCAACGGCACCCAGGACAAAGGCAAGGCCCATCCAAAGTGGCAGCCTCATCTCCGTCAGGCGCAACGACGTGCGGGGAAGCCCGCAGGCCTTTTGGGCCGCCCTCGTGCCCAGCCGGGCGAGAAGGGCGGACAGGGCCGACTGTAGGAGGTACGCCATGGGCCAGAAGGCCTTGTAGAGCTGGAGGGCAGATGCGAGTTCCATCCTCCGGCTCATCTCTACCGAACCTCCCAGCATGCCCAGGTAACCATCAGCCAGGTGCTCGAGATACGCGGGGAGCGTCGTCCCGCTCTGCAGGGCGGCCATGGAGTCGACGCCGATCGCGGCGAGGGAACCCCCTGCCATGACCAGGCACTCCGGGCCGAGCGACCTCCCGCGTCCCGATGTGGCCACAACGTAGCCAAGGGAGATGCAACATGCCACCAGCGCGGATGGAACGTACCCCACCCCGACCACGAGACCCGCAAGGACGGCCGACACCGCGGCGACGGCAAAGGCCGAGAGCCGTGCCCCTTGGCCATCCCTAGCAGACGCGACGGTGACTCCGTATGCGATCAGGGCACATGAGACCACGGGGCTCAGCATCGTGGCACACATGCCACCCGCGACGGCCCAGAGAAGGCCCCGCTGGACCCCGCTGGGCGCAGACGTCCCCCGAGACGCACTCCCATGAGGGTTGAGGTGCGCGTACCCACTGCGGAGTCCGTCCGGTATGACCGGTCGTCTGTCGGAAGAGCCACTCACGAACGTAAGCGATCTTTGGTACCGGCTCGCTAGCCGCGACCACGGCCACCGCGGCTGGAGACCACGGAGACGGTGTACGGCAGGAGGGCCATCTCGCGGGCGCGCTTAATGGCGACCGCGATGTCATGCTGATGCTGCGTGCAGGCGCCAGTGACACGACGAGGCTTGATCTTGCCACGATCGGTCATGTACTTGCGGAGGAGCTGCGTATCCTTGTAGTCGATGAACTCGACGTCCTCCTTGCAAAACTGGCAATACTTGCGACGCGGCTGGCGCTGTTCGACTTGCCTTTGCTTAGCCATGTCCTAATGCCTTTCCATCGGCGACCAAAGGATCGCCGTCTCGTTAGAACGGGATGTCCTCGTCGTACACGTCCGCCGCGGGCGGGGTGGATACGGGGGGACGCGGGGCCTGTGGGGCGGGCGTGGGCGCCGGGGTCGCATAGCTGGGATAGCCGTCGCCGCCCTGCTGGCCCGCACCCCTCTGGGAGAGGAACTCGACCTCGTCGACGATGACCTCGAGCTTGCTGCGCCTCTGGCCGTCGCGCTCCCACTGGCTCCAGCGGAGCTTGCCCTCGATGGCAACCTTCTGCCCCTTGGAGAGGAAGCGGGAGAGCGGCTCGGCGCGGTTGCCGAAGACGACGCAGTCGACGAAGTTGGGGACGTCCTCCCAGTCGCCCGACTGCGGGTTGCGGCGACGGTCGTTGACGGCGACGCCGAAGGTGAGGACCTGGGTGCCGCTGCCCGTCGCGCGAAGCTCGGGGTCGCGCGTGAGGTTTCCTGAGATGTTCACCCTGTTGATGCTCACGTAGCTCACTGCCTCTCATCCGTGGGCCGAGGCCCACACTTCCGGAACTAGTCCCTGTCGGTTCGACGAACGACCATGTGGCGCTTCACCGCATCGTTGATGCGGAGAACGCGGTCGAGCTCGGCGATGTCTGCGGGGTCTGCGTGGAAGTCGATGAGGGTATAGTCGCCCTCGTTGAGCTTGTCGATCTCGAAGGCAAGCTTGCGCTTGCCCCAGTCCTCGACGTTGTCGATTGTGCCGCCGTTCTCGGTGACAGCGACGTCAATGCGCTTCATGACGCCGGCGCGAACCTCCTCGGTACACGCGGGATCAACAAAATACAGCAGTTCATAAGCCTTCATGTGGTCACCTCCTCTGGGCTAACGGCTCCGGTTCGTGAAGGTTGCACCCGGAGCAGGAAAGGTCGGCGTTCGATGGTAGCACAGATGTCTTGCGATCTTCCAATGACGTTCTCTGGTGCCAGCCTCCCATACAGTCCCCACATACGGGAATGCTGGCACAGGGCGCTTGCAAAGGCGCGCCCCCTGGCTCGCCAGAAGCTTGCCAGGGGGCGCCGCCATCTAACGCATGGGCACCACATCAGTCTTCGCCGGGAAGGAGAGGCCTCACTCGGCCGTGCCGTCAGCGGTCTCGGCCGAGGGTGCGGAGGCAGGCTCGGGACCGGGTTCGGAAGCAGGTGTGACCTCGGCAGCCTCAGCGGGGTCCTGGGTCTGCTCGACAGCGGGCTGCGGCGCTGCCTCGGCCTCTTGCACGACGGTTGTCGCAGGTGCCGCTGCGGACTCCGTGGGGACCTCGGCGGTCGGCTGGGCGGAGGTGGCAGCCTCGGCAGACGCGGGGGGTGCGGGCTGGGCGGGGACTTCGGTCGGGGACGCCTGCTGTGACGCGGGCGAGGGGGGTGTCGCCGGCAGGCCCACGGGCCCGACCTCGGGCAGGGGATCACCGCTAGCGCTCCAAGCGGGGACGTTGAACTGGCGCATCCACAGTGCAACCATGGTGACGGTGATGAGCGAGTAGAACGACGCGAGGACGTTGCCAAGGTAGATCGCGACAACGATGCCCGGAACCATCGAGCCGACCGTATCGGCCATCATACGAAGGGCCATGGCGTCGGTGGAGGGATAACCGTAGTAGTAGCTGCCGTAGTAGCCACTGGAGCTCGTGGCCACGAAGGTGGCCAGCTGCATGATCAGGGGCATCAGCAGGACCGAGAAGAGGACGGCCATGATGATGCCCACCACGAGGCTCATCAGGCAAGTGACGCCCGTGACGTGGGCGACGCCGCCGAAGTCGCGCTTGAGCATGTCATAGAGTCTGTTGGCCTGATAGCCCGCCTTGAAGTCCTGGTAGATTGCGGCTCGTAGGGCGGCCACGAAGAACAGGACCTCCGAGAAGACCGTGACCACCAAGATCAGGATCTCAAGGACGGAGCTGTAGTGGAACAGGCTTCTCAGCAGAGCGAAGACGAGCATGAGCGCGAGGTTCCAACCCAGCATGACGACGAAGCCGCGCCAACCGCTCTTGATGCAGGCCCCCACGCCCACGCCCTTCTGCTTGGGGGCTGCGTCGACCCCCCATGCCGTGAGTCGCGCCCACTCGAGGGCATAGCCCAAGACGCCCAGGGGGCCGGCTATGGGTACGACGGTGGCAATCGCCATGACCAACAGGACCTTGATCCAGCCCTTGTCGCGCGTGAGTAACCGCCATGAGCGGCCGTAGTAGTTCGTCTCGCCTGCCATGTATGTCTCCTTTCGCTGGCGCCTTGTCTAGCGCGGGCCAGTTCTTCCGGAAGTGCGCAACCCGTTTGGGTGCCACTAGTTTAGATGAACCATGTTAACGGGGGTTTAAGGACTACCGAACGATTTGGGGGCTGCGACGGGGGGACGGAAGCTCGGGTTGGTGCGATTCGGGCGAGCACCCGAGTCGGAGGCATGAAAAGGGGACCCGCTTCCCAGCGGGCCCCCGTTGCAACGATGGCGGAGGAGGAGGGATTCGAACCCTCGTACCCTCGAAAGGGTAAACGGTTTTCGAGACCGCCGCATTCAACCACTCTGCCACCCCTCCGAAGGGCGATTCGAAAGTGGCGCCCGCAGGCGCCACTCGAATAATTCTGGCGGAGAGTCTGGGATTTGAACCCAGGATACGCTTTAGGCGTATACACGATTTCCAATCGTGCTCCTTCGGCCACTCGGACAACTCTCCTCAAAACCGCGCATGACAGTATACATGACCAGGCTTCCCTTTGGCTAGCACATTTTTTCTACAAAGGGGGTCAGGGAGGGTACCGAGGCATTACCATGGCAGGGCACGGACGCGCCCGACACCCTCCGTCCCATGGGAGAAGAACGTGATCTCAGAGCTGATATCCTCTGCCAGCCCGGACACCGCCGCCGCCGCCATTCCCGCGTGGCTCGACATCACCGCCGTCGTCGTCGGCGCCATCTCCGGCATTCTCGTCGCACGCGAGCGCAGGCTCGACCTCATCGGCTACATTGCGCTCGCCATGTTCGGCGGCCTGGGCGGTGGACTCGTCCGCGACGTGGTCATGCAGCGGGGGTCGGTCTACATGCTCAGCTCGCCCTACGCCATCCTCGCGACGGTGTCCGCCGGAGTCGTGGGCTTCCTGTTTCCAGGGATGTTCGGCAGCTTTCCCGGGCTACTGGAGTGGGTCGACATCATATCGGTCGGCCTGTTTGCCGCCGCGGGCACCGACAAGGCCATGGTCTTCTCGCTCAACCCTCTGGCCTGCATACTCATGGGAACCATCACGGGCGTGGGCGGCGGCATGCTGCGCGACGTGTGTTTGGGGGACGTCCCCAGGATCTTCCGTCGCAGCAACTTCTACGCCATCTGCGCCATCGGTGGGTCGATGTCCTACTACCTCCCCGTCACGCTCATCCATCTGCAGCGCCTGTGGGCGACGGTCCTCTGCGTGCTCATCACGGTGCTGCTCAGGCGCTGGTCGCTTCGCTTCAACGTGATGTCGCCCGCAGACATCGACCTGACCCCACGCGTGATGGACAGGGCCCGGACCGTCGTGACCTACGCAAAGAGCGAGGGCGTCGCGCGCTCCAGGCGCGTCATCCGCCGACCTCATCGCGGGGCGGGCGACCTGTAGGGCACAGGGCGCGGCCAAAGGTCGCGCTCCACATCACCGTCGTTGGTCATCGAGGGTCCGGGTCTCCACGCTCGACCTACTTGTCGACCATCCCATGGCGAACGCGCCACTTGCGGCGGTCGGTCTCGTTCAGGATGCGCTTGCGCATGCGGACGTTCCGGGGCGTGATCTCAACCAGTTCGTCATCCATGATGTACTCGAGTGCCTCCTCGAGCGAGAAGGTCTTGGGCGGCGTCAGCTGGACGGCGATGTCTGCGGTCGATGAGCGCTGGTTTCCAAGCGACTTGGTGCGTGCGATGTTGACGACCATGTCGCCTGGCTTGGAGCGCTCGCCCACGAGCATGCCCTCGTAGCACTCGGTGCCGGGCTCGACGAAGAGCGTGCCGCGCTCCTGGAGGGTACCCAACGCATAGGCCACGGCCTTCTCGGTGGACATGGAGATCATGGCGCCGTTCTGGCGGACGCCCAGTTCACCGGCGTAGGGTCCATACTCCAGGAAGGTGTGGTAGAAGACCGCCTCACCGTGCGTGACGTTGAGGATGCGATTCTTGAGGCCCATGATGCCGCGGGTGGGGATCTTGAACTCGAGGTGCGTCTGCGTGGTTCCGGCGTCCATGGAGACCATGGCCCCGCCAGAATCGCCGAAGACCTCGATGACCTTGCCGGAGAATTCGCCCGGACACTCAACGACCGCCTGCTCGACAGGTTCGACGGTGTTGCCGTGCTCGTCCTTCTTGAAGAGCACGCGCGGACGACCGACCTGGAACTCGAAGCCCTCGCGGCGCATCTGCTCCATGAGGACGGACAGGTGCAGGATGCCGCGGCCACTGACCTCGGTACCCGTCTTGTCTGGGAGCTCCTCTATGCGCATGGTCACGTTGTTCTCGCGCTCGGCCTCCAGGCGCTCCTTGAGCTGGCGCCCGCCGACGATGTCGCCCTCGCGGCCGACGAGGGGAGAGGTCGAGGGCTCGAACACGATGGAGAGGGTTGGCGGGTCGATCTCTATGGGCTCGAGCTCGACGGGATTGTCGGGGTCGGTGTAGACGTCGCCGATGTCCGTGGAGTCGACGCCCACGACGGCGGCAATGTCACCGGCCTGGGCCTCGCCGCACTCCCTGCGGCCCAGGTAGTCGAAGGTGAAGAGCTGCTTGACCTGACTCATGGCACGCGACCCGTCGTTCTTCACGACGAGGATCCTGTCGCCCGCATGGATGGAGCCGGAGTAGATGCGACCGATGCCAATGCGTCCGACGTAGTCGGAATGGTCGATGGTGACGCACTGCATGGCGAGAGGGCCGTCCAGGTCGACGTCGGGAGCGGGCAGGGAATCGACGATCATGTCCATGAGTGGCAGCATGTCACCGTTGCCGTCCTCGGGATCGAGGCGGGCGAAGCCGTTCACGGCCGAGGCGTAGACCACGTGTTCCATGCTGAACTCGAGCTGCGCGTCGTCGGCACCCAGGTCCATCATGAGGTCCAGGCAGTCGTTGAGGGCCTTCTCGGGGTCTGCGCCGCCACGATCGATCTTGTTGATGCAGACCATGATGGAGAGCCCGGCTGCGATGGCGTGGCTCAGCACGAAGCGGGTCTGGGGCATGGGGCCCTCGGCCGCATCGACGAGCAGGACGGCTCCGTCGGCCATCTTGAGGACGCGCTCGACCTCGCCGCCAAAGTCGGCGTGGCCGGGCGTGTCGATGACGTTGATCTTGACGCCGTTGTACTCGATGGATATGTTCTTGGCGAGGATGGTGATGCCGCGCTCGCGCTCCTGGTCATTGGAGTCGAGCACGCGCTCCTCGACCTGCTGGTTGTCACGGAAGGCGTGGGTCGCCTTCAACATCTGGTCGACGAGGGTCGTCTTGCCGTGGTCGACGTGGGCGATGATTGCGATGTTCCTGATGTGCTCCTGGAGCATAGGCACCTCTTCGACGGGTTCAAGCGCTGTAGCCTGACAACTGTATATCAGGCGCAGGCGTCACCCCATACCACATGCGTCACTCCACGTAAACTGCTCTGTCCGCGGACGGTCATGGGGACGGGCGCGTCCAGGGGGATGCCCGACGGTCAGATCAGCGGCTCCACCTCACCGGCAGGCGCAGGATCGGTCCACCTGAAGCCATCGCCCTCCCCCCTGCCGTCCACGTACGAATAGGCCGAGAAGGCTTTGTGGCCCTCCTCGCCAAACTCCAGCAGCAGGGCATCCTGGTAAGCGCCAGACTCGTCGGCCACGGCACCCTCGTAGGCAAGTGCATAGCGCACCGGCGACGCAAGGCCGCCCTTCTGGTCGCCGCCAGCACGAACCAGCTGGCGAACCTTATCGTGGGCCCCATCAAGACAGGCCTCCACGCCATCGGCCGCAAATTCATACGAGGCCACGTTGCCCTGGGCGTCCGAGATGACCAGCAGCACGTTCACCGGCCTGCCCTCCGCCAGGAGGTCGAACGCGTCGCCCATCAGCTGCGAGGACAGCGCGTCCAGCTGCGGTGTGATGCCGTCGGCGCGGTATGCGTCCTCGTTTGCGTATGCCATGGCGTGTCCTCTGTACGACGTCTCTCCTGCGATGGTACAGCTTAGCCTCCGCCAAGGCTAACCGCACGTCGAGATGAGGAGTGCCGTAAAAGCGCCTTGGCACTCCATAGACGCCAATGCTTATCAACAGATTCCCTTAGGAAATGCAAGCCATTAGCGTTACCGTACAACACCTGAATTCCGTTCGCAGCAGATGTGGGATCATCCCGGACACGAATGATGCCACGGTCGATTGACACGTCGCAATCGAGGTTAGCCTGCAGGGTCTCACCCGTCACCGTCAAGACGGAAACGTCGAGATCCTTCTCTGTGGTCTTCATCACTGCGGGAACGCCGCCAGCCTTATACAGGTTGATGCAGCTGATGTTGCCATTGGAAACAACGTTGCAGACAACGGGCGTCTTGCTCGTAATTTCAGCCACCATGCCCACGTGCACTTAAGTCCGAGTTCGGCGACAAGCGCAAACAGATGAATGAGCGCATTGAACGAGCCGCCTATGAAGGCGAGCGTTCTAACGGCATTGTCGATAGCTACCTGCGTCATGATATCAGAGGGTTTGATGTTCCTCCAAACCATATCGACCACACGCGCGCCCGTTCTTCGCGCACTGAATCTGCGCTGGCTTGTGCTGCTGGGCAATAGTGCCCCATACGGAAGCATCATACCCAGCCCCTCACTCAGGCAGGCCATGGTATTTGCCGTTCCGAGGAAGGGGCAGGCGCTGGGACCTGTGTAGTACTTAAGCGTACCTTCAATCACATCACGTTCCGTAACTTCGTCACGCAAGAACGCGGCCCCTAAGGCCTTGGATTCGGAGGGTTTGATTTCATCGTAGCAAAGCCCGGCAGTAATCAACGCAGAAGGGAGATTGAGGCGCACCGCTGCATTAAGCATCCACGGAATAATCTTATCGCATGACCCCATGTATACGACTCCGTCGAATACGCCCCCCACGATCATCGCCTCACAGGAGTCGGTTATCAGATCGCGGTGAGGTAGACAGTAACGCATGCCCGAGTGGCCCTGTGCTATTCCATCACACGTGGCAATAGTGTTGAATTCGATTGGTTCACCACCCACCTCGAGAATGTCCTTCTTAACTTCTTGGGCCAGCTGGCGCAGGGGTTCGTGACCGGGGCAGACTTTGTTCCAGCTGTTCGCAATCGCGATGAAAGGCTTATCAGTATCCTCAAGCGAATCGATTGAGATTCCAGCGGAAGCAAGGTAAGCCTTGCTGATAGCCCTCTAGAATGGCTCAAGCCGATCAATCTTGCGTCGCACGGTATCTCTCCCCCTAAGAGTTCGCGAAACGAAGTTCGTCTGCCCTTATTACTCATCCCACGCAAGAACATGGCGAGGGTTGTCCACGATCATCTTCGTGTATTCAGCCTCAGAAATACTCTCTAATAGATAGCTTCTCAAAGCTGTCAAGATGTAGGCAAGTCCAGGTCTTCCTCCGTATGATACGAAGTAATCCTTCTTTCCCATGTCTCCTGCCAGACATATCTTGTCGCCGCACCCCGTCTCAACAAGGTTCGCAATCATTTCCACACGTTCGTGGTCATGACCCTCTAAATCACGCCCAACATGGTCAAACGACAGGTATGCCCCACGTTCACAAAGACTTCGGATGTAACCAAAGTCCATCGTCAAGTCCGTATGTGACAAACAGACGTGCTCGGCATCAAAACTATATTTTTCGAGCAAGTCAAGCTGCTCGTGTCCCATCGTTCCCTTGTCGCAGTGAGTGATGATAGGCAAGTGGTATTCGCGCGCCAAGGGAGCGACTATCGAGAAGGCCCTGTGTTCGCGACTCGTCACCTCACCGAAAGATGTCCCGAGCTTGGCAGCTCCTGGGTGCACCCCAGAGTAGCCAATGCCATCTACAATCTCACGACGCAGTTCTGCTTCAATCTCGTTATCAGTAAGCTGATCAAACCAGCGGGGAAGCCAGAGATCCTTGTGAAACCCGGTGACGCAGATAATATTGACACCTGACCTCCGCGATATCTCCCGAAGCGCCTCGGTGTTACGACCATATCCCAGCGGAGTGAGCTCAACGATTGTTTCTCCACCTGCCAGGCCAAACAGTCGAGCTTCTTCGACGCTCTTCTGTAGAACGTCCAACGTGTATGCGTAGTTACGATGAAGCTCGTCAGGGGCTACGTAAAGATGCTCGTGAATGAGGGTCTTGCCAAGCTTGCTTGTCTCGATTGTGCCGAGTACGGTATTGACCATCGCCCCTCCTACCACTCCGCAATGGTGCCATCGTAATTTCTCCAGCTTGGGTTACGCCAGATTAGACCTTCTGCAGAAACCGCTTGAATCTTCTCCTCATCCATGACCAGACCTAGTCCGGGCTCGGTTGGCACTCGGATATACCCGTCCGTAAACTCAAAGACGTCCTTGTTTTGGATAAAGTCAAGAAGGTCAAACCCTTGGTTGTAATGAATGCCAAGGCTCTGCTCTTGGATAAACACGTTTGGGGAGCAGACATCAACTTGGAGCGTCGCTGCCAAAGCGATGGGACCGTATGGCGCATGCGGGGCTGCAGCAACATCAAACGCTTCGGCCATTCCAATAATCTTTCGAGCCTCGAGGATACCTCCACACATGGATACATCAGGCTGAACAATGTCTACCGCCCCTTGGACAAGCAGACGCTTGTACTCCCAGCGGGTATAAAGTCGCTCTCCCGTAGCAATTGGGATGGGCACCTCGGCAGCAAGGCTTGCAAAGGATTCCCAGTTCTCGGGCAAGACCGGCTCTTCGATGAACATGGGATGATATGGCACGAGTGCGTTGGCAAGGACCTTTGCCATCGGCCTGTGTACGCGACCATGGAAATCGATTCCGACCTCAATATCGTCGCCACATACATCCCTGATGGAAGCAATCCTGTCAACAGCTGACTTCACTTTGTCGTACGTATCAACGTAGTGAAGTTCCTCTACTGCGTTCATTTTTATTGCGCGGAATCCACGGCTCAAACGATCCATCGCTTCATTCGCGACATCAGAGGGACGATCCCCTCCGACCCATGAGTAGACGCGAATCCTATCACGGGCCCTTCCGCCAAGAAGCTGCCACACGGGCACGTCGAAAGCCTTGCCCTTGATGTCCCATAGTGCCATCTCAAGGCCAGAGACTATGGTCCCGTTAATAGGGCCACCGCGGAAGAACGAACGATGAAGCTCTTGCCAAAGTCGTTCAATCTCAAATGGGTCGCGCCCAACTATGCGGTCGGCAAGCTCCTTTGTACCCTCCACAACTGTACGGGTCTTGGTGCCAGAGATCATTTCTCCCCAGCCGACTATTCCCTCATCAGTCGATACTTTGCAAAAGATCCAGCGAGGCTTTACCTCATAAATCTTGACACTCGTTATCTTCAAGGTACACAACCTCCTTCTTCTTAAACGAGGCGAGGCCAGCATGACCTCGCCTCGTCAGATGCGGTTCTTGGACGCATCGCTTAACCAATGAAACCCGCAAGCCATTGGGAGATAAAGCCGATGACATGCTCGCCAGCGTCCTCGGTCGAAATGAACTGCATGCCGTCGGGAAGCACAAACCCGCCAGAGATGGCAAGCTGGGTGTGAACGGGGGCGAGCGCAGTTGCAATCCAAAGAACAATGCAGGTGATAATGACGGTCGAAAGGATGCCGCGGAAGATGTTGCCCTTGCCAAAAGCTACCGGCCAAGCAGAGAGCCACATGGCTTGATACGCAATGTCTGCAATCGGAAGGAGCTTGTTTCCCGGAAGTACTGCGGCGAGAAGCAAGGTGATGGGGACCATGATGATGCCTACGGTAATTGCAGACTCGTTAGCGATAGTCAGGGCAGCGTCAACACCCATAGTGAAGTTTGTTCCAGGAAACTTTTTCTGGAGGATGTCCTTAACTGCATCGGCAAACGGAAGCAGTCCCTCCATCAGAATCTGCATCATCTTTGGAGTGAGAACCATTGTGACGGCGGTGCTCATAGCAACTATGAGAATCGTGTCAACGGAGTCACCGGCAAGGATGCCAATGGCGGCACCGATGATAAAGCCCATGAACATGGGCTCGCCAACAAAACCGAACTTTTCCTGAACGCCCTTGGGGTTGACATCAATCCTATTGATGCCAGGAATCACATCCCAGAGCTTGTTGAGGGCAAATGAGACAGGCGCCCAGATCACGGAGTTTGAGGTTGGGAAGTTAACCCCCTCAAGCTCAAAGTAATCTTCAACAACCGGAGTAGTCCAGTCAGCGATCTTAATCGTAATGATGAAGTCAACGGCGGCAGCGATGATAGAGACCCAAGGATTGCCGTTGGTGGCATACCAGACCAGAGCGCCGGTAAAGATGAAGTGGTTGTATGACCAGAAATCAACCATAACGGTCTTGGTGGTCTTAGTAAGGAGCATCAGAGCGTTGGCGCCAAGCACAACAAAAACGACAACGGCAGCCAAGGGAAATGCCCAAGTGGCAGCCGCGCGCGCGGGCCAGCCCACATCCATAATGGAAGTTTGGATGCCCCAGTTGGCGACCATACCAGAAACAGAACCGGCGACCTGCGATACAAACCAGTTGATAACCATATTGACACCGGCAAAGCCAATGCCAACAAGAAGAGCGGACTTCAATAGAATGTTGGCCTTAACGCGAAAGATTAGGCCAAGCACCAAGATAATGAGCGGCATCATGACCATGGGGCCCATAGACGCTACGGTCTGGAGCGTCGTAACGATAATCTCCATTTTTCTTTCCTTCCAACCACTATTAGATGTTTATTGCGCTTGTAGCCATTCGGCTATCTTTGCTTTGGCCTTGTCCTCGCCAATGCCGGTAATGAATGCAGTTCCCTTGACCACGGGTATGCCACCTGTTTCGACGCCCTTGAGCTTGCCGGTCGGAACAATAAAGTCGACCCTGTTAGATACAAGATTGCCTTGTACCTCAGAAAACTTGCACTGGATTATTTTTGGTTCAGGAGCGCCAATAGAAGCCGCGACCTCCTTGACCTTAGCCACAGCCATAGTGGAGGTAATCATGGATGATGCACAGCAAACGATTACGGTTTTCTTTTCCATCTCCTATCGCTCCTTTTTCTCGAACGCAGATATTACTTGTTGTGGAGTGGTGGCCTTCGTGATCTCCGCAACACACTCCTGGTTTTGTAGGACGCCCATGATCTGTTGGAGCACCTTAAGCTGATGCTCTGGATGGTCGAAAATAGACAATACGACTACAGAAACACTCAGAGTCTCGTCTGGGTCTTCCATACTGCGCCAAAGAACAGGGTTGCTTAGGGTTGCTATGGCAACTTGGGTCGTGTTGGCGTACTGATAGTCTGTATGGGGAATAGCAACATTAATTTCACCAAGATAAAGACCTGTGGGGTAGTCGAACTCACGCGCAAGCAAATGCTCTTCATACCCCTTCTTAACCTTCCCCTCCTTGAGCAAATGCCGGGCCATGAAGCTCAACACATCGGAATCTGACTTCACATCAACATTCAAGAAAACGTCTTCAGTAAAGAGCTTCATTGCCATCAAAATCCTCCTAATCGCGCAATCGAGACACCACTACCAACGGACCTTCTTCTCGAATGCCTGGATGTCGGCCTTTAATCCCTCGCTATCCATTTGAATGATGTGTCGGTGCTGGAAGATGCCCGAACCAATACCCGCATAAGTCGCTCCGTTGTCAAAAAAATCCTGGCAGTTGTCCGCATTGACCCCCCCCACCACCATAAGTGGCATGGAATTAAGGGGTGCTTGGATATCCTTGACGTATTGGGGACCAAGGGTTCCAGCAGGAAAAACCTTTACGATGTCAGCACCCATCTGGAACATGTTCCAAACTTCGCTGGGAGTGAAGGCGGACGGGACTGTCATGAGGCCACCGTCCTTACAGATACGGAAGATTTCCTCAGTAAAGCAGATGGGCGAGAGCGCGAACTTGGCACCAACCCGAACCGCCGCTTTCGCACGCTCTGCTGAGATCACAGTACCTGCACCAACTAGGATGTCATCACCGAACTCCTCGGCCACCTTCTGGATGATTTGCGGGGCCCCAGGAGTGTTCATGGCAACCTCTACTGCACCCAACCTGGTACCCACCATATTCTTGACCACACAACGCACCTGGTCATAGTCGTACCCCCTCAAAATAGCCGTAACTTTGGGGTATGTGACGATACTGGAGTCAATCAAGCTGTAGTCCCCTCTGTAAATTTGGACACTGTATTTCTTTAGTTGTATATTTTGTTTCTTTATCAGAATTAGAACATATTTTCTTCATAGTAACAACGTCCAATTATTTTGACGTATAATATGTATTTAATTAAGTGTATTTTTCTTAAATTATCTGCTAAAACATTTTTACTTTACGTATATATATTTTATTAAGAATAAGTCCTTCATTATTTCTACACTTATTTATTTAGATGACTTGGCTATTTAAATGTATAGATATCACACTAAAGTGTATATTTTTGTTTATTGCCCGATTGAAGGGAGGGGAGTCGTCCCTTAGGAAGGGCAGCACGGATGCATACGCGGCAATCAGGTGATCGCTCGGACCTGCCCTAGTCATACAATGCTTGTTGTGGCACCCTTTTGTCCCGCCCAAACATGGCCTTCACGCCCATGCTCAGCATGCTTTCGTATAGGTGTTGCGGAGTCACGGGATCAGGCGGTTGTGCGCCGTCCTTGACTGCAAGAACGTTATCCACAACGACGTTGCCCATGCGAAGGCTGCTCTCGTACGTATTGCCCGCAATGTGAGGTGTAACCAACACGTTTTCATAGTCGTAATACGGTTGGTGCTCGGGCGGCTCCTTGCTGAAAACGTCAATGGCAAAGCCTGCGAGAGCGCCTGTCTGCAGCGCATGATCAAGCGCCCCGTGCTTAACGATGCCAGCGCGTGCCGTGTTAATAAGGATAGAGCCCGACTTTACCAAGCGCAGTTCGCGCGACCCGATGAGGTTGCGCGTGGAGTCATCTAGGGGAAGGTGGATGGTGATCACGTCGGAACGTCGGAGCAGGTCATTTAGCGTGGTATACACAACACCATAGACCGTCGCCTCATTACGCTGTTCAATATCGTAGCCGAGGATGTCCATCCCGAAGCCCATGGCGCGGCGGGCAACTGCAGTGCCGATCTGACCCACGCCTATAATGCCGATTGTCTTGCCGTATAGGCTGGTTCCAGTACGTTTGTTCCATAACCCGGCTCGAGTGTCGATAACCATCTGAGAGATGTGCCTCTCAAGGTCAAGAATCAGACCAAGGGTAAAGTCGGCCGTCTCTTCCCTGTTGGCGGCCGGAGCGTAGGTCACCTCGATGCCACGTTCGCGCGCCTCGCTTATATCGACCCCGTCAAAACCCACGCCGTAACGGGCAATTATCTTGAGCTTCTTGAGTCTTTTGATGACACTTGCCGGAAGATCGTCGTTACCTAGAATGATCGCGTCGGCATCGCGAGCGAACTCATACATTTCCTTTTTGTCCAACGGACGTCCATATGGATTTAGCCGAACCTCACAGCCTGCCGATTCAAGTCTCTGCACAGGCTCCTTGGCACTGCGCCCAAACGTAACGGCGGTGGAGCAGACTACCCAGTTAGCGCCCATAGATTACCCCTATACCTAAGGCCTCGTCTTTCCGATGGGTCAATTGTCGCGTGCGTGAGCTGAGGCCGGCATGACTCCACCGACCCAAATTTTTAACGCAGATGCGCCTGCGTGGTCTAATGATTGCGTCCTCTACACCAGAAATGTACCTTGCCATGTTTCTTTGGCACCTACCCGGACCCAGGTTATCGGCTTTCGACGCGGGCGGCCTTCGGCGATGCCTTGGCGCCCCGCTCACCCACAAAAAAGCCCCCGCCCGCGTTTTCTCAGGTGGGAGCTTATGTTTCCTGGTGGGTCGTGTGGGTCTCGAACCCACGACCTTGGGATTAAAAGTCCCCTGCTCTACCAACTGAGCTAACGACCCGGCATGGACGAGCGAGGAGCCGCGCGTCCGCAGAATCATACCATGGGCGGCCCCTACTCGTTCTCCCAGGCCCATTGGCCCTCCGTGAACACGGGGACCTCCTCGCCGGCCGCGGTGATGCCCCAGACGTCCAGGTCGTCGGAGCCAATCATGAAGTCGACGTGCGTGCTGGACTGGTTCACACCCGCAGCCAGCAGCTGTCCCCTATCCATGTCAAGGCCACCGGGCAAGCACTCCGGGAACCCTGTCCCCAGGGCCAAATGACAGCTTGCGTTTTCGTCGTACAGCGTGTCATAGAAGAGGATGCCCGTCTGGCGTATGGGAGTGTTCTTCGAGATGAGCGCGCACTCACCCAGGCGGCAGCTGCTCTCGTCCGTTTCGACGATGTGCCTGAGGACGTCCTTGCCGCTTTTGGCCCCGAAGTCGACGACCCTGCCCGCCTCGAACCTAAACCAGAAGTCGCTCACCACACAGCCCGCATGCACGAGGGGCATGGCCGAGTGGACGATGCCGTCGGCACGAAGGCGGTCAGGCGAGGTAAAGACCTCCTCGGTGGGAATGTTGGGAAAGAACGTGGTGCCATCCGCCAGGTGGCCTGCACCGCCCTCCCAGACATGTCCGGGATTCATGCCGATCGTGAGGTCGGTGCCGTTTCTCGAGAGGTAGTGCAGACAATCGAGGGAGTACGCGTTCAGGCGACGCTTGTTCTTCTCGAACGTGGCGTTATGCGCCTCCCAGGCGCCCTGCGGGTCCTCGCCGTCGGCGCGCGCGACAGCGAGGATGGTCCTCCACAGCCGATACACGGACTCGTCGTCGGAGAGGCCGGGGTAGACGCGGCGGGCCCACGCGCGGACGGGCACGCCCGCGATGCACCAGGCATTCCTGCCGAAGTCCATCCCGCTGCGAAACGCCACGCACTCCGTGTTGCGTGCACGGGAGGCCGCAGCGGGCTTGGCGGGGTCGATGCCGTCGAGAGCCGATGGGTCCGCGCCCTCCAGGAAGAGGAAGGCCGCACCTCCCTCGGCCAGGGAGTCGAGCTGCTCCCGCTTCCACGAGGGCGTGTGGGAGAAGTACTCGAGGGGGACGTTCTCGTAGTCCATGCGCGTGATGGCATCGTCATCCCAGATGACGGTCACATGCCCCGCGCCTGCGGCATAAGCCTGGGAAACGACCAGGCGTGCGAAGTCCGCGCGCTCGACGGGGGCCTGCAGCACCAGCTCCTGACCAGGGCGAAGGGCGCAACCCCGACGTACGATGAGCTCGGCGTAACCCTCAACCCGGACGGAAAGTCCCTCCATGGCACGCAGGCACTCTTCCGACGTCATGGGAGCGCTCATGGAACCCCTTCTCACAAAAGGGGCCCCGCAGGGCCCCTGTCACTCCATGGAGCGGGCAACGGGATTCGAACCCGCGGATGATGGCTTGGGAAGCCATTGCCTTACCACTTGGCGATGCCCGCGTACGAGAGGAGATTCTATCACAGCTCCTATGGGTGCGGTAGGTCTACGAACGGCGGATCAGCTCGCAGAGCATGTCGCTCACCGCAGCAACCTGACCCTGGTCGATATTCTCGGGCGTGTCGTCGGCGGTGTGGGACAGCGCGGGCAGACGGTCGTCGGTCATACCCATGACCGTCACGGCACGCACCGAGGCCTGCATCGCAGGGGTGGCGTCTGTCGATGCCCAATCGTAGCGCGAGCGCTTCACGGGAATGTGAAGGTCATCGGCGATGCCCATGAGCATCCTGACCATGCGACGGTCGGCGCGGCGCGTCTTGCCTGCGCCCTCGCTCGTGAGGAGCGTCACGTCACCCGCCCCGACGGAGTCCAGGTTGACCAGGAAGGACCCACGGATGTCACGACGGAAGCCCGCCAGGAACTCCTTGATGCCGGCGCGGCGTAGGCTCGAGGCGCCCAGGGCCACGAACCAGACGTCGTGCGAGACGAGCTCGTCGTCACCCATGCCGAGGATGGCCTCACGGAGCTGCTCCATCTCCTCGGGCGACTGGGCCTCGATCACCTGCGCGTCAGGGGGAACCTCGGCCGTGGGGTCGGCCCCCTCCACCACATGAAGGTCCGAGCGCGTGGTGGCGCCACCCTTCCAGTCGCCGCGACGGGGGGGCTCACCGGACCCCTCGCTGGGGTCGGCCTTGGTCTCCCCATCGGCCTTGTCGAAGTTGTCCCAGTTGCCGATGGCGCGGCCGTCCTTCTTGGCGTCGTAGTCCTCCTCGACTCCCAGCCACTCGCTCAGGGATTCCTGCTGGGGCCGTGCATCGCCCCTGTGGCCGAAGAAGCGGAGGCGCCTCTTGCCTGCCTGGCGGGCGTCACTTGCCTTGGGTCGGGCCGCCTGAGAGTGCATCCCCACCTCGGAGCCGGTCAGAAGGCCTATGGTCTCGCGTGTTCCACGCGGCTGGCTGTCCCTTGCGTAACGGGGTTGCAGCTTGGTGGAGGCGGTCCCCCTCACGGGCACGTTGTCAAAGGCCCGGGGCATGGTACCGGAGGCGTCGGGGTCCGTCACGAACGGGTCGCTCATGGCTTCGGACGGGTCGGGCAGGTCGAACAGGACCGCGCGACGGGCGAGGTTGGGCTCGGCGGGACGAAACTCGCTCGTGCCCCAGTTGGGGTCATCGACGGCGGCGGGGCGGTCTCCCTCATCGGCGCTATCCTGGGACGAGGGGAGGTCGTCGGAGAGCGTGTCGAGGCCGGTGGCGTCCTTGGAGGCGAGCTCGCTCTCGGGAATGTCTTCGTCGATGGAGAGCGTGGCCGCCGAAATCGCGATGGTGGCGGCGGGGTCGGACGCTGCAGGATCGTGCTCGGTCGACCCGTCGTCGGCCCCCTCCCCCATTGGCTCGTTGACAGGCTCCTCGCCGGAGCCAGGGTCAGTCTCGGAATCTGAAGCGCGGCCGTGCCCGACGGACTCGGTCGCAGGCACCACGCCTCTCTCGGCCGCGTCGTCACCCTCGACGTCGTCGGAGGCCGCCATGGGCGAGGTGGCCTCGGTTGGCTCGGGTGACCCGATGGGCTCCCACTCGGCCAGGGGAGCTTCCCCCGATGTCGCCTCGACCTCATTCTCGGAGCTTGCCGAGGGCTCGCTGGTGGCAGGGAGAGTATGCCTGCGGATGCCGCCGACGAGGCGGCCCCAGGCGGAACGGACGGCTGGGACGAAGCCGGATGCGGATGCGGGAGCACCCGGGGCCTCGGGAGGCGTTTCCTCGGATGCGGGAGACACCCCAGACGTGGGCTCGGTCCCGGACGCAGACAAGGGAAGGGCATCGTTGGCCTTGGCGTCTTGCGACATGGGGCCTGTCGACGACGTTGCCTCAGCGTCCAGGCCCTCGGGGGCCTCTTCGATGGTGGGCAACCCCTCGAGAGGCGTGACCTGATCGGAGACCGGCTCGGACACGACGGTGTCGGCGGCCGAGGTGGGCTCGTAGTAGTTGTACTCCGTCTCGAACGTCTGCGGAGGGGTGGTCGCCGTGACCTCGGGGACATTCATGGGGACGGAGGGCTTGGTCACCTCAGGCGCTGGCCGCTCGAGGGTGGGTTGCTCCATCACACCGGCAGACGTTGCGGCGTCCGCAGGCGCGCCGGTGGCGTCGGGGACCCCCAGTGCGTCGGCAACGCCAGCGGCGACGTCGGCATCTGCAGCACCCGAGGGAGCGATGGTCTCCTCGAGGGGCGTGACGATGTCCGGATGCGAAGAGGGCTCCTCTTGCGAACTGGTGGGATCCTCGATGACTTCGTACTCGGCGACAAGGTAGTCCTCGTCGAAGGTGGGGTATTCGTCGCGTCCCGGTGAGGGCAACGCGTCTTGGGCAGGCTTGCCGGCATAACCCTTCCCCAGGCGGATGCGGGTGTCGGGATGCTCTGCCCTGCCCTTTGCCTGTGAGAAGAACGATGGCACGTAGCCCGTGTGGCGCTCGGGTCGCGTCGTCTGAGACGGGGGCTCTCCGTCGGGGAGGGACGACCCCTCCTCCGACGGAGCTGCCGTGGAACCGATGCCATCCAGGCCATACTTCGTGTTCAGCTCATCGGCGAAGTCCTCGTCGGTGAACCGGGGGATCTCCGGGAGGGTGGCGGGGTCGACCTTGGGGACAGGCGGCTCCTGATACACGATCTCGCACTCGGGCGGAAGGATGTTCAGGCTCTGCATGAGTTCTGGACCACGGCGTACGCCGCCCCAGTCGACAAGCCCCCCGCGATCCACCGATGGCATGGGGGCGGGGGCAGCGGGAGGTTCGTGTGTCGGCGCCTCCCCGACGGGGGACGAACCTTCATCTGAAACAGACGGGATGTCCCCGTCCGCCTGGGGGGAAGCAGGATCTTCCTCCGACGCCAGATCAAGCTCGGGACGGGGGTCCGACACGGGCAGGGGCGCGGCGGGGTAATCCTCGGGCTCGGGTTCGACCACGGGCTCGGGTTCCGGCTCGGTATGGGGGTGAAGCTCCATATAGCGCTTCGCCTCATCCCCAGCGGGACGCACGGCATCCATGACGCCGAGCATCGCCGCGATGGAGGCCTTGTTGTCATTGGCTCCCGTGGTGCAGGGGGCAAAGCGCGCGTAGATCGTGGAGACGCCCACTATCAGCAGGGGAAGCGACGCCAGGATGCCCAGCACCCAAAGGACATGACGGGCCGTGGTGGGCAGGAAGGGCATGGCCTGGAGCAGGGAGAGCACAGAGACGACGATGACGCAGAGAAAGCGCGCACGGCGCAGGGGGACCTGATAGCGGGCCAGCTGGGGCTGGTAGAGCAGTCCCTCGTTGGGGCTGTCGTAGTGTGCGACTATGACGATGGGACGGTTGCCCTTGACGACGAGGGGGCCTGTCGCGCGATGGACGCCGATCACGTTCTGGCTGCGTGCGGCGGGACCAAGCCTGCCCAGGAGGTCATGACCGCTGAACTCGGCCACAAGCAGGGCTAGTGCCGCGATGACAAGCAGCAGGCCCACCAGGCCCACGGCACTGCCCAGGATGCCCGAGAGGAGCATACCCAGGAACATGATCACGTAGAGCACGTTGTGGGGGAGGTCCCCCGCAGCCGGTACGGTGAAGTCCTGCACGGTCGTCTCGAGGCCGTGCTCGTCCATGAGTGACCGGACGAGCTCCGCGGCCTCCAGCTCCTCCTGGCTGTTGGCGGGCGAGATGTCTATCTTCTCGTTCAGATAGTCAAGGTAGGTGCGTGAGTTTGGCATGCTATACGTCCTTTGCACAAGGCAAGTAGGGCCTTCCGACGTTCATTTGTCCGAGTATACGTCTTATCATGCGAGTTGTCGTAGGCACGACGTCTCAAATAGGCTGATGGCACCCATATTCCGCGAGGGGAACACGCTTTGCGGTGACGGTGGGCGGGGAGGGGCGTGTGGGCAAGGGGTCACGGGAGTCCGTCGAGGGTCGTACAAAGGACGACGAGCAGGCGCTGCGCCTGGCGTCGCTGGCGACAGCCTTCATGAATGCCCAAGGCGCCCTGACGTCCAGGCGCATCCGGGAACTCTACTACCCCCACCTCTCCGAGGACAGCTTCCGACGCACCTTCCTGCGAGACCGAGCGAGGCTGGCGCTCTGCGGCATCGCGCTGCGAGGGGACCGGAGGGCAGGCGGGGAGACCACCTGGGTCGTAGACCGCACGCTCTCGTTTGCCGACGGTGACGCGCTCACCGCACACGAGGCTCTGACCATAGACGCTGCGTGTGCGGGTCTTGTGAGCGACGGTGCCTTTGCCTATCGAGACGAGCTCGCCCGCGCGCTCGCGAAGATCAACTCCTCGTACAATACGCTCGCAACCAGGCGGGTGGGGCATGCGGGCGAAGGCATGGACATGCGACTCGCGACGCTACGCGGGTGCCTCGAGCGTGGGGAGGCCGCCGAGGTCACGTACACCGACGCCCGCGGATGCCAGAGCGAGCGGCTGCTAGCCCTCTACGGGAGCTTCGGCCTGAGGGGAAACACCTATTTCGTTGCCGTGCGCTACGATCGAGAGAGGGGTCGGCCCGCCGAGACGCCCAAGACCTATCGCCTTGATCGCTTTGTCAGGGTCCGTGCCTGCGCGCAAGAGCGCTATGTGGTGCCGGAGGATTTTGACATCCGCGACTTCGTGCTCCTCCCCTTCCAGATAGGCGCGACCGAGGGTCAAGCGACCTTCGCCTGCACCCGCCCGGCGACGCCGGAGGCGAGGCGGGCGCTGACCACACACGGAGCGCTCTCCCCTGACGGATCGACCTGGCGAGTCGACGTCTCCGACATACGAGACGCGGCCCTGTGGTCAATCGACGTGGGTCTCGTCCCCCTTGGACCGCCCGAGCTGGTAGAGGAGCGCAGGCGCATTCTGGGCGAGGCGAGCCGGCATGGCCGTTAGGGAGGGTCCTGCTGGACGCGGGAGGGGGCGCAGGGGCGGCGTCGAGGTGGCCCGTGAGCTCGTGACGCTCATCTCCGCACTGAGACACGAAGGCGACCTGCTCTCCGCCGGAGTGGTCGCGGCCCGCATGGGATGCTCCCTGGATCACGCCCGGCATCTGCTCAACCTCCTGCTTGACGTCGCCGACGAGGAGGGGACGGGCCGCCTGTGCCTGGGCGCGGACGATGACGATATGGAGGTGGAGCTGTGCTTCGGTGGGGTCGCGGGCCGGGCCCTGCGCCTTACGACCAGCGAGACCATCGCAGTGGAAGCCGCCTTGCGCGCGCTTGGAGTGGCACAAGGCGATGTCTTGGCAGACAAGGTCAGGCGAGCCCTCTGCAACCCCGTGACCGGACCGGGCGTGCAGACGTCATTGGAGTCCTTGGAGACGGACGACCCCAATGGCGCCGTTTGTGCCTGCGCCAAGGCGATCGCCGCCGGGGATGAGCTCTCCTTTGCCTACCGCTCGGTCTCGGGCGAGCCCAGTGAGCGTCTGGTGCTGCCGCTGGGCCTCAGGCATGATGGGGGGCTTTGGTACCTGGACGCATTTGACCTCGTCCGAAGGGGCGAGAGGACCTTCCGCTGCGACCGTATGACAAAGCTCGGAACAAGTGCTGTCACAGAGGGTGGGACGCAGGGTGACGGCCCGCGACGCGACGGCGGCGGCGAGGGAACACGCGAGGTGGAGCTCACGTTCACGAACCCGAGGCTCCTTGAGTTCTTCCGCTGGCCCGCGCTCGAGGTCATGGCGGAGGGGGGAGGGCGTACGCGGACGAGGATCCCGTTCTACGGAGGCATGTGGCTCATCCGTCGACTGGCAGCCTGCGGCGATGGCGTCATCGTCGATGACGAAGACCTCCGCCGAAAGGTATCGGACTACGCCACAGGACTGCTGGGAAAGGGCTGATGGCGAGCGTGGGGGAGGCGCCCTACCCGTGCGACGACCTCCAGAGGCCGATGTAGCGGCTCACGTTCGAGCGCTTGAGGCGCGTGCAGTCGGGGTTGGGCAGAGATGACGTGAACTGACGTCCGTAGCGCTTTGACACGAGGCGCGAGTCTGCCAAGACGAGCACGCCTGCGTCGCTCGAGCTGCGGATGAGTCGGCCCGCGGCCTGCTTGACCGATATGACGGCCTCGGGCAGTGAGTGGCGCCACCAGGCTCGCTCCTCCCTCAGCTCCCGCTCACGCACGAGCGGGTCGCAGGGACTGGCGAACGGAAGCTTGGGTATGACCACGCACCGCAACGTGTCGCCAGGAGAGTCAAAGCCCTCCCAAAACGACCTCAGGGCCAGGAGCGAGCAGCTTCTGTCTGCCATGAACCTCTCCCTCAGCCTGCGGGCAGAGGAGCCGCGCTCCTGGCAGATGACGGGAAGGCCCAGCTGCGAGAGGCGGGGCTGCAGCCCCGCGTACACCCGCTCCATGTCACGGCGGTTGGTGAACAGCGTCAGCACCGAGCCCCCCATGGATCGGTGAACGTCAAAGAGGAGGTCCTCCAGAGCAGAAAGATATCTGGGGTCGTTTGGCTGTGGCATGTCCTGAGCGACGATCACCGCCATGTTGCCCCGATAGTCGAAGCTCGATGAGAGGCGCACGTCCTTGTGCAGCGAGCCGCCCAACAGGTCCAGGCCGACGGAATGGTCAAAGTGCTCGAAGCTCTCCCCCACGGCCATCGTCGCAGACGCGAACACGACGCTCATCATCTCCGGAAGCCAACGGCTTCCCAGGTCTGCGCCGATATCGATCTTTTCCGCAAGGAGCCTCTCGCTGCCGATGTCCCTCCTGCGGAGAGAGAGCTGTGCCGAGTACACGTAGCTCTCGTCCTCGCCCGAGACGATGAGGTCGATGCCATCGTGCAGGGCATGGAGGAAGCCACCCGCCTCGATGAGGTTGGCGCCCAACTGCGGTGAGCTCTCGGAGATCTTCTCCGCCGTCTCGTCCATGTCCTTGGAGGCTTCCTCGAGTCGGGCGAGGGCAACGTGGGCGACCTCGGACAGCGCGTCCCATTCTGGAGTCAGGCGCACACCCCCATCGATCCAGAGGGTGGTGCTCTCGTAGCCTCCCCCACCACTCGCAAGGCAACCCAGGCTGTGAAGGGCGAGGAAGAGGTCGCTCGTCGAAGCGGCGGCGCGTGCCACGGCGGCGGCGGCCTTCGTGAGGAGGCGCTGGATGAGGGCCGCTCCCTCGAGCCCGGCCGTCTGCACCATGAGGTTGTGCAGTGCACCCGACTTCGTGCCGCCGAGAAGCTCAAAGGCCTGGCGGGCCTCGTCACCGGACACCTCGACGGCCCACTGTCGCCGTGCCTCGGCCTCGAAGGCATGGGCCTCGTCCACGACCCAATGCCTGACGGGCGGGAGGATCCTCCCATCCATCTCGACGTCTCTGAGCAGGAGGGAATGGTTGGTCACCACCACGTCGCTGCAGGCCGCACGGCGACGGGCGCCATGGACCAGGCATTCGTTGGGATAATAGGGACAGCTCCCGCGCAGGCACTCCGCAGGAGTCGTCGTCAGCATCATGCGTGGAACGTAGCGCCACCTGATGCCCAGCGCGTCAAGGTCTCCCTCGGGCGATTGGCAGCAGAATGCGTAGGTCACGGCGATGGCAGTGAGCATGTCCGCCTCCATCGCAGCAAGCGAGCGCGACTCCCCCTCCACCAACACCGTCGGAAGCTCGCCCAAAGCCGCCCGCTCGAGACGGTGGAGACAGGGGTAGTGCTCGTATCCCTTGAGGCTCGTGAAGCGAAGGCCCTGTGGCAGGGCGCTGTCCAGTATGGGAAGCTCGTGGGTCACCAGCTGGTCCGTAAGGGCGTTGGTCTTCGTCGCTATGCCGACCGTCAGGTCGTTGCGCTGGGCAAAGAGGACTTCGGGGAGGAGGTACGCCATGGACTTTCCCACACCGGTGCCCGCCTCGATCGAACGATGGGTCGAACTCGCAAGCGCGTCGCGGACCTCGCGGGCCATCTGCACCTGATCGGGACGTACCTCGAAGTGGGCATAGAGACTTCCGACAATCCCATCGGCCGAGAAGGCTTCCTCGACCTCCAGGCGCGTAGGGGCCGAGAGGGGCTCATCCTTCTCGGCCGCGTCATCGCGCACGTGCCCCTGGCCCTCGCTTACGAGGCCGCGACGGGCGAGCTTGAGCGAGAAGGGCGCCACCTCGGCTCCTCTTTCACTTGCCCCTTCGTCCGCCGCTTCGTGGGCGAGATAGGAGAGTATGGGCCTGAGCTGCCAGTCGACCTCCTCATGCATGGTCGACAGAAGGTCAAGCAGGCCCGGGGGAAGGTCCATGAGCGCGACGAGCATGATGCGCCACATCCCCGCCAGGGCCTCCACGTCCGCCGTGGCACGATGCGTCGCGGAATCGCAGCCGAAGGCGCGCGCCATGTCGGCAAGGCGATGTGACGAGAGTCGGGGGAGCGCGATGCGCGAGAGCGCCAGCGTGTCGATCCAGTTGCCGCTCACGTCCCTACCACCGGGAACCGACTCGACGAAGGTGCGATCGAACGTCGCATTGTGTGCAAGGACGGGATCGCCTGCGACAAATTCCGAGAGTGCGGCCACCGCGTCCACGGCGGACGGCGCATCCGTGACGTCAAGGTCGCTGATGTGGGTGAGCGCGGAGATTTCGGGAGGGATGGGGCCCATGGGGTGGACGAAGGTCTGGAAGCGCTCCTCCACCACTCCCCCACGGATGCGGGCCGCCGCTATCTCGATGAGCTCGCAGTCCCTGAAGGAGAGCCCCGTCGTCTCGGTGTCGAGAACGACGAAGTCCTCTCCAAGTAGCCCCAGTTCAGCGTGCTTAGCACGCTCGGCGAGAGAGCGATAGCGAGTGGCCACGGAGGGCGGGGTCCCGGGAAGGAGGAGGACGTCAACCGATGGCGTGGTCCCGGTCCCAGAGGGCTGACGCCCCTCCGAAAGGGGGGTCTCCCCCGACATCTACGCCTCTCCCCCACCGCTGGTGCCACCCGTCACGCCGCGTCCCTCGAGCGCAAGCTCGACAAAGCGGCGGCAGAGGTCGGGAAACCCGATGCCCGCATGGCGGGCGGAATCGGGAAGGAGGCTGGTCTCGGTCATGCCGGGAATGGTGTTCGTCTCCAAGATGACGGGCGCCCCCTCGGCAGTCACAATGAAGTCGCTACGCGATACGCCGCGGCAACCGAGCGCCCTATGGGCACGCACCGCGAGCTCGGAGGCACGCTCATAGGTCGTCTGGTCAAGCCGAGCTGGGATGACATGGTGGAGTGCGGCGGGCTCGTACTTGACCTTGGCGTCGTAGAACTCGGAGTCGAAGGCGATCTCGACGATGGGAAGCGCCACGGGGTCGTCGTTGCCGATGACGGGAACCGTTATCTCCGTACCTTCGACGCAGGTCTCGACGAGGACGCGGTCGCCCTCGGAGGCGGCACGTGCCACCGCGTCCGCAAGCTGGGCCGTCTCCGTGACACGCGTCACGCCGAAGCTCGACCCGTTGGCGGCGGGCTTGACAAAAAGCGGGAGTCCCAGCCTCCGCACCAGCCTGTCTGCCTGGTCGGAAGTGAGCCTGGTACCCTCTGGAAGGTCGACTCCCTCAGGAACGGGAATGCCTGCCTCACGATAGAGCGCCTTGGCGACGGCCTTCTCGGTGCCTACGGCAGAGGCCAGTACGCCCGAGAAGGTGTAGGGTATATGCAGGACCTCCAGCAAACCCTGTATGCAGCCATCCTCGCCATAGCGTCCGTGCAACGCCACGAAGGCGACGTCAAAACGTCCGTCAAGCAGCCTGGCCGCGAAGTCTGGTGCGGCGATGTCCAGGAGCTCGACGCGCACAAACCCCGCCTCGCGCAGGGCACCCATGCACGCCATGCCCGACTGCAGTGAAATGTCGCGCTCGTCAGACCACCCACCTGAGAGCACGGCGACTGCGCATTGTGTAACGTCGGTCTTCTCCATTGACGCACTCCTTTGGGCGCAGGGGCACTGCGCTAGACTCAGGTCGTAGGGTGAGCTGTCCTGATGAGGATACTCCACACGAACTTTGAGGCACAGACGGGGTCCCGAAACCATGCAAGATGCGAATAGCGGCAAGCCCACGGCAAAAAAGAGGAAACAGAGGCGCGACCTCCGTGCCATGTCACATGGGCAGCTGCTTGATCTGCTGGGGGATCTTGGACAGCCGGGGTTCCGCGCAAAACAGATAGAGGAATGGTTGTGGGATAAAAACGTTTCATCTTTTGATGATATGTCCAACCTTCCAAAATCCTTGCGCGCCCACCTCTCTCAGGCCTGCTCCCTAGGGGGCCCAAGAGAGGTGGGTCGCCAGCAGTCTTCTGACGGCAGCCGGAAATACCTCCTACGCTACGAGGATGGCGTCTCCGTCGAATGCGTCGGCATGCCGACGCGCAACAAGCTGGCAGTGTGTGCGTCGACACAGGCGGGCTGCGCCATGAGCTGCGCCTTCTGTGCCACGGGGGCTGCCGGACTCACGCGCTCCCTCACGGCAGGAGAGATCTACGAACAGGTCATGCATGCGCGCGATGACTTTAACACACGGGTGACGAGCGTCGTCCTCATGGGGCAAGGTGAGCCGTTCATGAACTACGACGCAACGCTTGGGGCCCTACGTAGGCTCAACTCCCCCGAAGGAGCCGGGATCGGCGCACGGCACCTCACGGTTTCCACCTGCGGCATCATCCCCATGATCAAGCGATTCGCGGGCGAGCCGGAGCAGTTCACGCTTGCGGTCTCGCTACATTCGGCCGTACAACGCACACGCGACATGCTCATGCCGGGCGTTCGGAAATACTCCCTACTGCATCTGTACGAGATCATGGAGGAATACGTCGACAAGACGGGCAGGCGACCCACCTACGAGTATGCGCTCATCAAGGGCGTCAACGACAGCGAGGACGAGATGGGGGCGCTGTGCGACTTCTGTCGTGGCAACCTTGCCCACGTGAATCTCATTAGACTTAACGACGTAAAGGACTCCCCCTTCCAACCCTCCTCCGATAGGAGGGCCGAGGAATTCGTTCGCAGGCTGGGTGCCGTAGGAGTCGATGCTACCATCAGGAACTCGCGTGGCTCCGACATCGACGCCGCCTGTGGGCAGCTTCGCCAAGAGATGGAGCGTCTCTCTCGCTGATCGGCTTCGTGCTGCCTTGGGAATATCCCTCGTTTCCAGGATATGATCAAGCGGATAGGAACATATGTTCCCATCCGCTTGATTCCTTTATGTGGAGGACCTCACAGAAGCCCTAGTATCCGAGGGACTCCCATTGCGACAGCACGCTCCGTCTGTTCTGCTCCGCGTCATCCTCCGTCACATCGATACCTGCCAGGTCATTAATCTTGTCTTTCACAGCCGAGGTCATTTTGGCAGTGACGCTATACGTCCTACGGAGTGCCTCTCTTGCTTCCTCGGACAAAAGGAACTTGTAGCCAACCATCACCGCGCATGTAACAGCTGTCACAGTGACTGCCGTAAGTCGGAGTCGTGACATCTCACTCCCCTGCCAGAGGCTCGACCGGACTCAGTACATTCACCAGACGAACAAGATCATCTTCGTCTTTGAACTCGATCTCTATCCTGTTCCTGTTGCGTACCGTCTTCACCTTCACGTTCGTATCCAACGCCAGTCTCAGTTGGCGTGCGGCTCGCTTGAAGTACTGGGGCTGTGCTTGCCTTTTTGGCCTATCGCCCTTCATGCCAGAAAAGAGCGGAGCAAGACTTTCTGTCTGACGCACGGTCAGATTCTCCCCTACGACCTTGTGAGCGAGTTTCAGCCTGCCGTCCTCGCTTCCTACCGCAAGTATGGCACGGGCATGACCAGCAGTCAGCTTTCCTGCTGCCATCATCTCTTGCACCTCTTTAGGAAGATCGAGAAGTCGAAGCGTATTGGCGATGGCCGATCGAGACTTCGAGAGCGCCCTTCCAAGCTCCTCCTGGGTGAAGCCATTGTCTTTGATTAGACGCTGATATCCCAAGGCCTCTTCGATGGGATCGAGATCCGAGCGCTGAAGGTTCTCTATCAGCGCGAGCTTAAACACCTCCTCGTCTTCGATGTCACGTATTACAACGGGAACTTCCTTTAGTCCTGCCTTCTTCGCGGCCTGATAACGACGTTCTCCTGCAACGATCTCATAGTCTTGCCCCTTCTTTCGGACAAGGATGGGCTGCAGGATTCCGTTCTGTCGTATCGAGTCTGCCAGTTCCTCAAGGGCGTCAGGATCAAAGTTCTTACGAGGTTGGTTCCTGTTTGCCTTTATTCGTGAAATGGAAAGCGATAAGTCAGGAGCGACGGTGCCGATTTCTCCATCGGCGCCGCCCATGAGCGACTCCAATCCCTTTCCGAGACCACTTTTTCTAGCCACGACGTACCACTTCCCTTGCTAGGCGTGAATAGGCAAGAGCACCTTTGCTCATTCGGGCATACTTGCTGATTGGTAGTCCATGGCTTGGGGCCTCAGAGAGCTTTACAGAGCGTGGAATGATACTCTTGAAGACCTTTTTGCCAAAGTAAGTGCTTACTTCCTCGACAACCTGCTTTGACAAGGTCGTCCGAGCATCATACATAGTCATAACGACACCAAAGATGTCAAGTTCTGGATTGAGCCTCGATTTCACCATCTTCATCGACTCAAGAAGCTTTGTGACCCCCTCAAGCGCGTAAAACTCACATTGAATAGGTATGAGAAGCGCATCTGAAGCAACAAGTGCGTTTATGGTCAAAAGGCCTAACGAGGGTGGACAATCGATGAAAACATAGTCAAATTCGTCGCGTATTCCAGTAAGTATCCCCTTCAGAACGCTCTCACGAGACATAACGGAGACAAGTTCTATTTCAGCACCTGCCAATTGAATCGTTGCAGGGACGATAAACACGTGTGGCTCGAGTGTCGGAGCTATCACGTCAGCAAGCTGCACATCGTTCAGAAGGGCATCATAGATGTCGTGCTCCAACCCTTCTTTCTCTATGCCATAACCAGAGGAAGTATTCCCTTGTGGATCAAGGTCGATTACGAGCACCTTCTTCTTAGACTCTCCAAGGCATGCGGAAAGATTCACAGCGGTGGTCGATTTCCCTACGCCGCCCTTCTGATTGATTATCGAAATCACTTTCCCCTGTTTGTCTGGAAAGGCTTTCTTCACGTCCTGATAGCTCACACATCCTCCAGTGGCCGTGTTAGAATTCTGTCGCAAAAGCTATTAAAATGATACATGCTTTTGTTTCACGTGAAACATCTAATCTGTACCTATTTGCAACGAATTACCCTAGTCTCCTCGTCAAGCTCCTAGAAATAAGGGCCTATGCTTTGCCATACCGTTCTTACGCGGTAGTTCCACGCAGGCTCTAGCTGTCTTTCTATATGCAATTACTTCTCTGTGACCCAAACCATCTGGCAATTCAAAAGTTTCACGTGAAACACGTTTCATTCCACATAGATATGCCGTTTTATCTGCAGCTTCAAGTTCGTTATCTTGGATGTTCGCTTTGGCGCTGACTAAACAACCTGACTTTCTTAATAGGGGAGAGGCGTACTCAACTAGTACCGGTAACTCCGCAACCGCACGAGCACTCACATAATCAAAGGCCCCTGCCTTCCTTCGAGCCAGGTCTTCGGCACGAATGCCTTTGGCAGACAGCTGTCCAGATAAGGAAAGGGTATGAATGAATCCTTCCACAGCATGTGCTTTCTTTCCCACCGAATCAATCAGGAGACCTGACATGCCAGTAGCTATTGCAAGAGGGATGCCAGGAAAGCCAGCCCCTGTCCCCAAATCGACAAAGTAGTTCTCATGTTTGTAACCAAGGTGATCAAGACAAGGAAGAAGTAAAAGAGAATCAAGGATATGGAGTATGAGACCATGCTCCATGGTGTCAATTCTAGTAAGGTTCATCTCCCTATTCTTATCAAAGACAAGCATGAGATGTTCAAGGAGGGCCATGCGCTGTGCGTCTGAGAGAAAGATTCCATATCCCTTGAGATGGGAATCTAAACCTGCACTATAGGAGGATAACATCAGCTCATTCATATACCCTGCCAAATAATAGCGTATCGTAGATTTTTGTCATAAGAAAAGGGGAGAGCAGAGACTCTCCCCATGATACCCCATAGAGTATATGTACCCGTCCTTTTAACGAACGAAGGTAATGATCACTCTCCTGTCTGGGTCCTCTCCCTCGGAATGAGTACTGACCTCTTCATTCTCCAAAAGAGTAAGGTGGACAAGCCTTCTCTCATAGGCATTCATGGGTGCAAGGACAACCTGGCCCTGTTGTCGTATTGCTCTATTGGCGGCTGAACGGGCAAGTGACTTAACTTTCTCCTTGCGTCTACTCTTATATCCTTCAATATCGATACTAACCGGATAATGGAAGTGCAACTTATTAGACATAAAAGATGAAACAATCATCTGAAGTGCCTCGAGTGTGCGCCCGTGCCGACCAATGAGAACGGCGAGGTTCCCTCCACTCACATCGAGGATGAGCTCCCCCTCATCGCCGTCGTACTCATCTATGGCGACCTGCGTTTCACCGAAGTAAGAGAGGAGAGACTTGACATAAGTTACCGCTATGTCGGCAATTCGGTCGACTTCCTCATCGGATAGTGACTCACCTGCTTCATAGCGCAGGCGTAAGGACTCGAGCTCGCCATCCTCTCTGGGTTCAGGCGTGCTGGGCGTGCCCTCCATTTGCTTGGGAGAAAGATCCCTCTCGTCCTCCATGTCTACCTCCAAAGTGTCCACGCGGCGCGCGACGTATCCCACACCTCGGTCCCGATCAACCTAGCCCTTCTTGTGAGGTCGCGGCTTGCGCTCCTTGCGCACAACGTCTACCTGCACGGGCTGACTTGCCAACTTGGCTTCGGTCTCTTCCTTGACCTTCTGCATGACGCGTTGAGTCACGATCTTCTGCTGGGCAACCTGCCAGATGGCGGACGTGTCATAGTAGAGGAGAACCGCCCCGGGTACCGACCAGCCGAACCAAAGCATCATCACAGCCATGACGACACCCATGATGAGCGTCTGCTGACGCTGCTCATCGGAGGTGTTCTGTAGGTTCATGATCATGGGAACGAGGGTCAAAACGCCAAAGGCCACATCGAAGAGGATGTAGACGAGTGCACCTGCGACTCCACCGGACGCGAGCGCCCCTGCGGCAGATTGGGAGAGCGAAGGCATAATGCTCAGGAAGTGCGCGTCGGCAGGAACGTTCTTTGCGACAGTGAACAGCGCAAAGAACACCGGCATTTGAACGAGCACAGGTAGGCATCCACCGAGAGGGTTGAACTTGTGTTCCGAGTAGAACTTGCGCATCTCCTCGTTCATGCGCTCGGGATCGTCGGCATAGCGATTCTGAATTTCCTTCATCTTGGGCTGCAAAGCCTGCATACGCGCGCTCGAGGCTGTGGAGCGTGTCATGAGCGGCATGACGATGAGACGCATGATGAATGTCAGGATGATGACGGCGATACCCCAGTCACCTGCCCAGCCTGCAAGGCTTTCAAGCACATGCATGAGAAAGCTAATAAACCAATCCCACATGGTTCCTCCGAGAATTGAATTGCCTAGGGAACGGGATCATATCCGCCCTTATGGAATGGGTGGCATCTGAGAATCCTCTTTACCGCAAGCATCATGCCACGCGCAGCACCGTAGCGCTCTATTGCTTCGAGCGCGTATTCGGAACAGGTGGGGGAGTAAATGCAGCGGGGCGCCAGCAGGGGAGATGCGTACTTTCTATACCCCTTGATAAGACAAAGGGATACCCTCTGCAGCGTGGAAGCGTGATCTGCGCCCACGTCAACCATATCAGACACCAACCCTCTCGATAAGGGAAGCTATGGCCCTTCCCACCTCCGAGGGGTGGCTTTCGTGAGTCTGCCTCGTCGCAAGGAGGATGACATCCGCACCCTCAAGCGGAAAACCACTCAGACGGGCGGCTTCCCTCAGCACCCTCTTACACCTGTTGCGATAGACGGCATTCCCAAGACGCTTAGGGGCAACGAAGGCGACCTTGCCAAAGCCGCCTTCGTCAGTCCTGAGCACGCACGCACGCACGAGCCTGTGGTTGACCCTCTTCCCGCCAGAGAAGACCTTCTCAAATTCCCTTTTGGATTTGATGGTCTCCATGACGTTCCTAGACGGTGAGCTGCTTACGACCCTTAGCGCGACGACGAGAGAGAACGGCACGACCGCCCTTGGTTGCCATGCGGGCTCGGAAACCGTGGGTCTTAGCACGCTTCCTCTTATTGGGCTGGTATGTACGCTTCATGTCTGAATCCTCCATGAATTAGAAATATCGAACCAATGGCATCAAGCCATAAGATTGTAGAGGTCGACAATTACGCTTGTCAATTAATCCTCAGCTAGTTGCCACAATTCACCCATTGTGCGCTTCTCCTGGAAGCCGGTGTGGGCAACGGTTGGCCCTATGGTTGGCTCTATGAGAACCGGAAGAATTCCTACACATAGAGAATGGATAGCGAATAGAATCTTGCTTCAATTAGTTTTAACTGGTGTTTTATTCCCATCTAATGATATTATTTTCACGCTATGTTTTCTTTCTTCTAAGCGTTATAAACATTGTTTCTTAGATTGTAGAAAACTTTGTTTTTGGTTTCATTCATATCGAATGTTTTTCTTCATTTGATGAATGGTTGTTGATAAGGAGAACAGGGGAGGGACTGCGGGCGTGGCACGGGCGTTTTATCCGTTCGTCGACAACACGACAAGCGACAGCGACGAGGGGGGCGACCTGGCGGCAGGGGGGCGCACGCCCCCCCTCGAGGTACGCTACCCGGCGCGCATAGCCGTGTATGACGATGCGGCAGCCGCGCCGCGCGTAGTGGTCGTCGAGACGCAGGATGTGCGCTCGTATCTTGAGGAGATAACTGCGACGGTGGTGCGACTCTGCAAGGAGCAGGGCGGCGACATCCCCTTCATGGTCATCCGCGAGGTGGTCGAGAACTACATACACGCATATTTCATCGAACCGACCATCAGCATCCTCGACGGGGGAGACACCATACGCTTCTCGGACCAGGGGCCAGGCATCAGAGAGAAGGAACGGGCGCTGGAGTATGGCACTACCTCCGCGACGGAGGACATGAAGCAGTTCATACGTGGCGTCGGATCGGGCCTTCCCTATGCGCAGCAATATATGATGGACCGAGGTGGGTCGCTCACCATAGAGGACAACATCACGGGTGGGACCATCGTCACGATATCAAGCGTCGCAGACGAGGGGGCAGTTACGGATGACGAACGCTATGCATACCAAGCGGCCCCCTGCGCCCAAATCGCTGGGACGTATCAACAGCCTATGGGCGGCTCTTCCGTTGCTGGAGCGCAGTACCCCTATCCCTACGGACAAGCAGGCACCCCAATGGTTGCCATGCCCTACCAGCAGTCTGGTGGCTATGTCGTGCAACACGTCCCACCGATGCAGATGCCAGTCCCAAGCCATCAGATGGTGGCGCCCGTCCCCGGTGCTCCAAACCAGGGCCACGTGCAGGGGGCAGCAGGGCAGTCGGTTCCCCTGGGCATCACGGTCTCACCACGCGGAATGATGGTCCTTTCGTTCCTCGCACAACACGACGCCGTCGGACCGACCGAACTCATGCGCACCTACGGCTCATCACAACCCACCTGGTCGCGCGAGCTCAAGGCCCTGGAGGCAGCGGGTCTTGTGCACAAGAAGAAAGGCGAGCAGAAGCGCGTCCTCACCGCAGTGGGAAGGGTATACCTGCTCCAACAGGGGATGTAGTCTTCTTTCAACCCAAGCGTGGTTTTCATCATATAATGGACCGCACTTTTCAACATTCGAACACGTTTGGTGAACCATGGACCCACTACAAGATTCCGATGCCGACATCCTTTGGCATGACGTCCTGATGCTCCTCGAGGCGCAGGGCATCCAACCATCGCTGCTGGCTATGCTCAAGAGCTGCTCCGCACGTTCGTTTGACGGCGAGAGCCTCCACATAGAGACCTCCATGACCTTTGCCCAGCGCAAGATCATGCAGCATGGCACCATGATCGAGGGATGCCTCGAGCAGGCCGCGTTCCAACCAGTCACGCTCTGTGTCGATCTGGCAAGGGACACTATGGGCACACACTTACATCTGAACGAAGCGGCACTCGGGACGGGCCACGTAGGCGAGGAGCACCAAACTCGTGGCCCGGTGCAAGGCACAGCTCCCAAGCCAACAAGAAAACCCGTGATAGCGGTCGAAACCACCATCACACCAGACCAGCTGGGAGAGGTTCCTCAACGGAGACGGGGAGGCGCGGGTCGAGTCGAGGGAATGACCACAACCGAGGCATACAATCACTTCGAGAGCGAGGCCGTCGAAGTCGTCGACTCCAAACTCACCTTCGACCGCTTCGTCGCCGGCGAGGAGAACATGTTGGCCTACGAGGCGGCCAAACAGGTCGCTAACGGCGAGAACAAGAGCTATAACCCCCTGTTCATCCACGGTAAGAGCGGGCTGGGCAAGACCCACCTGCTCAGGGCGATACAGAACTACATCGTTCACAACGACCCCTCGCGCCTCTGCGTCTATCGCACGGCCGCAGAGTTTATCGAGGAGTACCGCATTGCATGGAACGACAGCGAGACATCTGCCCGGAGCGTCCTCTCGAAGAGCTACCAGAACGTCGACGTGCTGATCATCGATGACATCCAGAACATGCGGACCGCCGCTGGCACCATCCGCTTCTTCTTCGAGACATTCAATGCGCTGGTGTCACATGGCAAACAGATCGTATGTGCGGCGGACAGGTCACCATTGCAGCTGGGCACGGGTGACAGCAAGTTCGACGAACGCGAGACCAGCCGTATGGACTCGGGCGTGACAGTCAGCATCCAAGTACCAGACTATGAGCTCAAGCTCAATCTCATCAACAACTTCTACGAGCACATGAAGCAGGATGCCATAAACGAGCACCTACCCCTCATGGATGGGACCATCTCCGAGGAGATGCGCCGCCTCATGGCCGATAGGTCGGGTACGAACATCCGTGTCATCGAGGGCTTCGTCCACGCCTGTCTCATGGATGCATCTCGCAAGAAGACCCGCGACCTCCCCTTCACCCGTGAGGACATCATCCGCATCGCCAACTCCAAGTGGCCCACCGGACAAAAGATCATCACCGTGGACCAGATCCAGAAGGCCATAGAGGGATACTATGACATCTCTCACAACGACCTCGTGGGTGCCAAGCGCAACAAGGAACTCATGGAGCCACGCCACGTGGCCATCTGGCTCACGCGCAAGCTGACCGACCACACGTTGGCAGACATCGGCAAGAAGTTTGGTGGGCGGAGCCACGCCACTGTAGAACACAGCATCGCCCGGGTCGACAAGGCCAAGAGAGAAGACCGCATCTTTCACGACCGTGTGCAGACCCTACACGACAGCATCACGGACAGTAGCTGACGGTGTCGACGACAGTGATGAAAACCTGTCGTCTCGCGTTGACAAGCCCTTCCCCTCTGTCGAAAGCCGTTTTCGACACGTACGCGTGTTGAGGGGGAGAAGAGGGAATGTGGACGTCTACAATGGGTGAGGCGATGCTCCGAGCAGCACGTCCGCAAGGTTTTCACCTTTTTGACAGCGTCTATTACTAGAACTGCTCTTTTACGTATATATAAGTACCAATAGCAACGGAAGGGTACCCATGAAGTTCTCGGTGAGCCAATCATCCCTGTCCCAGGCGCTCGCAGTCGTCTCGAAGGGCATGGGTAGCAATTCGACCCTGCCCATCCTCTCGGGCATCCTCATCACAGCTGCCGAGGGCACACTGACGTTCCAGACCACCGACCTCACGATTAACGTCCGCCATCGCATTGCCGCCATGGTCGAGGAGGCGGGATCGACGGTCGTCTCGGGCAAGATCCTTATGAACATCGTCAAGACGCTACCTGATGCCGCGGTCTCCTTCGAGGGGGGCGAGCGTGTCGTCTCCATCTCCTGCGACAAGTCGACATTTCGTCTGAACACCCTCGATCCGTCGGACTTTCCAGAGTTCCCGCAGTTCGCCCCCGCCCGCACCATAGAGCTTCCGTCATCCCTGCTCTCCGAGATGGTCGATAAGGTCTACAAGGTGACCTCGAGAGACACCTCTCGACCGATTCTCTCGGGCGTGCTGCTTTCCGTTGAGGAGAACACCATCCGCCTGGTCGCGACTGACTCTTACCGCCTGGCAGTCTGCGATTCTAATGCCGAGACCTCATCTGCGGACGAGGCGTTCCAGACAATCGTTCCCGGCATGACCTTCCACGACGTCCTCACCCTCCCCTCCATGACGGAAAAGGTCCTCATAGGTACCACAGACAGCCAGGTGGTGTTCGTCTTTGGCAACACCACCTACATCACCCGCAAGATCGAGGGGAACTTCCCCAACTACAAGCAGCTCCTTCCCGCCGACTGCAACACCTCCGTCAAGGTCAACGTCTCGGAGTTCGCCTCTGCGCTCAAGCGCGTCTCGGTCATCGCTTTGGCAAACCCCTCCGTCAGCGTCGATGGCGACGCGGACGGAGGGGTCATGAAGCTCTCGGCGTCCTCTCCTGACCAGGGGGAGTCGACGGAACTCCTTCCCGTCGACGTCGAGGGGCAGAGCATGTCGATAGCGCTCAACTACCACTACGTGTTCGACTGCGTGAACGCCGCCGCAAACGAGAAGGAGATAACCCTTGAGCTGTTGAGTGCCATGCAACCGGGCATATTCAAGTCTTATGCCAAGATCAACTACCTCTACCTGCTAATGCCCGTCAGGATGTAGATGTGGGGCTGCTTGTCAGAAGTCTTGGTCTGCGCAACTGGCGCAACTTTGACGAGAGGAACATAGCGCTCGCCGATGGCATGACCGTACTCCACGGTCGTAATGCTGCAGGCAAGACAAACGCCATCGAAGCTCTGCAGATGCTCACCGCAGGCTTCTCGTTTCGGCATTCCAAACCCGCCCAACTCGTTCGCGAGGATCAGAGCTGTGCCCTAATAGCGGCCCGTCTCGAGGGCGATGGCCGTGTCGTTGACGTGTCCTGTGAGATCGACCCCACACGCCGTCGTTTCATGAGAAACGGGAAGAGGTGCCAGGCCCAAGACCTTCCGTCTACGCTGATGTCGGTCCTCTTCAGTCCCGACGACCTGTCGTTCGTGAAGCGTGGGGCAGCGTATCGTCGCGATGAGCTCGACGCCTTTGGTCGTCAGGCGAACAGGTCCTACTCAAAGATACTCTCGGCCTATGTACGTTCGGTCGAGCAACGCAATCGACTTCTGAGGCAGGAGTGTCCCGATCTGGCGCTCCTTGAAGCCTGGGACGCGTCGGTGGCACTTGGTGGATCCACGCTACTCGTCTCTCGCATCCACCTGTTCGAACGATTGGTCGAGTACATGTGCCCCATCTACCGCGAAATCTCAGAGGGTGAGGAGCTGGGCTGCCGCTACATCTCGTCTCTTGGGCTTCCCCTCGAGGACCTCTCTCGTGACGAGATCTGCGCGGCCTTCGCGAGGCGCCTATGTGAGCTACGACCACAGGAGCTACGTCGCCAGCAGACGCTCGTGGGTCCCCAGCGTGACGATCTTTCGTTCACGATCGACGGTCGCGATGCCCGGAGCTTCGGGTCTCAGGGACAGCAGCGATCCATCGTCCTCGCATGGAAGATGGCCGAGGTGAAGCTTTCCCGCGACGTGACGGGGGAGCAGCCGCTTTTGCTGTTGGACGACGTCATGTCCGAACTGGACGAGACCCGCCGCAACGCCATGACCCGCTTCGTCCAGGGTGGCATCCAGGCGGTCGTGAGCACGACCAACCTTGGCTACTTTCCACGGGAGCTTCTCTGTGGTGCGGAGGTGGTTCCCATTGGCGAATGAGGGGGACTTCTCGTCGCACAAGGGCTACGTGGGTAGCTATGACTTCAAGGGCTGCACTAAGAATCCGCCCGTGACGGTGGGGAAGGCCTTGGATGGTCTGTTCTCCGACGCCCTCGCCACCCGTCTCAGCGAGAACCAACGTGCCGCAGTTGCGTGGTTTCGCGCGAATGGCGATATCGAGCATGCGCACACGACAGGCGTTTTCCTCAAAAGGCGGCGCGCGGATGGCCTTGCTCCCGTGTTGGGGGTGTATGTCGACTCGCATGCCCGCCTGACGGACTTCTCAGTGAACAGGGAGGTCTACCTTTCACGCTTGGCTGCGATCGGCTTCGAGGTATCGGGCATTGAGTTCAGGCTTTCGAGAAGACCCGCGTCGTCGCCCGCTTCTCACGCGGCACTCGGTAACGGAGCGACCCATCCCTCGCCAAAGGCACTCCCTCCGCTTACCGCCGCGGAGGAAGAACGCGTCGCCGCGCTCACGGAGGACCTTCCCGACCACCTGAGGGCCCGTGCGGCAACAGCCATGAGAAACTCACTTCGTCGAGAGAGGTATGAGGGACGTGAATAGGTTTTCCTTGCCTAATTTCGGGTCCTGAGAGTCTCTGACAAGGTATTGGCAATATATTGTCTATCGAATTTTGCTTGGCCTGAAGAAATGAAAATACTCGAAGCGTAGAATGGCTAAGTCTCTGGGAACGGGTTTTTTTTAGAGAGGAACATCATTGCCCAGCAAAAACGAGCATAGCTACGGCGCGAGCGAAATCAAGGTCCTGAAGGGTCTCGAGGCCGTCCGCAAGCGCCCTGGCATGTATATTGGAACCACCTCAAAGACTGGCCTCCACCATCTGGTGTGGGAGATCGTCGACAACTCGGTTGATGAGGCCATGGCTGGTTTCTGCAACAAGATTCAGGTTACCGTCCATGCCGACAACTCGGTCACTGTGGTCGACAACGGGCGTGGCATCCCCACCGCCATGCATCCCGTCGAGAGGAAGCCCACCCTTGAGGTTGTCCTCACAGTACTCCATGCGGGCGGCAAGTTCGACAATAACGCCTACAAGGTGTCGGGCGGCTTGCACGGTGTCGGCATCTCCGTCGTCAATGCCCTCTCGAAGCGCCTCGTCGCCCAAGTCAAGCGTGATGGCGTGATCAACGAGATCGAGCTGTCTCGCGGCAAGGTGACCAAGAAGATGCACAAGGTTGGTACCTGCAGCCCCAACGTAACGGGTACGACCGTCACCTTCTGGCCGGATGACCAGATCTTCGAGACCATGACTTACGACTACGACACCCTCCATGACCATCTGCAGGAGACGGCCTTCCTCAACAAGGGCGTCAAGATAGTTCTGACTGACGAGCGCGAGCTCGTCCCACGTGTGGATGAGTTCTGCTATGCGGGTGGCATCATCGACTTCGTCAAGTTCCTCAACGAGGGCAAGACGGTTCTTTCCGGTTGTTCCAAGCCCATCTACATCGAGGGGACCTCTGATCCCGCCGCGCCCGAAAGCAACAAGGGTGAGGTGGAAGTATCGATGCAGTGGAACAGCGGGTATTCCGAGATGGTCATGAGCTTTGCGAACGACATCTACACCGAGGAGGGCGGCATGCACCTCGAGGGCTTCCGCACGGCCCTCACCAAGACCGTCAATGACTATGCCCGCAACCACAAGCTCCTGAAGGAGAGGGACAGCAACCTCACGGGCGATGACATTCGCGAGGGAATGACGGCCGTCATCTCGGTCAAACTGCCCGATCCCCAGTTCGAGGGACAGACCAAGGCCAAACTCGGCAGTTCGTACATGCGCACCCTCACCAACAAGATCGTCTCCGCGGGGCTTGCGGAGTATCTCGAAGAGCATCCCAACCAGGCCAAGGAGATGTTCAAGAAGGCGGCCCAGGCCGCAAAGGGACGCCTCGCCGCACAGAAGGCCCGCCAAGCGACCCGACGCAAGAGCATACTCGAGAGCGCTGCCCTTCCCGGCAAGCTGGCGGACTGCTCGGTCCGCGACGCCTCCATGACGGAGCTCTTCATCGTCGAGGGCGACTCGGCAGGCGGTTCCGCGAAGGACGGCCGGCGCCGCGACATCCAGGCCATACTGCCGCTGCGCGGCAAGATTCTCAATGTCGAGCGCGTAGGTGACCACCGTGCGTTCAGCTCGGAGACCATCCAGTCCCTCATTACTGCGATCGGCACCGGTGTCACCATGAGCAACGGCGAGGGCGGTGACTTTGACATAGCCAAAGCCCGCTACCACAAGATCATCATCATGACGGATGCCGACGTCGACGGCGCACACATTCGCATCCTGCTGATGACCTTCTTCTACAAGTACATGCGCCCCCTCATTGACGCAGGCTTTGTCTATGCGGCCTGTCCGCCTATCTTTGGCGTGAAGGTCGGAAAGAGGATCCACTACGTCTATCCTGACAGCGAGACGGACGAGAACGTCCTCTTGCAGCAGGCCATAGAGGAATGTGTTCCGCGCGATGAGGAGGGAAAGCAGCGCAAGTACAGCGTCCAGCGCTATAAGGGCCTGGGCGAGATGGACCCCCAACAGCTTGCCGACACCACGATGGATCCTAAGACCCGCATCCTCCAACGCATCAGCATCGATGACGCCGCCCGCGCCGAACGCGCGGTCTCTCGTCTCATGGGCACCTCCGTCGAATATCGCAGGGACTACATCGAGCAGCACGCCAAGGATGCGCGATTCCTCGACATCTAACGAAAGGCAGTTACGTGGCAGACGACAACAGCAATATCACGCCGGAGGATGGGGAGCATGCCGCTGCCTCCCTACCCGACGATCTGAGGGAGCTCCTTGACCGTGCGGAACGCGACGAGTCCGGCACCCCTGTCTATGACCCCGAAGCCGAGGATGAAGCCGGCATGGACGATGTGGCTACCGACGAGGCGGACGACGAGGTCGAGATGGGCAGCGACAACCGCGGGATGGGTGACGACGTGGACATCCACGGGGGCCGCCTACAACTCCACGAGTTCGGACACGAGATGGAGCAGTCCTTCATCGAGTACTCCATGTCCGTCATCACTGCCCGTGCGCTTCCCGACGTGCGTGACGGCCTGAAGCCCGTCCACCGGCGCATCCTCTACGCCATGAACGAGGCGGGAATCTTCCCCAACAAGCCACACAAGAAGTCCGCCTGGACCGTCGGCGAGGTCATCGGCAAGTATCACCCCCATGGTGACTCCGCAGTCTACGATGCGATGGTTCGTCTCGCCCAGTGGTTCTCCATGAGGACTCCCCTGGTCGATGGGCATGGCAACTTCGGTAACATCGACGGAGACTCCGCCGCCGCCATGCGATACACCGAGTCCCGTCTCGCCCGTCCGGCCATGGAGCTTCTGCGTGACCTCAACAAGGACACCATCGATTGGCAGTCCAACTACGACGAGTCTCTCCAGGAGCCCGTGGTCCTTCCGGCGCGCTTCCCCAACCTGCTGGTGAATGGTTCACAGGGCATCGCCGTCGGCATGGCGACCAACATCCCTCCCCATAACCTGAAGGAGACCATCGCCGCAGTATGCATGCTGATCGACAACCCTGACGCGACGGTGGACGACCTCATGACCGTCATGCCTGGGCCTGACTTCCCGACCGGTGCGGTCATCATGGGCTCGGAAGGCATTCGCCAGGCCTACGAGACGGGGCGCGGCATCATCACCATCCGCGCCAAAGCCCATGTCGAGTCCACCAAGACGGGGCGCAACAAGCTCGTCTTCACCGAGTTCCCCTATGGTGTCAACAAGGGAACCCTGCAGGAGAAGATAGCCCAACTCGTCAACGAGAAGCGCGTCGAGGGCATCTCGGACATGCGCGACGAATCCAACCGCAAGGGCCTGCGCCTTGTCATCGAGCTCAAGCAGGGTGCCATTCCCGAGGTCGTCCTGAACAACCTCTACAAGTACTCCGCCCTCCAGAGTTCCTTTGGCATCATCGACCTTGCTCTGGTGAACGGCGTGCCCCGCACGCTCACCCTGCGCGAGATGCTTCAGCACTACATAGACCATCAGGTTGACGTGGTGACCCGTCGCACACGCTTTGACCTTGCCAAGGCACGTGCGCGCGCCCACATCCTCGAGGGCCTGCTCCTCGCCCTCGACCATATCGACGAGGTCATCAGCATCATCCGCTCGAGTCGTACCGACACCCAGGCCTCCGAGCGCCTCATCGAGAGGTTTGGCTTCACCAAGCAGCAGACCACAGCGATTCTCGAGATGCGCCTCCGTCGCCTTACCGGCCTCGAGCGCGACAAGATCCAAGAGGAGCTCGACGGCCTCCGCCGCGCCATCGAGTATTATGAGGACCTGCTCGCCGACTCCCGCAAGATCCTCGAGGTCATAAAGTCAGAGATGTCCGAGATAGGCGAGAAGTACGGGGACAAGCGCCGTACCACCATCTCCGATGCCCCGGTTGTCCTAGACGTCGAGGACCTCATTGCCGAGGAGGACATGGTCGTAACGGTGACCCATGCCGGCTATGTCAAGCGCCTCCCAGTGGCCACCTATCGTTCGCAGAAGCGCGGTGGCAAGGGCGTCCAGGGGCTTTCCCTCAAGGACAACGACTTCGTCGAGGATCTCTTCGTGGCGTCGACGCACGACTACGTCATGTTCTTCACCAACCGGGGCAAGGTCTATCGCGTCAAGGTCCACGAGCTTCCTATCGGGTCACGTCACGCCCGCGGTTCCGCACTCGTCAACGTACTGCCCCTCGGGGAGGGGGAGCATCCCACCGCCGTCATCACCACCCGCGAGTTCCCCGCCGACGAGTACCTGATGTTCGCGACCGCAAACGGCATGGTCAAGAAGACGGCCATGAGTGACTACGACAAGAGCCGCCGGGACGGCATCATTGCCATCAACCTCAAGCGCGACGACGAGCTGGTCAATGTGCGCCGCGTCAAGCCGGGACAGAAGGTCATCCTCTGCTCCGAAGTCGGCAAGGCCATCCTTTTCGATGAGTCCGAGGTGAGGCCTACCGGTCGTGACACCTCGGGCGTACGCGGCATTACGCTGAAGGACGACGTCAAGATGCTTGGCATGGAGATAACCAACGGAAACGGGGACCTTCTCGTCATGACCGAGAGGGGCTATGGCAAGCGCACTCCCGTCTTCGAGTATCCCGAGCACAAGCGCGGCGGTCAAGGTGTTGCCACTATCGCGATGACCTCGAAGAAGGGCAACCTCGTTGCCTGTCGCGTCGTCGGTCCCCAGCATGAGCTCATGATCGTTTCCGAGGAAGGCGTCGTCATACGCGTCAAGACGGCGGACATATCCAAGCTTGGCCGTGCGACGCAGGGCGTCAAGATCATGAACATGGGGGAAAACGACAAGGTGAGTGCCGTCGCCCGCATGGTGGCCCACAAGAAGAAGGCCGCCAAGGCCAATCCGATGCAGCGCTCCCTCGATCTCTCGGCCGCCGGTGCCCGCGACGCCGGCGACGAGGACCCCGTCGACATTGGTGACGAGGAAGAACTCGATGACAGCCTGCTCGAGGATGACGAGTAGGGTTCTTCTCACAAGCGGGACCACACGTCTCTTCTCGTTGTTGCTGTGACGATAAGGGCGGGGCACGTTCGGTCTTCTCCGCAACGTGCCCCGCCTGTTACCATGCACTCCCTGGAGCTTTGTCCCACATGCCCCACTCTGCCTGTGCTGGGCCCTCAGTCGAAGTCCTCGGGAGAGAGGCTTTCAACGAAGTCGTGGAACCTCTCGATCTCCACCTGCCGCTCGTCTCGTTCGACCGACCCGAAGTCAGGCATGGCGGCCTTCTCGACCACTGCCTCGTCAGCGAAGATGGGCACGTGCGCACGGACGGCAAGTGCGATGGCATCCGAGGGCCTCGCGTCGACGCTCACTCGACGACCCAGCTCCGTTGTGGCGACCAGACGCGCGAAGAAGGTGGTTCCCTCGACGCCGACTATCTCGATGTCATCGAGATGCGCTCCCAGTGAGGTTATGGTGTCGAGCAGAAGGTCATGCGTCATGGGCCGCCCCTGGGAGGAACCATCGACGCCCATCGATATGGACATGGCCTCTATGGGTCCGATGCGGATGGGAAGTCGTGGTGCTGACTCGTTGGCCTGTGGAGATCGCGGTCTGAGAACGACGAGAGACGTCACAGGGCCTCCGCCCACGACGACCGTCTGAATGTCCATGCGAACCACCTAGTCACCCCCCCTTACCTCTGTGTGGGGATATGGTACCCGTCCGCTGTGGCCTTGCAAGTAAAAAGATTGTGTCCACCGCACCTCGCCGGGCTCCCCGCCCCTGGCGTCTGTCACCAGCGGATATGTTTTTCAAAAAAGTGGTTGACTCGGATATGGCCGCCGCGTAGCATTGAATCTCGCGTTGGGCCCGTAGCTCAGTTGGTCAGAGCGTCCGGCTGATAACCGGGAGGTCACAAGTTCGAACCTTGTCGGGCCCACCACTTCTCGTCGAATAGTCGCCCCAGCGTGAGCCGAGTCGCCGCTGGGGCGACTATTGTAAGGGGCGCGGTCCCGCCGCGACGCACAGACGGGGACGTAGCTCAGCTGGGAGAGCGCGGGCTTTGCAAGCCTGAGGTCGTGGGTTCGATCCCCATCGTCTCCACCATAGAAAAGTAGCCCAGGGGCATCGTCGCCCCTGGGTTTTTTCTCGTGGACTTGGCCCGTGTCGCATGTGCTGTGACAAGCCGTCGTCCCGCAGCCCCTGATGAGGCACGCGGCTGAGGCACGCGGCAGAAAGTGGTTGCGGCTGCGTGCACACGATTTCAAAACGTGTGCATGGCATCGGACTTTGCCCAGGTTGCGAAGGGCTCTGTGCACACGTTTTCGATTTGCGTGCACGGGGCGTGCGGATAGGATGCCGAACAGGATGCACTAGGGGAACAGCAAGCCAGGGGGATGTGGACGGCGTGCTCTTAGCGTTCTTAATGAGGACTTAACATCCTCTCTGCTGTACTAGTCAGCGTGAAGAAGGGGGAGCACATGGAGACAAGGTCGATTGGCGTCCTGAGCTTTCGTCGTATAAGGGTTACACCTATGCTGCTGGTGGTCCTCGGTGGCACGTTTGTCGCCTACGGGGCCTACCGAGGAGAGGTCCATACCGTTCTCGCCAAGGCGATACGGATATGCCTCGAGTGCGTGGGCATCGGGTAGGTGCATACGATGAAGACGATGCTCTCGCGTGTCGGGGTGTTCCTGCGCAGGAGAGGGACCGTACAGGCAATAGCCGCCTTCCTGACCAACCCCCACATCCCTAATTTCCTCGAGGGGACTATTTACACCGGTACGGCGAAGTCGGTCTGCGTCCCGGGACTTAACTGCTATTCGTGCCCTGCGGCCACAGGGGCTTGTCCAGTCGGGGCGTTCCAGGCGGTTGTCGGGTCCTCCAAGTTCAGTTTCTCCTACTATATAACTGGGATTCTGATCCTCATAGGAACGCTTCTGGGAAGGTTCGTATGTGGTTTCCTCTGTCCCTTCGGCTGGGTTCAGGATCTGCTCAACAAAATCCCGTTTCCCAAGAAGCTCAGCACGAGGAGACTCAAAGGCCTGCGTTACCTCAAGTATGGCATCCTGGTCGTAATGGTCTGGGCCCTTCCCGCCCTCATCCAGAATTCCGTGGGGATGGGAGACCCGTATTTCTGCAAGTACGTATGCCCGCAGGGCATACTTGAGGGCGCCATTCCGCTGTCCCTTGCCGATGCGAGCATCAGGGCCGCGTTGGGCAGCCTCTTCACCATGAAGTTCAGCATATTGGCGACAATTGCGCTTTTGAGCATCATGTTCTATCGACCGTTCTGCAAATGGATCTGCCCCCTCGGGGCCTTCTATTCGCTGTTCAACAAGGTCTCTCTCCTGCAATACCATGTCGATGCGGACAAGTGCGTCAAATGTGGCAAATGCGCCCGTGTCTGCAAGATGGATGTCGACATAACCAAGAACTCCTCCTCTCTCGAGTGCATACGCTGCGGCGAGTGCGCCAAGGCTTGCCCCGTCAAAGCGATCGAGGTTGACCTGACCCTTGTCAAGGCCAAGCTCGCTCGGCCAGACGCCTCCGCAGGCAAGCATGCGTAGGCCGCGGTATCCGGTATCGGGGGCGATGAAAGCGGTTATGCACCGGCCGTGAGGCCGGCAGCCATACGTACGGTGGGAAATGTTTCAGAAAGGAAGCGCTATGAAGGAAGTTACGAAGAAGGTCCTGGTTTCTGCCGCAGGAATCCTCATGACCATCTCCCTGGTCGGCTGTGGAGCGAACTCGAAGAGCCAATCGACGGAAACGGCCCCAGACGCGGCGGCGGCCGTCGAGTCCGGATCGACGGACATCCCGCCCGAGGCGGCGTCAAAGCTGCACCTCAAGGGCGGCGACGCGTTCCCCAACTTCGAGGCCACGAACATCTCCAACGACGAGACCGTCACCAACGAGGTGTTCAAGAAGAACAAGGTCACGGTCCTGTCGTTCTGGTTCAACGGCTGCACGAGCTGCGTGAAGGAGATGCCGCTCCTCCAGGAGCTGAGCGACAAGTACAAGGATCAGGGCGTCAGCGTCCTTGGGGTCAACGCCGAGGCTGGGTTCACCGATGACGCCAAGAAGGAGGGACAGGACATTCTCTCGAAGCAGGGGATCACGTACGACAACATCGCCTTCAACTCCAAGAGCGACGCAAACCAGGTGATCGAGGGCCTCACGGCCTTCCCGACCACGATGGTCATCGACCAGGACGGCAAGCTCGTCGGCGACCCCATCACCGGTGGCCTCAACAAGCTCGAGGGAAGCGAGCTCCTCAAGCGCGTCGATGAGGCGCTGGCCAAGGCGAAGGACAACTAGGCCAAGGGACAACCAGGCCTCCCGTGCGGGAATGACACGCGTCGGGGATCGTCTGACATCGGATATCTCCGGTTCGCTAGTATCTTTTGCAGAGGGGATCGCGCCTCGTGCCGTCCGGCTCGGGGCGCGATTCGCATAGGCGTTTGAGGGGGAGTGACAACTTTGAAGATCCTCGTGGTCGAAGACGAGCGTGAACTTCTCGAGTCTATCGGTGAAGGTCTCAGAATAGACGGATATTATGTCGACCTCCTTGACAATGGGACCGAAGCGCTTGAGATGGCCCAGATAGAGCCCTATGACCTGATCCTGCTGGACCTCAACCTCCCTGGCATCGATGGGCTCGAACTGCTGCGGACGCTGAGGGCCCAGCATTCGGAGACCAAAGTGCTCATACTCTCCGCTCGCTCGGCGGTCTCCGACCGTATCGTTGGCCTGGACGCAGGGGCAGACGACTACCTTGTGAAGCCCTTCGCCTTTGGAGAGCTCGAGGCCCGGGTGCGCAACCTCCTGAGACGCGAGTACACGCAGGGGGAGACGTTCCTCGACTGCGGGGACCTTCGCTTTGACACGACCACCCGCAGGCTCAGCGCCAAGGGCGTCGAGATCAGCCTTACGAAGAAGGAGACCGCGATACTGGAGTACCTCATGCGCCACAAGGGCCGCGTGGTAAGCAGCGAGGAGCTGTTGTCACATGCGTGGGACAGCAGCGTCGACCCGTTCAGCAACTCGGTGAGGGTGCACATCTGCTCGCTCAGAAAGAAGCTGCGATCCGTGCTCGGGTGCGACCCCATATCCAACAAGATCGGAGAGGGCTACTATCTGACGGAGAAGGACGACCATGGTGGGCGTTAGCGGCCTGGCGAAGGCAATGCGTTCGGTGCGCACGCAGCTTACCCTCCTCATGGTCGCCCTGCTCGTCTGCTGCTGCGCCGTGCTGACCCTGCTCGTGTACCGATCGACCTCCGCGCTGCTCGAGCTCGCGGCCACTCAGTCCCTGCAACGGGGCAACCTTTCCATCATCCTCGATGTGGACGGCATCGAGCGGGCGATTCTCTCCGACACGCTTTCCATCTTGGCCCTCGTGGTTGTCGTCGGCAGTTGGGCGGCGTATCTTCTGGCAGGACGCTACACGAGGCCCATCAAGCAGCTTTCCTCACGCGTGCGCGCCATCGAGCCAAGCACCCTTTCCGAACCGATCGAGGTCGACGGCGGCGAGGAGATCAAGGAGCTCGTGAGATCGTTCAACCAGATGACCTGCCAGCTGGATGAGGCGTTCGCGATGCAGAGGCGCTTCTCCGCCAGCGCTGCGCACGAGCTGAGGACGCCGCTCGCCGTGCTGCGCACGCGTATCGACGTGTTCAGGAAGAAGGAGAGGCAGCAGACTGAGTATGACGAGCTGGTCAACACGATGGAGACGTATGTCAACCGACTCTCCTCCCTCGTCGGCAACCTCCTCGAGCTCACGGACACGGGGGAGCTGCCCGACGTCCAGCGCGTGTCCCTCGATTCGGTTCTCGCCCATGTCGCAGCAGACCTTGGTCCCCTTGCCCACGAGAGCAACGTCTCGCTCTCTTGCCACGCCCAGCCCGTCTCGGTCATGGGCAACGCGAGCCTTCTCTACCGTGCCTTCTACAACCTGGCCGAGAATGCCATCCGCTACAATTTTAATGGCGGAAAAGTCGAGCTGCAGCTCTCCGCGTCAAGGGAAGGGGCCGTGGCCACCGTTTCCGACACGGGCGTGGGCATTGCGCCCGACGTACGGGAGCTTGTGTTCGAACCCTTCTACCGAGTCAACAAGTCGCGCTCGCGCGAGTTTGGTGGCGCGGGCATAGGCCTCTCGCTTGTGAAGACCATCCTTGCCCGCCACGGTGCTCGCGTCGCCGTAGGCGAGAACCAGCCACGGGGATCCGTGTTTACGGTGACGTTTGGCAGTGGGGGAGAGGTGCTGACGGAGAGGGGCTGACAGCCTCGATCGTTCGGATGGGGGTCAGGGCGGCACGTCCGCCTCCGCCGCCGCGATTGCGAACGTCACTTTGTTTCGGTGTTGTGACCAGTGGCAGTTTTGGCTTGCGTGGTCGAGCACAGGAGCTAAAGTACCCCCAACCAGACATGCCACCTTGTGGCCCGTGACATCGAGAAGAGGGAAGCACCATGGCAAACGGCATTCAGCTCGCGCTGGCCCAGCGACGTCAGGCTCGACGAATCCTGCTGCGACGCCAGTGCGTGTTGTCCTAGTCACCGAGACGCTTCGTTCTCACCCACACATCTAGACTGCGACGACACCCGGCATCGCCGGGTTTTTTGTTGACCCGGAGGAGCCCTGGGGTCCACGAGCAGCATACCACTCGTCCGATCAGGAGACCCTGGCCGGGCGGGACGGGCATACGTCAAACACGGCGACCTTCGGGGAGTGGCGGCAATGGCAAGCTCAAGCAAGGAAAAGGTAGTTCTCGCGTACTCGGGCGGACTGGACACCTCTGTCATGGTGAAGTGGCTTCAGGTCGAGAAGGGCCTCGATGTCGTTGCGATCTGCTGTAACGTGGGACAGGAGTCCCAGGACCTGGGCTGGGTCAAACAGAAGGCCTTGGACATGGGCGCCGTCGCCGCCGAGTCGGTTGACATGCGCAGCGAATATGCCGACCAGATATTGACCAAGGCAATCGCCGCAAACGGTCTTTATGAGGGGACCTACCCGCTCCTCTCTGCCCTGTCCCGTCCCATGATATCGGCCTACATGGTCGAGGCGGCGCACCACCACGGTGCCGCCTACATTGCCCACGGCTGCACCGGCAAGGGTAACGACCAGGTGCGCTTTGAGACCTCAATACACGCGATCGACCCAACCCTCAGGGTCATCGCCCCCGTGCGGGATTGGGACCTGCTGACCCGTGAGCAGGAGATGGACTGGGCCGCCGCTCATGACGTGCCCGTGCCCACGACTGCTGATAAGCCCTACTCGATCGATGACAACCTCTTCGGCCGTGCCATCGAGTGCGGTGTCCTCGAAGATGCGTGGAGTGAGCCCCCGGCGGACATCTGGACGATGACCACAGACCCTGAGGACGCCCCCGACGCGCCATGCGAGGTCACCCTTGGCTTCGAGCGGGGAACGCCCGTCTCTCTGGATGGCACGGAGATGCCTCTGCTGGACCTCATCATCGAGCTCAATGGCATTGCGGGTGCCAACGCCTTCGGGCGCATCGACATGATCGAGGACCGTGTCATTGGCATCAAGAGTCGAGAGTGCTACGAGTGCCCGGCGTCACTCGCTCTGATCGGCGCACACCAGGCCCTTGAGTCTATGTGCCTTGACCACGACACACTGCACTACAAGTCCGGCATCGACCAGCGCTGGGCCAATCTCGTCTACGACGGCCTCTGGTTCTCTCCCCTCAAGAACGCACTCGACTCTTTCATAGCCAACACCCAGCGGTTCGTCACGGGCGAGGTGAGGGCCAAGTTCTACAAGGGCACGTTCACGGTGACTGGTCGCAGGTCGGACTATTCGCTCTACAGCAGGGAGCTGGCAACCTACGGCCACGGTGACCTCTTCGACCGCTCGAGCTCCAAGGGTTGGATCACCCTGCACTCGCTCCCCTCCCAGACATGGTCACTGAGTCAGGGACCCTCGTATGTGCAGTCGATGTCTGCGCACGAGGTCAGGCAGTTCGAGACGGGCGAGGCGGAACAAGGCACGCCCGCTACCAGCGCGGCGAGCGCGTAGGGTGGCGTACCTAGCGAGCTCCCAGACCGATGGATTTCCAGGAGGGTGCCCATGGCGCTTTGGTCCGGCAGGTTCGAACGGGATGTGGATGAGTTCACGCAGCGTTTCGGCGCGTCCCTCCCCATCGACAGGAGGATGTATCGCCAAGACATAGCCGCCTCCATCGCCCATGCCCGCATGCTTGGCCGCCAGGGAATCGTCTCGCAGGAAGACGCGCAGGGCATGGTCGAGGGCCTCTCCGCCATACGGGAGAGCATGGATCAGGGCGGCTTCGTCTGGGACGTGGGCGACGAGGACATCCATATGGCCGTCGAGCGCGCGCTCACGGAGAGGATCGGTGCCGCGGGGGCGCGCCTCCACACAGGTCGGTCGCGCAACGACCAGGTCGCGACGGACATACGGCTCTTTGCCAAACAGGCGGCGGGTCGACTCATGGAGGAGAACTGCCGCCTGCGCCGCACCATCCTTGAGGTCGCCCAGAGGCACATGGGGGTCGTCATGCCGGGCTACACCCACCTGCAGCACGCCCAGCCCGTACTTTTCTCGCACCACCTGCTTGCGTACTTTTGGATGTTTACCCGTGATCACACCCGCCTTGAGGCGGCTCGGACGGCCGCGGATGCCAACCCGCTGGGGGCTGCGGCGCTGGCCGGCACCACCTATCCGCTGGACCGCGCCTACACCACCCGGCTCCTGGGCTTCGACCACGAGATCCCCAACTCGATGGATGCGGTCTCGGATCGCGACTACCTGCTCGACCTTGACTATGCCTGCGCCGTGAGCATGATGCACCTCTCGCGCCTGTGCGAGGAGGTCGTGCTTTGGAGCAGCACGGAGTTTGGCTTCATCACGCTCTCCGACAGCTATTCTACGGGCTCCTCCATCATGCCGCAGAAGAAGAACCCGGACTTCGCCGAGCTCGCCCGCGGCAAGACGGGGCGCGTCTACGGTGACCTCATGGCGCTGCTCACCACCATGAAGTCGCTGCCACTTGCCTACAACAAGGATCTGCAGGAATGCAAGGAGGGTCTCGTGGACGCCACAGACACGCTCCGTGACTGCATGGCGATTGCCTCGGGGATGCTCGGCACCATGACCGTAAACGCCGAGTCCATGCTCGCGGGGGCGGGCAGGGGTCTCACCGCCGCCACGGACGTGGCGGACTACCTCGCCAAGAAGGGCATGCCGTTCCGTGAGGCGCACGAGGTGGTGGGCAGGCTCGTGCTCTACTGCGAGAAGCGCGGCAAGGGGCTGGAGGACCTCACGGCAGACGAGTTCCGCGCCGCCAGCCCCCTCTTTGGCGACGACATAGCGCAGGACCTCGACCCCGCTGGCATCGCGAACGCTCGCAACACCTATGGTGGCACCGGGTGCACCGCCGTCGAGCGCCAGCTTGACGAGGCCCAAGAGCGCCTGAAGAAGGATGGGCGAGAATGGGCGGCGCCCGACCTTCCGATGCAGTAAGGTTCTTGTAGCAGTCGCGACGGACGGCAGCCCGAGGAGAGGGGAGCAGCGCATGCCCAACACAGCCCAAGGCAGCGGAGGGAGGCGCCCGATGCGCGTCGGACGGTCGCCGGCAGCGAGCGCATCCGCGGATTGTCGCGTTACGGGGTCCGGGGATCCTGGGGGTTTTGGTGGCAGTGACGATCCAGTTGGTATGCCGGGCTCTCGCGCACGGGCTATCGTGACGGCGCTCCTCGCCGTGCTCCTGCTCGTCTCCGAGTTCCCCCTGGGAACGTACCTCTCGACCCAAGATGCCTATGGGGGCACCAACGCCACCCTCGACGGCCAGAAGAGCACCGCCCTCGGGCTCGTCGCCACGGCCACTGCCGCCTCGGTGACGGTTACGGCCATCCCCGACGACGTGGGCACTCCCATAGCCGAGCAGCTCGCGGACCTCTCGGGCAGGCTCGTGGTCGTCCTCTCTGTCATCTACCTCGAGAAGTTCCTCATGACCACGTTTGGCCTCATTGGCTTCAGGGTCTTTGTCCCCATCGGCTTGGGCACGCTCATCGCCTGGCTGTGGACGTGCAGGGACTGGGCCCCGCGTCCCATGCTCTTCGTCTGGGGTGTCAGGCTCATGGTGGTTGGGGTGGCGCTGGCAACGCTCGTGCCCGTGAGCGCCGGCCTCGCTGACGTCATAAACGCACAGTACCAGTCATCGCAGCAGGTGGATAGGGCGGTCCAGGCCACCGATACGGCAGTCCAGGGCATGTCCGACAACGCCGACGGGACAGCCAGCCAGAACCACAGCGAAGGCGGGGGTCTCTTCGACATGCTGGGCTCGGCTGCCTCCAGTGGAATAGACGCCCTCGCTTCCGGCGCCAAGGATGCGGCCAGCGCCGTGGGTGCGCAGCTCAACACACTCATCGATGCCGTGGCGGTGAGCATCGTGACGTCATGCCTTGTGCCCATGGCCGTCCTGCTCGTCTACTTCTGGCTCATCAAGCTGTTCACTGGTGCGGACCTCACGGGCTACGTGACCAAGGCCCCGGCTGTCTCCAGCGGCTCCATGAGGCGCGCTACCATGCAATGAGACAGGGGGCTGCCCCTTTGTCCCACGCGGTAGAATCTAGGGACCGCACACGTCGCTGCGAAAGGAACGCAGATGATCGATCGCTACACCCGTCCTGAGATGGGACGCATCTTCTCGCTCGAGAACAAGTATGCCATCTGGCAGGAGATCGAGGTCCTGGCCTGCGAGGCGCATGCCGAGCTTGGCGAGAGCGGGATAACCCAAGACGAGGCCGCTTGGATCCGTGCGCACGCCGCCTTCGACAAGGCCGAGGTCGACGAGATCGAGGGCGTCACCAACCACGACGTCATCGCCTTCCTGACCAACATGGGCTCCTACATCGACCGCGACGTCCCTGCCGGACAGCCGAAGCCCAGCCGTTGGGTCCACTATGGCATGACCTCGTCCGACCTGGGCGACACGGCCCTCTGCTACCAGCTGGTGCAGGCCACCGACTTGCTGATCGAGGATTGCCGGGCCTTGGGGGAGGTCTGCCGCCGCCGCGCCTTCGAGGAGCGCGACACCCTGTGTGTCGGCCGCACCCATGGCATTCATGCCGAGCCCATGACCTTCGGCATGAAGTTCGGCAGCTGGGCATGGGAGCTCAGGCGCGACCTCGATAGGCTGAAAGGCGCCCGCGACAACGTGGCGTTTGGGGCCATCTCGGGTGCGGTGGGCACCTACTCGAGCATCGACCCCCGTGTCGAGGAGTACGTCTGCAGGCACCTGGGCCTGGCCCATGACCCGCTCTCGACGCAGGTCATCAGTCGCGACCACCACGCCTACCTCGCCGGCGTCCTTGCCACCGCCGCGTCCACCTGCGAGCGCATAGCCACGGAGATCCGCAACCTCCAGAAGACCGACACCCTCGAGGCCGAGGAGCCGTTCCGCAAGGGGCAGAAGGGCTCAAGCGCCATGCCCCACAAGCGCAACCCCATCACGGTCGAGAAGGTCTGCGGCCTCTCCCGCGTGGTCAAGGCCAACGCGCAGGTCGCCTTCGACAACGTCGCCCTCTGGCACGAGCGTGACATCAGCCACTCGTCTGCGGAGCGCGTGGCCCAGGCAGACAGCTTCATCGCCCTCGACCACATGTTCCAGTGCCTCATTCGCATCGTGGACGGCCTGGTGCTCTATCGCGAGCAGATGCTGGCCAACCTCGACAAGACCCGTGGGCTGATCTATTCGTCCAAGGTCCTGCTGGCCCTGGTGGACACGGGCATCACGCGCGAGGACGCCTACAAGATCGTGCAGGCCAACGCTATGGAGACCTGGCGCGAGGTCCAGCGGTGCTCCGGCGGCACCAGCTTCCGCGAGAAGCTCGAGGACGACCCCCAGTGCACGCTCCCCCCGGAGCAGCTCGACCGCATCTTTGACCCCCGCAGTTTCTTGGGCCGCGTCGACGTCGTGTTTGACCGCCTGGAACAGCTGAGCTTCGAGTAGGTACCCCAGATGCCACTACACCGGCCCGTCCCCCCGCATGACGTTGCACGTCCCACCTGCCACCCGCACAACGTGACGCGCCGTGGTCTCATCAAGAGCACGGCCGCCGCAGGCGCCATGGCTGCTGCCGTTGGTGTGCTGGGCGCCTGCAAGGGCAGTGACGAGGGTACCACCCCCCCGACGGTCGTTGACGCCTCCTCGGCCGACTACGTGATCGACCCCAGCACGAACGAAAGCAACTACAGCGTGGTTGACCTTCCCCTCACGGAAGAGACGAGCCACGACATCGCCCTGGGAAATGTCCTGCATCCTGCGGGCGGCGATGTCTGGATCCCCATGACCACGGCTGGGTCCTCCGCAACCCCCATGGTCAAGGCCTCGGCGTTCGCCCCCTCGAGCGGATCTGTCGTAGAGGTCGTCCCGGAGCCCCAGGCCAAGGGCGCCAGCAACGTCGTCATCTACGACGTCCGCTGTTCCGATTTCGCCTACGCCTGGGTGGAGCTTGACCTCCTGACCCACGACTGGACCCTGTATGCCGCCCCTTTCTCGGACGGTGTTCTGACGGGGGGCGTCACCACGCTCTGGAGTGCCTCGTCGGACTACGATCCGCCCAAGTTCTCCGTGGCAGGCGGCAAGGTCATCTGGGAGATCATGCCTTCCGTTTCGGGGCCGAAGGCCAAGGAGCACTCCTTCTGCTACCTGTGGTCCACGGGCGACGCCAACGCGAAGGCCGTCATCGAGTCGCCGGGACGCTTCGCCGGCGAGCCCGCGGTCTCGGGCGGTACCGTGACATTGGTCCCCCGCGTCAACGCCACCTCTGGCGTGTACTACGGCATTACGGCCTATCTGCTCTCCGACGACCTCTCGACGCAGGTGGACCAGCTCGTCCTACCTCAGAGCGTCAGGCCCCTCAATGCCGTCCGCATAGGGGAGAGCTTCGCCTTCTCCATCGAGGCCAACTACAGCACGGGGGGGCTCCTGGGGACCATGGGCACCTACATCGGTCGCGCCGGAGGTCCGTTCGTGGCCCTCTCGCGCGAGCCCGCCGCCTCGGTCACCGGCAGGGACGGCACCTACGTCATCAAGAGCAACGCGTCGTACTTTGTCGTGAACAGCCGCGACCGCACCTACTCCATCCTGGGCGCCGTCAACCGTTGCCTCGGCTATGGCGAGTATCCGGCCACCCAGGGCGAGAGTTCGCGCTTCGTTACCTATGCTACGGTCAAGGACGAGGACACCGGCTATCCCAAGCACGTCACAGTGAGGAGCTTTGCGCTATAAAGCTGGCTTTTTCTCCTCCTCCTGCGCTAGAATGTGACGCGTGTCACAAAAAAATCGTTCAAATTACGCATTCTGCTTGGATGTGGGTAAGGGGGGCCGTCATGGCTTCGGAAGAGAAGAGGATCCTGCTGGTCGAGGATGAAAAGGCCATCCGCGACGCCGTCGCAGCCTACCTCGAGCGCGAGGGTTACGTCGTCCGTGGCGTCGGCGACGGCCAGAGCGCCCTGGAGGAGTTTGAGAAGCACTCCTTCGACCTCATCGTCCTCGACCTCATGCTCCCCAAGCTTTCTGGCGAGCGCGTCTGCCGTGCCGTCCGTGAGACCTCGAGCGTCCCCATCATCATGCTGACCGCCAAGGGAGAGGTGGAGGACCGCATCATCGGCCTGGAGCTTGGCGCGGACGACTACGTGATCAAGCCCTTCTCCCCGCGCGAGCTTGTGGCCCGCGTGCGTGCGCTGCTGCGTCGCGCTCACGCCGAGGCGGAGCCACAGCTCGAGGTGCTTGACTTCGGCGACCTTGTCATAGACATCTCTGGCCACAAGGTCATGGTCGAGGGTTCCGAGGTTGACCTCACCGCATCCGAGTTCAAGCTCCTCACCACCCTCGCGCGCTATCCGGGTCGCGTCTACACCCGCATGGAGCTGGTCGAGAAGGTTCTGGGCTACGATTTCGAGGGCTATGAGCGCACGATCGACTCCCACGTCAAGAACCTGCGCGCCAAGCTCGGCGACGACCCCCGCAACCCGCGTTGGCTCTACACCGTCCATGGCGTTGGCTATCGCTTCGAATCCGCCCAGAAGGGTGCTGCTCCCGCAGGCGAGAAGTAGCGCCTGTGGCGGCGGACTTCGACAACCTCATTGACCGTGCGTATGATGACCTAGGTGCGCAGGGCTTCGATGCGCCCAAGGCGTCGTTCAATACCATGCGCCATGACGTCAGGCCAGGCCGTCCCGTAAAGACCTTCTCGGGGCGGATGGCCTTCTACTTCGCCCTGACGGCGATCATGACCGCAGCCATACTGTCTTTCGTCCTCGCGCTTGTCTGGGAGGGACAGTTCCAGAGCTATACCCGTCAGAACATGCAACACGTCGCCCAGCAGCTTGCGGCGGCCATCTCTGCCGAATATCAAGAGCAGGGCGGCTGGACAAGCGCCACGCTCGACTACGCGCACAGCTCTCTTGCGGTACCGAATGACGTCGGCATGCAGATTTTGGACGCGAACGGAAAAATCCTCTATGACGACACCTGGTCGGGCAGCGCCTCCGAGAGGTCCGCCGCCTCGCCTCCTGCCGAGGAGACCGATGACGTCGTGGGCGTTCCCACCGGCGCCGACTCTGTCGTCTCTGCCGACGTGGTGACGCTTTCGGGTGCGAAGGTCGGCACGGTCCGTCTGTGGGCCTTTGGCTCCGAGGCGCTCCTGACCAAGTCGGACGCCGCGTTCCGGATGAACTCCTACGGTGCGATCCTGGGCGCGGCGGGCGTCGCCATCCTGGTCGCATGCGGCATGGCCTACACCGCCTCGCGCACACTGACCAAACCCATAAAGAAGATCACCTCCACGGCATCGCAGATAAGGAGCGGTGACCTCTCGGCACGCACCGGACTGCGCGGCGACGACGAGATAGGCTGCCTGGGGGAGACCTTCGACAGCATGTGCAGCGAGTTGGAGCGTGACATAAAGTTCGAGCATCGCCTGACCAGCGACGTAGCCCATGAGCTGCGTACTCCCCTCATGGCCATGCTCGCCACCGTTGAGGCGATGCAGGACGGGGTCCTGCCCACCGACGACGAGCATCTCGAGACCGTCGCCGAGGAGGTGCGCAGGCTCTCTCGCCTGGTGGACGCGATGCTGCACCTGTCACGCATAGAGAACGGCACACGTCAGCTCAAGGTCAAGAGCGATGACCTCGTCTACCTGGTGAAGAGTCTGGTCTCCATGCAGGAGCGGATGTTCGCCGACAAGGGCCTGCGCCTGCGCTTCGACGACAAGACCGCCGAGGGCGAGTGCTTCGTCGACATGGATGCGGATCTCATTCGCGAGGCTATCACCAACATCATGTCGAATGCCATGCGCTACACGCCCGAGGGCGGATGGGTCGTCGTGAGCGTCGAGCGCGACCGCCCGCGCGGGGAGGCGCGCGTCTCGGTCCAAGACACCGGCATCGGCATCGCAAGGGAGGACATCCCGCGCGTGTTCTCGCGCTTCTGGCGCTCCGACGCCAGCCGTGAGCGCGTCTCCGGCGGCCTGGGCGTGGGGCTGGCGTTGACGAAGGAGATCGTCGACAAGCACAAGGGCACCATCTCCGTGGAGTCCGAACTGGACAAGGGCACCACCTTCACCACCCATGTCCCCCTCGAGCGCAAGGATAGGCCGCACAAGGCGCCTGCCACCGACGATCGCCAGGGGCCCCAGATCACCCATCGTCCCTAAGGCCCGCCCGGTGTCGTTTACATTGCGTGACGTAGGAACCAAGCGACTGTGGACGCCTGCGTCGTATCCTTTACAATCAGTGTGACTATTCACAATGGGGACGCGCCTTGTGCCACGTCCCGTCCCGAGGGGGAACAGCTAATGGGAGCCATGGAGCTTCGCCCGGATTCTCACGGCAAGGTTCGCGACATCTACGATTGCGGTGACAGCTTACTCATGGTGGCAAGCGATCGCATCAGCGCGTTTGACTTCATCCTCCCAGACGAGATCCCGTACAAGGGTGAGATCCTCACCCGCATCTCGGCGTTCTGGTTTGACAAGTTCTCTAGCCTCGTGCCTAACCACCTGGTTTCGATGGACGTCGCCGACTATCCGGAGGAGTACCAGCGCTACGCTGACTACCTCGTCGGTCGCTCGATGCTCGTCAAGAAGGCCCAGACGGTCCCCGTCGAAGCCATCGTTCGAGGCTACCTCACGGGCTCGGGCAAGAAGACCTACGACCAGGATGGTACCGTATGCGGCATCCAGATGCCGGTCGGTCTGGACGAAGCCTCCAAGCTCCCCGATCCCATCTTCACTCCCTCCACCAAGGCCGCCTTGGGCGACCACGACGAGAACATCTCGTTCGACCGCTGCGAGGAGCTGGTAGGAGATCGGGTGGCACAACAGCTGCGCAGCGCCTCGCTCAAGATCTACGTGGCGGCTGCGGACTATGCGGCGACCAGGGGGGTCATCATCGCCGACACCAAGTTCGAATTTGGTTACGTCGACGGCCGTCTTACGCTCATCGACGAGTGTCTGACCCCCGACTCGAGCCGCTTCTGGCCTGTTGCCGGCTACGAGCCCGGCAAGGTTCAGCCCAGCTACGACAAGCAATACGTACGCGATTGGCTCAGGGCCAACTGGGATATGACGGGCGAACCGCCCCACCTGCCCCAAGAGGTCGTCGAGGGAACCTCGCGACGCTACCAGGAGGCCTTCGAGATCATTACCGGTGAGAAGTTCGTTCCGATGAAGGAAGCCTAATGTCTCTGCTCGATACCATCAACGCCGCAAAGAAGGAGGCCGAGGAGGCGGGCACCCTACCCAAGCCTACGGCCAAGGGTGACTGCATACAGAGCCGCGAAGCCACTGACGATGCCGATGAGAGGGGTGGCTTCAGCCGCAGGTCCACCGCCCGCGCCAAGCCCAGCCGCGAGGCGGCCTCGGGCGTGCGTACGGTTTCGGCCAAGGGAAGCAAGACCGGCAAGGCCGAGTCGGCCATGAGCAAGGAGGAGAGGAGGGAGTACCGCAGGGCCCGCCGCGACGCCGAAGATCGCAGGCGCACCGCGTCACGCGTCCTTCTGGGACAGGACGTGCGCTACAGGCGTGGCCAGCGCGTCTGGTGGATCCTTCTGGGAGTGGGTCTGGCATGCACGGTTCTCTCCTGGGTCATAGGTGCCAACTTCGCCGACGCCGCGAACAATCCAACCTCACCTGCGGGCATCGTTATGGTCCTGCTTGTCACGGCTGCCTACGCCTGCATAGTCATCGCCTTCATCTATGACTGGCGCAAGGTTCGCCCGCTGCGCAACGCTGCTGACAAGGCCGTCGCGGCCATGACCAACAAGAAGGTCAGCCAGGTGCTCGAGGCCGACGCCAAGGAGTTCGCGAGGGAGCGGGCCGAGAGGTCGGAGGCCAAGGCGGACCGCCGCCGGGGCCTCTTCTCGCGACACGAGCAGCACAAGTAGTCCCAGAGCGAGGGCAATTCCGACGCCCCTCGCGTTCGAGTGATGCTAGAATGTGTTGTCACGGCCCCGTAGCTCAGGGGATAGAGCACAGGTTTCCTAAACCTGGTGTCGTTGGTTCGAATCCAATCGGGGTCACCAGAAAGCTAGCAGCCCGGGGATACGCGTCCCGGGCTGCCTTCTTTACTAGAGCTTATGTCATGACATGGGGGATCACCTTGGCCCGACCTCCCTATGACGACGGCGTCCCCCCATTGTTCCCCGTGCCTCCAGAACCGTTGTTGGAGGAGCCCCCACCGTTAGCGTCCGTGCTGCCTGACGCGCTCCCGCTGGAGACCGTGAGGGTGACCGACCCCCCCTTCTTGGTGGAGCTGGGCGAGACGCTTATGACGGTACCAGCAGCGTGGCTGCCACTGGACTTGTACTCGACCGTGACCGTGACGCCCTTGTTCTGGAGGGCACTTGTGGCAGAGCCCTCGCTTGCGCCAACGTACTGGGACGCGTCGATGGTGGTGGGGCCCGTGGACACCTTGATGGTGACGGTGGATCCCTTGTCGGCGGTGCCCGATGAGGGTGACTGGCTGATGACGTAGCCCTTGTCGACGCTATCGCTCGCCTCGTACTCCGTGGTGACGCCAAAGCCTGCGGCCTCAAGCGTGCTGGTGGCGCCGTTCTCCCCGTCACCGACGACGCTTGGGACCTCGACCTGCTCGGTACCTTTGGAAAGCTGGTAGGTGACGGTGTCCCCGGCCTTGGCCGAGCTGTTGGCCGCGGGGCTCTGGGTCGCGATGGTTCCCACGTCGACCCCCTCGGCATAGACGGAGTCGCCCGCCTGGCCCTTGAGGCCCACCTTCGTGAGGGCTGCCTCTGCCTCCGACGGCGTCATGCCCTTGAGGTCGGGCACCGTGACCGGCGCAGCGGGCTCCTCTCCCTTCGAGACGACGATGTCTATCTGGGTGCCCCTGCTGGCGTTGGTGCCCTGGTCCGGGGTCTGGTCTATGACCAGGCCCTTTGCGACCGTGCTGCTGTACTGTGACTTCACCGTGCCCTTCTGGAAGAAGTCGTCCGCCGCGATTGTCGAGAGCGCCTGCTCCTCGGTGAGGTTCAGCAGGTTGGGGACCGGCCGCGTCTGGTTGTTGGAGCCAAAGATGGAGAAGAGCCCGACGATGATGCCAACGAGCGCTATGGTGCCGACTATGGCGCCGATGACTACGTGCCGGCGATGCTTCCGCTCGCGCTCCTCGACCTGCGCCTGCGCCCTCTCGGTGGCCGTCTGCGTCTTGACGCGGCTGAGTGGCTCTACAGCCGCCATCTGCGCGGTCGAGCCGGTGGTTGCCGGGATGGGCGTCGCGACCGGGGTCGTGGCGGCGACGGGGAGCATGGCGGTGGCGTTGTTGACGGCGGCGACATGTCCGGCGAGGTAGTCGCGCAGGACATGGTAGAGCTCGTCGGCCGACTGGAAGCGGTCGCTGGGGTCCTTCTGCATGCACTTGAGGATGATGGCCTCGAGCGGGGCGTCGACGGCGGGGTTGCGCTGGCTGGGGGGCATTGGCTGCTCGTTGACCTGCTTGAGCGCGACTGAGATCGCGTCGTCGCCGTCGAAGGGAACCGACCCCGTTGCGGCCTCGTACATGACGATGCCCAGCGAGTAGATGTCCGTCGTGGGACCCAGCTCCTTGCCCTGCGTCTGCTCGGGGGAGACGTAGTGCGCCGTTCCCAGCACGGAGTTGTCCGTCGTCAGGTGGCTGTTCTTCGCACGGGCGATGCCGAAGTCCATCACCTTGATGTTGCCGTCCGGCTGGACCATGATGTTCTGCGGCTTGATGTCACGGTGGATGATGTCGTGACGGTGGGCGACCGAGAGCGCCTGGGCGATCTGGGAGCCGATCTGGGCGACCTTCTTGCCGTCGAGGGCGCCGTGCTTGCGTATGCCGCTCTTGAGGTCGGTGCCACGGAGGTACTCCATGGCAATGTAGTAGGTGTCCCCGTCTTTGCCCCAGTCGTACACCGAGACGATGTACGGACTCTGGAGTGCCGCGGCGGCCTGTGCCTCCTGCTTGAAGCGGGCCGCGAACGAGGGGTCGGCAGCGTACTGTGGCAGCATGGTCTTGATGGCCACGGTCCGCCCGAGCACGTTGTCCAGGCCGCGATAGACGATGGCCATGCCACCCGTGCCTATCTTGTCCTGAACCGTGTACCTGCCGCCCAAAACTCTCTCTGACATCGTCTCTCCTATCCCGAGCGCGACCTGGCCGCGCGACCTCGCCTCTCTCGCGTGCCCCTACGACGCCGCCCCCAGCGCCTGAACGTTCAGGCAGGCCGCCAGCACCTCGCCCGCGACCGACGCCGCCTTCCCGTGTACGTCCTGGCCCTCCGAACCCTCGAGGCAGACGGAGATGGCGAGCGTCGGCTGGTCGTAGGGTGCGAATCCGACGAACAGCGAGTTGCTGACCGTGCCGCTCGTCTCCGCGGTGCCCGTCTTGCCGGCGACCCTGACGCCGCTCACGCGCGCGGCGCCGCCGGTCCCCTCCTCGACGACCGCCAACATAGCCTCCTTGACCTGGCCTGCCGTCTGCGCCGAGACCGCCTGGCCCAGAGACTTCGCTTGGGTCTTGGATGTCGTCGCGCCCTCGGGGGAGAGGATGTGGTCCACGACGTAGGGGTTCATGGCGATGCCGTTGTTGGCGATCGCGGCCGCCATGACGGCGTTCTGCATGACCGTGGTCTGGGGGCCGGCGGGACTCTCGTGCATGCCGACTGGCTGGCCGATGGCTGCCCATGCGGTCTCCCACTCGGTCATCTCGGAAGGGTCGGGCATGAGTGACGCCATGGTCGAGAAGTCTTGGCCCAGCTTGCTGCCGTAGCCAAAGGCCTTCGCATAGCTTACGAGCCGGTCAGCGCCCAGCTCCGTGCCAAGCTGGCCGTATACGGTGTTCGCGGAGTAGGCAAGGGCCTCCTTCAGGGTGAGGGAGTCCCACTCCTCCCCGTCGATGTTGGTGACCGCCGCACCACCAATATCGATGCTTGCCGGTGCGTCATAGCTGCTTTCGAGTGTGGCCGTTCCCGAATCGAGTGCTGCTGCCAGGGAGAGGGCCTTGAAGGTGGAACCAGGTGTGTAGAGCGTCTGCGTCGCGCGATCGACCAGCGACCCGTCCGTGGTGTCAGAGGTCATGGCGTCATCTACGTTCGTCAGGTCGAAGGACGGGTTGGATGCCTTTGCGAGCACGGCTCCGGTTGTCGGGTCAAGTACCGCGACGGCTCCCCTGTAGCCCTCGAGGGCGTTCTCTGCGGCCTTCTGCATCTGGGAGTTGAGGGTGAGGACGACGGAGGAGCCTGGCATTTGTGTTCCCGCCAGCGAGTACAGTGCGTTGGTCCAGGAGCTGTAGTCGGCATGCCCGACGAGGACGTCGTTGAGCGAGGCCTCGATCCCTGACGCCCCGTAGCGCGTGGAAAGATAGCCCACGGTGTGTGCCGCCACGGAGCCCTGAGGGTAGCTGCGCTGGTACCTGCCGTCCTCCTGGAGGGTCGACTCGGCGTAGGTGACCCCATCGGACGTGATGATGGCCCCGCGCTTGATCGAGGAGGTCCGAGCGATGGTGTGGTTGTTGCCTGGCAGGTTTTGGTAATAGCCGGCCCTGATGACCTGGATATAGGTCAGGTTGGCGACAAGCAGGGCGAACATGAGCGTGAAGGTGCCGAGGAGGGCGACGAGGCGGTTGCCCAGCGCCACGCGCCCCAGCACGCCGGACTCGGGTGTGAGCATGCCAAAGCTCCCGCGCGCGTGGCTCCCACGCACGACTGCGGCACGGTGCCCCCCCGCCTCGGCCGGGATGTAGGTCTCGCGCTCGGCGGTGCCCGTGGTCTGGATGGGGGCCTCGCGTCCCGTACCCTCGTCACCTGTCTTGAGGAGCAGTGCGACGATGATGAAGCTGGCGAGCAGGGAGCTGCCGCCCTGGCTCATGAAGGGGAGCGTCACGCCCGTGAGCGGAAGGAGCTTCGTCACGCCACCGACGATGAGGAAGGCCTGCACTACGATGGCGGCCGTCAGGCCGACGGCGGTGAATGCCGAGACGTCGGACTTGGCTCGCGCTGCGGTGGCGAGGCCCCTCACGGCGAGGAGGATGTAGCAGATGAGCACGCCCGAGGCTCCCAGGAGGCCCATCTCCTCGCCAATGGCGGAGAAGATGAAGTCGGATTCGACGACGGGGATGAGGGTGGGCATGCCGCGCCCGATGCCCGCGCCCGTCAGCTTGCCGTCCGCAAGCGAGTAGAGCGACTGGACGATCTGCAGCCCCTTGTTGGAGGGGTCGGAAAACGGGTCGAGCCAGATCTGCACACGCGTCTGGACATGGCCGAACAGCGTGTAGCAGAAGGACCCGCCCAGCAACAGCAGGACCAAGAAGGCGATCACGTAGCTCACGCGGCCGGTGCACACGTAGAGCATGATGACGAAGAAGGTGAAGAACAGGAGAGCGCTGCCCAGGTCACGCTCGAAGATGACGACGAGCAGGGCGATGCCCCACATGACGAGCATGGGGGCGAGCATACGGGGTCGGGGCAGGGCCACCGGCCCGATCCTTCGGGAGGATGCCGAGAGAAGCTCGCGGTTCTCGGCCAGGTAGGCGGCAAGGAACAGGACGATGAGGATCTTGGCGACCTCACCCGGCTGGAACGAGAGGGGCCCCAGCACGATCCAGAGCTTGGATCCGCCTATCTCGGTGCCCACGAACATGGGCAGCAGCAGCAGTGCCACGCCGGCTATCCCCATCGTGAACTTGTACTCGCCCAACGTCTCGATGCTGGGTACCGCGACGAGCGTTGCCACCATGGCCGCTACCGAGACAAACAGCCACACCACCTGACTGACCGCCAGGTTGGGCGCCAGCCGCGTGACGAAGGCTATCCCGATGCCCGAGAGCAGAAACACGATGGGCAAGATGGCCGGGTCTGCCCCGGGCGCGAACTTCCTGACGGCGACGTGTGCCGCGACGAACGCTGCGCAAAGCCCTATGGGCACCGCAAGCGACGCCACGCTCAGCTCGACGGCCATGTTCGTCACGTACATGGCGTAAAGGAGCAGCACGGGCACCGCTGCCACGGCGAGCAGGCCTAACTCGATGTTCCTTCTGGTGTTCGGCTGGTGCATGGCCACCTACCTGCCCCCCTCGCCCGTCGTCTGCCTGCCGCCATCCGTCTCGCCCTCGGGGGTCGCCGGGTTGGCGGAGCTGGTGTCGGTTCCGGTCTTGGAGCGGTCTGCAGTTACTGCGGCGGCGCTCTTGTCAGCGTCGATCTGGTCGCGGTAGCTCTCTATGGTCACGCGGGCCTCCTCCTCGCTGCCTACGCGCAACCCGTCCCTCAGGCTGTCCTGCACGCTCGTCGGGAGGTCCTTCGTCTCGACGGAGCTCGTGGACGAGAGGCTCGACAGCTGGAATCCAAGGATGTCGCCCTGGACGCCGTGATAGACGGCGACGGTCCCGTTGTGGTCCGCCAGATACCAGGACGCGTTGACGAAGGCCGCGCTGACGCCTATGAGTGCAGCGGCGAGCACGAGGCCGACGACGCCCGCGTCAAAAAGCCAGCGCCTGCGCTGCTTGCGATGAACCTCGGCGAGTCCGTCATCGTTGACGTCCACCACCACGACGGTGACGTTGTCATGGCCGCCTGCCTCGAGCGCCGCAGCGACGAGGTTGTCGGCCGCCGTCTGAGGCAATGCGCTCGACACGGCTATCGCCTCTATTTCTGAGTCCTCCACCATGGACGAGAGGCCGTCGGAACAGAGGACGATGCGATCCCCCGCAGATATGTCGAGCGTGAAGTGATCGGCGTACATGTCCGGGTCCGAGCCCAGGGCGCGGGTAATGACCGAGCGCGAGGGGTGGACCCGGGCCTCGTCTGCGGTGATCTCACCGGCGTCGACCAGCTCCTCGACATAGGAGTGGTCGTGAGTCAGCCGTACCAGGGTCCCTTGGTGGAGCAGGTAGATGCGTGAGTCACCTACGTGTGCGACGGCTACCTTGCTGCCCTCGATGTGCACGCAGGATGCCGTGCATCCCATCCCCGGCTTGCCCAGGCCTTGGGCGGCACCCTCGATGACGGCGGCATTGGCGGCTTCCACGGCGGCGCCCAGCAGCACGTCGTCGGCATGAATGGGCGCCCGTGCGCCGATGGTCTGCACGGAGATGCTGCTGGCGACCTCCCCGGCGGCATGGCCGCCCATTCCGTCGCACACGGCGAACACGGGGGGCTGGACAAGGAAGGAATCCTCGTTGTGTCCGCGCACCAGCCCGACGTCCGTGCGCGCACCCCAGGCGATGCTCGATGTGGCCCCGCTCCTGGCGTCACCGCCCTCGCGACTCTCCAGGGGCAGGGTGTCATGGCCCGGACTGTTGACGGGCTCCTTGCGACCGTGCCCGGAAAGCATCGTCTCGAAGTCCGTCCTATGTAGGGGGATGCCCGTCATCGGCGGCTCGCACGCATGATCGCGTCACCGATCTGTATCTCGTCCCCGTCGCGCAGCGTTACCGGCTGCCCGATGGGGTGGCCGTTCACGAGGGTCCCGTTGGTTGAGCCCAGGTCCTCGAGGACGAGTGCCGGGCCCTGCAGGGTGAAGCGCGCGTGTGCTGCGGAGACGAACGGCTCGTCTATCACGATGTCCGAGGACGGCGCGCGTCCGATGACGACGGGTCCCAGCACGTCGACGTGCAGGCCCCGCAGGGACTTGGTCCCCTTCTCCACATCGACGGACCAGATGGCGGCATCACGACGCTGTCCGCGCACCAAGCCGATGCCCGTCTTGGCGACGGTGAGGAGGAAGGCGTAGAGCAGGACGACGAGCACGAGACGACCTGCGAACAGGACGAGGTCGATCATGTCAGCCCTCCCTGAACTCGAGGTTCATGAGGCCGACAGTGATGAGGTCGCCGTCATGCAGGATGCAGCTGTCGACGTCCGTGTCGTTCACGAGGGTCCCGTTGGTGGACCCCAGGTCCCTGAGGTGCCAGCTGCCCCCGTCATAGCTAAGCTCGGCGTGCCGCCGCGAGACGTTGGGGTCACGCAGCACGATGCCGCCCGGGGTGCGCTCGCGGCCCACGATGGTCGAGGGCGCCTTCGCGTTGTAGGTGCGTCCGCTCTGGTGGTCGATCAGCAGGCAGCCCGGCGCATCGGCTTCAACGGCGACCTGTGCTTGGGCCTGCGCCCGCTGGGGGTTGACCAGGGGGACGTTCCTGCGTTGGGTCGCGGGGACGTCCATCGCGGCGGCAGGGCTCGCCATCACCCCGTCCAGCACGCTGTCCGGAATGACGTTGAGCCCCGCGGAGGCGTCGGAGGAGATGTCGCCGACCAGCGGCGCAAACTCACCCGCCGCCGTCTCGTCGCGTATGGCGGCGACGTCGCTGCGGCGCGTGCCATGGCGTGCGACGGAGACCCGGCCCTTCGGCGTAGGCACGACGTCACCGCTGCCGGCCGCCGCCCCCTCGCCCTTTGCGGACCCTTCGGGCTCGGGGATGGACCTCGGCTGTTCCTGCGCTGCAGCGGCGACGGGCCGCGGCGCCTCCACGACGTCTTGCGCCATCGCCTTTGCGGCGCCGCCCAGACCCATGGAACCTGACAGGAACGCGTCCTCCTCTGCCCGCAGGCGCGCGAGGGTGGACGCGTCCACGTTCTCGGCAAACACGGCGAACTTGCCGCTCCTGAGCGAGGGGTCGACCATGAAGCGTGCAAGGGGCTTACCGACGAAGACGTAGCTCCTGGACTGCGCCTGCGCCTCGACGAAGGCGGTTATCTCCTGGGTGAGCTGGGCGTACAGGGGCCTCATGGCCACGTCGTCCGCGCTCGAGACGAGGATGGTGTACAGGGCCGGTGCGGTGTCGATGCCATCGATCTCATACGTTTCGGCCTCGAGTTCACGGGCGGCCTTCTTGGCAAGCTTCCTGAACGAGAACGGGGCGGTGTAGCCCTGCGGCCCCCCGCCAAAGGCGTCGCTTACGCGACTCTCGAACGTCCTAAGCAAGTTCATGTATGTCCTCAACCTCCTCGCCCTCGCCTCGAGGGCCCCTCAGGTGGGTTGCCAGGCACAAAAGTACAGTCAAGAGTACCTCAATCGCAACGGCACTCCACTTTGGAGCTGCCCATATGCCGCCATTCTCCACTCGCACCGCCACGACCTGCGCTGCCACGAGCACCACGAGCCCCAGGATCTGTCCCGCGATTCCCGACGCGACCGTGCCCCTCCAGCGGTCAATCGCCCCCGCCGCCCCCGCCGCAGCCGCGACTCCCGCGATGGCGACCCACGTGCCTGTGGTGACCAGCTGGCCGAGGAGGTCCTGCGCAACGGGCCCCGCAGCGAAGCCCGAGGCCAGGCAAGCCCTGAACAGCAGGGCGAAGAGGTACGCAAGCACCGACGTGAAGGCGGCGCGCAGGGGAGTGAGGGCCATGGCGGCCAGTCCCGCCCCCGCACCGGGGCACACCAGCACCGCGGGCGCCAGCAGCGCGGTGGCTGCGAGTCGCTCTGACCTGCCGATTGCGATCCACCACGCGAGCGTCGCTGCGCCCAGGGCCGTTGGGATCAGGACTTCCGTAGCGCCTTGCGCACCGTTCGCGAGGGCACAGACGCATGCCGCCATGGCGAGCATGCTTCCCAGGGGGGTCCATGCGGCGGCGCATGCCGCGACGAGCGCGCATCCCATCAGGGTGGTCTGTGGGCCATCGCCCAAGGCGAAGGGGAGGGCCTGGTAGGCTACGAGAACGCTGCCCGCCGCCGCCCCCATGCGCGCCACGCAGCCCGAGAGCCAGGGATAGCGGTAGGCCACGGGCAGGGCGCGCAGGTCCCTCTCGGCCATCCCGTCGCCCTCGTCGTCCGTCGTCTGCTCGAGGAGGCCCCTGATCGACGACGCCCCCTCATCCGCATCCCCCAGACCAAAGACCAGCTCATTCGAGAACGCGTCCACAGAGGGCAGGCGCCCGGAGGGGCTGGCCGAGACCGACTGCAGCAGGACCTCCTCGGCCATGCCCGCAAGGGACGGGTTCGCCTTCGAGGGCTTGCGCCGGGCCCCCCGCTCGATCTTTGCCAGGGACTCCTCAGCCGTCCCTGCTGCAAAGGGGTTATCGCCCGTCAGCGCGTACCAGGCGACGACGGCGAGCGCGAACACGTCGCTTCTCTCGTCGACCAGGCCGCCTTCGATCTGTTCGGGGGGCATGTAGCCGATGGTGCCCCCCCGCGCGTCCCCATAGCCCGTGGCCGAGGCGAGCGTCGCCATGCCGAAGTCGCAGAGCTTGACCGCACCCGAACGGTCGAACATGATGTTCGACGGCTTTATGTCCAGGTGCAGCACGCCGTTCTCGTGGGCGAACGCCAAGGCGTCGCAGAGCGATCGAACCATGTAGGCACACTCGTCGGCGGTGAGGGTGCCCCCCTCGACGCGGGAGAGCAGCTCGGTAAGCGTCATGCCGTCGACGTACTCCATGACCAGGTACGCGTAGTCGTGGTCGTTCTCGAAGTCAAACATGGTGACGATGTTGGGATGCGCGAGCATGCTCGAGGTCCGTGCCTCGGCAAGGGCTTCGCTCATGGTCGCTGCCCCGCCGCTGTACACGCCCCGTATTGCGAGTGGCATGCGCTTGATGGCGACCCGACGCTGGAGCCTGGTGTCCCAACAGGTCAGAACCGTGCCGAAGCCTCCCGTTCCGCATGAGGACATGACGCGGTAACGGCCCAAGAGCAGCTGCTCGTTCGGCCGAGTCTGTCGTATGGGCTGTGCCTGTGCGGTCGATGGGTCCCTCACGGCTCTGACCTCGTTCGTCGGTTTGGCGGTGTTGGGGGCAAGAGCGAGCCTGTATCGCACATTTTAGCTTCCCTTGCGACAAAGGCGAGGCGAGGTGGGAAAAATCTGTTGCCAATCAGATTTGGGTAGTAGTAGAATCTCGACTCACGCGGGCGTGGCGGAATTGGCAGACGCGTACGGTTCAGGTCCGTATGAGAGCAATCTCATGAAGGTTCAAGTCCTTTCGCCCGCACCATGGCAAAGCAGAAGTCCCCGCACTTGAAGTGCCGTGTGGGGACTTCTTTCTATGTTGCATGGCAGACGTCCTGCACCCTCGAGCCTAGGGTGCCGCGCGAGGCTACTTGTTGTCCTCCTCGAACTCGCTCCAGCCAGACTCGTCATCTTCGTCGTCGAAGAGGTCCCAGTCGCCATCGGTCTTGCGATGGTTCCTGTAGCGTTGTCGCGTCCTACGCTCAAGGACGAACGCGATGACCACGAAGACGACGATGCCCCCGAGGACCAAAGCTCCCACGCCGGCCCGTGTGCCAAACAGCCAGCCGAAGAAGTTGCCGATAGCCTCCATGCGGTGCCCTTTCTGTTGGGGAGACTGCTTTCGAGCCCCACAAGTATATACTTGGTGAGCTGCGCCATCCTGTCTCACGGGTTGAGGCGTGCCGTTTCGATTCTGAGGGGAAGCAAGATGCTCGACATCAAGTTCGTCAGGGAGCACCCCGACGCCGTGGACGAGTCCTGTGCGTCGCGCCAGAACGCCCATTGGGACCGCGAGAGGTTCTTCGATCTCGATGAGGAGCGCCGCTCCGTCATCGTCGAGGTGGAGAAGCTGCAGGCCGAGCGCAACGCCATCTCCAAGCAGGTGGGCCAGCTCATGCGCGAGGGCAAAAGGGACGAGGCCGAGTCCGCAAAGGCCCAGGTGAGTGCCAACAAGTCACGCATCGCCGGGCTTGAGGAGCGTCGCGGCGTCGTGGAGAAGGAGCTCTTCGACCTGCTCTCCGCCATCCCCAACATCCCCGACTCCTCCGTGCCGTATGGCAAGGACGACTCTGACAACCCCGAAGTCCGCGCCTGGGGCGAGCCGCGTCGGTTTGGCTTCGATCCCAAGGCACACTGGGACCTGGGCCCCGCCACCGGCATGATCGATTTCGATCGCGGCGTGAAGCTGGCGGGGTCACGTTTCTACCTGCTGGGGGGCATGGGTGCCCGCATGGAGCGTGCCCTCATCAACTTCTTCATCGACATGCATGTTCGGGCGGGATTCAAGGAATGGTGGCCCCCCGTCATCACCAACTACGACTCGCTGTTCGGGACGGGCCAGCTCCCCAAGTTCGACGAGGACCTGTTCCACGTGAGCGGAGGGATGTATCTCATTCCCACGGCGGAGGTCATGCTGACCAACATCCACCGCGACGAGACCCTCGACGCATCCCAGCTCCCGTTGCTCTACACCGCCTTCACCCCATGCTTCCGTGAGGAGGCTGGCTCCGCTGGCCGTGACACACGCGGCATCATCCGCGTCCACGAGTTCGACAAGGTCGAGATGGTCAAGTTTGCCAAGCCAGAGGATTCCATGAACCAGCTCGAGTCCATGGTCGCCGAGGCCGAGCTTTGCCTCAAGACTCTCGGACTGCCCTATCACGTCGTCACCCTCTGTACAGGGGACATCGGGTTCTCGGCGTGTAAGTGCTACGACATCGAGGTGTGGCTGCCTAGCTACAACAGCTACAAGGAGATCTCGTCATGCTCCAACTGTGGGGACTTCCAGGCACGCCGCGCCAACATCAAGTACCGTGACCCCTCCGAGTTTAAGGGCGCCCGCTACGTCCATACGCTCAATGGCTCCGGCCTCGCCGTCGGCCGTACGATGGCCGCCATCATGGAGAACTGCCAGAATGCGGATGGCTCCATCACGGTCCCCGAAGCCCTCGTGCCCTACATGGGTGGCGTTGACGTCATCCGGCCCGGGGCCTAGCGAAAGGGTGCCCACGCCCCTGCTGCGTCATCTGCTGCGCCGATGGCCCTCGGGGACTCCTGGCGCCGCCCTGTCGAATCAACAGAACATGTGTTCTATTTTTGCCTCAGGATTGGTATACTGTGACAAGAGGAAGCGGAGACGGGAGGGTACCATGGCCGGGCTGAGCGTTGGGGAGAGCGGGGGCATCGCGGGTGGCATCGTCGCGCGTGTCGTCAGGGGTGACAACAGGCGGGAGATACTTCTTAGCGTCGGTTCGTCGGGTGTAAGCATACGGCAGATTTCCGAGGGTCCTACGCTGGGAGGCGCCTTCGGCGGCTCGCTGCGTCGTGAAGAGCTGCGTATCGAGTGGGAGGACGTCGACGCGATGAGGCGTGCATTGCGGACTCCAGGTGAGCTGGGGAGTGCTTTGGAGGAGTACTTTGCAGGGGAGGCGCACTCGTTTAGTGACCTAGAGGATGTTCTGGACCGTGCGTCTGTACCCTATGCCCTGACTGCCTGGGGTGACAGCACAATCATCTTCCGTCCCCGACACAGCTGCTGCTGAGCAGTTTTTGCAAGGGGGCGTCGCAGTAAAAAGCGGGACCCCGAGGGGCCCCGCTCGCGTCCGCTGGTGCGGCGTACAGGATTCGAACCTGTGACGTTCTGATTCGTAGTCAGACCCTCTATCCAGCTGAGGTAACGCCGCGTTGCGGATATTAGGATGCCACCCCCGGAGGGGAGAGTCAAGTGCGAATGGCGGGACAAAGACAAAACCCAGCCGGAGATCCGGCTGGGTCAGTGTGCCCTGGCGGAGAGCTGGGGATTCGAACCCCAGATAGGATTTGGTCCTATACTCGCTTAGCAGGCGAGCACCTTCGGCCTCTCGGTCAGCTCTCCATTCATGGTGCTAGGGAATGATACCCCACAACTACGAGGGCCCACAAGGGCAAGTCCGGAAAGAGGGACAATCGTCCACGACCACGTTGTCCCGGTGGGACACAAGGGCGTCCCACGAGAAGCGCTCCAGCAGCTCCTCGGTCGAAAGGGCCTCGCCCCTCTCGGCCAGACCGACGGCATGCGCCAGCCAGCCAATGATCTGCGCTGAACCTACGCCCCTCTCGCGCAGGACGCCCAAGTCGAGGTCATGGTCCCGTTTGGAGAGGCGTCTCCCCTCCGGGGTGACCAGAAGGGGGACGTGCGCCCACACTGGCGTCGGGAGCCCAAGCAGGTGGGCTAGGTAGCTCTGCCTCGCCACGGAACCAAGGAGGTCGCGGCCCCTCACCACCTCGCTCACGCCCATCAGCGCGTCATCAACTACGACTGCAAGCTGGTATGCGACAACCCCGTCGCTCCTCTGCACCAGGAAGTCGCCGCAATTGCGCGCGAGGACCTCATGTCGTGAACCGTACGTGCGGTCGGAGAAGCCGATCGTCCCCGCAGGATCCTCGGCGTCCGGTACACGCAGCCTCATCGCCGCTGGACGCAGCTTGCGTAGTCGGGCGACGTCTGATGGAGAGAGGCTGCGGCAGGTTCCCCGATAGACATAGGTTCCGTCGGAGGCGTGAGGTGCGCTGGCGGCGTGCAGCTCGCTGCGGGTGCAGAAGCACGGGTAGGTGAGTCCACGCCCCTCGAGCCGTTCCAGCGCCTCGAGGTAGACCTCCGTTCGCTCGCTCTGGAAGTAGGGACCCTCGTCCCACGAGAGGCCCAGCCATTCGAGGTCGCGCATGAGGTCTTGCACACAGCGGCGTCTCCGTGCGCGTGGGTCGAGGTCCTCTATGCGCAGAATCACCCGTCCCCCCTGCGAGCGCGCGGATTCCCAGGCCATGAGAAGCGAGAACACGTTACCCAGGTGCATACGACCGGACGGCGTGGGTGCAAAGCGCCCAACGACCTTGCTCGCCCCCGCCCCTCGGCGGGGCATATGTGAACCTATCTCAAGTTCCATGGGGGCTATGGTATCGCTCCTGCGGGCCATGGTTTTCGGGCCGGCACGCCCATGCCACACCCTCCGCGCGGCAGTCCTGTCCGCATTGCGTGAGCCCTGATGCCACGTGCCATGCCATATGATTCGAAATATTGGATTTAATCATATATATAAACAAATAAATGAGTTGATATTTATACCTTACCTTTGAAAACGGAAAACGTACCGTTTATAGAATCCAATAAAACCTCGACATGGAGATTAGCGGAGGGCTATATTTTGGTACCTGAGATAGTTCCGTTCGCCCGGACTGCCTCGTCGGTTCGTACCAAGCGTACTAAGGAGAAGGAAGAATGTCCAAGGCATACGGCAAGCCCAATCGCGTCGTCATCGCCCTCGGCGGCAACGCCCTCGGCGACACCCCCGAGGAGCAGGTCGCCCGTGTTCGCGCCGCCGCCCCCACGCTGCTCAGAGTCATCGAGCAGGGCAACGAAATCATCATCACCCACGGCAACGGCCCGCAGGTCGGCATGATCCAGAACGCCTTCGCCTGCGCTCACAAGGACGACCCTGCGAGGATCCCCGCCATGGACCTCCCCGAGTGCGGGGCCATGTCCCAGGGCTATATCGGCTACCACCTGCAGCAGGCCATCGGCGCCGCGATGCACAAGGAGTACAAGCGCTGGCACGTCGCCTCCGTCGTCACGCAGATCGAAGTCGATCCCGACGACGACGCCTTCAAGAGCCCCACCAAGCCCATCGGCGCCTTCATGAGCAAGGAGGAGGCCGACGGCGAGCTTGCGAAGCACCCCGACTGGACCATGGTCGAGGATTCCGGCCGCGGCTGGCGTCGCGTCGTCGCCTCGCCCGAGCCCAAGAAGATCGTCGAGTACGAGAGCATCCTCAACCTCCTCGACAACGAGTTCATCGTCATCGCCTGCGGCGGCGGTGGGATCCCCGTCGTGCGCGACTACAACGACAAGGGCGCCTACAGGGGCGTTGCGGCCGTCATCGACAAGGACATGGGTGGCGAGCTCCTCGCAGAGGACTGCTCCGCCGACACACTGGTGCTCCTGACCGCCGTGGACCATGTCGCCATCAACTTCGGCAAGCCCGACCAGGTCGACCTCGAGGACATCTCCGTCGAGGAGGCCGAGCGCTACGTCGCCGAGGGCCAGTTCGGCAAGGGCTCCATGGAGCCCAAGGTCAGGGCAGGAATCAAGTTCGCCAAGTCCCGCCCCGGCCGCACCTGCGTCATCGGCTCGCTCGAGAGGGCGGCCGAGGCCATGGCCGGTCTCTCGGGCACCCGCATCCACGCCTAATCCGATCGGTCTTCCAGACTCCGCATTGAGGCGGGCCGCGACCAAAGTCGTGGCCCGCCTTTGCGCGCCTGCGGCCTTTCTGCTCACGGGCTCTTCTGGTGCTGCGGGTGGATGCCGTCCTTGGCGCGACCCACGCCGCCGCCCTTGCCCCAAGTCGCCCTTAGCTTGCCCAGAAGCTCTGCCGAAGCTCGTCTCGATTCGCGACCGCACACTTCCTCATGATGTTGTGCAGGTGCGTCTTGATGGTGCCTTCGGCTAGGGTCAGCTCGCTGGCGATCTCGCGGTTTGATCGCCCCTCCAGAGCCAGAGACAGGATCTCGCGCTCGCGTCGCGAGAGACCGTGCGCCGCCGCATAGCCTGGCAGGCGTTCCTCTATGTGGTCGATAAGGGGGCCTGCGGCTTCGCGCCCAGAGCCCGGCATCGCCGGGGGCTCGTTGAAGCGAAGGCGCAGCATCTCTATCGCGGGCTTGCATACGACGTATGCCAGATAGACCATCATCACGTTCTCAGAAAAATTGCGCGACGAGAGGAACAGGCCGACAAAGGTGCTGTGGTCATCGGGAACGGACGCGATGAGTATCACGTAGGTGTCCTCGACGAGGATGCACCCCACCAGAGCAAGCAAGACGACGAACATCGTCTTGCGCCTTGCGAGCCGCTGACGCATCACCTCGTCCTTTGTGGTACGAAACGCTCGATAGGCATATCCCAGGCAGGTAAGGAGGAACAGCTGCCGCAGGCTGTAGAACAGCCATTGCGTCCCGGGCCCATAGGACCCTAGCGTTAGCACGAGACCCTGCGCAAAGGCAAAGGCCGCCCCTGCGCCGAAGGCGTACAGGGGCCTCGTGACGTCGATCATCTCGAGGACGACGACCCAGAACGAGACTAGGATGAACGTGCCAAGCGCGATGCGCAGCATGGGGTTGTCGACCGCGTAGTAGTTACTGGCGTCGATGGACCCCACGTTCTGTGCCATCCACTCGCTGCCGAAGATGCTTGCGAGCTCTAGGAAGTAGAAGACGAAGAAGAGCCCCTGGGGAATGTAGCGGACCCTATGGGAGACAAGGTAAGCCGCAAGGCAGATGGATGCGGTGACCATGCATACCAGGAGCAGGGCAATCGTGTATACGAAGAAGAATAGGCTCACGTGTCACCCTCCCTGCTGCTGCATGTCACCCAGATGGGGATCAGAAGTCCAGTGTAGGCCAACACCCCCTCTCGCCACTAGCGGGCCTGTCATTCAGCTCTCGATAAATACGCAGGTATAAGATGGTTTAAACGAGATTTGGACGGTTTGGCGCCACATAAACCCGTTTGTCCTTTACGCGATCGCCAGTCGAGTGCCACCTTTGTCGCATCGAGGGGGCGGCATGTGCCCCGCCAAGACAGCGAGGGGCCTGGTGGCCCGCGAAAGGAGGTTGCCGGAATGGGCGAGAAGAAGTTCAGCTTCGTGAGCGTTATCCTCTCCGTCATTTGCGTCGTGTTCGTGGCCGAGGCCTGCGCACCCGCATCGGCGATAGGCAACGCCCAGTTCTTCTGGTGGATCTTCCTGATTATCACCTTCCTGCTCCCCTACGGCATGGTCGTGGCGGAGCTGGGGACCACCTATGACTCCGACGGCGGACTCTACGACTGGGTCCGCGACGCCTTCGGGGACAGGTGGGGGGCCCGCGTCGCCTGGTACTATTGGATCAACTTCCCCCTCTGGATTGCCTCCTGTGCCACGCTGTTTCCGGACATCTTGGGCATGGTGTTTGGCTGGGAGTTCGGTCTTGTTGGCAAGATGCTCGTCGAGCTGGCCTTCGTGTGGGTCGTCATTGCGATGTCCTTCTCGAAGGTCTCCGACTCCGCTTGGATCCTCAACGGCGGCGCGGTGCTCAAGGTGGGCATCGCGGTCGTCGTCGGGTGCCTGGGCATATGGTTCGCGGCAGATAACGGCTTTGCGAATGACATGTCACCAGCGACCTTCCTGCCTGACCTCGCCAGCACCAGCGCAATCTCGAACCTCTCTGTCATCCTGTTCAACTTCATGGGATTCGAGGTCATCTGTACCTTCGCCGGCTCGATGAGGGACCCCGAGAAGGACATCCCCAAGGCCATCATTCTCGGTGGTATCGCTATCGCCGCCATCTACCTGTTCGCCTCGTTCGGCATCGGTGCCGCCGTCGCGTCGGACTCCATCGATCCCGACTTCGGCATGATCGTCGCCGTCCGGGCCATGGTGGGAGACAGCGCCGTCTTCAAGGCCATCGCCCTGGTCTTCCTGGTGACCCTCTTCGCCAACATGGCCTCGTGGTCCTTCGGCGTGAACTTCGTCGCCGACTATGCCGCGAAGCATGGCAACATGCCCGCGGTCTTCGCGCGCGAGTCCCAGAAGACCGAGATGCCCAACGGTGCCGCCGTCGTGGATGGCGTCGTGGCCTCGCTCGCCCTCTGCCTGCAGCTCATTCCCAACGAGACGATCTCCAACAACATCTTCTGGATGCTCTTCTCGATGAATGTGGTGTTCCTGCTCATCTCCTACATCCCGATGTTCCCGGCCTTCTCCAAGCTCCGCAAGGTCGATGCCGCCCGCCCGCGCGTGTTCTCGTTCCCCTTCGGAGGCGTCCTACAAACCGCCATGCTCGCCATTCCCTGCGCCGAGCTCGTCCTCTCCATCGTCGCCACGGTGTTCCCCAAGGATGCCATGGGCACCTGGTCTATGTCTGGCGACTGGACGATGGTGATGGGCGTGGTGATTTTCATCGCCCTGGGCGAGGTCGTCCGCATCGTCTCGGCGCGGGGTCGCGAGGAGGAGTTTGCGGGCCTTACGCCCGAGCTCGCCGGCCGTCGTCTGGCGGAGGAGTCGGCAACGGAGACTTCGCGGATTGCGGGAAACTGACGCAGGGGTTTGTCGGAAGCACTGCTTGCCACTGACTTGCAAGGATATTTTGAGCGCGCCTCCCGAAAGGGGTGGCGCGCTTGCCTTGTCGCACGATAGTGGGTAGGAGAGTCGTGGAGAAAGTTACCGTGATATGACTCCGCTGCGCGCCAAGGGGACGCATGCCTAGGAAAGGGGAGAGCTGCTGATGGAGGACTTTTCGCTGGGTGTTCCGGAGCTCGTCTGCCGCTGGCGCCTCTCCAACAGGACGCTCCCGCTCGGGAACCGCCACCTTCGCGCCCTAGGACACCGTCGGGTGGGGGGCAAGCCCCTCGACAGGCAGCTCGTCGCCTGGGCGAAGCAGCACGTCGAGTGGACCCTTGCGGATGGTTCCGCAGCCTATCCCGATGGCGTGCTCATGCTGGTAGTGGACGAAGAGGGCAGGGCGGCCATGACGGTCGGCCCGTATGAGGGCCTCGCCAAGTCGCGCCTCTCAAGCCTCCTTGGCCGTGTCGACCTGGCGGCCAAGGAGGCGGCAAGGACGTGCGTGGCCCCCGAGAGCCTGTGGCTGGTCCGCAGTGGGACGCTGCTCTGGGGTATCGACCAGGACCTGTTCCCCTCGGGCGCGGCGACTTTGGTGGAGGACCTTGCGCTGACGCTGGGGTGCAGGGTAGAGCGTGCGAGCGGGCTGCTGGATGACGTCCGGTCCAGGCGCATGAACTTCGACGAGGCGTTTCTCGTGTCAGACGAGCTGGGTGTCGTCCTGGCATCCGACGCCGAGGGGCCCGAGGGAAGGCGTTTTCGCGCAAGCTACCAAAAGCTTCTCGAAAGGGCCGGAAGATAGCCGACCGATCATTCCCGAGGCGCCGCCACGAGCCGCATGACCATGGGGGTTTAGCCGGGGTATAACCGCCCCCGAGACCAAATAACTCCATATAAACTGGCATTTTGGCAGAGGACCGCAGATGATTGGCCCAACAGGGTCCGCACCAGCGACCCAGAAGCCGGGCCGAGAGGCTACGTTGCGAACAGAGGGAGAGCGCCATGGCAATGCCCAAGGACTTCATCGACTCCAACGACTTCACCAAGGAAGAGATCCTTGCCATCGAGGACCTCGGCCTTGCGATGAAGAAGGCCATCGAGGTTGACGGCTACTACCCCCACCTGCTGCGCAACAAGTCCCTTGGCATGATCTTCCAGCAGGTCTCCACCCGTACCCGCCTCTCCTTCGAGACGGCCATGACCGACCTCGGTGGGCATGCCCAGTTCTATGGCCCTGGTACCATCCAGCTCGGTGGCCACGAGTCCCTTGGCGACACCGCGCGCGTCATGGGTTCGCTGCTCGACATCATGATGGCCCGCGTCAACCGTCATGCCGATGTGGCTGGCCTTGCCAAGGGCTCCGCAGCACCCGTCATCAACGGCATGTCCGAGTTCAACCATCCCACCCAGGAGATGGGCGACCTCATGACCATGCTCGAGAACCTTCCCGAGGGAAAGAGGATAGAGGACTGCACCCTCGCCTTCATAGGCGATGCCACACAGGTCTGCGTCTCCCTCATGTTCATCTGCTCAAAGATCGGTATGCATTTCGTACAGTTTGGCCCCAAGGGTCACCAGATCACCGACGGCGGCCTCCAGGTCGAGGACAAGGTCGACCTGCTCGCCATCGGCGAGAAGAACTGTGAGGGGTCCGGTGGCACCATCGTGATCTCCGACGACGTTGCGTGCATCAAGGGTGCGGACTTTGTTTACACCGACGTGTGGTACGGCCTCTACGACCAGGAGGAGGGCGGCGAGTCCTACATGGACGTCTTCTACCCCAAGTACCAGGTCACCATGGACATGATGAACTACGCGTCCCCCAGCTCCAAGTTCATGCACTGTCTGCCCGCCACCCGCGGCGAGGAGGTCACCGACGAGGTCATGGACGACCCCGAGCGCTCCCTGTGCTGGGTCGAGGCGGAGAACCGCAAGCACTCCATCCGCGCCCTCCTCGCCGCACTGGGCGAGCGCACGCCGCTGGGCGACGAGGACGACGAGTATTCTGCCAAGGCCGAGCTGCACGTCGCGCTCGACAAGATCGACGCCCTGCAGGCGTAGTCGCGCACCCGTATAGGTTCTCCGAACACGTCAGGGAGGTTCTGCAATGCGTACCATCACCGAATCCGAGTCCACCCCCAAGGCAGACGGCTTCCACATGCCCGCAGAGTTTGCCGAGCAGAAGCGCGTGTGGATGGGTTGGCCGCGCCGAACCGACACCTGGTCCTTTGGCGCCAAACCCGCACAGAGGCAGTATGCCGCCATCGCGCGGGCCATCGCAGAGTTCACCCCCGTCATCATGTGCGCCAACGAGGGAGACTATGCCAACTGCAAGGTGGTCTTCGAGAACGACGAGGGCGTCACCGTCCTCGAGATGACCACCGATGACGCATGGTTCCGCGATACCGGCGCCACCTTCGTCGTGGATGACAAGGGCGAGCTTCGTGCCAACAACTGGCGCTTCAACGCCTATGGCGGCATGGTTGACGGCCTGTACTTCCCTTGGCGCGCAGACGACGAGATCGCGCAGAAGATGGCAGAGATCGCGGGTGCACGCACCTACCGTCCCGATGACATGGTCCTCGAGGGCGGCTCCATCACCGTCGATGGCGAGGGTACCGTCGTCGTCACTGACCAGTGCCTGCTCTCGCCGGGCCGCACCTGCTCTGCGGTCATGGCCGACGAGGAGGACGTAGACACCATCTGGCCGAGGCATGCCCGCAAGTTCGAGCCCTGGAGCGAGGCACTGCGCGAGTACATGACCGAGCATCTCAAGGAGTATCTGGGTGTGGAGAAGGTCATCTGGGTCAAGGAGGGCATCGATCCCGAGGAGACCAACGGCCACATCGACGACGTGGCAACCTTCGTGGCCCCCGGCGTCATGGCTTGCATCTGGTCCGACGACCCCAGCTACCCGTTCTACAGCCAGTGCCACGACGCATATGAGACGCTCTCCAACGCGACGGACGCCCAGGGCCGCAAGCTCAGGGTCTACAAGCTCCCTATGCCCGCCAATCCGCTCTACATGACGCGGGAGGCCTGCGACTCCATCGACGTCGACGAGAACGCCGAGCCCCGCGTCCCGGACGAGCCCCTGATCGCCTCCTACATGAACTACCTCGTCACCAACCACGGCGTCATTACCCCACAGTATGACGACGAGAACGACCAGCTGGCCATTGACACCCTCCAGAGGATCTACGACGAGACCTGGGGCGAGGGCGTCTACAGGGTCGTTGGCGTCAAGTCCGACCAAGTCGTCTATGGCGGCGGCAACATCCATTGCATCACTCAGCAAGAGCCCGTCGCGTGGGCGAGGTAGCCCTGCGCCCGTAAGGCGGGTGCCGTCCGTGGCCCCAGGACCGTCTGGGGCCACGGTTACGCTCCGCGGAAGCCCCTGCCCACTATCTCGGAGCTGCTCACTATGGTGATGAACGCCTGCGGGTCCCTCTCGCGCAGGAACAGCCGCAGCTTTGACGCCTCGCGCCGCGTGAGGACCGTGACCAGAACGGTTTCCGTTCGACCTGAGAACCCGCCACGCTCCTCCCGGACGGTTGCGGTGCGGCGCAGCACCTTCACGAGGAACTCCAGCACAGCGTCGGGACGCCTGCTGATGACGGTGCAGACCTTGCGCATGTTGACGCTCTCGATGACGGTGTCCACGACGAAGGCCTTGGCCACCAGGCCCAGGATGCAGTAGAGGCCCGTGCGCGCCCCATAGAGCAGCGCGGCCGTAAGGACGATGATCGCGTCCACGATCAGAAGGGCCTTGCCGATCTCGAGCGAGCTCCTCTTCCTCAGGATCATCGCCAGGATGTCGGTGCCGCCGGTAGACGCCCCTATGTTGAAGACGATGGCGCTTCCCACGGCGGGAAGTAGGACCGCAAAGATGAGTTCGAGCAGCGTGTCGTTGGTGAGGGGCTGAGAGAGCGGGATGACCCACTCGAGGAGCGAGACGTATGTGGACAGGGCGAAAGACGAGTAGACGGTCCATCCCATGGTCCTCCTGTCCAGGAAGACGAGTCCCAGGGCGACGAGGGCGGCGTTCACGAACCACATGAACGCGCTGACCGGGAGGGTGGGGAAGAGGGTCGAAAGGATGATGGAGAGGCCCGAGGTCCCACCCATCGCAAAGTGGTTGGGGGCCTTGAAGACCATGACGCCTACCGCAGTGAGGAAGAGGCCGAAGTTGAGGGTGGCAAAGAACTTCAGCCTGCCGGGCTCCTCTCGGCTGTGCGCCATCTCTTCCCCTGCCTTGACTTCGCCTTGGCTGAGCTGGTCCCCGATGGCCTCCATTGGCCCTCTTTCGCACGTGGGTGTATGGCCGACAACGACTGGTGGTGCGCTGCCGTAGTGACAAAGCCAACAATACTCTTGCGACCTCGTCGCCATTCTATCGTAGTCGTGACCTGCGCGGTAGAATGGCGGTGTTTCTTACGTCGGTCGTACGCTGCGGCGTACGGCCCAAGACTCAGGGGGTACCATACGTTGTTCGCTTCTCCCAACTCAACTAAGAAGCGCCTCCCGCCCACCCACGTCACGCGCATCGCCATGATCGCCGCGCTCTATGCCACCCTTACGTTGGTGGCGCTGCTGTTTTTGGGGGGGCTTGCCTGGGGGCCCATCCAGTTCAGGATCTCCGAGGCAGCCTGCGTGCTGGCATTGCTCACGGCAGACGCCATCCCCGGCCTCGCCTTGGGATGCGTCATCGCAAACGTCGCCAACATCGCACTCTCGGGCGCTGGCATGCTGGGCATGCTTGACGTCGTCTTCGGTTCGCTTGCCACGCTCGCCGGCGTCTCCATCACGTACCACCTGCGTCGCCGCCCTCATCTCGCCCTGCTGGGCCCCGTGCTGTCCAACGCCCTCATCGTGCCCGCCTACCTGCCGCTCATCCTGCGGGGCTTGGGCTTCTACGCCATCCCGTTCACGACCATCGCGCTCGACGGCTCCTATCCGCTGATGTACCTCTTTGGTCTCGTCACCACGGGTCTGGGGGAGGCGGTCGTGCTCTATGTCCTGGGGCTTCCCCTCTACCACGCTCTCGCCGACAGCTCACTGGCCAAGGCCCTGGAAGAGGACGACCTCGCCGCGCCCGACCCCGAAGGAGCCTAGCCAACGTGAATCCCGTAGTCGTCATCCCCTCCTACTGGGCCGAGAAGGACGAGCCGGCGGAGATCGGGAGGATTGGCGCGTACGACCATGCGACACCAATCGCGAAGCCCGTGCCCGAGCTCGAGACCTGCCTGGCCTCGCTGGACAAGGTGCGCGGCGTGCTGCGGGTCATAGTGCTCCTTGTCGCGCCGTCCTCGTGCGAGGCGGCGGCACGCGCTCGCGTCGATGGCATCTGCAGGATGCACCCCACGCTCAATGTCCTGGTCGTGGGACAGGAGGAGGCCTCCGTGGTCTCTGGCGTGGTGGAGGACGTCGCCCCCCGACTCGACCGCGAGTCCGTGTCGCTGCGTGGCTACGGGGCCATACGCAACATGGGCCTGGCCGTCGCCGCGATCCTCAACCATGATGTCGTGGTCTTCCTTGACGACGACGAGATCGCCCTCGACGAGAACTTCCTCGTGGATGCCGTGTACGGTCTGGGACTGGCTACGCGCCAGGGCCTGCCGATCGTCGCCAAGAGCGGCTGCTTCCTGAACGAGAAGGGCTCGCCCTATGCCCGCGTGGAGAGGCCGTCCCTGCGCGACCGATGGTGGTCCAAGCGCATGGAGTTCAACCAGTGGATGCACCGCGCCCTTTCGGGTACGCGCATCTCTCGCTCCAACCATGTGTGCGGAGGCTGCTTCGCGGTGTCGGCCAGGGCGTTCACGCGCGTGGGATTTGATCCCGCCATCACCCGTGGCGAGGACCTCGACTACCTTTTCAACCTGCGCATGCAGGGCATCGATGTGTGGTTTGACAGCGCCTGGCGCGTCCGCCACCTGCCGCCACCCATCCCGTCGAGGGCGGCCCGCTTCCTACAGGACGTCTATCGCTGGGAGTACGAGGTCGAGAAGATCGCCGCCGGGAACGCCCGCATCGGAAACCGCCAGATACGCGCCGAGGCGCTGCGTCCCTACCCCTCCGAGTGGATATCGTCCAGCGTGCGTCGCCGCATCGCCCTGACTTCGCTCGCGCGCGCCATCCTCGGCCCCGAGCGCAGTGCCTACCTCGGCATCTTCCTCCTCGGCCGCCTGCGGGCCCGTGCGTGGGCGCAGGCGCACGCTAGCAGCTACTTTGCCTTTCAGACGCATTGGCCCCAGATCATGGCGACCCTGTGGGACAACAGGCTGCTTGCGCGCAAGATCTTAGGCTTGGGTACGCCCGGCAGGCCCGAGGGGGATGGTCGCGCATGAGGAGGTGGCTTGTCTCCCACTACATGGGGATGGTCCACGTGGTGCTCAGCGTCACGACGGTGGCCCTCCTCGCCCTCCTCTCATGGGGCATCGCCCAAAGCAACATCATCGCCGCCATGCTTGCCGGTGCCGGCCTCGCCGTCGACATCGTGATGGGCGGCTCGACTCTGCTCGTCCCGGAGGACCTGCGCTCCCAGGCAACCGAACGCACCCTGCGCGTCGCATCGGGCACCCTCACCTACATGGCGGCCGGTCTCTCTCCCGAGAGCTGCACGGCCGTGTGCCAGCTCCTGCTTCCCGAGACCGCCGCGGCTGCCATCGCCATGACCGACGCCCGCGCGACGCTCGCCTTCGTGGGCGATGACATCAACGGCTTCCGTGCGGGGGAACGTCTGGCCGGCCCCACCAAGGAGGTCATGGAGAGCAAGCACATGCAGACCTTCACGGTCTTCGATCGCAACGAATGGATGGGCTCCGGGGGCGAGGACGAGCCCACCGAGCGGGAGCGGCTCTTCCCCGTCGGCATCATCGCTCCGCTTGTGGTGGCCGACCGCTCGGTGGGAACGCTGCGCCTCTACTATCGTCACGGCCGGGACGTCGATCGTACCCAGCTCGCCATCGCCCGTGGCCTGGCCGAGCTCCTCTCGACCCAGCTCTCTGCCTACGAGCTCGACCGTCAGGCGGAGCTCACCGCCCGTGCCGAGGTGAAGGCCCTCCAGGCGCAGATCAACCCTCACTTTCTGTTCAACACGCTCAACACCATCGCGTCGCTTACCCGCACCAACCCCGACAAGGCCCGCAACCTCCTGCGCGAGTTCTCCGTCTTCTACCGTCGCACTCTCGAGGGCTCCCAGTCACTCATACCGCTCTGCGAGGAGCTCGAGCAGACCCGTCGCTACCTCAAGATCGAGAAGGCGCGCTTCGGTGAGGATCGTATCGTCGAGACCGAGGCCGTCGAGCCTGGCTGCGGATCTGTCAAGGTCCCGAGCTTCATCGTGCAGCCCATCGTGGAGAATGCCGTCCGCCATGCCATGCGCGACGAGGGACCGCTCCACATTGACGTCCAGGTCGCAACCGATGGTGACGACGTCCTTCTCGCCGTGGCGGACGACGGCCTGGGCATGGACGAGCCCATCGCGCGTCGCCTGCTCGAGGGTTCGTCTCAGGACATACCCAAGAGCAGCAATGGCTCGGGCATCGCGTTGCGCAACGTCGCCGAGCGCATCGAGCGCTTCTATGGCATCGGCTCGGGCGTCGAGATTATGAGCAAGTCTGGTGAGGGCACCTGCGTTACACTTCGTCTGGTCGGCGTCGCCCCGCGCAGCGCCATCACGCAGAGGTGATATGCTCGCCGTCCTGCGTGACGTTAGGTCTTTGACCGCCCCAGGGCGGAGAAAGTTGGGTGATGGACGTGTTGAACGCACTCATTGTCGATGACGAGGCACCCGCGCGCTCTGAGCTCAGGTACCTGCTCGAGGAGACGGGTCGCGTCGCCTCCATCGAGGAGGCCAGCAACGCTCGTGAGGCCGTGGAGGCTCTCGTCCGCGGCAAGGAGGGCTCGGAGCAGAAGGCGGACGTCATCTTCCTGGACATCTCCATGCCCAAGACCTCGGGCATGCAGCTCGCCGAGGCCTTCCACACGCTCAAGAACCCTCCTGCCGTCATCTTCGTGACCGCATACAGCGAGTATGCGCTCGAGGCCTTTGAGGTCGACGCCGTCGACTACCTCATGAAGCCCGTTGAGACGGACCGGCTGCTGCGAGCTCTCGACAAGGTCGAGGCCCGCCTCAAGCCTCCCGCGGCCCCACATGTCCCGACGGAGCGCATCCCCGTCGAGAAGGGCGGCCGCAAGGTGCTCGTTCCCGTTGCGGAGATTCGCTACATCGAGGCCAAGGACGACTACTCCTGCATCTACACCGACCTCGACCGCTACCTCTCGACGGTCTCCCTCGCCAAGCTCGAGCAGAAGCTCGTCCCACATGGGTTCTTCCGCGTTCACCGTGGCTACATCGTGAACTTGGACCACGTGGAGGACATCGAGGTCATCTCGAGTGGCATTCTCCAGCTCGGCCTCAAGGGCGTGGACGAGAAGAAGATACCCGTCTCCCGCCGCCGCGTCGTCTCGCTCAAGCGGGCCCTGGGCCTCTGACGGATGCCCGGGACAGGTGGGAACCTATGCGCTACGACATAGTCTCTGACACCCACGGCCACCTCTCCCCGGAGCTTCTCGAACGGCTTCGGGGAGCGGACGTGATAGTGCATGCCGGAGACATGTGCTCTCCTTCGGACCATCGTGCACTCGCTGCCATCGCACCTCTCAGGCAGTGCCTCGGCAACAATGACTACGCCCTTGAGTACGGACCCCTTGTCAAGCGCGTGACCAGGTTCTTCTCGGATGGGATGAGATGGGAGGTCTGCCATTATCGCGAGCGTCTCGATCTGGAGACCTGCGACATCGCGATCTGCGGGCATACGCACCGGCCCTTCGTGGGTCGGGACGAACGCACCGGCGCGCTCGTGATGAACCCCGGAAGCCCCAGCTTCCCGCGAGGATCGGCCCCGACGATGGGTCGCATCGTCTGCGATGGCGGCGTGGTCGTGAGCGCGGAGATCATCGCTCTGGACTAGCCCGCCCAGACCTGCGGCTGGCCCCAGGAGCATGGCGTCTTGACCGGGTCCTACCTTCCCGTCCCCGTCGTCGAGTGCGTCTCTGCCCCCTCGCGGCGTCCCCCGCCTTCGTCTGGCTCGGGCAGGAGCAGCGGCACGAAGACCTTGGTGTAGAAGGCCAGCCAGGCAAGCGACACGCAGAAGCCGGCGAGCACGTCGGACGCGTAGTGGACCCCCAGGTAGATGCGGCTGAGACCAACGGCCACGATGACTAGCGCGAACCCGGCCAGGCAGAGGTGCTTCACGAAGTGGTCGCGCTCGTAGTGCCAGACCATCCAGGCCAAAAGCCCGTAGAACGCCATCGCCACCATGGAGTGCCCCGAGGGGAAGCTGTAGCCTGTCTCGGCGATGAGGCGGAAGCCTTCGGGACGTGGGCGGTGGACGATCTCCTTCAGGGCAAGGTTGAGGAGAAGCGCCAATGCCAGGTTGAGCGCGGCACAAAGGCCTGGCCTGCGTCCGGGCGCGAACGCCTCCACGGCCAGCAGCATGACCACCAGGACGACGGGGAGGGCCAACTCGGAGATCGACTGCATGACAGGCGTCAGCCACTCTCGGCGCATGTGTACGACGACCAGCTGATAGGCGGCGGAGTCAAGCTGTGTCAGCTCCCCTTCCAGCACTTCCTGCATCAACCATAGGAACACCACCACTGCCATCAGGGCGACGATGGTACGCGGGTTGTTGCGGATAAGCGTCCGCAGGGAATGGGACAGCTGTCGGACGTGCGAGCTCATGGGCGTGCCTCCCTTGCTCCGGGTCTCGGGGTCGGTTGCGCCTGGGCCGTGCCCCAAAAGGGACAGGGCGCATGTCCCACGGACATGCGCCCTGCTGGTTGGGGACATGATATCCCGGCGTGCGCTGTCGCACGCGGTGCCTCCTAGAGGTTGGCCTGCAGCTCCTTGACGAGCTCCGCCTTTGGCATGTTGCCGACCATGGTGTGGACGGGCTTGCCGCCCTTGAAGAGGATCATCGTGGGGATGGATACGATCTGGAAGCGCTGGGCGAGATCACCCTCGTCGTCCACGTTGCACTTGTAGAGGGCGAGCTGGTCGGACATCTCGTCTGCCACCTGTTCGACCACAGGCCCCAAGGCTCGGCAGGGGCCGCACCAGGACGCCCAGAAGTCCACGAGGACCGGCTTGTCTGCGTTGGCAAGAACGGAATCGAACTCAGCGGTAGTTATTGCATTGGCCATGTTGGTCTCCTTTGGGCCGCGCGCACGACGGCGCGCCGTCTGTTCCTAGTCCGCCTTATACCCCGTTCGTAACGTCCGTGGCTGTAGAATCGTGATTTATGTAGGTGGGATTCTGCGCCGCGCATCATGCCCGGCTCGACTCAGCGAGGAGGTCGTGTGCCCACGAGAAGAGACAGCGTCCGCCAGGCCTATGTGGACAAGGCCCGCTTCGAGCTGGGCTCGCTTGCCGCAAGGGGCGCTGTCATGGTGGGCAACGCCTTCTCGAGCGTCCTGCTCCTCAAAGGCGAGCCCTCGGCAGCGGAGAGGGACGGTGCGCCTCCGCTCTCGGGTCCGGATGGCACCGCGCTGCGCGCCTCCCTGCGTGCGCTGGGGTATGCCCCCGAGGACTGGGCCGCTCTGTCCACGTGTGCGGACGACGGGAGGCCGCTGCCCGCGGATCTCGTCGGCGAGGTCATCGCGGCCCTCGACCCGGCCACCCTCGTCGCCTGTGACGAGGGTGCCGCCCGGGCGCTGCGCGAGGCATATGCCGACGACCTCTCGGCCATCGATGACTTTGACCAGGCCATGCTTGTGCCTGGCACCATTGCGTGCCTTCGCGGCATGCGCGTGCTGAACTTGGGCGGCTTCGAGGCCGCCCTCTCCGACCCCGCACAAAAGCAGGTCATGTGGTCATACCTCAAGCGGCTTGCACCCCTGGGCGAGCCCTACTAGGTCGATTCCCCTTGCCGCGGCCTCGCCCTGGGCACTGGAACAGCATCCGTGTGGGGGAGTAAGATGGTGATGCACGTAGGCGCCGCTCGCGAAGGGCGGCCACATCGCCACTAAGGAGCAGACATGGCAGACTATCCCTCCTCCATCCCCGCACCGATTGACGCCACGCAGACCCCCGAGTGGCAGGCGCTGAGGGAGCACCTCGACAAGCTCCGCGCCAGTGGTTTCAGCCTCAAGCAGCAGTTCGCCAACGATCCCCAGCGCGTCAGGAAGCTCTCCTTCGACCTGCCTGACCTCCACTTCGACCTGTCCAAGAACCTCGTGACGGACGAGACCGTCCGTCTGCTTGCCGCCCTGGGCAGGGCGGTCCATCTGGAGGAGCGCCGCGACCTCATGTTCTCGGGCGCGCATATCAACACCACCGAGGACCGTGCCGTCCTGCACAGCGCCCTGCGTCGTCCTGCCGACGAGTGCGGTCAGCTCATCGTCGACGGGCAGGACTGCGTCGCGGACGTGCACGAGGTGCTCGGCCGCATGTACGCCTTTGCCGACCGCGTCCGCTCGGGATCCTGGCGCGGGGTCTCCGGCAAGAGGATCGAGACCGTCCTCTCCATCGGCATCGGCGGCTCGGACCTGGGTCCAGTCATGGCGTACGAGGCCCTCAAGCCCTATGCCGACGCGGGCATCGCGGTGCGCTACGTCTCGAACATCGATCCCAACGACATGGCCGAGAAGACCCGCGACCTCGACCCCGAGACCACCCTCGTCATCATCGTCTCCAAGACCTTCACCACGCTCGAGACCATGACCAACGCCCGCGAGGCAAGGGCCTGGCTGTTGGGCGCGCTCAAGGAACGTGGCGCCATCGACGACACGGACGCCTCGGCGTCGTCAGCCATCAAGAGCCACTTCGTTGCCGTTTCGACCAATCTCGAGCTCGTCTCTGACTTCGGCATCGACCCCGAGAACGCCTTTGGATTCTGGAGTTGGGTGGGAGGGCGCTACTCCGTCGACGCGGCCGTGGGCCTGTCGCTCGTCATCGCTCTCGGCCCCCAGGTCTTCGAGGACTTTCTGTCCGGCTTCCACGACGTCGACACCTACTTTGCCACGACCCCGCTCGAACGGAACGTCGTCGCCCTCATGGGCCTCATCAACGTCTGGTATGTCAACTTCTTCAAGTCCCCGACCCATGCCGTGCTCCCGTACGACCAGCACCTGCACCGCTTCCCCGCCTACCTCCAGCAGCTGACCATGGAGTCCAACGGCAAGTCAACGCGCTGGGACGGCACGCCTGCCACCACCGAGACGGGCGAGGTCTTCTGGGGCGAGGCCGGCACCAACGGGCAGCATGCCTTCTACCAGCTCATCCATCAGGGTCGCATGGTGCCGGCGGACTTCATCGCCTTCGCCAACACCCCCAATCCCACCAAGGACGGCGCGCAGGACGTGCACGAGCTCTTCCTAGGCAACTTCCTTGCCCAGACCAAGGCGCTTGCCTTTGGCAAGACGGCCGACGAGGTCCGCGCCGAGGGCACTGCCGAGTGGATGGTGCCGGCGCGCTGCTTCGGGGGCAACCGCCCGACGACCTCCATCTTTGGCGTCGGTCTCGATGCCCATGCGCTTGGCGAGCTCATCGCACTCTACGAGCACATCACCTTCGTCGAGGGGACGGTCTGGGGGCTCGACTCCTATGACCAGTGGGGCGTCGAGCTGGGCAAGCAGCTTGCCAAGCAGATCACCCCCGCCTTCCACGACGATGAGGCCCTCTCCGCCCAGGACGCCTCGACCCAGGCGCTCATTGCGTTCTACCGCAAGAACCGCAGGTAAGAGGACCGTAGATAGGGACGGGTCACGGTGACCCGTCCCAACTCAGGAGGTGGCCCCGAGCCCATCTGGGCTCGGGGCCACCGATCAAGCGAAGCCACCTGTCTTTCGGGGTCTGTGCCTTTTTGGGGGCTGGCACCAGGCGTCCTCGAGCGAGGCCGGTCCCCTTCAGATGGGACCTACAGCGACCAGCGGTACCTCGTGACGACGCCTATGGTGCCCAGCACAAGGGCAATGCCCGCGAAGGCGATCGGTGGGAACGCCTCGTCTCCCGTCTGTGGGAGTGCAGATGACTTGCGTACGGTCGCCCTGCCTGGCTTCGTCGTCGGCTTGGGTGGCTCTTCGGTCGTCGGGGGCGTCGGAGGCGTCGTGGTGACCGTGTTGGTTATGGCGAAGCCGGAACTCGCGTCGCCGGCGATGGTGGTCGTGTAGCCCTCGACCGGACGCTCCTTGACGGTGTAGACGTATTCGTGTCCGTCGGCATCGGCCTTGGGGAGGTTTGCGAACGTGGTGGACCAGTTGCCCCCGTCGTCTGCCCTGATGGTCTGGTAGCCCACATAGGTGCCATTGCGGTACAGTTCGACCTTGATCGAGTCGGGACGGATGCCGTTCTTGTCGTTTGCGTCGTCCCACGTCTTGGAGACGCTGATCTCGGTGGTGTCCACGGACTTGCCGATGAAGACGCTGCCGTTCGAGCCGATGCCACCTCCGCGCGTGGCGGACGTATTGCCTGTGATATGCACGGCTGCCAGCCCCAGTGCCCTCTGGACGTCGGGGTTGTCGGCGACAAGATCGTTGCTGAGGGAGAGGGACTCGTTGTCCGCAGCGCTCAGAGCTCCCTTGAGACGATCGAGGGGGACTTCGGTGCCGTCGTCGTAGACCCACCTGTACGCGCCGCCGCCGAGCATGGAGGGCGAGATCTCGTAGACGGGGTCGCCGCTGTGCGTGCCGTAGGCGAGCGACGCGAGGATGTAGAGCTCGCGCGCGCTGCCGTCGGCGGTGACGTTGCCATAGAATGTCGCGCCGTTCGTCAGGCTGACCTCGGTCACGGACACGGGGCAGGCGGCGTAGCCGCCGCCTTCGGTCGCAGCGGAGTTTCCGGACACCTCTACGTTCGCGAGGTAGAGCTCGCCGTTGTGGAAGTCGGTGTATTCTCTGGAGTAACCGTTGACGTAGATGCCACCCCCGCCGAACGCGTTGTTCCCATCGCCTGTCGCGGTCAGGGAGTTGTCCGTGACCTCCCCGGCGGTGATGTGGGCGATGGCGTAGGTGGGCGTCCCAGCGTAGCCCGAGGCGCTGTATCCTGCCTGTACGTAGATGCCACCGCCTGCGCTGCCGGCGGTGTTGCCGGTGATGGTGCCGCCCGTCATGGTGAGCACGGGGCTGTCGGCCTCCGAAGCGTAAAAGGTGCCCATCGAGATGCCGCCGCCGAGCTCGAAGGCCGAGTTGCCCGAGATGGTACCGCCGGAGAGGTTGACGTCCGTGCCGTTGGCGGCGCATATGCCACCGCCGCTTCCCCCGTATCCTGCGGGAAGGCCAGGGCTGTTTCCCCGGACCGCGCGGTTACCCGCTATGGTGCCGCTCGACATGTTGATGGTCGAGTCGTAGATGCCGTAGATGCCGCCGCCCAGCACCGCCGAGTTGTTGCGTATGCTGCCGCCCACGACGTTCACGGTGCTCCTGTTGGCGAAGATGCCGCCACCGCCCTCGGGGTACCACTTGCCCTCGCTCTCGACGTCGTTGCCCTGCAAGACGGCGCCCTCCCCCACGGTCAGGGTGCTTCCGCCAAACACGCCGACGAGTGAGCCTCCGCTCCCGTCGCCTGTCGACCACCTGCCGGTGGCCCCGTCCGAACTGGCCCCGTCGATAACGATGTCTTGGAGCGTGAGCGTGGCCCCGTTGCCCACATGTACGAGCTCCCCGTGGTACGAGGCCGCCCGTCTCAGGGTCTTGCCGCCAAGGTTCCAGCCCTCGACGCCTCCGGAGACCTGGATCGCCCCCGTGACGCAGATGGTGTCTCCACCAGAGGCCAGTAGAAGCTCCTTTGCCTTGGCGAAGGTCTTGACGGGTGCCGCCTCGGTGCCCGGATCGATGTCAGACCCCGTCTGGCCGTTGACGTAGACGAAGCTGGGATCCGCCCACGCGGGCCTTGCCCCAAGGGAAAGGCAGACGCAGAGGGCAAGGACGATGCCCATGAGGGCGAGCCGGAGTCTCTTCATGGTGGGTCTCCCCGACGGCGTGGTCGTTGCTGTGGTTATGACGGGAAGCCGGCTTGTCGTGCGGGGGACGTCCACGCGGGGGCGAACGCCATCTTCTAACGGCATCCCATGTCAAGCTGAACATACACCAAATGTCGCCGCTCGACAGCAACTTCCGTGTAATTTTTTCTGTTACGAGCCTCGTGGCGCCCCGTGCCCGCGCCCGCCGCCGCGAGAGACGCCTAGTCGCAGTCCCCGACGACGAGTGGCTCCATCTGGAACGTGAGACAGTTGACATAGCCACGGTTGGTGAGGCGTAGGACGGGTATGCATGCCAGCGACATGACGCCCATGGTCATGAACGGCGAGGGGAGGCTGCAGCCCATCTGGGCCCACGCAGCCTCGATCCCTGCGACCTTCTCGGCGACCTCTTCTATGCGCCGATCGCTCATGAGACCGCACACGGGCAGCTCGACCAGGGCCAGGACCTTGCCGTCGGCAACGGCGACCTCTCCGCCTCCGCACTCCGCCAGGGTCCTCGCGGCCAATGCCATGTCGGCGTCGTTGTCACCCATGACCAGCAGGTTGTGAGCGTCGTGGCTCACGGTCTGCGCGAGGGCGCCATGGATGCCGAAGCCCGTGACGAAGCCAAAGGAGTGGGTGCCGTCCGTGCCGTGGTGACGGTCGAAGACGCAGGCCTTGAGCACGTCGTGGGTGGGATCGGCCTGGATCTTGCCGTCCCTCACGATGGTTTTGACGGTGCTGTCCCGTGTCAGGGTGTCGCCAGCGTTGATGCCGATGGCACGGACCCATATGCTGCCATCCTTGTGGTTGACGGGAATCTCGAAGGCTCTCGGCGTGATGTCGACGCCCAGGTTCATGGTATGGGTCATGAAGGTGGGCCAGGTGAAGGGCACTGTCGTAAAGGTCGCCTTGCCGTCCTCGGCCGCAAGCGTCCCGTCGATGTAGACCGCCTTGGCCTCGAAGCGCTCGAGGTCTCGGAGCAACACGATGTCGGCACACTTGCCAGGGGTGATCGATCCCATGTCACGCCCGACGCCAAAATACTGCGCCGCGTTGATCGTGGCCATCTGCAGGGCGGTGACGGGATCGAGGCCCAGTCGCACCGCCTCGCGCAGCACGCGGTCCATGTGGCCGTCATCCACGAGGGTATGCGGGTGGGAGTCATCGGTGCAGAGCAGGCAATGGCTGGTGTCCACGCCGGATGCGACGAGCTCGGGTAGGTAGCCAGGAAGGTTGAGCCAGGCGGATCCCTGACGTAGCTGCACGTACATGCCCATGCGCAGCTTGGAGATGACGTCGGTGAAGCTGCCGGACTCATGGCACGAGGTGACGCCTGCGGCGATGTAGGCACTCAGCCCGCGGTCGTCATCGGCGGCGACGTAGTGGCCGGTGACGACACGGTCGGCCTTGAGGGTCTCCCTCACCTCGTCCAGCGCGTTCTGCTCGCAGGAGAGGATGCCGGGGAAGTTCATCATCTCGCCCAGGGCCACGACGCTGTCCCAGCGCATGCTCTCGGCCACCTGGCTGGCATCTATGGACGAGCCGGTGTCCTCGACCCCCAGCACGGCCGGTACGCAGGACGGGGTGGTGAGCATGGTCTTGAGCGGGGTGCGCGCCGCGTCCTCCCACATGGCCCTCACGCCTTCAAGTCCGCAGACGTTGGCGACCTCATGTGGGTCCGCGTAGATGCCCACGGTGCCGTGGGGGACGACGGCGCGGGCGTACTCGGCCGGACCGACCATCGAGGACTCGATGTGTACGTGCGTGTCAAAGAGGCCGGGGGCCGCGTAGAGTCCCGTGGCATCCACCACGGTGGTCTCGGGTCCGATGCAATGCTCGGCCGTGTGTCCGCAGATGCCGATGTAGGCAACACGCCCGCGGGCGATGGCTATGTCCGTGTCCTCGAGGACCTCGCGTGTGGTGACGCTGACGAGCCTGGCGTGGCGGATGACCGTCTCCGCGGCCTGCTGGCCCTGGGCGACCTTGGCTAGGGTGTCGTTTACCTCCCACAGGGGGTGTGCGCAGAACCTGTTGAGCATGGCAGCCTCCCGTCCTCCGACGAACCTGTCGAAACCGGTGAACCCGTTGCAAACAGGGTAGCGCAAGCACGTGCTCACACTTGCCAGCGATGGAGACCTGCCCTGGCGCGCCGCCTGTGGAGCCCATGGCTTTTTCATGGGATTGGCTTTGGATGTCGCAAGTGGCAATGGGGGTCGTTACAGTGAGTGACTGCAGGTGTGTTGGGCGGGTGCGGGCGACGTCATGTCCCGAACCTGGTCAGGGCCGGGAGGCAGCAGCCATAAGGGGCCTCTGGCGGGCGCCCGTTCCCACCGAGCACGCCTGGTGCGCCCCTGCCGGCTGTGCCCTGCACGGCCGAGGGGCTTTTTTGTAAGCCCGAGGGCGGCGTTCCCCTCGGTCGTCTCATCGTGCGAATGGATGCCCCCATGGCCTTCGTCAACTTCATCGTCGAGCTGCTCCGTGACCCGCGCGCCGCCATCGCGAGCATGATCGCGGCTGGTCCCCTTGCGGCGTACGGCTTCGTCTTCCTGGTCATCTTCATCGAGACCGGTGTGGTGTTCTTCCCGTTCCTGCCGGGGGACTCCCTCCTGTTCGCCTCGGGCTTCTTCGCACGGGGGGGTGGCTTCAACATCTTCGTGCTCCTGGGCGTCATCTGGGCCGCCGCCATCCTGGGAGACCAGTGCAACTTCATGATCGGACACTTCTTCGGGTGCAAGATCGTCGCCTCGGGCAAGGTCAAGGCGATGACGCCGGAGAGGGTCGAGAAGACCGAGGCGTTCCTGGATAAGTGGGGGCATCTCGCCATCTTTCTAGGTCGCTTCTTCCCGTTCATCCGCACCTTCGTGCCGTTTCTGGCGGGTATGGGTGGCATGAGGTGGCACAGCTTCGTGGTCTTCAACGTCCTGGGTGGTGTCACCTGGTCGACCCTGTTCGCGCTCCTGGGCTACTTCTTCGGTGGCATCCCTGCCGTGCAGACGCACTTCGAGCTGGTGATCGTGGGCATCGTTCTGGTCTCCGCCATTCCGGCGGTCGTCGGTGCCGTCAGGGCCAAGCTTGGTGGAAGGCCCACGACCGAAGGGGGGCATCATGCCTAGTCCCGAGGACATCCGCCGTCTGGAGCGCTACGACGCATTTGCGGCCAGCGTTCGCGCCGACCTGGCGGACGTCAAGTCCCGTATGGTGGGACTGCGTGCGCAGGGCAGGGCCAAGACCGCCACCTACCAGCAGCTGATGGCAAACAAGCTGGTGCTCGAGGGCATTATCGAGCGCCTGGAGGACTGCGGGCTGTAGGGCGCAGGGACCCTCTCAGTCGCCCGGCCATGCCCGTGCGACCAGACGCCGTTGCGGCGAGAAGACCGAAGCATGGGCGACCAGGCGATGACCTAGGCGCGCGGGATGGGGATCAGGATGTTGAGATAGAACGTCTCATCGTCGGTGCCCATGGTCACGGTGCCTCCGTAGCGCCCCACTATGACGCGCATGGACTTGGTGCCAAACCCGTGGCTGAGCCTGTCCTTCGTGGCGGTCTGCGGCATGCCTTCCTTGAAGTATCGTTAGGTGTGAAGACGGACGAGAAGGAGGCGCACTCGTGAACGATAAGAGCACAGATGCGCATGGCGAGCTGGACGCCAGGGTGGGGTCCGTCCTTGGCAAGATGAGCCTCGAGCAGAAGTGCGCGCTGCTGTCCGGCGCCACCGCCTTCGGCGCCCGCGCCTTCCCGGGGCTTGGCGTGCCCGAGCTCCAGTTCTCCGATGGCCCCCACGGCCTGCGTCATCAGGCGGAGGGTGCCAACCACCTGGGCATCGGCGGCAGCCTGCCTGCCACCTGCTTTCCCACGGCGGTGACCGTCGCCAACACTTGGAACCCCGAGCTGGGTCAGGAGATGGGCGCCGCCCTGGGCATGGAGGCCAAGGTCCAGGGTGTGAACGTCCTTTTGGGGCCAGGGCTCTGTCTCAAGCGGAGCCCACTCTGCGGTCGCGACTTCGAGTACTTCAGCGAGGACCCCTACCTTGCCGGCAAGATGGCGGCGGGGTTCGTGCGTGGCATCCAGGGGCAGGGCGTCGCCGCGTGTCCCAAGCACTTTGCCGTCAACAGCCAGGAGACGCGCCGTCAGGCATCCGACTCCGTGCTGGATGAGCGCACGCTGCGGGAGCTCTATCTCTCCGCATTCGAGACCGTGGTGCGCGAGAGCCACCCCATGGCCATCATGAGCAGCTACAACCTGGTCAATGGAACGTACGCCAGCGAGAACGCCCACCTGCTGCAGGAGGTCCTGCGCGACGAATGGGGCTTTGGCGGCGCGGTCGTCACCGACTGGGGCGCCTCGGTCGACCACGTTGCGGGCGTCGCCGCGGGCTCCACCCTCGAGATGCCCGATCCCGGCCTGGACTCCGTGCGCGAGCTGGTGGATGCCGTGCGAGGAGGGCTGATCGAGGGGTCCGTGGTCGACGTGCGTGTACGCGAGGCGCTCGCGCTCGTCTTCCATACCGACGGGGCGGTTAAGTCCGCGCCGGCCGCGTTCGACGTCGACGCCCACCACGAGCTTGCCCGCAGGGTTGCCGCGCAGGGCATCGTGCTGATGAAGAACGACGTCCCTGCGGGCAAGGAGCATGCCGCCCTGCCGCTCGCGGTCGGCACGCGCGTGGCGCTCATCGGCGACTTTGCGCGCGCTCCCCGCTACCAGGGGGCAGGCTCCTCGCTGGTGAATTGCACCAGGCTGGACTCGCTGCTTGACGTCATAGGGGACAGCGACGAGCTTTCGCTCGTGGGCGTCGAGCCCGGCTTCGACCGCGATGGCCAGGCCGACGCCGGCAAGCTCGCCGCAGCCGAGGAGCTTGCGCGCAAGGCCGAGGTCGCCCTCGTGTGCCTCGGGCTGGGCGAGTCCGACGAGACCGAGGGTGCCGACCGCACCCGCATGCGCCTGAACCAGAACCAGATCGACCTTCTAGCTCGCATGCGCGTCGCCTGTCCGCATGTCGTGGTGCTGCTGTCCGCTGGCAGCGTGGTCGAGACCGAGTGGGTCGATGATTGCGACGCCCTGCTATACCTGGCCCTAGGCGGCCAGGCGGGTGCCGATGCCGCCGTGGACGTGCTGACGGGCAAGGTGAACCCCTCCGGCCATCTGGCCGAGACCTGGCCGCGCGCCCTCGCCGACACGCCCACCGCGCGGGCCTTTCCCAGTGAGAGGGCGACGGCGGAGTATCGCGAGGGGCTCTACGTGGGCTACCGCTACTACCAGAGCGCCTCCGTCCCCGTCGCGTTCCCGTTTGGCTTCGGGCTGAGCTACACGACCTTCTCCTACGCAGACGAGAGGGTCGTCACCAATGCCGAGGGCGTCCCCCAGGCGGTGACCTTCGTGGTCTCCAACACCGGTGACGTGGCGGGTGCCGAGGTCGCCCAGCTCTACGTTGCGCTGCCCAGCCGCAAGGTGTTCCGTCCCACCCAGGAGCTCAAGGGCTTCGCGCGCGTGGAGCTTGCGGCAGGCGAGTCCCGCGAGGTCACGATCCCCTTGGATGACAAGGCGTTTCGCTACTTCAACCCAAGGACGGGCTCTTGGGAGGTCGAGGGTGGCAGCTATGAGCTGCGCGTCGGCGCGTCGTGCGAGGACGTTCGCTTGACCGCGACGGCCGAGGTCGCAGGCACTGGCGCGCCCGACCCCTACGAAGGCGTGGGGCTTCCCTCCTACCAGAGCGGCTGTGTGGCCAACGTGCCTGACGCCGAGTTCGAGGCGCTGCTCGGCCGTGCCGCCCCCAGCCCAGGGGTCAAGATCGGCCGCGACATGTGCTTCCGCGACCTCGGCCGTACGCGTAGCCCGCTTCTCTGGCTGGTTGGTGGCATCCTGGGGCACCTGCACCGTAGGAACTTCGACCGTGGGGCTCCCGACCTCAACGTCGAGTTCGTCTACAACATGCCGCTGCACGCCATAGCAAAGATGGCCCCGCCCGTCTGCATGGGCGTCGTCGACGCACTGGTGCGCGAGGCAAAGGGCTGGGGCATCCTGGGCATCGTCCCCGCTGCGGCCGTCTGGCTGCTTTCCGGCGGTTTGGGCTGGGGTGTGCTGGCGTGGGCGCTTTGGACCCTGCTGCCGATCCTGGTGGCGTTCGCGAGCGGCCGGATGAAGGACGCATCGTTTGCCAAGAGACTCTAGGGAGCGGCGCTCCGCGCACGTCTAGGAGGGGAAGGCGCATGGCACTCAAGGAATGGGCCGAGCACCATCAGTCGCTGTGGGAGTTCATCAAGTTCAACATTCTCAGCAACGTCAGCACCATAACGCGCTTCGTCTGCACTTGGCTGGGCACGGCGGTCTTCATCGACGCCCTGGGCCTTGCAACTCCGTTCGGCTTTCTGATCTTCAATTACACGGCGCCAGGATCCAATGGCGTCGGCGGCTTCGTGACCTTCCTGATAGCCGAGGTCCTGGCGCAGGTAGTAAACTTCTTCGTGCAGATGAAGCTCGTCTTCAAGTCCGACGCCTCCTTCGGTGACGCCGCTTGGAAGTATGCCCTCCTGGCGGTCCTCATCGTCGTCGTGAACTTGATCCTGCCTGGCTACGTCACGGGCTTCTGCCAGCAGGCGTTTGGCATGGGCGCCGGTCTGGCCGGTACCGTGGCGTCGGTGGTCAACACGCTGCTCGCCGTGGTGGTGAGCTTCCCTCTGCTGAAGTTCTGGATCATGCCATCGAAGGGTGCCGCCTGAGGGAGGGCGCGCCGAGGGGGACGCGCGGTCTTGGCCGCAGCCGGGGGGCCATATGAAACAGGGTGTGAAGCGGGTCGACTTCCTCTACGTCCGCCATGGCCGCACGGAGTTCAACCGCGACCGCATCATCCAGGGTGCCGATGTCGACTCGCCTTTGGCGCCGGAGTCCCTGGGCGCGGTGCGCGACAGCGCACGCGCCCTTGGGGACGTTGATTTTGCCCGCTGCTACGTGTCGCCTCTGGGGCGGGCCCGCCAGACCGCGTCGATCCTCCTCGAGGGCAGGGGCCTTGTGCCCACAAGCCTTCCTGACCTGAGGGAGTTTGACTTTGGCACACTGGACGGGAAGCCGTACGAGCGCTACCGCCTGCGCTTCTCCGCCTGCTTCATGGCGCAGGACTTCTCGCGCTATGGCGGTGAGGCGGGTGCCCAGGTGCGTGCTCGCGTGAGGTCGGCGTTCGCGCGCATGTATGAGGAGGCTCAGGATGGCGATAACGTGCTGGTGGTGGCCCATGGGGCGCTCTTCAGGTACGTGCTCCTCGAGTTTGGCGAGGGACCGGCCCTGGTGCGCAAGGTCAGGAGCGAGACCATCCGCGTCCCCAATGCGGGAATCGCGCTCGTCACGGGCGACGAAAGCGGATTTTTCCTGCGAGTCCGTGTGCTGCGGCCCCGGGAGTTCCGTGCGCGGGCCCGCGGTCTGGGCCTGCTGCCCTAAGCTCCCCTCGGCAAGCGCCCCTGGGTTCGTCCCGTTCGCCGCCGGCACTCCCGACGGCACCGAACCTTCCGTGGAGCCACGGGCGCCGGCCGTGTCCGCGGGTATACTTGACGCCTAGCAGACACCGCCCCGCAGGGGCCATCGGAGGCGCCATGGAATCGCTCTACACCAAGTACCGACCGCAGACCTTTGCGGACGTCGTCGGCCAACAGCACGTCGTCTCGACCCTCGAGCATGCGGTGCTTGAGGGTCGCACCAGCCACGCATACCTGTTCTGCGGCCCGCGCGGCACGGGCAAGACCACCATGGCGCGCCTGCTAGCCAAGGCGCTCATGTGCGAGCAGGGTGCCGGCCACCTGCCTGACGGTAGCTGCGAGCAGTGCAGGCTCATCGCCAGCGGCGACCATCCCGACGTGTACGAGCTCGATGCCGCCTCGCGCACCGGCGTCGACAACGTACGCGAGGAGATCATCAGCCGCGTCAGCTATGCGCCCGTCCGCGGCGGCTACAAGGTCTACATCATCGACGAGGTCCACATGCTCACCACGGCAGCGTTCAACGCGCTGCTCAAGACCCTCGAGGAGCCGCCCGAGCACACGCTCTTCGTCCTGTGCACCACAGACCCGCAGAAGATTCCCGAGACCATCCTCAGCCGCGTCCAGCGATTCGACTTCCATGCCATCGGCAACGATGACATCAAGGCGCACCTGACACGGGTCTGTGACGAGGAGGGCTTCTCCTACGATGTGGCAGCCATCGAACTCGTCGTCCGCCACGCCCGCGGTGGCATGCGTGACGCCCTCTCCACCCTGGAGCAGCTCTCCGTCTTCGGGAGCGGCAAGATTTCGGTCGAGGCAGCCCGTGACCTTCTCGGCGAGGTGTCAGGATCCCAGCTGGCAAGCGTTGCCTGCGCCATGGCCGAGCGGAACGTCCCCTCGCTCTTTGGGACGGTCGCGGACCTGGTGGATGCCGGTCGCGACCTTCTGCAGTTCTCCCGCGAGCTTGCCGCGCACCTGCGCGACGTCTACGTCGTCAGCGCCGTGGGCGCGACGCCAGGCGTCGTCGATGCGGACGAGGAGGGGCTGCGCCAGCTCAAGGACGAGGCGCTCGCCTTTGGCTCTGTGGACCGCGTCGCCCATGCCCTTGACTGCGTCAGTGCCGCCTCGAGCGAGATGCGCACTGCGACCAACCAGCGACTGGTGCTGGAGGTCGCCCTCACCAGGATCGCCCGTCCCAAGAGCGATCTGACGCTCGAGTCTTTGGCCGACCGCATCTCCCGCCTCGAGCATCAGCTGGTCTCGCTCAGGGCATCCGGCGTCCCGACACCGCGGGAGTCCGTCCGGCCTGCCACCGCGTCGTCGCGGCCTGGGATCGAGCCCGCGCCCCTCCCCAAGCCACATCCCGTTCCCGCGACCCAGCCGAAGCCCGTCGCGTCTCCTGGTCCCGCTCCGGAGACGCCCGCCGTGCCCCCTGCCCCCGCGGCGGCATCGCCTGCCGCAACGGATTCCGCCCCTGCCCCCGCGGCCCCCGGCGTGCGCGGCGCCATCACGGACGCGGGTGAGCTGCAGCGTAAGTGGAGGCAGGTCGTCGACGGGCTGGTCCGGACCAACCCGCCGCGCGGATCGTTGCTCATGGCGTCCACACCCGTCTCGGATGACGGCTCTCATCTGCTCATCAACCTGCCGAAGGGCTCCGCCTTCGCCTGCAAGATGCTTGAGCGCCCCGACGTCCGTGACGTGGTGGAGCGCGCCGTCTCCACGGTCTTCGGGGAGCGCTCGCTGACCTATGCCGAGTCGAGCCTCAGGGGGGCGGACATCGCCCGCAGCAAGCGCGAGGTCGTCTCGGCTCCCGTGTCCACGCCTCGCGCAGAGCCCGCGCCTGTGCCGACGCCACCCCCGTCCGCTCCCGCGCCACGTTGCGCCCCCGCTGCCGGGGAAGCGGGGGCCCCTGTCCAGGAGGCCCCCCCATATCCGGCCCCGTGGGATGACGCGCCTCCGTACGAGGAGGTCCCCTACGACGACGTGCCGGCCGAGCCCGCACCGGCTCCCGCACCCAAGCCGACGGCCGCACCGGCTCCCGCACCCAAGCCGACGGCCGCGCCGGCTCCCGCCTCCGAGCCCAGCCAGACAACCCAACCCGATGTCTTGCCCGACGAGGCGCGAAGCATCATGTCGATGCTGACCGACGTCTTTGGCACGGGCGTCAACATGAGCGTCGAGTCCCCGTCCGATGTCGCAGAAGACCCCGTGGGCCTGGATGACGATGACTACGACGCCCAGGACGAGTTCGTGCCCGACCCCGAGGAAGACGACGACCTCGACGACTAACCACCCCAACCGCCCAAGGCTCCACGAAGAGGAGAGATGTGCATGAACATGCAGCAGATGATGAAGCAGGCCCAGAAGATGCAGAGGCAGCTGGCCGACGCCCAGGACCGTCTCGCGGACATCCCCGTCTCGGCCTCTGCCGGCGGCGGCATGGTCAAGGTCGAGGGGACGGCAGACATGAGGATCACCTCCATCACCATCGATCCCGACGCCTGCGACCCCGCTGACGTCGAGCTTCTCCAGGACTCCCTCCTGGCGGCCGTCAACGAGTGCCTCTCCAGCGCCCAGGACGCAGCCAACCAGCAGCTGGGCTCCGTGACCGGTGGCATGAACATCCCGGGGCTGTTCTAGGGTGGACGCCCGCACGCCGGATGGCACGACAAGCGACGGCAGGGCTCTGCAGCGCCTGCTCGACGAGCTGGGCAGGTTGCCGGGCATCGGCCCCAAGTCGGCCCAGCGCATAGCCTATTGGCTGCTCGAGGCGGACGTCGAGGCGGCCCGTAGGCTGAGCGGGGCCATCATGCAGGTCAAGCAGCAGGTCCACTTCTGCCCGGTGTGCTTCTCGTATGCCACGCGCGACACCTGTGACGTCTGTGCGGACCTCTCGCGCGACCGGGGGACCATCTGCGTGGTGTCGGAGCCCCGTGACGTTTCCGCAATCGAGCGTACGGGCGCCTACCACGGGCTCTATCATGTGCTTGGGGGAGTGATCTCGCCCATGGACAAGATCGGGCCCGACCAGCTGCATGTCAAGGAGCTGCTCCAGCGCCTTGCCGACGAATCGGTCAAGGAGGTCATCCTGGCCACCAACCCCGACGTCGAGGGCGAGACCACGGCGACCTACCTCTCCCGCGTCATCCGTCCGTTGGGCGTTGCGGTGTCGCGTCTTGCGAGTGGCCTGCCCGTGGGGGGGGACCTCGAGTACGCGGACGAGGTGACCCTGGGGAGGGCCATCGAGGCACGTAGGACAATCTAGGCGAGAAGAACCCACGTTCAGGAGGTCTGACATGTCCCAGCACGCAAGCGGCAGCTCGTCCGCGCCGCGCCACGGCAGGCACGCCGCGGGCTCGGGCGGCACGCGCCCGTCGCGCGCATCCACGCGGCAGCAGGCTGCCCCTGCGGACCAGCGCTTCCCGGGAGCCGACGAGCGCCGCGCGAACCTGCGCGAGGCCCTTCCCGTCATAGGCAGCGACTCGACCGAGCAGGACGCGCCACGTCCCGTGCTGGACCCCGCCGCGACGGGTTCGTTCCGTCGCATCGAGGTGGGGGAAGGCGCCACCGTCGAGAACAGGGAAAATGTCTCGCGCACCTCCCCGAACTCGGCGAACTTGCGGGGCCGGGCCGGCCTGGGCGGCGACATGCGCCTGCATGGCGCACACGCGCCGCAGTTCGAGCGCCATGAGACCAAGGTCAGGGGGGACAGGCGCATCATCATCCCCATCGCGCTGCTCGTCGTCGCCCTTCTCTGCGGCGGGGCCTTCCTGTTCCAGCGCATCATGACCTTCAAGCCCGCCGAGACGCCCCAGCAGGAGGTCGAGCAGACCCAGACGGCCATCGAGGGTGCCATCGAGTACCGCGGCACCCGGTACTACCTCAAGCAGAACGATACGGGCGGCTATGACCTCGTTTCGCAGTCGGCCTCATCGACCAGCGGCTCCAGTACCACGCTCTTCACGCTGAGCGGAACTCCGGTCCAGCTCGTCCTGTACAACGGCGCCCTCGTCATCCCCGAGAACCTCTCTGACGGGAGCTGGGACGTCATCGCGTACACGATGGGTGCCGGTGGCCTGCCCACGCAGGTGGTCGATGCCGACGGCAACGCAGTCGGTGGCCAGGGGGAGCTCGTCTCGGTCTCGCTCGAAGACCCCGACCTCGTCGTCACGGACTCGAGTGGCAGCACGACGAGGGTCGCGCTGGCGTAGCGCGGCTGCGCCGGCGGGTGCGGCCGCAGCGACGTCGCCCTGCCGCGAGGCGGCGGGACTGGGGCGTTGTGCAGAGGGTATGTAGGGCGCCGCATGCAAAAAAGGGGTGGACAAGACGCGGCCCTCCTGTGTATTATTACTCCCGCACTGATGAACGGGGTATTAGCTCAGCTGGTTAGAGCGCCGGCCTGTCACGTCGGAGGTCGCGGGTTCAAGTCCCGCATATCCCGCCATTCGCCTGTCTGGGGACCTCGGTGCATCCGGGGTCCCTTTTTCTGCCTGCGGAATTGTCTGCCAAAGGCAGGATTTGCGTCCCATATATGCCACCGCTGGCATACACTTTACCCTGCGCATGCCACGGCTGGCTTGCGCAAGAGCCCGTCAGAGAGGAACCGCGTGCCCCAGCAGAGGACTTACAGCCCACAGAACCCGGCCCGCCTCGCCGTCTTCGACTTCGACGGCACCACGATCAGCGGCCAGTCGGGCTCGCTCTTCTCGCGCTACCTCTTCGCTCGCGGCTACCTCTCGCTTTCAAGTGCGTTGCGACTGGGTTGGTGGGGCGCCCGCTACGTCCTGCACCTGCCGTATCGCCAGAACGAGTCCCGCGAGATCATCTTCTCGGCGCTGTCCGAACGCACTCCCGGCGAGGTCCGTGCCCTCATGCGCGGCTTCCATGATGCGGTGCTGCTCAGGCGCTATCGCCCTGCGGCGATGGACGAGGTGCGGCACTGTAGGGACGAGGGCTGCGTGACGCTGCTCGTCTCGGCGACGTTTCGAGACATCGCCCAGGCTGCTGCCCAATACCTGGGCGTTGACGGCCTGGTGGCAACCGACATGGAGCGAAGCGCGGACGGAGGCTACACCGGCGAGGTGGAGGGCGAAGTCGTGGCGGGCCCCGCCAAGACGCGCGCCGTGGTGCGCTGGGCGGATGAGCATCTGGGCAAGGGGAACTGGGTGATCGCCTATGCGTATGGCGACCACCATTCGGACAAGGACCTGCTCGGTGCCGCAGACAAGCCGTTCGCGGTGAGTCCCGGCGCATCGCTCAAGCATACGTCCAAGAAACGCAACTGGGAGATCCTAGACTGGAAGTAGGCGATGGACGGCAGGTGGTCGGACCGGAAGTGACCAGGGGCTGCGGTCGGGTGCCGCGCCTCTCGAAGGAAGGGTGCCAACGTGGACATCTCCAGGAAGACGGACTATGCGCTGCGCATGCTCTCCGAGCTCGTGCGCAGCGAAGGCGGCATCATCTCCGTGCGCGCTGCATCGGAGAAGGACAACATACCCTACTCGTTCGCCCGCTCCATCCAGCATGATCTCGTGCGCGCCGGGATCATCGAGAGCACGCGCGGCTCGCGGGGAGGCATGAGGCTTGCCGTCGACCCGCGACGGACCACGGTCCGTCAGGTCGTAGAGGCTATCCAGGGACCCATCTACATCTCCTCCTGCGACACTGTGGGTGACCACGAGGGCCCCTGCCCCTTCCGCTCCGAGTGCCACTACAACCCCATCTGGTGCGAGGCCGAGCGCATCCTACGTGACTACTTCGACTCCGTTACCCTCTACCAGGTTGTCTGTGAGCACAAGCATCCCATGCTGGACGAGGGCAGCCACTTCCGCCTGGCCGACGCCTCCGAGGCGCCGCGCGACGTGCCCAGCGCCCGGTAGGCTCGCATGGGAGAGGACCCGACGCTCGAGTCGTTCAGGCGTCTTGTGCTCGCACGCGGCGCCGAGCTCTACCGCGACCTCCCATGGCGCAGGACCCGTGACCCATACCAGGTCTGGATCTCCGAGGTCATGCTCCAGCAGACCCAGGTCACGCGTGTGGATGGCCGCTGGCAGCGCTGGGTGGAGCTCTTCCCCACCCCGGATGCACTTGCCGCGGCGGACTCGGCCGACGTGCTGGAGGAGTGGCAGGGCATGGGCTACAACCGGCGTGCGCTCTCGCTCTGGAAGGCGGCGGGTATGGTCTCCGCGCGGGGAGGCCAGATGCCGCGTGCGTATGCGGACCTCCTCGCCCTGCCTGGCATCGGTCCCGCGACGGCGGCGGGCATCCGAGCCTTCTCCTATAACCTTCCCGGCGTCTACCTCGAGACCAACGTGCGCTCCGTCTTCATCCACGAGCTTTACCCGGATGCTGTCGACGTGACGGATCGCGAGTTGCTGCCGCTGGTGGAGCGTAGCTGCCCCATGGACGACAGCGATCCCAACGACGACCCGCGCACCTGGTACTACGCGCTTCTCGACTACGGTGCGTACCTCAAGCGAACGCTGCCCAACCCCTCGCGCCGCTCCGCCTCCCATGTGCGCCAGTCCAAGTTCGAGGGGAGCCATCGCCAGAAGCGCGCGGAGGTCGTTCGCATCCTGCTGGCCCATCGCACGGACACCCGAGGTGGTGCGAGCGCTGCCGCCATCGCCGACGAGCTGGGCGAGCGGGAGGAGAGAAGGGGGAGGACGTGCCTTTCGGTCGCGGACGTGGAGTCGATCCTCGAGGAGCTGGCCAAAGAGGGTTTTTGCCGTCTGCGCGACGGTATCTGGCTTGCATAGGCAATGGCGGGTGTTACGCTAGCGACAGGCACGCGTCACGGGGGAGTGATGCTGCAAACCAACGAGAGAGGAGCTTGCGCATGGCAGTCGATTTCGAGAGCTCGCAGACCAAGAGGAACCTCGAGGCGGCCTTTGCCGGCGAGTCCATGGCAACTAACAAGTACGCCTACTATGCCAGCAGGGCCAAGAAGGACGGCTACGTCCAGATCTCCAACATCTTCGCCGAGACCTCAGGCAACGAGCGCGAGCATGCCAAGATGTGGTTCAAGTACCTGCATGGCGGGACCGTGCCCGAGACCCTGACCAACCTCAAGGATGCCGCTGCGGGCGAAAACGACGAGTGGACCAGCATGTATCCTGGCTTCGCTGCCACCGCCGAGCAGGAGGGCTTCGCAGAGATCGCCGCCAAGTTCCGTCTGGTTGGCGAAGTCGAGAAGCACCACGAGGAGCGTTACAACAAGCTGGTCGAGCGCGTCGAGAAGGGTGAGGTCTTCGACCGCGAGGGCGTCAAGGTGTGGAAGTGCCTCAATTGTGGCCACCTGCACATTGGCCCCGTCGCTCCGAGCGTCTGCCCGGTCTGCAATCACCCGCAGTCTTATTTCGAGGAGCAGTCCATCAACTACTAGCCTCGCCATCGGACCAGCTGGTCGCCAGACCAGCTGACTGTCAGGTTGACTGGTGGCTGGGTGAAACTGTCGATGGGGCTATTAGGTTGCGCTTTGTGCGGCGTGGGCGAGATCTCGTGGCAAAAGTCAGATGTAACAAAATTGGCAGTTATGTGTGGCTACAACTAATGCTTCTTTATCGGACATACTGTTTTGGCCCCCATTTGGTCGTTTTTCAGACGAATGGGGGCCGATTTTTACCGATTGAGTCCGGATTGGGGCCGTCGGCATCACATGCGCCCCTTTGGAAATACACATAACCGCCAGTTTTGTTGCATCCGATTTCTCATGGCGTCCAATCCCCTGCGCTCGCTTCCTCGGTCGAGACTCGGTAATCCAATTTGCTATCTATATAAACGATAACATTCGATCATAAGCAACTAATAGTGTTCTAACTGCGTAAACAATAGTCTGTGGGAAAGATGAGCTACTGGATATAGCTGGGACTCTCCAACGGGATATCATTTGATGATAGCGATTGACGATAGATACTCGGCATAGCCGACCATTGAAGGGAAGTACGCCATGGCATTCGAGCTTGATCCCAGCTTCGCCCAAGACCCCGCCCAGCACTTCGATACCCTACAGGTACATGCCGGTCTGGCGCCGGATCCCGCCACCGGCTCTGCGGCGTTGCCCATCTACGCCTCCGCCGCGTTCCAGTTTGATGACGCTGCGGACGGTGCCGCCAAGTTCGCGCTCGCCAAGTCCGGCAACGTCTACGGTCGCCTGACCAACACCACCACCGATGCCGTCGCCGCGCGCATCGCCGCAATCGAGGGGGCCGCGGGTGCGGTTGCCGTCGCCTCCGGCCATGCAGCGGAGATCCTTGCCATCACCAACCTGGCGGGTGCGGGTGACCACATCGTCGCCTCCGACTCGCTCTATGGCGGCACCTGGAACATCTTTCTGCACACCTTGGGCGACCTGGGTATCGAGACGACTTTCGTCGAGAACAACGACCTCGACGCCTTCACCGCCGCCACCAGGGAGAACACTAAGCTCTGGTTCGTGGAGACCATCGGCAACCCCCTGGTCGACGTGACGGACGTTCCCGCCCTCGTCGAGGCGGCCGCCTCGCTTCCCTCGCCCGTGCCCGTGTTCGTGGACAATACCTTTGCGACCCCGTACCTCTATCGCCCCTCCGACGATGGGGCGGCCGTCGTCATAGAGTCGCTGACCAAGTGGATCGGCGGCCATGGTGCCACCTTGGGGGGCGCCGTTGTCGATAGCGGCAAGTTCGACTGGAGGCGCGACCCCGACCGGTTCGCTACCATCGCCCGGCCTGACCCCTCCTACCATGGCGTGGTCTTTGCCGACTCCGCGCCCGCCGCGCCCTTCTCGACCCGCGTCCTGGCCAACAAGCTGCGGGACTTCGGACCCACCCTCTCTCCCTATGCCGCCCACCTCTCCGAGGACCTCGTCCGGCTCTCCGTGGGCATAGAGAACGTGGACGACATCATCGCCGACCTCGACCAGGCGCTCGCCCGCGCGTAGGGGCGAACGGGTGCCCCGCGCGGGCGGCGTGGCCGTGCGGGGTGCCGCGCGTCGTCCTCGGGGTCACGTCTCATACGGGCGTGCGGTCCACCCCGCCGCCCTCACCGACGCCTCGCCCGCGCGGTCTTGCCCTTGAACCAGCGGTTGGGCTGGAAGGCCGAAGGGCAGATATCGGCGGCGACGCAGGCCTCGCACTTGGCATGTTGGGCCGTGCAGGTCTCACGGCCGAAGTGGATCCACTGCTCGTTGACCGGCCCCCACAGCTCGCGGGGAATGGTCTCGAGAAGGTCCCGCTCCGCCTGGAGCGGCGTGGGCGCGCTGGTCAGGCGCAGGCGCGTGGCGATGCGATAGACGTGCGTGTCCACGGCAATGCCCTCGACGCTATGGAACGCCTTGTTGAGCACGATGTTCGCCGTCTTGCGCCCCACGCCGGGAAGGCGCGTGAGCTCCTCCATGGAGCCGGGCACCTCCCCGCCATAGTCGGCAACGATCATCTGGGAAGCCCCGACGCAGTGCGCCGCCTTCGAGCGCCAGAAGCCGATGGTGCGGATGACCTCGCCGAGCTCTGCGGGATCGGCCTGGGACATGGCTTCGGGCGTGGGCCAGCGGCGGAACAGCTCGGGCGTGACCTTGTTCACGGCCACGTCGGTGGTCTGCGCCGAGAGCAGCACGCAAATCACGAGCGAGAACGCGTCATGGAACTCCAGCGCGCTTTCGACGTGGGGATACAGCTTGCCCATCCTCCGGCAGAACTCGATGGCGCGCTCGCGCCTGAGCTTCTTCGACTCGCGTGGCATGTCCCCTCCTCCATCTGCCTCCGGAGGCCTCTCTGTCCATGCCTCTGGAAATCACCTTTCCCTTGCAAATCATAGCCATACGCCCGCACGAGCAGGATGCACGTCTGCGCAAGCGCGGGGCGACGGGCGGTCAGGGCACATTTAGAAAAGAGAGCCGCCCCCATTGGGCACATATGAAATAGAATGGAGGGACAGGCTGTTGTAGTTTTTGTGTGCCTTCCGTCTTGACCGAACTTAATGCGACCTTGGGAGATGGCTCATGGACATCCGTTCCTCTGCGGATCTGGCCCTTACCAGCGACGACCTTTTCTTGCTTGCGAAGGGCGAGTGGTATCGCAGCTACGAGAAGCTGGGCGCGCACCCGGACACGTCGGATGGCGTCGCAGGCTACCAGTTTGCCGTGTGGGCGCCGGACGTCAGGAGCGTGCGTGTCATCGGTGACTTCAACGGCTGGGACATCGAGAAAAATTACCTTTCCTGCTCCGAGAACGGTGGCGTCTGGTCGGGCTTCGTCGCGGGCGTGAGCGCGGGTGACCTGTACAAGTACGTGGTGGAGACCAGGTATGGCGACCTCCTGTACAAGGCCGACCCCTACGCGTTCTACGCGGAGTGCCCCCCGGGGACGGCCTCGCGCACGACCGACCTCTCGGGCTACGCGTGGAAAGACGCGGACTACCTGGCCAAGCGTGCCAAGCGCGACATGATGAAGTCCCCGCTCAACATCTTCGAGGTGCATCTGGGCAGCTGGAGGCGTCACGATGACGGCCTGGCCGGCAACGGTGACCCAGACAGCGATGACCACGCCGGCAGCTACCTGACTTACGACGAGCTCTCGGACGAGCTGGTGGGCTACGTCAGGCGCATGGGCTACTCGCACATAGAGGTCCTGCCCGTGATGGAGCACCCCTTCGACGGCTCTTGGGGCTACCAGGTCACGGGCTACTTTGCCCCCACCTCCCGCTATGGCGAGTCCAAGCAGTTCAAGCACTTCGTCGACGCCTGCCACCAGGCGGGCATCGGGGTCATCCTGGACTGGGTCCCGGGCGGCTTCTGCCGCGACGAGCACGGCCTGGTTCACTTCAACGGTGACAAGCTGTACGAGAAGGAAGAACATCCCAACTGGGGCACCTTCAAGTTCGACTTGGGCCGCGGGGAGGTGCGCAGCTTCCTCATCTCGAACCTGCTCTACTGGGTGGGCGAGTACCATGCCGATGGCATCCGCATGGACGGCGTCACCAGCATGCTGTACCTGAACTTCGGGGTGGACGACCCACGGCAGAAGAAGTTCAACGACAAGGGCACCGAGGAGGACTTCGCCTCCATCCGCTTCATCCAACAGTGCAACGATACGATCGGTAAGTACTATCCGGACGTGATGATGATCGCCGAGGAGTCCACGGCCTGGCCGCTCGTCACCTATCCTCCCCGGGATGGCGGCCTCGGCTTCCACCTCAAGTGGGACATGGGCTGGATGAACGACACCCTGCACTACATGCAGACCGACTTCCCCTGGCGTCCGGGCAACCACAAGCTGCTGACCTTCTCGGCCATGTACCAGTTCAACGAGAACTTCGTGCTGCCGCTCAGCCATGACGAGGTGGTGCACGGCAAGTGCTCGCTCATCACCCGCCAGCCGGGCGACAACTGGCGCCAGTTCGCGGGCATGAGGACGCTGGCCCTCTACCAGATGTCGCACGCGGGCGCCAAGCTCAACTTCATGGGCAACGAGATCGCCCAGTTCATCGAATGGCGCTACTACGAGGGCATCCAGTATTTCCTCGCGGACCAGTACGAGACCCACGCCCACCAGCAGACGTTCGTCGCTGCGCTCAACCACTTCTACAGCGAGCACCCCGCCCTTTGGCAGCGGGCCTACACGCCCGATGGCTTCGAGTGGATAGATGCGGACAACAGCGAGCAGTCGGTCATATCGTTCGTGCGTCACGGCGACGATCCCGCGGACGACGTGGTCATCCTCATCAACTTCGACGTCAACCCGCGCGAGCAGTTCCGCGTCGGCCTGCCCAAGCCAGGATATTGGGTCGAGAGCCTCAACTCGGACGACCTCAGGTACGGCGGCTCGGGCGTCACCAACGGGGGCGTCAGGTTCAAGAGCGAGGAGAAGCCCTGGAACCTGCGCGACCAGTCCATCGAGCTGCGTCTGCCACCTCTGGCAGGCCTGATCCTGACCTATGCGGGCCCCCTTCCCAAGAAGAAGGCCCCTGCCAGGAAGGGGAGCACGAAGAGGGGTTCGGTGGCGAAGGGCGCTGCCTCGGCGAAGGCCCCCGCCAAGACGTCCCACAAGAAGGCCCCCGCCAAGGCGCGGGGCCGCAAGGCACCCAGCAAGGCATCCAGGTAGCAGACGACCGCCTCGGCGCACACGGCACGCGCCGAGACCGAGTGAGGGAGAGACATGGGTTCAGCCAACGGCGACAGGGAGCTCTTCAAGGACAAGGACGACTTCGTCGCCCAGTATCGCGAGGCATGCGAGACGTTCTTCGCGAAGAAGTACGACGAGTTGAGCCAGCAGGAGCGCTTCTACGTCCTCGCCGGGCTCATCGCGAACAAGTCCCGCAACCTCAAGGTGGACTCCCACAAGGACGATAAGGAGGTCTACTACTTCTCGCTCGAGTTCCTCCTGGGGCCCCTGCTCGACAACTACCTGCTGAACTTCGGCATTCGTGCTATCGTCAAGGCCGGGTGCGCCGAGCTGGGTACCACGCTCGAGGACCTCGTAGCGCAAGAGGTGGACCCGGGCCTTGGCAACGGTGGCCTCGGGCGTCTTGCCGCCTGCTTCCTGGACTCCATGGCCGCCCTGGGCATAAACGGCAACGGCAACGGCATGCGCTACCGCTACGGCCTCTTCAGGCAGGAGATCGAGGGCGGGCGCCAGGTCGAGAAGATGGACAACTGGCTCGAGCACGGCTTCCCCTGGGAGACGCGCAAGAGCGAGGCTGCGGTCCTCGTCCAGTTTGGCGGCCATGTCGTGCGTCACGAGGAGGGGGGGCACTTCTGGTTCACCCAGGAGGGCGGAGACCTCATCAAGGCCGTGCCCTACGACGTGCCCATCGTCGGCTACGGTGCCAAGACCGTCAACAACCTGCGCCTCTGGAGCGCCGAGCCTGCGGCCGAGGACTTCGACCTCGATGCGTTCAATGCGGGCAATTACGCCAAGGCCGTGAAGTTCCGCTCCGACGCGGAGGCCATCTCACAGATCCTCTATCCCAACGACTCCGGCGAGCATGGACGCCTGTTGCGCCTCAAGCAGGAATACCTGTTCGTCTCGGCCGGGCTGCAGACCATCCTTCGCTCCTTCGAGAACAAGTACGGCCCCGACAAATGGGCCGACCTCGGCAAGCATGTCTCCATCCACACCAACGACACCCACCCCGCCATGTGTGGGCCGGAGCTCATGCGCATCCTGGTCGACGACAAGCGGGTCGACTTCGACCTCGCGTTCAAGATCGCCCACGAGACCATCAGCTACACCAACCACACGGTCATGCCCGAGGCGCTGGAGAAGTGGCCGATCGGCATCTTCCGCGAGCTGCTCCCGCGCACGTACATGTTCATCGAGGAGATCGACCGCCGCTACCGCGAGGGCTTCCCCCATGATGTCGAGGGCTGGCAGGAGAAGCTCGCCAAGACGGCCATCCTATGGGACGGACAGGTGCGCATGGCAAACCTCTCCGTGATCTTCTCTCATTCCGTCAACGGAGTGAGCGCCTTGCACACGGGAATCCTCGAGGCCCAGACCCTTCACGACTTCTACGCCCTCGAACCTGATAAGTTCAACAACAAGACCAACGGCATCTCGCACCGTCGCTTCCTGGGCAACGCCAACCCCTCGTACAGTCGCCTCATCTGCGACGTCATCGGCGAGGGCTGGCTGCGTGACGCCAACGAGCTGGCGCAACTCGGGCGCTACGAGGACGACCCCTCGTTCTTGGAGGAGTTCGAGAAGGCCAAGGCCTGGGACAAGCGGCGCCTGGCGGACTACATCCGGCGCACCAGCGGCGTCGAGCTCGACTGCGCCATGGTCTTCGACGTGCAGGTGAAGCGCTTCCATGCCTACAAGCGCCAGCTGCTCAACGTGTTCAAGATCCTGGACGTCTACAACCGCATCCTGAGCGACCCCTCGTTCGACCCGCGTCCGACGGCCTTCATCTTCTCGGGCAAGGCAGCTCAGAGCTACTCCTTTGCCAAGGAGGTCATCCGCCTGATCAACTCGGTTGCCGAGGCCGTCAACGGCGACGCGCGCGTGAACGACAAGATCCGCGTCGCGTTCGTCCCCAACTTCGCGGTATCAAGTGCCCAGCTCATCTATCCGGCCGCAGAGATCTCCGAGCAGATCTCATGGGCCGGCTCCGAGGCCTCGGGCACCTCGAACATGAAGCTCATGATGAACGGTGCCATCACCTTGGGCACCTACGACGGCGCCAACGTCGAGATCTGCGACCTCGTGGGCGAGGAGAACATCAAGATCTTCGGCCTGCGCACCGAGGAGGTCGACGCCCTCAGGGCCGGTGGGACCTACTGGGCCTGGGACCTCTACAACCGCGATCGCGAGCGTCTGGGCCGCGTGATCGACGAGCTGACCGACGGGACGCTCGCGCACCTCTCGGGCAACTTCGAGAGCATACGCGACGAGCTTATGGTCAACAACGACCACGACCTCGTCCTGGCGGACTTCTACACCTACGTGAGCGCCTGGGAGGAGCTGGTCGGCGCCTATGGCGACCGCCGGGGATGGAACCACGCGGCCGTGCACAACACTGCTCGCTCCGGCTACTTCTCCAGTGACCGAACCATCCGTGAGTATGCTGCCGATATTTGGCATATTGAGTCGTAGTAGTTATTGCTTTCGTGTATGAAAGGGGAGAGCTTATGAGCAAGAAGGAATGCATCGCGATGCTTCTTGCCGGCGGGCAGGGCAGCAGGCTCGGCGTCCTCACCAAGGACATCGCCAAGCCGGCCGTCTCGTTCGGTGGCAAGTATCGCATCATCGACTTCGCGTTGTCGAACTGCGCCAACTCGGGCATCGACACGGTCGGCGTGCTGACCCAGTACAGGCCGTACCTGCTCCACTCCTACCTGGGTTCCGGCGCCGCCTGGAACCTGGACGAGAGCGACGGTGGAATCTCGATCCTTCCCCCGTACGCGACGCAGACCGGCGGTGCGTGGTACGCCGGCACCGCCGATGCGGTCACGCAGAACATCGGCTTCATCGAGCAGAACGATCCGGACTTCGTCCTGATCCTCTCGGGTGACCAGCTCTACAACATGGACTACCAGAAGATGCTCGAGAACCACAAGCGTCACGAGGCGGACCTGACCATCGCTGTCATGCCCGTGCCCTGGGAGGAGGCATCCCGCTTCGGCATCATCACCCAGGACGAGGACGAGCGCATCCAGAAGTTCACCGAGAAGCCCAACAAGCCGGACTCCAACCTGGCCTCCATGGGCATCTACATCTTCAATGCCCAGCTTCTGGTCGAGGCCCTCAGCGAGGATGCCATCGACCAGCAGTCCGAGCACGACTTCGGCAAGGACATCATCCCGAAGCTCCTTGCGGCCGGCAAGCGCCTCTACACCTATGAGTACAACGGCTTCTGGCGCGACGTGGGGACCATCTCGTCCTATCACGAGACGAGCATGGACCTCCTGGGCTCCCGGCCCGAGTTCGACCTGTTCGACACCGGCGCCCCCATCATGAGCAACGCCTCGACGCGCCCGCCCGCCTATATCGGGCCCCACGGCTCCGTCGAAGACTGCCTCGTCGGCAACGGCAGCAACATCCATGGCAAGGTACAGCACTCCATCGTGTCGACCGACTGCTTCGTGGGCGAGCGTGCCGTCGTCGAGGACTCGGTGCTGCTCCCCGGCGCCACCGTCAAGGCCGGCGCCCACATCGCCCGCGCCATCCTGGGGGAGCACGCCGTCGTCGAGGAGGACGTCGTGCTTGGGAGCGTCGACCAGACAAGGGACACCGCTGTCATCGGCAACGACGTCGTCGTTGGAAAGGGGGAGGAGTAGCAATGGAGAAGCTCATCGGCCTCATCACGGCAAACTACTCCACGAAGTTCCCGAGCGCGCTCTCCGAGACGCGCCCGGTCGCATCCATGCCCTATCTCGGGCGCTATCGCGTCGTCGACTTCGCCCTCTCCAACATGGTGAACAGCGGAATCCGCACCGTGGGCATGGTCATGCCGTACAACTACCGATCGCTCATCGATCACGTGGGCTCCGGTCGCGACTGGGACCTCAACCGCAAGAAGGGCGGCCTCTTCACCCTGCCGGGCTCTGCGTTCGGCACCTCGCGCACGGGGTCGCGCTTCCTGCTGCGCGACCTCGAGCACAACAAGGTCTACCTCAGGCGAGACACCTCCGAGCTCATAGTCCTGTCCTCGGCGAGCTTCGTCTACAACGCCGATTACAACTGGCTTGCCGCCACGCATCGCGCCTCGGGCGCCGACATCACCGTCCTCACCAAGAAGGCGACGGCCAAGGACGTCGACATCACGGGGTTTGCCGTCGACGGCACGCGTGTCAAGGGCGTCAAGCACGGCGTCGAGTTTGGTGACACCGCCTTCCTCGACTGCTTCGTCATGAGCCGCGCCCTCCTGCTCCAGATGCTCGAGTGGTACGCCCAGACCGACTACCTCGACCTCTTCGAGGCCATGGTCGGTGACTACGAGCGCGTCAACGTTCAGACCTGCGAGTTCGACGGCTACGCTGCGGCCATCTTCAACAAGGACCGCTACTACCGCGCCAACATGGATCTGCTCGACCCCAAGATCTCCGCCGAGCTGTTCCCCGCCGAGCGTCCCATCAGGACCAAGGCGCACGACAACGCCCCGGCGAAGTTCGAGGGCGGCTCGCGCGTCACCAACTCGCGCATCGCAGGCAGCTGCCGCATCTACGGCACCGTCTCGAACTCCATCCTCGGCCGCGGCATCGTCGTCGAGAGCGGAGCGGTCGTGAACAACGCCATCATCATGCAGGGCTGCACGATCGAGAGCGGTGCGCGCGTCGAGAACGCGATCGTCGACCGCAACAACGTCGTTCCTGCTGGTACCGAGCTGAGGGGTACCCCCGAGGCTCTGCTCATCAAGGAAAAGGCCTCGGAGTAGGGATTGAGCCATATGTCTGACAGGATCAGAAGGAAGATCAGGATCCTCCTCGCGGCCTCCGAGGCCGTCCCGTTCGTGAAGACGGGCGGCCTGGGTGATGTCGCGGGGTCGCTCCCGAGGGCGCTCAAGGAGGCCGGTGCCAAGGTCGCCGTCATCCTCCCCAAGTACGGCGCCATCCCGGAGAAGTACCAGGAGCAGATGAGGCACGTCGCGGACTTCTACGTCCCCCTCTCCTGGCGCAACGTCTACTGCGGCATCGAGAAGCTCACGTTCCAGGGCATCGACTTCTACTTCGTGGACAACGAGGCCTACTTCAAGCGTGACGGAATCTACGGCTACTTCGACGACGGCGAGCGCTTCGCGTTCTTCTCGAAGGCCATCTGCGAGGCCATCCAGTTCTTGCCCGAGCTGCAGTGCGACGTGCTCCACTGCAACGACTGGCAGACGGCGCTCGCCCCCGTCTTCCTGCGCGAGTTCTACATGTCCTCCGATGCCTGCCGCAACGTCAAGACCGTCTTCACGGTGCACAACGTGAAGTTCCAGGGGCAGTATGGCGACAAGGTCCTAGGCGACATCCTGGGCCTGGCCGACAACCCCACCGCGGCGGGCCAGCTCTATTGTGACCGCGACTCCGTCAACTTCATGAAGGGCGCGCTCTGCTATTCGGACCTCATCACCACGGTGAGCCCGAGCTACGCCAACGAGCTCCAGATGCCGTTCTACGGCGAGGGCATGGACGCCATCTTCCGTCGGCGCTCTGCGGCGCTCTGCGGCATCCTCAACGGCATCGACGTCGACGCCTGGAATCCCGCGACGGATGGCTACATCGCCCATACCTACACGGTCGAGGACCTTGGCGGCAAGGGTCAGGACAAGGCGGAGCTCCAGCGCGAGCTCGGCCTGGCGGAGGACCCGTCGCGCCCGCTGGTGGTCATGATCGGACGCCTCACCAACCAGAAGGGCCTGGGCCTGGTGCGCTATGCCATGAACCGTCTGATGGAGCGCGGCGTGCAGGTGGCAATCCTGGGCACGGGCGACAAGGACCAGGAGGACGCGTTCAGGTACTTCGACTGGACCTATGGCGACCGGATGTGCGCGCGCATCGCGTTCGACAACGCGCTGTCGCACCGCATGTACGCGGGTGGTGACATCCTGCTCATGCCGTCCGAGTTCGAGCCGTGCGGCCTCTCCCAGATGATCGCCATGCGTTACGGCACGCTTCCCGTCGTGCGCGAGACCGGGGGACTCCAGGACAGCGTCCAGCCCTACAACCGCTTCACCGGCGAGGGGACGGGCTTCCGCTTCGCGAACATGAACGCCGACGAGATGGCCGACACCCTGCTGGCCGCCTGCGAGGTGTTCTGGACGGACCGCGAGGCATGGGCTAAGCTACAGGCGCAGGCCATGGGGAGCGACTTCAGCTGGAGGCGTGCGGCGGTCGAGTACCTTGACATCTACCATGGCCTCCATCCCGAGATAGCTCGCTACAGATAGAAGAGGCAGATTTGAGGGCAAAGCACAACACCTCGGACATCTCGTACAGAAGACCCTTCGGCGCCGTTCAAGTGGGCGGCGCCGTCTCTCTGTCAATTGATGTCTGGGACGAGCCGGCCGCAACCGTCCGGCTGAGGCTGTGGGTGGACGAGCAGGGGGAGCTCCTTCTCGACATGGACGGCGAGGAGGTCGGCGACCACCTGCGCTTCACGCGCACGTTCGAGCCCAGCACCCCGGAGGTCATCTGGTACAGCTTCAACATCACCGCTGCGGACGGCGCCGTGTGGCGCTATGGGGCGGCGCGCGAGTACGGTTGCGGCGAGGGCGCCTTTGCCTATGGCGAGCCCCCCTCGTTCCAGATCACCGTCTTCGAGCGGCTGCGCCCCGAGCTGCCCGAGTGGTACAAGGGTGGCATCGCCTACCAGATCTTCCCGGATCGCTTTGCCCGTGGGAAGGGGTGGGAGGAGAGGGTCGCGGCCTCGCTCGGGACGCCGCGCCGGGGCCCCGAGCGCCGGCTGGTCGAGGACTGGGGCACCTATCCCCGCTATGACCGCACGCCCGATGGACGCATCGCCGTCTGGGACTTCTACGGGGGAACCCTGGATGGCGTACGCGAGAAGCTGCCCTACCTCGAGTCCATGGGCATCACGGTCATCTACCTTAACCCCATCTTCGAGGCAGCCTCCAGCCATCGCTACGACACGGCCAACTACCTGAGGATCGATCCCATGCTGGGCGACGAGGAGACCTTCTCGCGCCTCTGCGCGGAGGCCGGCTCCCGTGGCATATCCATCATCCTCGACGGGGTCTTCAACCATGTGGGGGCAGACTCCCTCTACTTCAACAAGTACGGAAACTACCCCGACGGCGCCTTCGTGAGCGAGCACTCGCGCTACCGGGACTGGTTCACCTTCAACGACGATGGCAGCTATGAGAGCTGGTGGGGCATCGACGACCTGCCCGACGTGAACGAGGACAGCGCCGAGTTCCGCGAGCTCATCTGCGGGCGTGACGGTGTCGTGCGCAAGTGGCTGCGCCTGGGTGCCCGCGGCTGGCGCCTGGACGTCGCCGACGAGCTGACCGACGAGTTCATAGCCGACATCAAGGCGGCGGCCCTGGCCGAGAAGCCCGATGCCCTGCTCATCGGCGAGGTGTGGGAGGACGCGACCCACAAGGTCGCCTATGGTCGCCTGCGCCACTACTTCCAGGGGCGCGAGCTCGACGGCACCATGAACTACCCCCTGCGCCATGCGCTCAAGGGCTACCTCACCAACCATATGGGTGCCCGCGAGCTGGCGGATACCCTGGAGTCGCTCTACGAGAACTACCCGCACGACGCGACCTACAGCGCCCTCAACCTGCTGGGGAGCCACGACAGGATCCGCCTGCTCACGGTCCTGGGGGATGCCCCGTCGCCCGAGAGCCTCGATGACGACGGGCGCTACCGCTTCCGCCTGGACGAGGACCACCGCAGGATGGCCGTGAGCCGTCTCTGGCTCGCCACCCTCCTGCAGATGACGTTGCCGGGCGTGCCCTGCGTCTACTACGGGGACGAGGCGGGCCTCGAGGGCTACTCGGACCCCTACGACCGAGCGTCCTACCCTTGGGGTCACGAGGACGAGGACTGCCGCGCCATCTACCGCAACGCCATCGCCGTCCGCAAGACGCTGCCCGTCCTGACTACCGGCGACTTCGAGCCGTTCGGCCTCGGCGATGACGTCTTTGGCTTCTGGAGGCGCGATGCCGACATGCAGGTGTGCGTGCTCGTGAACGCCAGCCTGCACGAGTCGCGGACCGTCCGCGTGCCCGCCCCACTCGAGGTGGTCGATGACGTCGTGAGCGGACGTACGCCCAAGGTCGAGGGGGGAGAGGCGGAGGTCTTCCTCTGGCCCCTCGGCAGTTCGGTGCTCTGCTTCCAGCGCCAGCGCCGCCTGCAGGCCCCCATGCCGCGCGGCATGGGGGTGCTCTGCCACATCACGTCCATCCCCAACGTCGATCAGCCGAGGCGCCCCGGGACCCTTGGCGAGCCCGCGTACCGCTTCATCGACTACCTCGCCGTATCCGGCCAGCGCTACTGGCAGGTCCTGCCGGTCAACCCCACGGACCGCCATGGCTCTCCCTATGCGGGTCCCTCGGCGTTTGCGGGCAACCCTGCGCTCATGTGGGGCACGCCGGCCAAGGGGGAGGGCCCCACGGCGTTTCACACGGACTTCGAGGGGACGCCGGAATACCGTCGCTTCCTCGAGGAGAACGAGCGCTGGCTCCTGCCCTACGCCACCTTCCGCACGATCAAGGGGCTGTTGGGCGACAAGCGCTGGCAGACGTGGCCCAAGCGCTACCGCAGCTGGTCGCCCCGTCTCGCCCGCTCGAAGGAGCTCGTCGTCGGCGTCCAGCGCGAGTGCGCGGTGCAGTACGAGTTCATGCGCCAGTGGGACGAGGTGCGCCGCCATGCGCATAGGCTGGGCATCAAGATCATCGGCGACATGCCCATGTACGTCTCGGCTGACTCCGCGGACGTCTGGGCGGAGCGCCCTCTGTTCTGCCTCGACGAGGACGGTAACCCCTCGTGTCAGGCGGGCTGTCCGCCCGATGCCTTCGCGAAGGACGGTCAGCTCTGGGGAAACCCCACCTACGACTGGCGCGCCATGCGTGCGACGGGCTACGACTGGTGGCTGCGCCGCTTCGAGCGCGCCTTCCGGCTCTATGATTACGTCCGTCTCGACCACTTCCTGGGCTTCTCGTCCTACTATGCCATCCTGGATGGGAAGGGGGCGCTTGAGGGTGCCTGGAACTTCGGGCCTGGCCTGGAGCTGTTCCGCCGCGCTGCCGAGCGCTTTGGTCAGCTGCCGGTCGTGGTCGAGGACCTGGGGACCGTGACCCCGGCGGTCCGCGCGCTTGTGGCCGCGACGGGATTCCCCGGCATGGACGTGGTCCAGTTCTATGACGGCGACCCGTGCGACTCCTATGTGCCCCAGCCCCACAAGATGGTCTATAGCGGCACGCACGACACCCAGACGCTCGTGGGCTGGTGCGCCGAGCGCTATGGATCTGGTCCTGATGCGGATGGTGCCGCCTCCGCCGCCGACGTGGAGCGTGCGCGCCGTCTGCTCGACGTGACGCTGGCGACTTCGGCCGATGTCGCGATCGTCCCTTTGCAGGACGTGCTTTTGCTGGATGACCGCGCGCGCATGAACGTGCCGGGCGTGGCGGAGGGCAACTGGAGCTGGCAGGCGGATGCCGAGGCGCTTGCGGCCTCCTCCGAGTTCCTGACGTCTCTGGCCGAGGGGAGTGGAAGGGCGTAGGGGCCGTATGGCGTGCGCGGGCGTCGTCGCCCGGCGTTTCGTACACGTCCGTGTGTCGTGGGGCGTATGCGCGGGTCTGTGCGGCGTACGCCCCATCCATGTCGTGGCGCGTGCACGCGTTTTGAAATCGTGTGCACACGGATAGCAAAAGCCCAGCTCAGAAAAAGCCCCGTGCACGCGTTTTGAAATCGTGTGCACGGGCGTTGTGGCATGATGTGGCCGTGCTGCGGTGCGATGGAGTCGTACCATGGCATGATGTGATCGTACCGAGATTGGCCCTGTGCTCGTGCAATTGGCTTGGCCTCGGAAGCCCAAGGTTGCTGACCTTGGGCTTCCTGTCGCCTGCCTCCGACGTCTGATTGTTGCCCCGTTGTCTGATTGGGATGCGATGTTCATCAACCGCGTGTCGCAGAAGCTCCTCTCTGCCCCAGAGCTCGCGCCCCTGCTCGCAGACCTGCGTGCGGGCGACGATGCCACCCTCGGCGTAGCCCAGAGCGCGCGACCCCTCCTGCTTGCGGCCCTTTGGGCCGACCACCCCCGTCCCTGCCTGCTCGTGGTCTCGGGCGAGGAGGCTGCGGACCGTGCGGCTCGCACACTTGCCGCCTGGCTGGGAGCCGGCGTCGTCTGCCGCTATCCCGAGCGTCGCGACTGGCCATGGGCCGACAAGGCGCCTGACGATGCGGTGGTCGGCACACGCTGCAACGCCATCGCGCGCCTCTCGGCGGGGGAGGACTGCCTGGTGGTGGCGAGTGCCCGCTCGCTGCTGCGCCGCGTGCCCCCCGTGGGCTCTGGTTACTTTGCCTCGAGCGCGTTCGCGGTGGGAGACGAGGTCGCCTTCGAGGAAGCGGCAAGCCTGCTTGTGGGCATGGGTTACGTCGACGCCGGCGATGCGGGCGGGGTTAGCGTGCCGGGCACCTTCCACGTGCATGGCGATGCCGTCGACGTCTATCCCGCCCAGGCCAGCGCACCGGTGCGTGTCGAGTTCTTTGGCGACGAGGTCGACCGCGTGCGTCGGATGCTGCCCTCGACGGGGCAGACCATTGGCGAACTCGCCGAGGTCGTGGTCACGCCATGCCGCGAGATTGCCCTGAGCGACCATACGGTCGCCCTCGCCAGGCGCGCCCTCTACTCAAGGGCCCAGGAGAGCGCCAAGGTCGCGGCTGAGCTCGAGCTCATCGAGCGTCGCGCCGCAGACCCCACGCTCGACAAGTACCTGGTCGAGCTCTACGGTTCCTCTGCGAGCCCCATCGACCACATCGCGGGCGATACGCTCGTGGTCCTTGCCGAGCCACGCGCCCTCTTTGACGACTGCATGCGCGCCGATGACGAGATCGCGGCCGCCGCCCGCGCGGCGCACCTCTCGCCTGCGGGGCTGTTCACACCTCCGCGCGAGCTTGACTTTGGCAGGCAGCAGCGCCTGTCCCTCTCGTCCATCCTGCGGGCGGGTGCCGGCGCGGGTGCCGCCGCAGGTGCCAAGTCGGGTGGTGCCGGTACCGTCGGCATCCAGGTGAGGCAGCCGGGCATCGCGGGGTCGGACGCCAAGCTCCTTGGTCGCGTGCGCCAGATGGTGGCCGACGGCATGTCCGTGGCCTTCGCGGTGCCCGATCGCGCCGCTCGAGAGGCCCTCGAACTCAGCTTCACCGACGAGGGCATTCCCCTCGTGGAGTCGCTTGCCACGGCATCCGAGAACAGCGTCCCCGTGACCTCGCCGGACGCCACCACGTCGCCCGCGCCCCTCGCCCGCGCCATGGTGACCTTCTTCGACGCCCCGATTCCCGCAGGCATCGTGGTGCCCTCCGCACGGCTGGCCGTGCTCTCGGTCTCGGACCTCACGGTCCGCATGGCCAAGCGTCGCCGCGCACGCAGGGCGGACCCGACAAGCGTCACCTTTCCGTTCAAGCCGGGCGACTACGTCGTCCACGCGACCCACGGCATCGCGCTCTTCTCGGACATCGTCCGCCAGGAGGTCGCGGGGCGGGAGAGGGACTACTTCCTCCTGGAGTACGCCGGCGGAGACAAGCTCTTCGTCCCGCTCGAGCAGGTGGACCGCATCACACGCTACGTGGGGCCTGACGGCAGCTCCCCCAGGCTCACGCGCCTGAACACTGCGGACTGGTCGCGCGCCACCGGCAAGGCCCGCGCCTCGGCCAAGCGGTTGGCCTTCGACCTGGTGGACCTCTACACGCGGCGCTCGGCCGTGAGCGGGCACGCCTTTGCCCCGGACACGCCCGCCCAGCAGGAGATGGAGTCCAGCTTTCCCTACGAGGTCACGATCGACCAGGCCCGCGCCATAGCGGACATCAAGGCCGACATGGAGGCTTCCAAGCCCATGGACCGCCTGCTCTGTGGGGACGTGGGCTTCGGCAAGACCGAGGTCGCCCTGCGCGCCGCCTTCAAGTGCTGCCAGGACGCACGTCAGGTCATGGTGCTCTGTCCCACGACGATCCTGGCCCAGCAGCACTTCGAGACCTTCTTCTCGCGCTTCGCGCCCTTCGACCTCTCGGTCAAGGTGCTCTCGCGCTTCGTGACCCCCGCCCAGCAGCGCCGCACACTCGAGGGCTTCGCGAAGGGGACGGTCGACGTCCTCATCGGCACGCACCGCCTGCTCTCGTCCGATGTCAACCCGCACGACCTGGGACTCGTGATCATCGACGAGGAGCAGCGTTTCGGTGTGCAGCACAAGGAGCAGCTCAAGAACATGCGCGAGCAGGTGGACGTGCTGACCCTCTCGGCCACGCCCATCCCCCGTACCATGCAGATGGCCATGAGCGGCGTGCGCGACATGAGCCTCATCCTCACCCCCCCGCCCGGGCGGCTGCCGGTCAGGGTGACGGTGGGCGAGTGGGATCCCGACCTGGTGTCCGAGGCCATCCGTGCGGAGCTTGGGCGCGAGGGACAGGTCTACTACGTCAGCAACCGCGTCACCACGATCGAGGATGCGGTGGAGCGCGTCCGCGAGGCCGCTCCCGAGGCGCGTGTGGGCGTGGCGCATGGCAAGATGAGCGCGACCCAGGTCGAGGACATCATGCTGGCGTTTTCCGAGCACGAGATCGACGTGCTCGTGGCAACGACCATCATCGAGAGCGGCATCGACAACCCGCATACCAACACCCTCATCATCGAGGACTCGCAGCGCCTGGGCCTTGCCCAGCTCTACCAGCTGAAAGGACGTGTGGGGCGCGGCCGCACCCAGGCGTACGCCTACTTCATGTTCCCTGGCGAGCTTCCCCTCACGCCCGAGGCCACCGATCGCCTGACGGCCATCAACGAGTACCAGGACCTGGGCAGCGGCATGCGCATCGCCATGCGCGACCTCGAGATTCGCGGTGCAGGCTCGCTCATGGGAGCCGAGCAGCACGGCAACCTCTCGAGCGTGGGCTTCGACCTCTTCACCCAGATGCTGGGCGAGGCCGTGAGCGAGGCACGTGGCGAGACGGACGAGGTCGTCCGGTCCGAGGTCACCATCAACCTGCCAGCAGACTTCTACCTGGCGGACGAGTACCTGCCTGACGTGGACCGTCGGGTTCTGGCCTACCGTAGGCTTGCTGCTGCGTCCGAGCTGGCCGAGGTCGACGCGCTCCAGCGTGAGCTCGAGGATGACTGCGGTGCGTTGCCGCTTGCGGGCAGGAATCTCTTCGATCGCGCCCGCGTCCGCATCCGTGCGGGGCGCCTGGGTGCGACGAGCGTCTCGCTTGCAGGAGGCAGGCTCACGTACCAGGGCGTCGAGGTGCCACGGGCGGCGGCGCAGAGGCTCAGGGCGCACCGCGCGGTCGTCTACCCCAAGACCAAAAAGCTCAGCTACCCGTTCCGCACGGGCAAGGAGGAGCTGCTTCCCGTCGCACTGGGCGTGCTGGAAGAGATCGGCGGGGACGACGAGGGGGAAGAGGGGTAGGCCGCACCGTGGCGACGGGCGCTGTCGCCCGCTGTTCCCGCCCGTTCCGCCCCGCCTGTGCCGTCCCTCCCGCCCCGCCCGTTCCGTCCCTCCCGAGCCGTCCCGCCCGAGCAGCCGGCGCTCATGGAGTTTCTGGCGCGCATGCCTCGGATCCTTGAGCGCTATTCCTGTCTGGTGGTATCTGGTGGTCGAACGTGTGGATGCCGGGGAACGTCCGTGCATCGCAGGCCACGCGTACGCAAATCCTTTCAGGAACCATTCCGCTCACGACTGGGCGACCGAGGCTTACGTGAGGCTTCCGTCCATGTCGACCGCAGAGCGACTGCTGGTCCTCTGGCGTCAGGCACAAAACGGTCATGCGTTGCGATTATCGGCGCTGTGGCACAAATGAACTGCCACAGCGCCACTTTTTGCAACAAACGGCTTCGTTGGCCGCCATAGCGCCGTTTTCTGTAACGCGTGCGGCACTACGTCGTGGAGTCTGTAACGCGTGCGGCGCACACGCGCGACGTCGGCAACGCGTGCGGCACTACATCGCGGAGAAGTACTGGCAGCAGTCGCTGGGGGACTCTCCTCGGTACGAGACGAACAAGCGATGGAGCACGTCGGCGTGGGCATCGTCTTCACGGCGTACACCGAGAACGGGAGCGATGGTGCCGTAGGCAAGGCGATTTCGCCAGAGGCCTGGCCATCGCCACCATCAGCCCCGCGCCCTACGTCGCCTACACCACTGCCCCGCGCTTCTTCGAGGTCGATAGCTTCCAAACCCTGCTTCCGCAGGCGTTCTTCATGCTCGTTGCCGCAGGTGGCATTCTCATGACCGCGACTGACATGAACCATGGGCCCCATCGTGGAACACCATCGCTGAGCGAAGCGACCTCGTGAGGCCGCAGCATCAGCCAGCTTTCTCGTAGCATTCCTTGCGGCGGTGTCTGGTGTACACTACGGCATCATAAACGGTATCACCATCGGCATCGTAGAGCTCTTAGGGGTGGCTTCTTTTGAAGATCGGCACTTTCGCTAAGACGAGGTCGTGCGCCCGGGGTGTGCGCGGGGGGCACTCGGACGACGTCGACGCCCAGACCCGCACCCGCGCGGGCGCGCCCGGCACGCATCCCGAGTTCGACCGCCTCGTGCGCACCATCTGGCGCCTGCGCCAGCCGGACGGCTGCCCTTGGGACAAGGAGCAGACGCACGGCTCGCTCACGCGCAACCTGATAGAGGAGGCCTACGAGGCCGTCGACGCCATCGAGCAGGACGATGCCCCTCACATGCGAGAGGAGCTCGGTGACGTGCTCGAGCAGGTCCTTCTCCACGCCCAGATCGCCGCGGACGCTGGTGAGTTCACGCTCGACGACGTCTGCCGCGAGCTGAACGAGAAGCTCGTGCGCCGTCACCCCCACGTCTTCGGTGACCTTTCCAGAGAGGATTCGCCCGACAGCGCGGCGGAGGTCATGGACGTCTGGGACGGCGTGAAGCGAGCCGAGCGTGCGGCCAGGGGGCTGGCATCGGATGAGGTGGAGCCGGGCCTTCTCGACAGCGTCCCCCACTCCCTGCCTGCGCTCATGCAGGCGCAGAAGATCTCGAAGCGCGCAGCGAAGGCGGGCTTCGAGTGGGAGGACGTCGCGTCCGTGTGGGCGCAGGCAGAAAGTGAGCGGCGCGAGTTCGAGCGTGAGGAGCGGGGCAGCGACGCCGCTACGGAGGAGTTTGGCGACATCCTGTTCTCGCTCGTGAACGTGGCCCGCTTCGAGGGCGTCGATGCCGAGGAGGCCCTCGAGGCAAGCAACCGCAAGTTCCGTCGGCGCTGGGGACGCATGGAGGCCATTGCGCGTGAGGAGGGACTCGACCTGGACGCTCTGGGTGCCGAGCGGCTCAACGACCTTTGGGACCGTGTGAAGCACGAGGAGCGCGCCCGGTAGGGAGGCCGCTCGCACGGGGCTCTGCTATAACTGATTCCAAGGCGCATGGCGCCCTGCCTTGCAAACACAGCTGAGACGAAGCGACGGCATGACCCATCAGAGTGACATATCGAACGAGGCACGTCCATCTCGCCCGACTGCCCATCGGCGTACGGACGTGCGCGGTGGTCAGGCCGTCTGCAAGGGTCACCCCTCCCGCATCGATGCCGCCGCCCGCGATGCCCGTCCCGCCCGCGATGCCACCGCCTTCGACGCCCGTCCCGCCCGCGACCGCGTCTCCCGGGATGCGCAGGACACACGCGCCCAGGCACCCAGACGCACGATGCGAGGACGTCTGCAGCGCGTCATCGGCCTCCTCGGTGCCCACCAGCGCGCCCTCGTCGTCGTGCTGGCGATCGCCGCCGCCCTGGGGATGGTGTACGTGCCGCTGCGCGACTACTACGACGCCCGCCGCACGGGCGAGGACCTGCAGGCGCGCTACGACGCGCTCAACGCGGCAAACGACGAGCTCGCGGCGGAGCGCGACCGCCTGATGACGCCCGAGGGCATCCAGGACGAGGCGCGCGAGCGTGGGTATGTGAGCGAGGGGGAGACGAGCGTCGTCGTGAGCGGCCTGCCCGTCGGCGAGCAGGCTGATCCCTCTGCGAGGAAGGCCTACGAGGACAAGCGCCCCGCCCTGACAAAGGTCCTTGACCTCCTGTTTGCGTACGACCCGGAGGCGACATGGAACGAGTAGCCGTCATCGACATCGGCACCGTCACCGCCCGCCTGGCGATCGCCGACGTGGATGGCGGGCACGTCGCTCGTCTGCTCAAGCAGTCGACCATCTGCAACCTGGGCGAGGGCCTGACGCAGACGGGCCGCATCTCGGACGTCGCGGCCGAGCGCGTCCTCTCCTGCGTCGACGCCTACCTCGCCTGTGCGCGCGAGGCCGGCGCCCCCGTCGCCTGCTGCACGCTCACCTCGGCGGCCCGCGATGCGGGCAACTCCGACGCCTTGCTGGCGCGGCTCGTGCAGCGTGGCCTGGACGCGCAGGTGATTGCGGGGTCCCTTGAGGGCTCGCTCACCTTCCTGGGCGTGGCCCGGGACTTCATCGGGCGACGCATCCTGGTCGCGGACAGTGGCGGCGGCTCCACCGAGCTGGCTGCGGGGACGCTCTCAGGTGCCGGCCTCGCCCTTGATGCGGTCTGCTCGGTCGATGTCGGCTGCCGCAGGGTGACGGAGCGCTTCCTCTCCCGTAACGACCCACCTCTCCCGCAGGACGTGGACGCCGCCCGCAGCTTTGTGGCAGAGCTCTTCTCGGATGCCCTGGCAAAGGGGAGCGTCCTTACTTCCGCTCCGGAGCGCCTTGTGGTCACGGGCGGCACCGTGACCAGCCTCGTTGCGATCGACGAGGAGCTTGAGCCTTACGACTCCCGCCGCGTGCACCTGAGCGACCTCTCTCGGGCGACGGTCGAGGGCATGGCCCATCGACTGGCAACCCTTACGGTGGCCGAGAGGAGCCGGCTTGCGGGGCTGCAACCCCAGCGCGCCAGCGTGATACTGGGCGGGGCCGTGGTGGTGGCCGAGCTGATGGCGCAGGCCAGCTTCGACGTCCTCACGGTAAGCGAGAGCGACCTGCTGTTCGGCCTCTCCCTCTGCGCCGCGGCAGCGGTGCGGGGAGGAGGGTGTCCCCTTCCGTGGCGGCCGCGCCTGTCGTCGCTGAGATAGCGCGGCCTGTATGGGGGCCATGTGGTACCGTGGTGTGACGCTGTGGTGGCCTTTGGGCGCTCCGAGGTGCTACAGCGCCCTTGCCTGCGCTGGGGGCGTGGCGGAATTGGCATACGCAGGGGACTTAAAATCCCTCGCCGCAAGGCTTGTGGGTTCGAACCCCACCGCCCCTACCAGCGTCCCCCGTCCGCCGTGGCCTCAAGCCTCGAGGGACATGTCGAGGTAGAACTGGTCGGAGCGGTAAAGCGAGGTCATGTACTCGCGGGCGATGTCGTCGTGGTCGAAGGACGTCCTGTCGACCGAGAGGATCGCACTCCCCTCGGCGATCCCCAGAAGCCCCGCGCAGCGTGCGTCGGCCGCCCGCGCGCTGACGCGCTGGCGGGCATGGGTCCATCTGACGTGCAGGATGTTGGCGTAGTACGCGCGGAGCGACTCGCCCGAGAAGTCATGGTCCAGGGCGTTGGGCGCGAAGTCGCGCGTGAGGTAGATGGTCTCCAGATAGTAGGGGACGCCAGCCGAGCAGCGGATGCGCTCGAGGCGGTAGAGCTCGCGCCCCTCCTCGACGCCCAGCTCGCGGGCTGCCGTGCCCTCGGCACCCACGATCTGGGCGGACACGACCCTCTTGACGGGCACGACCCGATCGGGGTGGGTGCGCTTGATGCACGAACCCACGCTCTTGAGCGCGGTTGCCGGCTTGCTCGAGACGACCTGCGAGCCCCGGCCGCGCCTGCGCACGATGAGCCCGTTGTTCACCAGGATCTCCATGGACCTGCGCACGGTCGCACGACTCACGGAGTAGCGCTCCATGAGCTCGGTCTCTGACGGGATCTGCTCTCCGACGGGGTACGTGCCGTTGACGATGTCCTCGAAGAGGATGCTGTACAGCTGATAGTACAGCTGCTCGTGCAAGCTGGCGTCGAGCGACCTCGCCTTGGCGTCCCTGTCGTCACCTGTCTGGGCCATGTGCGCCCTCTCATGCTACGAAGGATGACGGTGGCAGCGAAGGGGCCGTGGGCGAGAAGCCCACGGCCCGACGCATGCGTTGGTGCCCCCAACGAGACTCGAACTCGTGTCGTCGCCTTGAAAGGGCGATGTCCTGACCGCTAGACGATGGGGACGCAACTCCCAAGTATAGCAAAAGGTCCCATCCGGCCCTGAGAATCGGGTGTATGTTTGTGGGGCCAAACCCGTTCCCCACACAATCGATCTGGGAGCCTGATATGCCAAACCCCCGCCTGGACATCCTTGGGAGACCGTCGGACGTACAGCCACACAAGTGGCAGGACCGCATGCGCGAGGGGCAACGTCGGTCAAACAGCGACGACCTTGTGGGCGCGGAGCTGCCGCAGGATGTCGCAGGACCGCTCTACGAGGCCCTTGCAGACTTCATCCGCGGAAAGGTCTACGCGCACCAGTGGTCCACCAACTCTCGCATCCCCTCGGAGCACGAGCTCATGGATGCCTTCGGACTCAGTCGAGGTACGGTGCGGCGTGCCATCAAGGTGCTGGTGGATGAGGGCCTCGTCATACAGGAGCACGGCAGGGGCACGTTCGTCTCGGAGGGGGGGCTGTCCCACCCCTCGGGGGTGAGGCCCCTCTCGTTTGCCGCGTCCCTGCGTGAGCAGGGGAAGGACTTCAAGACCTACGTCCTGTGCAACCAGGTCATGCCTGCGCCGTTGGACATCACGAACTGCCTGCAGCTGCCCCAGGGCACGCCACTTCTGTTCCTGAGGCGCGTGCGCACCGTCGAGGGGGCACCGGTGCTCTGCCAGGAGTCGTGGATGAACATAGTCGCTTGTCCCGGCCTGGACGAGGCCGACTACACGCGCGAGTCCGCGTTCGACGCGGTCGAACGCTGCTCCGGCCTCAGGATCGTGCGCAGCACCATGAGCTACTCGGCACGCATCGCGGGTTCGGAGCACGGCGCCTACCTGCGCTGTGACAAGAACGCCCCCGTCATGACCGTGAACCAGCTCATTCGCGTCGAGGACGGCACCCCCATCGAGCGCAGCGTGACCTGGTTGCCTGCCGGTCAGGCGATTGTGGGGGATGCCGTCCAGTCCCGTTAGCGGACCCGCCCGTCGCAGAAGTCACCCGTCGCCTCAAGTCCGTCCATGGCTGTTGTCGGCGAGACTTGTCCCTTAAAATCTATACAAGTTGTCCCCGTGCTTGCTATGCTCACCCATGACGAGTTCTTCACAGACGTCACGAAAAGAGGAGAGCATGGAGAAAGCCAGGCTCCGCAGCCCGTTCTTCGTCGTCAACTCCAAGTCCTATCTCTATGGCGAGGACGTCCGCAGGCTGGCCAGGAAGGCCGACGGGCTCTGTGAGCGGTATGACTTCGAGTGTCTGTTCACCGCACAGCTCATCGACTTGCCCTGGGTCGTCGAGAACTGCCCGCACCTCATCCCCTGCGCACAATCCATGGAGAGCCTGAGGCCTGGTCGCGGCATGGGCCACGTCCTTCCCGAGGCCCTGGCCGCGGCTGGCGTCAGGGCCACCTTCCTGAACCACGCCGAGAATCCCCTGGGCGTTCACGAACTTGCGGCGACCATCGCCCGTGCCGACGAGGTCGGCATCCTCACCCGCAGGCGCGCCCGCAAGGTTCGCGTCGTCGTGATGGGGGAGTAGCCCTCCCGCAGGTCGTGTACACTCTGTGATGCCCCCTGGCAAGGGCGCAGAGGGGTCTTGGGTCTCCGTCGAAAGGAAGAGTCATGAAGGACATCATCATCGCCTGCGGTTCTGGCGTCGCCACCTCTACGGCCGTCGTCGCCAAGATCTCCGACCTCCTCGACTCCAACGGCTTTGCCGGCGAGTACCGCATCCAGCAGTGCTCCATCGCAGAGGCCGTCGGCAAGTCCAAGGGTGCGGATCTCATGATCGCCACCACCGCCAAGCCCGACGGCATCGAGTGCCCCTTCATCTCGGGCATCCCCTTCCTGACCGGTATCGGCAAGGCCGCCATCGAGCAGCAGATCGTCGATTTCATGAGGCAGTAGGGGACGCCTCATGGGGCGCGCCCCGGCGTCCCGCATACGTATCGCCTGCGTGTAGTGAGGAGTACATCAATGGACGTTATCGTTGGCTTCTTCAACGGGCTGTCCAGCCTGGGCGTCTCCGTGGTCATGCCCGTCGTGCTGACCATCATCGGGGTCTGCTTTGGCGCGGGCCTTGGCAAGAGCCTCAAGGCCGGCCTCACCGTCGGCATCGGCTTCATTGGCCTGAATCTGGTCATCAACCAGCTCATGGGCACCGACCTTGCCTCCGCCGTCTCGGCTATGGTCGAGCGCTTCGGTCTGGCGCTGTCCGTGATGGACGTGGGCTGGCCCGCAGCCTCGGCCATCGCCATGGGCTCCGTCGTCGGGACGATCATCATCCCGTTGGGGCTTTTGGTGAACGTGCTCATGCTGCTCACCAACACCACGCAGACCGCCGACGTCGACATCTGGAACTACTGGCACTTCGCCTTCACGGGCGCCCTCGTCGCCGTCGTGACCAACAACGTGGGCCTGGGCATCGCCGCCGCCATCATCAACGAGGTCATCGTTCTCGTCATCGGGGACCTCACCGCCCCGCTCGTCGAGGAGTCCCTCGGTCTTCCCGGCGTCTCGATCCCCCACGGCTTCGCGGGTGCCTACGTGCCCATCGCCTTCGCCGTCGACTGGGTCCTCGACCGCGTCCCTGTCGTCAAGGACATCAACATAGACGTGCGCGGGCTCCAGAAGCAGTTTGGCGTCTTTGGCGACCCCGTCATGCTGGGGTCCATCATCGGCCTGATCATCGGAGTCCTCGCAGGCTACGGCCTTCTGCCCACCACCAACGCCGATGGCACCACCACCCAGTCCTTCCTCTACATCGCGGTCGCGATGGGTGCCGTCATGGTCCTCATCCCCCGCATGGCCGCCCTGCTGATGGAGGGCCTGCTTCCCATCTCCGACGCCGCCTCCGCGTTCATCCAGAAGCACTTCGCCTCGCGCGGCAAGATCTACATCGGCCTCGACTCCGCCGTCGGCACCGGTCACCCCGTGACCCTGACGCTGGCCCTGATCCTGGTTCCCGTCGCCGTCTTCCTGGCCTTCGTCCTGCCGGGCAACAAGGTCGTCCCCTTGGCCGACCTTGCCTGCATCCCCTACATGTTCGTCCTGATCACCCCGATCGTGCATGAGAACGGCTTCCGTGGCCTGATCGTCGGCATCATCGTGCTGGCCGTCGGCTTCTACATCGCCACCGACCTCTCGCCGCTCATCACCACCGCTGCGGCCAACGTCAACTTCGACATGGGCGGCGCTGCGGCCATCTCGTCGATCTGCGACGGCGCCAACCCCCTGAGCTGGCTCATCGTTCGTGTTGGCACGCTGGGGACCTTCGCGGGCCTGATCGTCCTGGGCGCGGCGGTCGTCGCCCTGGCCGTATGGAACCGGGCGCGCATCTTGAGGGAGGCCTCCGAGCTTCACGAGTCTGCGGCCAAGGCCAGGAGCAACGCCTAGGCTGGGATCAAGGCTGGGATCGGGCGGCGCCTTTCGCGCACTCGACCCATAAGGCGCCACGCTGGGTCCTGCGGATTCATCCGCGGGACCTTCTGCGTTGCATTCTGCATTGCGTCTGGCCGGTTGGAGAGAGATGGAAGAGAAGACCTACACATACGCACGAGGACGTTTCATGTGGGAGGTCGTGGGCCAGGGCGTCATCTGTATTGCGATTGCCGTGGCTTGTGCCGCCTTCGCCGTCCGTGGCGTCGTGCCCGGTCTGATGGCGGTCCTGGTCGTCGTCGCGACCTACGGTGCCTTCAAGACCTTCGTGTCAAAGGCGTATCCGCGTACCATCACCATCTCAGAGGAGTGCATATCCTTCGAGTCCCTGGGGCGCACCGACAGCTATCGCCTCAAGGACGTCCATGACATCAGGGTGCGCGAGTATCCCTCTGAGCTGCGCATGTACGTACGCATGGACAATGATGGCTTCCTACGTGGAAGATACTGGGTCCACGCCCAGTGGTTCAGTGACGGCGAGGAGCTCTTCTCGCGCGTCTGCGAGCTTGAGGACAGGCTCAACCCCAACACCCTCAAGGCACGCGCACGCCGGGGGGCTAGCTCTCAGGGCGCATCGGGAAGGGGTAAGAAGCCTTAGCCAAAGCCGGGTCGAGGTCAGGGCATCCTCGCGAGCGCGCGCCTGCCGTCGCCCATGCGCGTCGCCTCGGAGAAGGTCGGCTGCACCA